>Ga0307515_10005358_pt1 | contig 26039 bp, 23 predicted proteins | sample 17_EM_MG_FD_194513 | JGI IMG/M metagenome (GOLD analysis project Ga0307515, IMG submission 194513) | Populus trichocarpa ectomycorrhiza microbial communities from riparian zone in the Pacific Northwest, United States - 17_EM | ecosystem: Host-associated > Plants > Roots > Unclassified | place... | reverse complement strand
GCGGCCGCGCCGACGCAGGAACGGGATACGGCCCTTCTCGACCCGCTCGCCCAACAGCGAGAGCAGCGCGGGCAGTACGGTCACCGAGCCGACCATGGCGACCGCGACGACCATCAGCGAGGCCAGGCCCATCGCCTCGAACTCGGCGAGCCCGGTGAACAGCATGCCCGCCATCGCCACGCACACCGTGACACCGGAGACGATGATGGCGCGGCCACTGGTCGCGGCGGCGATCCGCAGCGCGGCCCCGGCGTCGCGGCCGGCCTCGCGCTCCTCGCGTTCGCGGCGCAGATAGAACAGGCAGTAGTCGACGCCGACGGCCAACCCCACAAGCAGCATGACCGAGTTGGCGGTGTCGCTCATCGGCTGGACGTGGCTGACGAGGCCCATCAGGCCCATCGTCGCGATGATCGCGGTCATGGCCAGCGCCACCGGCAGCAGCGCCGCCACCAGCGCGCCGAAGGCGATCAGCAGGATGCCGAAGGCGACGGGCAGGGCGGAGTACTCGGCCTTCTTGAAGTCGTTGCCGAAGGCGTCCTTGTACTGCTTCGCCATGCTCGCGCTGCCGATCTCCTCGATCCGCAGCGAGCCATGGTCCTCCTGCACCCTGGCGACGGCCTTCAGTACCGGCTCCACCCGGTCACCGGCGGTCTCCGCGTCGCCCCGCATGTCGAACTGGACGAGCGCGCTCCGGCCGTCCTTGGAGATGGTCCTCGTGTCGTACGGCGAGGTGACGTCCGTGACCCGGCCGGTCCCCTCGACGGCCTTGACGACGGCGGCGACCGTGGCGCGGAACTCGCTGTCGGTGGAGGTGACCGACGCGTCCTTCGACTGGATCAGGACGGTCTCACCGGCCGGTTCCTTGATCCCGGCGTCGTCGATGATCGTGGCGGCGGTGTGCGTCTCGCCCTTCAGCTGGTCGCTCTCGTCGACGTCGACGCGGCCGGCCGCCGAGCCGATCCCCATCGCCAGCACCACGAACAGCATCCAGATGCCGACCGCGGCCCATCGGTGCCGGGCGCTCCAGCCGCCGGCCCGGGCGGCGAGCCCCCGTACCCGCGAATCTCCGTTCCCCATGACGGGCTTGCCCCCTTGCGCACGGTGACAGCCCCCTGCCGCCACCTCGTGGTTCGAAGGTATGCGCGGAATAAGAACGTCCCCTCGTGCTGACCGGTGAGGTCTCGGCCGAGCGGCTCCTCCGCACGGACCCCGGGCCCTCACCACTGGGGAGGACGGCGGCCCCCTACATCTATCCGGGCGGCTCGGGGGTGGTGATCAGGGTGACCGGGTGCCAGGGGTGTCCGATGCGTCGGCCGGGGTCCGCTTTGTTATTACGAAACCTTGTTGAACAAGTCACAGGTGTCGGTAGGTGTGCCTGAAGGTGTTGATCCGGAGCCACCTCATCCGCCAGAGTTTCCGCACACCCGCACACCACATGGAGCGGCCGTCGTGCCCACCCCCACGGGGAACGAAGGCCGCTTTATGGTGTGCGGATGACGACGACGTATGCGGCGCTCCTGCGCGGAATCAACGTGGGCGGCAACAAGAAGCTCCCGATGGCCGAGCTGCGCACGCTCCTCGAAGGCCTCGGACACGACGACGTCCGCACCTATCTGCAGAGCGGCCAGGCCGTGTTCGCGAGCGGCCACGGCGACGAGGAGTCCCTCGCCGCCGAACTCGCGCAGGCGATCGAGAAGCGGTTCGGGTTCACGGTCGACGTCATCGTCCGCGACCACGCCTACCTCCAGGCGATCGCCGACAACTGCCCTTTCCCGGCCGCCGAGTTGGAGGGCAAGCAACTCCACGTCACCTACTACTCGGCGGAGCCCGGCGAAGACCGCTTCGCGGAGGTGGACCGGTCCGCGTACCTCCCCGAGGAGTTCCGCCTCGGGGACCGCGCCCTGTACCTCTACGCCCCGGACGGCCTCGGCCGCTCCAAACTCGCCGTGGGACTGTCCCGGCCGCGGCTGAACAAGGGCCTGATCGCCACGACCCGCAACTGGAACACCGTCGTCAAACTGGCGGAGATGACCGGCAGTTGACCGGACTCCGGACCCGATGAGCCGGTCCGCGGGTGCTGTGCGAGGCTCGTCCCATGCGCTACATCATCATCGGAGCAGGGGCGGTCGGCGGAGCCATCGGCGGTCGGCTGGCCGGGGCCGGGTGCGAGGTCGTCCTGGTCGCCCGGGGTACGCAGCGGGCGGCGCTGGCCGAGCACGGGCTTCGGCTCAAGGTGCCGGACGGGGAGTCGACGTACCGGCTGCCGGTCGTCGAAGAGCCAGCGGAACTGGGCGAGTTGAGGCCCGACGACGTGCTCGTGCTCGCGGTCAAGACGCAGGACAGCGAGGCCGCGCTCGCGGTCTGGGGCCCGGCACCGGTCGCCGGTGGCGGCACGGCTGCCGAGCGACTCCCCGTCGTCTGCGCGCAGAACGGCGTGGAGAGCCAACGCCTGGCGCTGCGCCGCTTCCGGCGGGTCCACGGCGTCTGCGTCTGGCTGCCCGCGACCTTCGTCGAACCGGGTGTGGTCGCCGCCGAAGGCACCCCGCTCACCGGCATCCTGCACCTCGGCCGCTATCCGCACGGCACCGACGAGACCGCCCGGCTGATCGCCGCCGACCTGGAGAAGTCGAGGTTCGAGGCGCCCGTCGTACCGGACGTGACGCGCTGGCAGTACGCCAAGCTGCTCGGCAACCTGGTCAACGCGATCGAGGCGGTCGCCGGGCCGAACGGCGGCGAGGAGGGCCTGCCCCTCTACCGGCGGGTACGGGCCGAGGGCGCCGCCGTGCTCGACGCGGCCGGTATCGCCTACGCGAGCGCCGAGGAGGAGAAGGCGGCACGCGGCGACAAGATCCAGCTCGTGGAGATCGACGGCACCCCGCGCGGCGGCGGTTCCTCCTGGCAGTCGCTGAACCGGGGCACCGGCACCATCGAGGCCGACTATCTCAACGGCGAGATCGCGCTGCTGGGGCGGCTGCACGGCGTACCGACACCGCTCAACGACCTGCTGCAACGGCTCGCGAACGGGTTCGCGCGCGAACGCAGGGCGCCCGGTTCGCTGCCGTTCGACGAGCTGGTCCGGCTCGCCGACGAGGCTGTCGCGTTTGTTCAAGAGTCCTGACGGCGCCCTCCCTAGCGTGGCGGGCATGAGCAACCACGACCTGCACCCGTACATGATCGAATGCGCCGCCGAGGCGGCCCGTGTCGCGCGCGGTGTCGGCGCGGCCCAACTCGACGACCGCACGCACTGCCCCGACTGGGACGTCCGCGCGATGGTCAACCACTGGGTCCTCTACACCTCGCACGGCATGGAGCACCGCGCCCTGCGCAAGCAGCTCTCCGAGGAGCTGACCGCGCGCGACTTCACCGCCGATCCGGACTGGGCACAGGCGTACGCCGCCCAGCTGGACCGGGCCGTCGCCGCCTGGGCCGACCCGGCGGTGTGGGAGGGCGAGGTCGACCTCGGCATGGCGAAGATGCCGGCCGACGAACTCGCCTCGATGATCATCAAGGAGCTGGCGGTGCACGGCTGGGACGTCGCCACCGCCACCGGCCAGCGGTACACCGTCTCGGACGGCGCGGCCCGACTCGTCCTCGCCGTGGTCGAGAAGCACGGCGAGCTCTACCGCCAGTACGACGGCTTCGCCGACCCGGTACCCGTACCGGACGACGCCCCCGTCTTCGACCGTGCCCTCGCGGCCAGCGGACGGAACCCGGGACAACAGGCCATGGGCGGCTGACGTTCCCGCCGACTCGCCGAACTCCGGGACAAAACAGGCTTGTTGTCCCTAGGGTGAAGTGCGCGAGTTCGGACGGAAGGGCAGGTCATCGTGGCGGGGAGAGTCCTACCGTCGTTGCCGCAGTACCGCAAGGACGGGGTCACCCGGCGGCTGTGCGCGTCGGTGCATCTCGACGAGGCGTTCGCCCGCGAGGTCGACGAGGAGCTCACCGGGGACCGGTTCCACGCGCTGGGCCTCACGCTCGGCATCAACCTGGTCGCGCTCGCCCGGCACGCCCGCGCCGCCCTGCTCCGCCGTGCAGCCCTGGACCGCCAACTCGCCTGGCTCAGCGCGGCGTTCGGCGCCTCGCTGCTGGTGGCGGTCTGGGGACTCGCGAACGGCCTCGGCTCGGTCGTCCTGGTGGGCGTCTACGGGCCCGTCATCGTCCTCGGCGCCTCGTGGTGGCTGGTCCACCGCGCGGAGGCCGAGGCCCGCGAGGCGGCGCAGGAGGTGTTCCGCAACCCCGACAAGGTGGAGAAGCTGGCGCCACCGGTGGACGCGGCGGCGGAGGCCTGGCTTCAGGAGCACTCGAACAAGCGGGCCAACGTGCTGCCGTACGCCGACGCGGCGGCCCTCACCAACCCGTTCGTCGGCAGCGGCAGAAAGATCAAGGAAGTCGTCTGGCAGCCGATCGACGTCAGCAAGCCGGCCGACGCGCCGCAGGGCGGCAAGCTCACCATCCGCCCCTTCGACGCCGTCGAGCTGCACACCTATGTGGCCAAGGAGATGGAGGCGCTCTCCGGGCTCGACGGACTGCGGACCAAGAACCGGCTCTACGTCCTCGGCAGCAACGCCTACATGCTTCCGGAACTGCTGCCCGACCGCACCGCCCGCCCGCTGCCGAAGATCCCCAGCCAACTGGTGCAGGCGGGCGTGCAGAGCCCGGGTGCGGGCATGCGGACCCATCTGTGCCTGGAGCGGGTCGGCGACGGCGGGCGGATCATCGTCTCCATGTACCTGCGGGCGATCCTGAGCGGGCCCAGCCTCACCTGGGAGGTCGCCGCGTACGCGATCCCGCCGCTGAGCGGGCGTTTCCACCTGGTGGACCACCTGCCCGTGACCCCTTCCAAGCGCTGGTGGAGCCTGCTCCGGTACGCCAACTCGCGTACCTGGCCCGAACTCCGGGGAGCCGTCGGGCGGTTGCGGGCGCTGCGCAGGGTACGGCGCACCCGCGAGAAGTTCATGGCGGAGCGGCGGCGGGAGATCCTGGACCACCACATCGTCCTGGACGTCGGTGCGACCGACAGCCTGCGCGAACGGATCGGGGACTGGGCCGAGGCGGGCTACGCGGAACGCATCGACTCGCAGGACTTCCTCTTCAGGCTCCAGGGCGGTGTCCTCGTCGCCACCGAGAAGTTCCTCAAGGCCCACAACGTCGACACCAGTTCCTTCGACAAGGCACAGGCCAACATCAGCACGCAGACCTACAACATCTCCGGGGACATCCACAACAGTGCCGTGGGCAACCAAGGCCACGTCAGCAACAACGGGCCACAGGGCCAAGGGCCTTCGGGTCACGGCGGGGCACCACAACCCTGAACACGGACGGGGACGGGACAATGAGCACGTTCAACTTCAACGGCGGCAACATCACCAACAGTCACATCGGCGACCAAGGTCACGTCGTGAACCATGGCACGGACTCCGCGACCGTCCTGCGCATCGCCGAACAACTCGTCGACCGGATGCGCGGCGAGAACCCGACCCTCGTCTCCCAAGCCCAGGTCATCCAGGGCGAGTTGGTCCAGGCCGGTGAGGAGGGCCGGGCCGCCAACCGGGGTCGTATCCGGGCCGCGCTGGAGACCATCACCCTCGGCGTCGGGGCCGGCAGCGGCGGGCTCGCCCTGGCCGAGCAACTGAAGCACGCGCTGGGCCTGTGAAGCGGTAGGGGCGCCCGGTACCAACAGGGCGCCCCTACACTTCACTTGGCCTTGACCACCGCCCGCGCCCCGCCTCCGAGGTCCAGTTCGAGGCCCGACCGCAGCGGCACCGTCTGACCGGGACCGATCTGCTGCGAGGTGCCGTCGGAGCGGGTCCCCGTCCAGGTCTGCTGGGAGCGGTTGGCGATGCCGAACCGGCCCGGCTTCGAGGGGTGTTCGACCAGTTCGGCGACCAGGCTCGCGTCCGAGCAGTCGTGCCGGGTCGGCTCCGGCCGCAGATGGTGGGCCTGCACCCGGGCCGCCCGGCCCAGCCGGATGTGGTGCTCGGCGCGCGGCGGGGGAGTGGTCACCACCAGGCGTGGTGGCAGCGCGAGTTGGGTGCGGCAGCCCCAACAGGCGCGGGGCGGCGGGTTCTCGCCCGGCTCCGTCATGTTCTGCCGCCCGCACGAGGCGCACTCCACGACCGAGTCCAGTACGGCCCGCAGCGCGTCCCGCCACTCCGACTCGCGGACCCGGGCCGCCGGATCGTGCAGCCCGACCGTGAATCCGCGCCGGAACAGGTCCTGGAGCTTCCCGGCCGCCGCGCTCCAGGTGGCCAGCACGGTCGCGTGCTCCATCGGGTCGGGCTCGTTGGAATCGTCGGCCGGGTCGAAGACGAACAGCGGGCTCTTGCCGTACAGCTTGCGCTCCGCCGCCTCGTCGAGGCAGTGGATGCCCAACTCCCGCTTGCCCTTCAGCGGGTGATGGTTCATCAGGAACATGAACAGGAGTACGGCGAGGGAGTGCAGGTCGGACTGGGTGCCGGGGCGGGCGCCCGGCTCGGCGCGGACCAGTTCCGGGGCCATGAACTCCATCGTTCCGGAGATGCCGCTGACGTCCCCCTCCACCACCGCGTTGTCGTTGTCGCAGACCAGCACGTCACCGGTGTCCGGGTCGAAGAAGATGTTGCCCCAGGAGATGTCCCGGTAGGCGATGCCCCGTGAGTGCAGCGCCTGGTACGCCTCCACCGTGTACAGGCACGCCGTCAGCAACGCCCTCGGTGTGGTGCGCAGTTGCCGCCGGAACAGCGCGGGCAGCCCCTTGAAGTGGTCGGGGCGCAACCCCATGAGATACCCGAACGACCCCTTGTACGCGGGCACATACGCCTCGGGCCACAGGAACCGGTCGTCGTCGAAGTCCCGGTCCACCAACTCCCGTACGATCGCGTCCTGTTCCGGGGTCGCGCAGGTCGGGTAGTACCACTTGAGGGCCTTGTCCCCGCCCGGGGTCTTGGCCCGGTACACCTCGCCCTGGCCGCCCGCGCCCAGCATGTCGACGATCTGGATCTCTTCGCCGTTCTGCGCGGTCAGCCGCGTGCCGCTGTCGAGCATGCCGCTCATCTATGTCTCCGTGTTCCGTTCCGTATCCATGGGCGGGGCGTCGGGCGGGGCGGCCGGTGAGACGTCCGGGAGGTCCGGTGGGCCGCCGCCCGTCACCGTCGACGCGTGCCGCAGCGCCGCCGCCAGGGTCGTGTCGTCGCCCGAGTACTTCGAGGCCTGCTCCAGCCAGTGGGGGAGCACCTCGCGCACCCCCTCGCTGCCCTCCGACGCGAGCCGGCCGTCCAGGCCCGCCACGAACTGCCGGTAGCCGTCGCCCGAGGCGAAGCTCTTCGACAGGCCGTCCGTCGACAGCACCACCAGGCGCGGGGTGCGGGACTGGTCGAACACCGGTGCCCAGTGCATCCGCACCGCGCTCCACGCCTCCCGGCCGCACAGCGACTCCGTCTCGTCGCCGAGATCCTCCTCGGCCGGGGCCAGCGGCCGGCTCAGGGTGCCGTCGTGCTCGACCACCGCGAGATCGCCGTCGCCGATCTGCCAGGCCACGAACAGCCACGGCGTGAGGACGGCGCCGATCAGCGTCGTGCCGTAGAGGAGGAGTTTCTCGCTCTGGTGGGGTTCCGGTGTGCCCGTGTCGGCGATCGGGCGGTGGCGGGACCAGTGGCCGAGGGCCTCCTCGCGCCAGTCCTGGACCAGGGCGCGCGGGAAGTCGTCGCGGGCGTAGGTCATCAGGCGGGCGAGGCGGCCCGGTTCATGGCAGTCGCGGGCGGCCCGGGCGAACAGCTCGGCCCGGCCGACGAAGCGGTCCACGGCGAAGCGCGCGCCGAGGTCGCTGCGGGCGTGGGCGGCCGAGCCATGTCCGTCGGCCACCGCCAGCAGCAGCGGGTCCTCGCCGGAACCGGTGCCCTGACAGGTGAACCAGTCCTGGTTGCGCTTCTTCCCGACGCCCTGCACGCTCCCGGCCAGCGTCTCCCAACGTCGCACCCCGAGCGTCACCACACGTCGTCGTCATCGTCGTCGTCGATGACCGGCGGCGCGTACGGCTGCTTGGTCATGTTCAGGCCGGACGAGTCGCCCGCGACCGGCTGCGAGGCCGCCTTCACCGCCGCCGTCGACGCCCAACGGATCGCCGCCGCAAGCTGTTTGGGGCTGTTGGCGTCCAGCGGCTGCAACTCGGGGTTGCCCAGGAACTCCTGGAGCACACTGCGGTCCGCGTCGGTGCCGATCGCGATCGCGACCCGTACCGCCTTACGGCCCCACGGTGTCGCGTCGATGGCCTTCAGGCCCGCCCGCCAGTCGTCCGTGGGCACCCCGTCCGACACCAGCGCCAGCACCGGCTTCAGCGCGCGCTGCGGCATCGGCGGGCTCTGTAGTTCGCGCGAGACCAGGTGCAGGGCCTCACCGAGGTTGGTCATGCCGTCCACCTCGACGTCCTGCCAGGTGAAGTCGTCGACCGGGACCGGGGTCTGATGAAGCCACTGGGCCGTGGTGGAGAACGTGACGGTCCGCAGCAGCAGTTGGGCCGCCGGGTTGTCGTGCGCCACCGACCGCATCTCCGGGATCGCTTCTCTGATCCCGTAGTTGAGCTGGCCGATCTTCTCGCCCTGCATCGAGTACGAGCAGTCGAGCAGCCAGATGAAGTGGACCGGCCGGTTGGCCATGGGCCCGCCGGGAATGTCGCTCACTCCGTGTCCTTTCTGGGAGTTGGGGAGGAACAGGTCAGAACGATCGAGGCAGGAGCAGATAGGCCAAGTAGGCCAGGGTGGCCGCCGTGAGCACCAGAGAGGCGACGAACAGGCCCGCCAGCAGCCGTCGTCCGTGTCCGATCGGTGGGGTCACCTTCGTCATGCCGGGGAGTACCTCTTCTCCGGTTCGGCGCGGGGCGCGCTGAGCGCGGGCGTCTTCAGTCCCGAGGCCGCGAGCAGCCACAACACCGGTTCCGCGGCCCGGCGTTGCTCGCTCTCCAGCGGGCCGGTGCCGGTGGCGGCATGGGCGCTCACCGCCCAGTAGCGGGCTTCCTTGAAGTCGTGCCCGATGGCCCGGACGAGTCCGCCGAGGCCGATCTCCTCCAGCCAGGTGTCGACCCGCGCCCCCGGCACCGGCAGGGTGACGAGCCGGTCCAGGACGTCCCGCTTGGTGACGACGGTGGCCACGCACAGCCGCCCGCGCCGACGGCCGGTCAGCGCGTTGAGCTCGCCGGTGAGCCGCTGGTACGTCTCCCACGGGCCCTGCGTGGACGGGCGTGCCGCCCCGGCCCGTTCGGCGTCCTCGGTGCCTAGCCGTCCGCGCACCTTGAGGTCGGCCAGGACGTCGGCGACCAGGACGACACCGTCCGTGTGCTCCAAGTACTTCTGGGCACGCACCCGTTCGGCCTCGCTCACCGACTCGCCCATCGGGTCGTAGAGATAGAGCAGTCGGCGTCGTCGGCCGCGCGCCACCGTCAGCATCAGGGCGCGCGGCTGGCCGCCGGTCGTCGCGTGGGCCCAACCGGTGCTGTTCAGCTCCTGGTTGAGGTCGTTGAACGTGCGGCGGTCGTCGGCGGAGGCGTACTCGACGCTCAGGTCGCCGTGCCGGGCCCAGGCGTGCAGGCCCTCGACCATGGCCGCCATGAGCATCGTCTTGCCGGAAGAGGTGCCGCCGACCAAAGGCGCGTGCACGACCCGGGTGGTGCCGACCGTCTCGGGCAGCACCCGGTCGCAGTGCGGGCACAGCGCGGTGAGCTTGCCGCGCCCCGCGAGCCGGGTCGTGGGCAGCCGGTGCCCGCACACACAGCCGTGCCCCAGCACACCGTGCCGTCCGGGCCGTAGCGACTTGTGCGGTTTCTGGCAGCCGGAGCAGCGGTGCACGGCCAGCGGGACCGGCCGATAGCAGCCCGGGTAGGGGCACTTGACGCGGATGCCGCGGGTCAGCGCCCAGCCGCGCTCCACCGCGCGCAGCACCGGGATCGCCGTCGCGCAGCCCAGCCACACCAGACCGACCAGCAGCCCGAAGTACAGGAGGGACACGGCGAGCAGGACGGTGGCGAGCACCGCGCCGAGCAGCGCGCCCACGAAGGTGCCGGGCGCCACGAGGACCACGTACCCGAAGCGGTTGATCGGCGCCCGGCCGCGGCGGCCCGACGGGTGCCGGCCGCGGAACAGGTTCCGTACGATCCGGTGCAGCCACGGATCGCGGAACGCCGTCCACACGACCTGCATCCCGTAGCGTCCGGCCGTCCACGAGTCCACCCACAACTGCCGCCAGTAGTAACCGAGATGGGCGGGTTCGGCGCCCGCGGCGACCAGCGGCACCCGCTGGTCGGTGCGGCCCGGCTGCCAGGGTCCGAGGCCGCGCCACACGGCCCGCGCGCCGATCCAGAGGAACGCCCACAGCACCCGGCCCAGGCACAGCCCGACCGCGATGATCCCGGTCCAGACGGCCAGGAACGTCACGGGTGACAGGACGGTCATCGGCGGCCTCCCTCGGTCGGCGGTTCCACGTCGCCGGGCCAGACCTCGGCCTGGTCGGCGCGCCGTCCACGTCCGGACAGCCGTCCCGCGAGACGCCCCAGGGCGCCGGGTCGGTTCCAGGCCCGGTACGCGTCGAGCTTGCCCCGGCCCGCCCGGCCGAGCTCCGCCTCGACCTCGGTCTGGTCCTCGGCGGGCAGTGCCCGTACGACCGGCCGCAGCACCTTGCCGAGCAGGGTGTTCCGGGTCTCGTTCCAGGCCGGATGGGTTTCCGGGAACGCGGTCCAGTCGCAGAACAGGTCGGCGACATACGACGGCACGGTCCGCAGCCGGTCGCCCACCCGGTCCGAACGGCCCACTTTTTCGTACGTCGCGAGGAGCCGAGGTTCACCCGAACGGGCGAGTGCGTACAGCTCGTTGGGCGGCACCTGTCCTTCGAGAAGCCGCCGGGCGAGGGCCTGGAAAGCGCGCTCGACGACCGGGTCCGGTACCGACTCGCCGGCGCGGGCCAGCTGACTCAGTACCCGCGTGACCCACTCGTCGCTCTCTGCCTCGGTGCCCAACTGCCCCGTGAACTCAAGAAGAAGCAGGGCCGCGTGCGGAGCGGGCGGCAGCTCCGTGTGGAAGCAGCGCAACAGGTCGACCGCGAGCGCCGGCACGTCACGGTCGTCCGGGGGTGCGGCGAGGGCCGCGTCGATCAGCAGGTCCCGGGTGCCGGCCGCACGGTGGGCGTCGGACCCCAGCTCGTTCAGCAGCAGGCTCGCCTCCAGGCCGGTCGGCAGCTCGCCGGACCAGATGAGCCCCAGGGCGGTGCGGAGTACCGCCGGGTCGGCGAGCAGCGAGACACCCGCGACGCGGTGCACTTCGTGGAACTGCGTGAGCCGGTCGCCCGGCCCGACGGGCGTCACGCACATCCGCAGATGCGGGAAGCCGGGTTGGAGACCGATGGGCAGCCCGGACCCCGTCAACGCCTGTGCCACGGCGGCTGGTTCGGCGGCGGCGAGCGCGTTGAGCGACCCGAACAGCGCCACCCGCAACCCGGGATGGGCATGCACCGCGTCGAGCACCGCGGGCGGACAGCCCCCGGCGGGACGGGCGTTGCCCTCCGGGGCTTCGGCGGGCCTCGGCTGCCCGGGGGGCTGCGGGCCGCGCGCGGGTGGGGTCGGGCGGGTGCCGGCCTGCCAGGGATCGGTGGACCCGGGTGTGCGCGGGGCATGCGTTGGTGGGGCGGGCAGGGGATCGGCGCCCGTGCGGGCCCGCTGGTCCCGGCCCGGCTGTCCAGGCGCGCGGAGGTCCCGTGACCGGCTTCGGTCGCCGTCCGGCTCGACCGGGGTTCCGCTCACCAGATTCCGGGCCAACCGCCCGGCCAGCTCCGGGAGTTGGTCCTGGCAGTCGATGTCGAGCAGGTCGGCGACCCGCAACAGCGCGAGCGGCCGGCCGGCGGGCGGTTCCGTCGGATCCGCGAGCCCGGCCCGCAGCGCGGGTGCGAGATCGCGGGCCAGCTCGTCATGGGCGCGCGGAGTCAGGGAACCGGCCCGCAGCACGGGCACCGGGCCCTTGCCGAGCACCGCCGACGCCAGCACCCACGCGGCGAGTGGCGCCGACACGTGGGTCGGTACCTGCCCGTCCAAGCGGACCAACAGGGCGGCGAGCGCGGCCTGTTCGTCGCCCGCCGGGTCGGGGGCTGACGGTGCCGCCTGTCCGTGGCCCACCGAGTCGCGGGCGCCCGCCCCCGTCTGTGCGTGGCCCGAGGAGTTGTACGTGCCCTGCCCCGTCTGTGCGTGGCCCGCCGAGCTGTAGGAACCCGGCCCCGCCTGCGCGTCGTTCGTCGAACTCCGGGCGCCCGGCGCGGTCCGTCCGTAGTCCGCCGAACCCTGGGTGCCCGGCGCCGTTCGTGTGTCCTGAGCCGAATCCCAGGCGGCCGACGAGGACCGTGCGCTGCCCGCCGAGCGCGGAGTGGGCGGCACAGCCTGTTCCCCTGCCGCTGACCCCGAGCCGTCCGCCCACCCCGAGCCCGACGCCGGCCCCAAGCTGTCCGCCCACCGTGAGCGTGCCCCCGACGCCGCCCCCGACCCCGCCGGCGGCACCGCGCACAGCCCCGCGACCACCGCCGTGAGCGTTTCGTCCGACAGTTCGCCCGCCCGCTCGGTCGCCCAACGGGCCGCCGCCGTACGGGCGTCCGAGCGCAGGTCGACGCCCGCGGTCAGCGCGGTGACCGCCAACTGGCCGAGGTCTTCGGGGGTGTTGTGGAACAGGTCGGGGCGGCCCGCGCGCCAGATCCGGGCGCACAGGTCGGCCCAGGTGTCGGCGACCGGGCCGGACGGCTGTTGCCGGCCGGTGCAGTCGTGGACGCGGTAGCGGTGGTCGTGGGCCACCGACTCGGAGGACGGCAGCGCGCCGACGAGCTGCTGGCGCGCCTGTTGGGGGCGGCGGGTGTACGTCGTGAAGGTGAGCCGGTGCGCCTGTTCGCGGGGCAGGACCGCGCAGGCGAGCGCGATCCACTGGGCCACGTCGGCGCTGTCGTGCTCCACGACCACGACCTGCCCGGCACCCGGATCCGCGGCGACCGCCCGCAGATCGGCGAAGAACGGCGCGAGCCACCCGGCCCGGGACACCGCGAACGCGACCAGCGCGTCCTTGCGCAGCAGCCCGGACGGCTCGATACGGTCCACCGGCGTGGGCCTGCCGTCCGGGGGTGTCGTGTCCGCCCAACGCGGGGACTCCCAGGCGGTGATGGGCAGCACACCGTCCGGCAGCCGGGTCCCGGACGGGAGATGGACGGCGTGCGCGTGGAAGTTGCCCCAGCGTCCGCTGTAGTCGGCGCCGATGTACACCGAGCGGCTCAACAGCCGCCCGCCGTCGGCGAGTTCACTGAAGCTGAAGGCCTTCGGGAAGCTCTTGAGCTGTTCCGCGTCGGGCCGGGCGGGGCAGTCGCGCGGCGGCTCGTACCCGATGAGCTGCTCGGCCTCCCGCAACAGCCCCTGCGGAACGCCCGCGCTGACCGCGGTGAACCGGAAGCCGGAGCCGTCGGGGCCGGGCGGCGCCGAGGTGTAGTGCAGCTGGGCCAGGGTCACTTGGCTCGTCCCTTCCCGGCGGTACGGACCGGCAGTACTCCGCGCAGCGCGAGCAGCCACAGCAGTGGATCCTCCACCCGCACCGGCTGCGGCCCCGACTTCGGTACGTCCGCGGGTGCGTCGGCGGGCGGCGGCGCACCCAGCGCCGAGAGCCCGAACATCGACAACTGGTCGAAGTCCAGCTCAAGTTGACGCATCAGGGCCCCCGAGTCCCAGTCCGCCATCAGGGAGCGGATCTCCTCGTGCACGGCGAGCCGGTCGTCCTCGTCGTACGTGCCCTCCGGATGCGGGGCGTTGCGCAGCACCGGCGAGTGCGCGTCGAGCAGCGGCTTCAGCATGTCCGTCTTCGTCACCGCGACCGCGATCGGCGTGCTCACCCGGCCCCGCGAACCGCGCTTGCCGTGGGCGCGCAACTGGGCGGCAAGATCGGCGGCGATCTGCTGCGGCGGTGTCTCCACCATGGGCAGCGGCGGACCGTCCTGGAGCGGCAACCGGTCGCGCACGGACCCGAGTTGGAGCGGATCGACCAGCAGGACGATGCCGTCGGCCGCGCTCAGATAGCGCGTGTACCGGTCCATCGCCTCGGCGCCCGCGAGGTCCTCGCCCGCCGCGTCGAAGAAGACCAGCGTGGTGTGCCGGGTGCCGCTGCCGAGTCTGCCGCGGCGCGGCACGCTGAGCCGGTACAGCAGCGGGTCGTTGAAGCCGAGCGCCGCGGGGCGGGTCGCGTCGGGCAGCCGCAGCCGCTCGTACAGGTCCTCCGCCATCTCCTTGTCCCGCTGCTGCGTGGCCTGCCCCATCGCCGCCAGCGAGGCGTGATAGGCCTGCCCGACCCGCTGGTTCAACTCGTTGACCAGCACGGACACATAGGTGCTCTTGCCGGAGGCCTTCGCGCCGACCAGCGCGATGATGCGGCTGTCCTGGTCGCAGTAGTCGCTGGGCAGGTCGCTGTGGCAGGACGCGCAGACCCGGACGGTCGTGGTCACCCCGCAGTCCGGGCACGGCACGCTGCTCCCGGAGCCGGCCCGCAGCCCGGACGCCAGCGCGCCCATCCCGCGCGCCGGGGCGAACACCGGCCCCCGTAGCAGGGCCGCCGGATTCATGCCGGGACCGACGAACCCGGCCCAGACATCGTCCCGTTCGGGCCCGCAGGGCGTGCCGCCGCGCACCCCGCTCGGGGTCATCAGACACCGGTAGGGCAGTTTGGCCGCCGAGGTACGGGCGAAGCAGTAGGGGCAGATGACGGTCGTCATGGCTCAGCGCACCACCAGGGTCGCGGGGGACGGTTCTTCGAGTCGTACGGAGGCCGCGTGCTCGCCCAGCAGAAAGCCGCGCAAGGTATACGGCGCCGGGCAGGGCGCGGCCGGCAACTCCTGCTCCACCGTGCCGAGTCGGAGCAGATCGGTGCCGGGGATACGCAGCAGGGTCGTGCCGTCGGCCGCGCTGCGCGGCCGGAGTGTGCCGCTGCGCGCGACACACACGAACTCGGGGGCGCCGTCGTGGTCCTCGCCCTCCGGCGCGGACAGGGTGACCCGCAGCAGCGGGCGCCCCCGGCCGAGCAACCGGCGCGGCGCACGCACCAGTTGATAGCCGATGGCCGTGTCGGGCGGCAACAGCACCTCTGCCGCGCCCGGTTCGACGACGACGGCGCCGGGCGCCTGGGCAGCGGCGGCGACCCGGATCCGTACGGCCCGCGGCCCCACCGACAGCCGCAGCCCGCCCCGCCGGTAGGCGTGCGCGGTGACACTCCGCTCACCGGCGTCCCAACTCACCCTGAGATGAGGGGTGTCGCCGGGCCAGTCCAAGGAGATCTCCGCCTCCCCGCCCGGCAGCCGCCGCGCGGCGAGCCCGGTCACCGGCCGGAGCGCCTCGACCTCCACCCCGGGACCGGCCAGCGCCCGCTCCCCGAGCACGGCGACGGCGGCGACCCGGACGTGCAGGCCGGGCGGCGGACACAGCGCCCCGTCCCGCTCGGCCCAGCCGAGCCCGGCGGGCAGGTCCCGCGTGTGCAGTTCGGCGCCGGGGGCCGGGGCCTCGCCGGGCCACTCCACCAGCCGTACGTCCGCGTCCTCGGCGCCGGTCCAGGCGAACCGGACGGTGTCGCCCTCGGGCCGGGCGGTGAGGGTGTGAACGGGGGAGGGCCAGGGGTGGACGGTGCGGGTGGCGCGGACACCGGGGGAGGTGACCGGTCGGCCGTCGGGGGCCCGGTACTGGCAGACGACGCGGATGTCGTGGCGGCCGGGCGGGAGACCCGTGAGGGTGAACCCCTCGGAAAGGAGGGTGAGTTGCTCGGCGGTGGCGTCCGGTCCGGTGCGCTCGACGGTCACGTCCGTGGCGCCCGGGGGCCGCTTCCAGGTGCCCTCGATCCGCTCCGGGCCGTCCGTCAGGGTGAGCGCCTCCACCTCCGGGGTGACGAGCAGCTGGTGCGAGACGAGGGGCGGGCCGTCCGCGAGCCCGTCGCGCAGGGGGAGGGCGGCATAGCGGACGGTGCTCCCGAGCACCAACGCCTCGTCGCGCGCGGAGACTTCACGCACGGTCGGGGCACCCCGCTCGTCGCGGTGCAGACACAGGAGCCGCCAGTCAGCGTCCGAGCCCGCCTCGTCCCACGTCAACCGCACATGGTCCAGGCCGAGTTCGGCATCCAGGGCGGCCGGCTCACCGGCCCGCGGCCGATGCACCCGCACCAGTCCGCGCAACGCCCGCCGGTCGTCGGCGACTTCACGCAGCGCGCGCAGATACTCCGCACCCGCCGTCTCCGCGTCCCGGTCGTCCTCGGCCCGCCGTGCCGCGAGCAGCGCCCCGTCGACCACCGCGAACCGCCGGGCCGACTCGGTCCGCAGCGACCGTAGCGCCGGGTCGTCGGTGCCGTGCGGGAGCCGCTCCAGCAGGGTGCGGACCCGGTGCAGCCGGTGCTGCTCCCAGGCCCCGGCGAGGGACTCGGCGGCCTGCCGCTCACGCCGGTCGAGCGCGGGCCGCACCCGGGCCGCCGCCACGAGAGCGGCGACCTCGTCGGCGTGCACCCCCAACTGGGCCGCCGCCTGCGGGCGTTCCTTCACGGGCCGGTCCTGCAACAGCCCGATCAGCTGATACAGCACGACCCTGCGCACCGCCTGCGGATCACGCCGCTGCACCTCGGCCAACAGCCCGGCGAGTGTGGCGGTCGGGGTCGGTGCGCGGGCGAGATCCTCCAGGAACGGAACGTCCACCCGCCGGCGACCACGCCCCCCGGACGGCACGTACACCCCGTCGAGGACACCCAGCCCACCGACCCCCGGCGGCAGCAGCGCCTCGCCCAAGTGCCGTAACCCGAGCCCGTGTTGGACGGCGACGAGCTCGCCGTAGGACGCGACGAGGGGGCTCAGCGGCAGCCCCGACAGCGCCCGGGGCAGCCCCAAGTGATGCCCGAAGTCCCGACCGGCCACGTGTACTGCTCCCCCGCTAGCTCCGCGAGGAACCATCCCAGCAGATTCGCGGGCCGGAGGAGACCTTTTTTCGCGAATCGGGGCAGGTGGGAACCGTGAAGGTATTAGGCGCCGACGGTCACGAGGGCCGGGGCGAGGGCCGCGTCGTAGCGCTCCAGGAGGACCCGCGCCACTTCCGGTGCCGGGCCCAGCACATCGGCGAGGACGTCCGCTTCGGCCGCGCCCCGCGCGATGCGGTCGGGGAGGAAGCCGGGCGCGAGGACGTACGGCGCGACCGCGACGCGTGCGCAGCCCAGGGCCCGCAGTTCGCGCACCGCGTCCTCGGTGCGGGGCAGGGCCGCCGACGCGAACGCGGGCCGCACGGCACGCCAGCCGGTGCGCCACCACGCCCGCGCGAGGTCGGCGATCACGGCGATCGCCTCCGGGTCGGTGGACCCCGCCGAGGCCAGCACGATTCCGGTCGAGGACTTGTCGGCGGGCGTCAACTCGGTCTCGTAGAGCCGCCGTTCGAGGGCTCGCAGCAACAGCGGCGACGGGCCGAGGACCTCCGCCTGCCGGATCCGCAGCCGCGCCGGCGCGGCGTCGAGGACCGCGGGGATGTCCGCCTTCGCGTGGAACGCGCGGGTCAGCAGCAGCGGGAGGGCCACGACGTCCTGGACGCCCTCCGCCGCCAGTGACTCCAAGACCCCTTGCACGGAAGGGAGGTTGAAGTCCAGGAAGCCGGTCTCCACGCGCAGCCCGGGCCGTCGCGACCGTACCCGCCGTACGAGGGCGTGGACGGTCGCGGCGTGCCGCGGGTCGCGGCTGCCGTGGGCGATGACGAGGAGTACCGGCTTCCTGTGCACGACTCGGCTCAGCTCTTCACCAGCAGACCGCGGCTGCGCAGCACCCACCGCTCCAGCGGGCTGAAGAGCAGCAGGTCGATGGCGATACCGACGAACAGGATCAGGACGATGGCCTCGAACACCATGGCCATGTCGCTGGCGGTCCGGCCGTTCTCCAGCAACTGGCCCAGGCCCACGCCGAGATCGGGGAAGTTCGCGATGATCTCCGCCGCCATCAGCGAGCGCCACGAGAACGCCCAGCCCTGCTTCAGGCCCGCCACATAACCGGGGAGCGCCGCCGGCAGCGTGACGTGCCAGATGCCCTTGATGCCGGTCGCGCCCATCGTGCGGCCCGCCCGCAGGAACAGCGGCGGCACCTGGTCGACGCCGGACACCAGGCCGTTGGCGATCGAGGGGACCGCGCCGAGCAGGATCACCGTGTACATCATCGAGTTGTTCAGACCCAGCCAGATCACGGCCGGCGGCACCCAGGCCACCGACGGCAGCGACTGGAGCCCGGACAGGATCGGGCCGATCGCCGCGCGGATGAACTTCACCCGCGCCACCACCAGGCCCAGCGGGGTACCGATCAGCAGCGCGAAGAAGAAGCCCAGCAGACCGCGCGAGACGCTGGTCCAGATGTAGCCGAGGAGATTGCCCTGCAGCCAGGCGTCCTTGAACTCGCCGCCCACGGCGCCCGGTGAGGGCAGCTTGGTCGGGTCGTCGACGATCGGGGTCAGGATGAACCAGACGACCATGACCACCGCGAGGGCGACGATCGGCGGGAAGATCTTGTTGACGAAGGTCTGCCGGAAGGTCGGACGGCTGGTGACGACGAGGTCCAGGGCGTCCAGACCGGCCTCCACGGAGATGATCTGCCCGAGGGCGCCCGCCGCCGCCCCTCCGACCGAGTCCGTCGTCTTCGTCTCACTGCTGGCCATGACGGCGGATCTCCCCACGCAGTACATCGGTGATCTCAAGGGACAGTTCGGCCACGGGCGCGTCCTCGATACGGCGCGGCTGCGGAATGTCGACCGTCCATTCGCGGGCGATCCGGCCGGGCCGGGAGGACAGCAGGACGACCCGCTGCGCGAGCCGTACCGCCTCGCGCACGTTGTGTGTGACGAACAGGACGGAGAGTCCCGTCTCGCCCCAGATGCGGGTCAGTTCGTCGTGCAGGACGTCCCGCGTGATGGCGTCCAGCGCCGCGAACGGCTCGTCCATCAGCAGGATCCGGCTCTCCTGCGCGAGCGCGCGGGCCATGGCGACCCGCTGGCGCATCCCGCCGGACAGTTCGTGCACGCGCTTGCCGTACGAGCCCTGCAGTCGGACCAGTTCGAGCAGCTCCTCGGTCCTGCCGCGCCGCTCCTCCTTCGGAACTCCCCTGAGTTTCAGGGCGAGTTCGATGTTCTTGCCCGCGGTCAGCCACGGGAAGAGAGCGTGCTCCTGGAACATCAGTGCCGGGCGGCCGTCCGTCGTGATGGACCCGGCGGTGGGCTTGTCGAGCCCCGCCACCAGGTTCAGCAGCGTGGACTTGCCGCAGCCCGAGGCCCCCAGGAGGGTGACGAACTCGCCCGGCGCGACATCGATGGTGATGTCGTCCAGGACGAGCTGCTGCCCACCGGGTGTCGCGAAGGACTTCGAGACATGCTCAAGGCGTGTCGCGTACTCGACCGACGCGGTGGTCTCCTTGGCGAGGGTCGTGGCCATGGTCGTCACCTCCTGGGAAGTCATCGGGATTCCTCGATCAGCTCGTGCCGAGGCCGGCGGCGTCGACCGTGCTGTCGCCGTCCGCCTTGAGGACCTTGTTGAGGAGCGTCAGGTCGTAGATCCCCTTCAGGTCGGGCTTCGTCAGCAGACCCGCCTTCACCGCGTGCTCCGCCTCGGAGTTGAGGGTGGCGGCCAGCGGGTCGTTGGTGAACTGGATCGAACTCCACGCCGGGTCGAGGACGTTGGCGGGCAGCGCCTTGCCGGAGTCGGCCTCCAGCTGCTTGTTCGCCGCGGCCTTCGCCTCGGTCGGGTTGGCGTTGATCCACTTGTTGGCCGCGACCGAGCCCTTCAGGACCGCCTCGACGACCTTCGGGTGCGCCTTCAGGAACTTCTGCGACACGATGATGTTCGTGATCACGAACTTCTTGTCGGGCCACAGCGTCGACTCGTCGAGCAGCACCTTGCCGCCCTCGGCGACCAGCTTCGACGCGGTCGGCTCCGGCACCCAGGCACCGTCGATCGAGCCGGCCTTGAAGGCGTCCGGCGTGATCTTGTTGTCGGCGCGGACGACGGTCACGTCACCCTTGCCGCTCTGCGCGTCGACCTTCCAGCCCTGGTCCGCGATCCAGTTGAGGAACGCCACGTCCTGCGTGTTGCCCAGCTGAGGCGTCGCGATCTTCTTGCCCTTGACGTCCTTCAGGGACTTGATCTTCTTCGGGTTGACGACCAGCTTCACCCCGCCCGAAGCCGAACCGCCGATGATCTTCAGGCTCTTGCCGTCGGACTTGGTGTAGCCGTTGATCGCCGGGGAGGGGCCGATCCAGCCGATGTCGATGGAGTTCGAGTTGAGCGCCTCGATCTCGGACGGGCCGGCGTTGAAGGTCGCGTACGACGCCTTGGTGGCGCCCAACGCCTTCTGGAAGAAGCCCTGTTCACGGCCGACCAGTGCGGTCCCGTGGGTCAGGTTGCCGAAGTAGCCGATCTTCACGGTGTCGAGGCCCTCGATCTTCGAGGACCCGGCGGCGACCTTCTCCTTGGTGTTGGTGCTCTTGGAGTCCGACCCGTAACCGCAGGCGGCGAGGGTGAGCAGCGGGAGCGCGGCGATCACGGCGATGCCGCGACGCAGGTATGTCGAGCGGTTGGCAGGCACGGGAGGTGTTCCTCTCGTTGGCCCGGCGGTCACGGTCTCAGCTCGTGGCCGGGAGGTCGGCAGGTCTTCGTCTTCGTCGTGTCCGGGACGGCGGGTGGGGGGACTGGGCGCGCGAGCGGTGCGCGTACGTCAGCCCGCACATCGCGCCACTCCGCCCTGCCCGCTGCCGAGGGCGCCGCTGCCGACGCGGCCGCCCTCCTTCGCGAACGTGGAGTAGAAGTCCCTGGACGTCATGTCAGAAGTCCCAACCGTCGTCGTCCGACGCGTCCTTGACCGGCTCCGGCGCCGCGAACGACTCGCCGACCATGCCGGCGGTGAGCGTGGTGCCGTCCGCCGGGTCGATCAGGATGAACGAGCCCGTACGGCGTGAGTCGGCGTACGAGTCCACCGGCAGTGGCTCCGCGGTGCGGATCTTCACGCGGCCGATGTCGTTGGCGACGAGCTGTCCCGGATGCGGGTGCAGGGACAGGTCGTCGAGCGTGAGCCGGGACGGGATGTCCTTGACGATCGCCTTGACCGTGCGGGTGCCGTGCTTGAGGAGGACCCGGTGGCCCACGGTCAGCGGCGCGTCGGCGACATGGCAGACGGTCGCCTCGACGTCCTGCGTGGTCGCCGGGGCGTCCTTGCTGGGCACGATGAGGTCGCCGCGCGAGATGTCGATGTCGTCCTCAAGGAGGAGGGTCACCGACTGTGTGGTCCAGGCGGTCCTGACCGGCTTGCCGAGCAGGTCGATGCCGGAGATCTTCGTGGCCCGCCCGGACGGCAGGACGGTCACGGCCTCGCCGACGCGGAAGGTACCGGCCGCGATCTGACCGGCGTACCCCCGGTAGTCCGGGAGGTCGGCGCTCTGCGGCCGGATCACGTACTGCACGGGCAGTCGCGCGTGGCAGTGGCTGAGATCGTGGGCGACCGGCACCGACTCCAGGTGCTCCAGGAAGGTCGGCCCGCCGTACCAGTCCATGTGCGCGGACGGTTCTACGACATTGTCGCCGGCCAGCGCCGAGATCGGGATCGCGGTGATCTCCGGGACGCCCAACTCGCTGGCGTACGCGGTGAATTCCTCGGCGATCGCGGCGAACACGGTCTCCTTGTACTCGACCAGGTCCATCTTGTTGACCGCGAGCACCACGTGCGGGACGCGCAGCAGCGCCGCGATCGCCGCGTGGCGCCGGGTCTGCTCGACGACACCGTTGCGGGCGTCGACGAGGATCACCGTCAGCTCGGCCGTGGAGGCACCCGTCACCATGTTGCGGGTGTACTGCACATGACCGGGCGTGTCGGCGAGGATGAACCGGCGCCGGGGCGTGGCGAAGTAGCGGTACGCCACGTCGATCGTGATGCCCTGCTCCCGCTCGGCCCGCAGGCCGTCGGTGAGCAGCGCGAGGTCGGGTGCGTCCTGGCCGCGGTCGGCCGACACCCGCTGTACGGCTTCGAGTTGGTCGGTGAGGACCGACTTGGAGTCGTGCAACAGCCGCCCGACCAAAGTGGACTTGCCGTCGTCGACGGAGCCCGCCGTGGCGAACCGCAGCAGCGTGGTGGCCGAGAGCTCCTCGGTCGTGATGGTGCTCATGGTTAGAAGTACCCCTCGCGCTTGCGGTCTTCCATCGCGGCCTCGGACATCTTGTCGTCGGCGCGCGTGGCGCCCCGCTCGGTCAGCCGGGAGGCGGCGATCTCGGTGATGACCTGCTCCAGCGTCACCGCCTCGGAGTCGACGGCGCCCGTGCAGGACATGTCACCGACGGTCCGGTACCGGACGAGCCGCTTCTCGACCGTCTCGGTCTCCTTCGGCCCGCCCCACTCACCGGCGGTCAGCCACATGCCGTCCCGCGCGAACACCTCACGCTCGTGCGCGAAGTAGATCTGGGGGAGGTCGATGCCTTCGCGGGCGATGTACTGCCAGACGTCCAGCTCGGTCCAGTTGGACAGCGGGAACACCCGGACGTGCTCACCGGCCGCGTGCCGCCCGTTGTAGAGGTTCCACAGCTCGGGGCGTTGCCGACGCGGGTCCCACTGCGAGAACTCGTCCCGCAACGAGAACACCCGCTCCTTCGCCCGGGCCTTCTCCTCGTCCCTGCGCCCGCCGCCGAACACGGCGTCGAAGCGCTCGCTCTGGATCTTCTCGGTCAACGGCAGGGTCTGGAGCGGGTTGCGGGTCCTGTCGGGGCGTTCGCGCAGCACACCGCGGTCGATGTAGTCCTGTACGGAGGCCACATGGAGGCGCAGTCCATGTGCGGCGACCACACGGTCGCGGTACTCAAGGACCTCGGGGAAGTTGTGTCCGGTGTCCACATGCAGCAGCGTGAAGGGCACGGCCGCCGGCGCGAACGCCTTCAGCGCCAGATGCAGCATGACGATGGAGTCCTTGCCGCCGGAGAAGAGAATCACCGGCCGCTCGAACTCACCCGCCACCTCACGGAAGATGTGCACCGCCTCGGACTCCAGAGCGTCCAGGTGCGAGAGGGCGTACGGCGTGTCCGTACCCTCGTCGGTCTTGGCGACGGTCGCCGTCATGCCAGTCCCCTCTCGGTGAGCAGCGCGTGGACTGCCGCCGCCGACTCCTGCACGGTCTGGTGCTGCGACTCGATCCGCAGGTCCGGCGACTCGGGCTCCTCGTACGGGTCGTCGACCCCGGTGAGCCCGGTCAGTTCACCGGCGGCCTGCTTGGCGTAGAGACCCTTCACATCGCGTACGGAGCACACGTCGACCGGGGTCGCCACATGCACCTCGACGTAGGCGGCGCCGCTCTCCTGGTGCCGCTTGCGGACGGCCTCGCGGCTGTCGGCGTACGGCGCGATGACCGGGACGAGCGCCAACACGCCGTTGCGGGCGAGCAGTTCGGCGAGGAAGCCGATGCGCTGCACGTTGGTGTGCCGGTCCTCGCGGCTGAAGCCGAGGCCCGCCGAGATGAACTCGCGGATCTCGTCGCCGTCGAGCACCTCGACGAGGTGGCCCTTCTCGCGCAGCCGGTCGGCCAGCTCGTACGCGATGGTGGTCTTGCCGGCACTGGGCAGTCCGGTGAGCCAGACGGTGGCTCCGGTCGTCACGTGGTTCTCCTGATTCGTAGAAGGCACAGCCGCGGTCACTCGTGCAGCCCGCACTCGGTCTTCCCGCGCCCCGCCCAGCGGCCGGCGCGGGCGTCCTCGCCCTCCAGGACCCGGCGGGTGCAGGGCGCGCAGCCGACGGACGCGTAGCCGTCCATCAGCAACGGGTTGGTCAGCACGCCGTGTTCGGCGACATACGCGTCCACGTCGTCCTGGGTCCAGCGGGCGATGGGGGAGACCTTGACCTTCCGGCGCTTCTCGTCCCAGCCGACGACCGGGGTGTTCGCCCGGGTCGGGGACTCGTCGCGGCGCAGCCCGGTCGCCCAGGCCGCGTACTTGGTCAGGCCCTGCTCCAGCGGCTGCACCTTGCGCAGCTTGCAGCACAAGTCCGGGTTACGGTCGTGCAGTTGAGGACCGTACTCGGCATCCTGCTCGGCGACGGTCTGGCGCGGGGTGAGCGTGATGACGTTGACGTCCATCACGGCCTCGACCGCGTCGCGGGTGCCGATGGTCTCGGGGAAGTGGTAGCCGGTGTCGAGGAACACCACGTCGACGCCGGGCTGCGCGCGGGAGGCGAGGTGGGCGACCACCGCGTCCTCCATCGAGGAGGTCACGCAGAACTGTTTGCCGAAGGTGGCGACCGCCCACTGGAGGATCTCCAGCGCGGAGGCGTCCTCCAGGTCGCGGCCCGCCTGCTCGGCCAGGGCTTTCAAGTCGTCGGTGGGGCGCGCTTTCTGAGTCGTCGTCATATCTCGTCTCCCCCTGCGTCGGTCTGCCGGAGCCCTCGGGCGAGGAGCCCGAGGAACTTCAGCTGAAAGGCCCGATTGCATGCCGCGCATTCCCATGCGCCATGACCCTGCTCGCTGGGACGCAGGTCCTCGTCGCCGCAGTAGGGGCAGTAGAAGGGAGCCGCTCGCTCGCTCACGGCCTCTCCTTTCGCTGTCGTTCGCTGCCGCTCACGACAGTGACTCCTCGCTGGCACGCGTGGCCCAGGCGGCGAACCGCTCACCGTCCTCGCGCTCCTGCTGGAACCGGGTGAGGACCCGCTCGACGTAGTCGGGCAGTTCCTCCGAAGTGACCTTCAGGCCACGGACCTTGCGGCCGAAACCGGCCTCCAGGCCGAGCGCGCCGCCGAGGTGCACCTGGAAGCCCTCGACCTGCTCGCCCTGGTCGTTGAGGACCAACTGGCCCTTGAGACCGATGTCCGCGACCTGGATACGGGCGCAGGCGTTCGGGCAGCCGTTGATGTTGATGGTGATCGGCTCGTCGAACTCCGGGATGCGGCGCTCGAGTTCGTCGATGAGCGTGATGCCGCGCTGCTTGGTCTCGACGATCGCGAGCTTGCAGTACTCGATGCCGGTGCAGGCCATCGTGCCGCGCCGGAAGGGGGACGGCTTGGCGGTGAGGCCGAGCGCTTCGAGGCCCTCGACCAGCGAGTCGATCTGGTCCTCCGCCACATCGAGCACGATCATCTTCTGCTCGACCGTCGTGCGCAGCCGGCCCGAGCCGTGCGCCTGCGCCAGCTCGGCGATCTTCGTGAGCGTGGTGCCGTCGACGCGGCCGACGCGCGGGGCGAAACCGACGTAGAACAGGCCGTCCTGCTGGCGGTGGACGCCGACGTGGTCGCGCCAGCGGGCGACCGGCTGCGCGGGGGCCGGGCCGTCGACGAGCTTGCGCTTGAGGTACTCGTCCTCCAGGACCTGGCGGAACTTCTCCTGGCCCCAGTCGGCGACGAGGAACTTCAGGCGGGCGCGGGTGCGCAGCCGCCGGTAGCCGTAGTCGCGGAAGATGCCGATCACGCCGGCCCAGACGTCCGGGACCTCGTCCAGCGGGACCCAGGCGCCGAGCCGGACGCCGATCTTCGGGTTGGTGGACAGACCGCCGCCGACCCACAGGTCGAAGCCGGGGCCGTGCTCGGGGTGGTCGACGCCGACGAACGCGATGTCGTTGATCTCGTGGGCGACGTCCAGGAGCGGGGAGCCGGAGATCGCCGTCTTGAACTTGCGCGGCAGGTTGGAGAATTCCTTGGTGCCGATGTAGCGGGCGTGGATCTTGTCGATCGCCGGGGTGCCGTCGATGATCTCGTCCTCGGCGATGCCCGCGACGGGCGAGCCGAGGATCACGCGGGGCGTGTCACCGCAGGCCTCGGTGGTGGAGAGACCGACCGCTTCGAGGCGGTTCCAGATCTCCGGGACGTCCTCGATGCGGATCCAGTGGTACTGCACGTTCTGCCGGTCGGTGAGGTCGGCCGTGCCGCGCGCGAACTCCTGCGAGATCTCGCCGATCACGCGGAGCTGGTCCGTGGTCAGCCGGCCGCCGTCGATCCGGACGCGCAGCATGAAGTACTTGTCGTCCAGCTCCTCCGGCTCCAGGATCGCGGTCTTGCCGCCGTCGATCCCGGGC
>Ga0307515_10005357_pt1 | contig 26043 bp, 19 predicted proteins | sample 17_EM_MG_FD_194513 | JGI IMG/M metagenome (GOLD analysis project Ga0307515, IMG submission 194513) | Populus trichocarpa ectomycorrhiza microbial communities from riparian zone in the Pacific Northwest, United States - 17_EM | ecosystem: Host-associated > Plants > Roots > Unclassified | place... | reverse complement strand
TTGTCAACAATGGCTGGCTGAAGGTGCTCTCGAATGTTCCTGATCTCCAATAGCAGATTGGATGTTAGAGAATGCTTGTTCAACGCACAACCAGGGAGATAGAATTGGTTTGCTAGAGTTTTGAGGGTGGAGATAAAAAAAAAAATTAAAAAAAAATATATTTTTAGTTAAAATTGTTTTGAGATTATTTTTTACATATAAAATAAATATTTTAACTTTTAAAAAATTTATTTTTAAACTGTAATTACACGTGGAGATCAATATAAAAAGCAAGAGTTATTTAACTAATTACATAATTTTTTTATTTTTGGATTGGAAAAAAAATAAGCCATTACCACACAGTGTATTGTGTATAAGTCATCCACAACAATTGAAACAAGTATTAGGGATTCTTGATATGAATGACTTTAGGGTATGATTTTTAGAGATTAATTTCCAATTGATTTCTATGTCTACTTGCTAACGAATTCGTCCAAATAATACATATATGTGTAGAAAAAACTCCTCCTTTTATAGGGAATTTAACGAAAAACTTTGTGAAGAGTTTAGACCAAAAACTTAATTAAGAAATTTGAAAATATCAAGAATTTAACTGAAATAAAAGATTGTTTGATGACTTAATTCGTCACGCGCGGGGATAAATTTTTATTCTTCTTTACTCTTTGTTCTCGTCTTTTCGCTCTAAAAAAGATACAGCTAGCAATAGTGTTTGATTTTTCATTTCAAAGAATCAACACCGTCTAATCCATCGTCGTTACCCTACATTTCCTCCGATCAGATCTACAAACATCCTCGATCTGATCTACAAACGCCCCAGATTTCCTCTTCAACTTCAATCAAATTAAGTTACATATCATTTCTCTGATTTCCTTAATCTGCCTTCTTTTTATTTGCATTAAATTAATCTTTTAATTTATTTGCATTCCCGTTGGCAGTCGCTGGTGGTTATACTACTCACTTTTATTTTTATTTTTATTTTTTTAAAATAAAAAATATTAAAGGGTAAAATTAAAAAAATATATATAATTTAAAAATTAAATTTAATTAAATTTAATTATAAAATTTAATTATCCGATAATTAAAAATTAAAGGGTGAGATAACCTAGATTATTTTAAAAATTAATGAAAAATCCAATAAAAAACAAATAAAAAATAATGAAGCTCAATATCCGATTAAATAAATGTTAAAGGATAAAATTAAAAAAATATGAGCTTAAAAAACAAATTTGGATGAATATTTTATATCCAGGTTAATCTTTTAAATTTATAATCTATAAAATTTCAGACCTAGACTTGACCCGATTCAAATTGACCCAGATGAATAGGAAATGTTCTTGATCATTTAAGTTTGGGTAATACTCGAAGTCAAAAGATTGATTTCAAGTAGGGTATGATTATTGCTTTATTCTGCGAAACCCGACTCGAATTGTATAAATAGCCTTAAATCTTTTAAATTTATAACCTATAAATCTTAGATCTAGACTTGACCTGATTCAAATTAATCCTAATGGATAAGAAATGTTCTTGCTTATTTGAGTTTGGGTAATACTCGAATTCAAAAGGTTGAGTTCAAGTAGGGTATGGTTGTTACCCTATTCTCCGAATTGTATGGATAGTTTTAAAGTTTGGGAAAATTACTTTTATACCAAGCCTATATAAATTAAAAAAATTAGGTTTTCTCAAACTTTCATCTCTAGCCTCTCCAGCCTCCTCTCCTCTCTACCCTCCATGGTGCTCCCTCTCAGTCTTTTCTCCAGCAATAGCAGCAATAGATCTAGCAACAATTAAATCAACGTAGTGACAGATCCTGCTCCTGACAATCTTGAATTCATTGTTGTGCAGGATGCAGAGACTCTAACAGAGCAAATCTATATATTATTGTCTTAATTTTCTTTTACAAAGGTTTTTTGAATTTTTCATTTCATGGAAAGGCTTTAATTTTAATAAATCATTGTACGTATTTATTCAAATTAGGGTGGGAGATGGATAAAATATTAAATTTGAGAATAAATGGTATTCTTTTATTCATGTAATGTGCAAATCTAATAACAATGATGGTGCTTCAACTTGTATGCATGCAGGTTGCAGCTGACCATTATGCATTGGTGAAGCTGCTGCAATTTTATTCAACATACAATTGACGGATAGAATGGTACTTTTATACATAATAAAAAAATATAATTAATTTCATGTTCATGGCAAACCATTACTGCCCCCACCTGACCCGTAGCCCTCTCCATAACCTGACCCGCTACCATAGCCAGAACCAGAGCTTGCTCCTCCTCCTCCACCACCACCACCACCACCTCCTCCACCGCCACCGCCACTGCCACTGCCACTTCCATACCCTGACCCACTTCCACTTCCATAGCCTGACCCAGAGCCTCCACCTCCTCCACCACCACCACCTCCACCTCCTCCACTTCCAGACCCAGAACCTGAGCCACTGCCATACCCATACCCATACCCATAGCCATATCCACTACCTGACCCACCTCCCCCCCCACCTCCACCCCCCCCTCCTCCTCCCCCACCACTAGACCCATTGCCTGAGCCACTGCCATACCCATACCCATAGCCACTACCTGACCCACTACCACTACCACCACCTCCTCCACCTCCACCTCCTCCTCCGCTTCCTCCACTCCCACCACCATATCCCTCACCACCCCCTGATCCATATCCTGAACTAGAACCCGAACCAAGCCCCGTCGTTGAGCCACCGCCACCACCACCGCCTCCACCCCCACCACCTCCTTTACTCATTGCCTTTGGTAACCTGGCAGCAAAAGTGAGGTCTAGAATAAGCAAGATCAAGAATGCAGCACCTATCACTCTTGAACTTGCCATTTCTAAACTTGCTAGTGAAGAAAATTGCGTGCTCCTGTAATTCTGTTTGTGTCACTTGCTATATAAGAAACCAATGCCTGGTTGACTGAAAATGCTGAAGGTGGTAACCCTTTATATAGGCATTGTAAAATGACAAGACAGGGTTTTAAAAAATAAGTTCTTAAATCTGTACTACCTTCTATCACCGGGTTTTTACTATAGTGGTGGCCTGGTAGAAGCGCGACGGTGGTGGTTTTATCGATTATGGTGGACTGTCCGTCTCTGTCGTCATGCAATTTCTGCATGGAATATAAAGGCCTTACCTCCACATTTTAACTTGATTTGTCTTGTAATTAATATGGGACCAATGGCATGCCTCTCCCACTTAATTTGTTTCATAATTGAATTAGTCCACTTTGTCGACGGCGTGCGTGGAATTTTCTTACGCTAGCACATGTTTGGTGATTTGTTTTTCCTGCCTCCCTGAGCATATGTGTATAAACTACCAGTAGCGATTTATGCAGACAGTTGTTTCGGTAACATTTAAGCGTCTGTGTAGAGTGTACGTAGTCGTCTTTCTGCCACTGGTATTTGAATGTAAAGTCCTACATATATATGCATGGTTGTTCCTCAAACCTTCTAATCTTCTTGCACGTTGGACTTTTACAGATTAGCATAAGTTCCATTCGTAGTTTTGAGACCCGAACTAATCTAAAGGCATTGTGAATGGATCGAGCGAGTCGATTTGAAGTTGGTAAGTTGACGTGAAATTTTTTAATAAAACAATTAATGTTGCTTTAAATAATTATTTTTTAGAATATAAAACAAACCTACTTTGGATATAAAAATATTAAATGATAAATATTAACCAAGTTTCATTAATTTGAATTTTTTAGTAGATTAGATTATCCAAGTTTCATTTCGTCAACTCTCTAGATAATTTAAAAGCAAACTATGGCTAGATCGATTTTGATAGTTGTAGCTCATTATATAATTTCACTTCAAGTTCATTTCAATAAGATGTTGTAAATACATTGGTGTAATTTATTGATCATAGGCTATATTTCTAATTAATCACTGGTATATATATATATATATATATTATGGCTGTGTCTTGCAATACGCCTGCATGTCCCTTTTTTCCACGATCTTTCTTGAACAACACATGATCGATTATCAAACGCCAATAGCCTTGAGCTTCGGTGCCTCCTCTATTCACACGAGGGTACCATATGCGATATGTGCCATCAAATTTCTCAAGAGTTCTTCGTATATGAAATAACTCATTAGCTTGAAGAGGGGGGAGAGCACCTTGTAAGCTTACCCACCCCCATATTTTACTCTTGAGGACACCGTCAAAATCCGAGGCCGCAAATACCACTAAGGAATGTCAGAGGGGTCTGTCTTCTTTCTTTAGACGTACGCTCACACTGACAACTGGCACCTTACTTTCTTCTACTTAGCCGTCGTATCCTTGACCAGACCAAATGGGCTATTGTCAATTGCTGACTATATATAAGTGTGTACGAGCCAATATTTTTTAAGTCTTGTTTATTTTTTTTGGTTTTAAGAGTATTTTTTAAAAAAATTTAAATTTTATTTTATTTTAAATTAATATTTTTTAATTTGCGAGTTAGTAACATTAATTAAAAGAAAAATACTGTCCCTGAACAAAATCCAACATGAAAACATGACGGACTGGACTGCTGGTCGTCTATGGGCTTGCTAGAACAAGTGTCCAGCCAGCTGAACACTTGAAGCCAGGCTGAGCCATGGCTGGATCAGCCATGATAGCTTCTGGGCCATAACTTCTAAGGTAAGCAGCATCCACGGCGTGCAGGTCATCCACAACAATTGAAACAAGCACTAGGAATTCGTACAGGCAATTAGCATTAAAAAAATGGCAAATTAACGTAGCAGCCAATTTTTTTTTTTTGTAGAATAATATATTTTTAAATATTATAATTTTAAACCATAATATTTAATTAAATATTATTGTTTTAAACTACGATATTAATTAAATATTATAATTAATAATCATTATAAAATTTTAATTAATATCATGGTTAATAACCATAATATCAATTAAATCCAAAATGAATCAGTTAATCGGTTCATAATTAAACTAACTAATTGGTTAATATTAAAAAACAGAAAACAACTATTATGTGAACAATAATTTTTTTAGATTTTAATTGAAGTTTATTTTAGAATTTACAAGTTGAACAAAAATATATATTTTAATTTATAAAACATATTTGAAAGAATAAATTTATAAATTTATAATTTTTATATGAAATTATCCATCGGTTCATATAATTGGATTAATTAGTTGACCAATTAAATTAGAGGACTAGCAATGAGAATTTACTAAATATCGTTAATTCTAAAGGTGAAAGTGTGCTATTTTAATAAAAAAAAATTGAAATAATATTATTTTGCTGAAATTTTTAATTTATTGTGTTATATTTTTATAAACAAAAATATAAGAATTCTGGATATGAAAGATTTTAGAAATTACTACCGAATTCGTTCAAAAATACATTTAAGTGTAAACGAATGTTTCCTTTTACAGGGAATTTGACTAAACTTTGTGAAGTGTTTAGACAAAAAACTTAATTAAGAAATTTGAAAATATCAAGGATTTAGCTAAAATAAAAAATTGTTTGATGACTTAATTTGTCATGGGGATAAATTTTGATTCTTCTTTATTTTTTTTTCTTGTCTTTTCTCTATAAACAAGGTACAGCTAGCTAGTACTGTAGTAGTAGACTATAAAATCCCATCACAGACGACTCTCAGCGTTTTACGGTACCGTACGGTCTCTCTTGTCTCCACAGGCCACAGCACACTCTCACGAACTGCAAGCGATCTCTACGATTGCCTGTTGGTGTTCGATTCTTCATTCCATAACTCGAAGAATCAACACCGTCCAATCCATCATCATCATCTCTCATTTCCTCCGATCAGATCCACAAAATTCCTCGATCTGATCTACCAGCGCCCGTGATTTCCTCGTCTATTGCAATCCAATTCAGGCACATTTCATTTCTCTGATTTCCTTAATCTGCTGCCGTTTTATGTGCAATCACTTAATTAATTTAATCAGTGGATTAACTTAGTAACCTTAAACAGATTTGTATGGGAACAGAGGAGATTGAGAAGGAAATGAACGCGGCCAATTGGTTTTCGCAATTAGCTTATGACCGGTGGGTACCAATCCCTGTCTCCGGCGCAAGACCATCAGCTCGCTACAAGGTGATGTTTGTTACAGCTTTTAAAACCCTAAATGTTGATTTGTATGACGATAATGTGACTTTGTGTTGTCATTTCTTTTAGCATGCTGCAGCAGTTGCTGATGATGATGGGAAATTATATATAGCTGGCGGGAGTCGTACCGGGCGGTATTTGCCTGATGTCCAGGTATATGATGTTGCTGGTGTCGTTTGCTTATTGTGGAAAGTCCGATGATGGTTATGTGCTTAAGTGATGTTGGATTGGACTGTTTTTGCAGGTTTTTGATTTTAGAGGTTTGATGTGGTCTAGTTTAAAGTTCAAAAGTAAAGTAGATGGTGGAAAAGGTGAAGAGAATGGTGCACCGGAAGTTCTTCCAGCTACTTCAGATCATAGTATGGTAAGGCATTGGATTCACTAGTGTAGTATTTCGACATGATTTGTGTTATGCATTCAGATTGTTTATTGATTGTTTTGTTAGGTTAAGTGGGGAAACAAACTTCTTCTCCTTGGTGGGCATTCGAAGGCGAATTCTGATAGCATGATAGGTTTGCTTGCTGTATTTTTATTTTTTTTAAGTGACGGGCTTAGATGGTTTCCTAAATCAGCTGACGATGCTTGTAAATGTCTATTGAGAAGAATCTTTTGCTCTTGTGTTGATTTCTTGTAGTGAGGTTCCTTGATCTAGAAACACATGCTTGTGGTGTTATCGAGACTTCAGGAGAAGCTCCGGTAACTGACTTTATTAACTGCTCGTTTTTTATTCTGTCTTCAGGCTTGCCCATTGAAATGCTTTTCCCTTTTGATTTGTTTTTAAGTTGTTATGCATTCTACGAAGCAAAAAATGCAGCATTTGTTTTTGGAAATTTGGTTGGTAAATTTCTGGAGTGTATTTCAGGTGTCCCGAGGGGGACATTCGGTTACACTAGTTGGTTCTAGACTGATAATTTTTGGTGGAGAGGATAGGAACAGGAAATTGCTGAATAATGTTTATGCCCTTGACTTGGAAACAATGACTTGGGATGTGGTAGTGACAAAGTAAGCATCTATTCAACTTTTAGATCCAGCTGCTTGCAAATTTTCAGAAGTCTTCTGCATCATTTTCTTGTGTCTTGATAGGCAGACACCTCCAGCTCCCAGATTTGATCACACAGCTGCAATAAATGGGGACCGCTATCTTCTAATCTTTGGTGGCTGTTCTCATTCAATCTTCTTCAATGATCTCCATGTACTCGACTTGCAGACTGTAAGTGCTGCCATTTATTTATCTTTTGGGATGAGATGTATGTAGGGGATGTGGGGTTTAAATTGACATGTGGAATGTGAAGTAAATGTTATCATGTTTAATTTTGTTATTGAGAAATAGCATATAATTTAATGTGTTGAAAAATGGATTGCTAAGGCATCAGATAAGATATGTAGCATGGTGTTGCATTGCATTTTATGAATGATAATATTTCTTAATGAAACATTTAGCCCATGAGACACTTTTAAACAGAAGAAGCATGCTGCAAGTGTTTGCATTGGCTTGCCTATTCATTGATAGCATTCCAGTGGTTGCTTCTGGACTAACCAAGACATGCTTATTTTGCATTTTATTGGATGGGATTTTTGTATGCACATAAGGAATTATTTTGACTGAGCAGTAACTACTCCGATATATCATTATATAGAATATATAGACAGATTTTGTATTTTCTCAGATTTTCGTACATCTAGATGTCCATCTCTTTTTAACAATGACAAAGTCTTCCTTTACTCTAGATGGAGTGGTCCCAGCCCGAAGTTCAAGGTGATTTGGTGACTCCTAGGGCTGGTCATTCTGGTGTAACCATTGGTGAGAACTGGTATATTGTTGGTGGTGGAGATAACAAAAATGGTGAGTAGTAACTTTTCTTCGTCTAATTCCAATCATTGGATTTGCTTAGCACTATTCTCTAAAAATCATGACTTCAATTGTTGATGACTTACAGGTTGCCCAGAGACCCTTGTGTTAAATATGTCTAAGCTTGCTTGGTCAGCATTGGCTAGTGTAAAGGAAAGAGATCCACTTGCTAGCGAGGTGAGTACTTTGTGCCTTTCTCAAGTTGAACTCTGTAATTTTAGCCATTTATTTTATTGACAGAACTTTTGGACAGGAAGCAACACATTGCAAGCACATCTGCATTTTTCAGAAAAACTAGATTATGGATATCAATTTCATTGGTCAAAGATGACTAATTTGAAAAGAACTGAAAATTATCAAAATCAACTTGAAACATGGGACTTATCATTAGGGATCTCCTTTAATATTGCATGGCTGTAAGCTAGCGTGAATTTGAAGAACTCCCTGTTTCAGCCATTAATTCACCACCTGAGTGTAGGTTTTAGACTACAGTATTTTCTGTTTATGGATTCCATGCTTGTACTGATTTTGATGGAAGATTTAACTTGTATTGAAAATTCTTAGTTGGGGAAATGCAAAAGCTTTGGTGGAATATGATAAAATGGTTGCAGAACTCGTATGCTTATTATGTGTCTAAGATAGCTTAGTCAACTTTAATGGTTTATCCTAGTTTTAGTTTTGGCTGAATTGATGGAGAAGTTACTTCCATGCTTGCGAAATTTTCTAATTATAATCTCAAAAGCAGGGACTTAGTGTTTGCTCAGTATTAATTAATGGAGAGAGGCATTTGGTTGCCTTTGGTGGCTATAATGGGAAATACAACAATGAGGTACGTGCTCTAGTAACATTTGCGCTGATTTAGTGCCTATATGCACCATCTTTCTTAATTCAACCCTGTTTCCTTGAATGGCCTCTATTTTCTAGGTTTTTGTTATGAGACTTAAACCAAGAGATGCATTGCGTCCAAAGATTTTTCAGTCACCAGCAGCAGCTGCAGCTGCTGCTTCTGTTACTGCTGCATATGCCTTGGCCAAATCCGAGAAGTTAGATTTCTCCAAATTAAATCTGAACTCTAATGGAACTGGAAAGAATTCTACTGAACAAGATTTAGCATTTGAAATTGATGCACTGAAAGAAGAGAAAAAGGTGCTGGAATTGTCCCTCGCAGAAGTCAGAGCAGAAAATTATAGGGTTACAGAAAAGATTGATGAAGTTAATGGTACTCATGCAGAACTCTCCAAGGTATGTACTTGAGAAATATATTCTCTTACGAGAGAACACATTCTTTCATTAAATGGTAATATATAGTTTTAATATCATTTTTCTCGCTCATTGTTTTTCCAGGAACTCCATTCTGTCCAAGGTCAACTAGTTGCTGAGAGATCAAGATGCTTTAAACTTGAGGTGCTCCTCTTTCTCACATCCCATTACTCTCTATCCTATTTTCCCCCGTTTGGCTAACATTTATATCTCTCTTTTGGTTTTCTGTGTGACCTTGATTTCCTGTTTCCTAAATTTGGTTCACTTGGGTTTACTGGGATTTCCAGGCACAAATTGCCGAGTTACAGAAGATGATGGAATCATTGCAGTCCATAGAGAATGAAGTACAACTACTTAGAAGACAGAAGTCTGCACTGGATCAGGAGATAGAGCGTAGTGCAGCTCAAAGACAAGGTTCTGGTGGTGTCTGGCGATGGATAGCTGGCTAAAGTGGCATATCACAGAACCGCTTGAAGCCATTGCCTCAAAATTGTGCCAAAATGTTGGCAGCCGAAGCCATCTCAAGCTAATAGGAATGCTATTATCTTATGCTGCCCCTTGTGTGTATCTGGTCAATGTGTGCTTGCAGGCTTTGCTATCCCTTGGCCATTTTTAGAGTTTATTTGGGAGGTTTAAGTTAGAAACGGGTACAGCTTGTAGTCTGTGAAGTCACGCTGTTGTTTTTCTCTGTGAAATGGGTAATTGTTTGATTTTTCCCCTCCCCATTCATGACATTGATTTTATTTGTTCTGTACAATTGAATTATTCTTTCCGCACACCATAAATTTCATTGGATATCATATAATAAACAATTAGTTTTTATTTTATTTTTATTTACGATATCATATATTTTATTGGAAGAGAACCGATTCTTGGGATGCATTTCTGAGACCAATATTTTGCCTTGTTTTTCTTTCCGATGACATATAGTTCCTTGTAAATATGCAGTTTACGTTGACTGCATGCCTTTTGCTTGCAGGTTGATGATGTTAAAGGCTCTCCAGAAGGGCTCAAAATTCTGCAAAATCTCATCCAACTTGCTTCCGTTTTCTTCTACATCTGACGTTCTTATTGAGAATCAGAAGTCGCCATCTTCTATCCCTCCAGTAATCTTCTCATTGGAGGGTCTTTGATCTTGCAGTATATTTTCCTCTATTGTGGGAAACTATGAGATGAACAACAGGAATCTGACTCGCAATTTGACAATAAAAGATGATGGTCGCAGGTTTCAAAAGCATTTTTACTTCATCTTCAGATACCTTCACTGCGTCCTATGCTAACACAACCTTCGTTTCTTTGGTTTTTTTAAGAGAATGTTGAGCCAAACTAACGATATAAGAAGAGGAAAATAGACAAAATCACAAAATTGTGTTGGCAGTTTAAAAATGGTTTGAAAATACATAGACTCGTCGTATCGAGTAGAACACCTCGTATTTACTCGGAGATAGTAACCTTATCTTGGAGGAGCTGTCCCTGTAAAATCGTACGCCTGAAAGCAGCACAAGTTCGGATGGAAGGGGTTCCTCCTGAGGATCTGTCAGCTGTTGGAACAACGGATGTTATCATGCAACTCACCAAAACTAGCAAATTAAAAACCACGCATCAAAAACTGTAGGAATTTCTGTCAAAGAGCCGTATAACCATGAATAAAACCATAGCTGTAAAAACCGAACATGTCTTTCTCCAAAAACTTCACCCCGTCTACAAAATTCTCTAGTTCCAAGGAAAAGTTTTGCTCTTCTGCTGCTACTTTCCCTGCTTTATATTTGCACAATTTATTCGAGGTTATTTTTTCTTATCTCAACATTAATTCTCTGCTCTGCTAGTCCTTAAATAATTAAAACGAAGATTAAACCTATGAATTGCAGGATATGAAGACAACAAAAAGCCAAAGCCTTTTGTCTTCGGAGACTCATTCGCAGACACTGGAAATTTGGGCAACAGGTCTGCAGGCGGTCTTATATTGATCGGTTATAATTATATAGGTGTATAATGGCCTAATTAATTTTCTTTGTGCTAGTTGATCTTAACTTTTTTTGTCATTTTACAATATGTGCGTATTTATTAACCTTCTTGGTTAATCAATCAAGATTATTCTCCATATAGGCAACCAGCTCCTCCAGGTACTATGCGAGCATCATGTCATATTAATTTTTGGCCTTTTTAGTTAATACATTAAAGAGTTCCCCTTTAATCGAATGCATTGTCTGTCTATGTGGCAAACACATACCAGAGCTTGAGTCCCTTATATATGTATCTCTTAGGTTGCTAAAGGGTTACATTTGGTAGTTTGATACCAATCCTAAAATGGGTATTCTAATATCCAGCATTGCGAATTCTATCAACAATATCTCTTCATGTTTTGTTGCTGTTCTGAAAATATTTGTATGCTATCAAGTATAATTAAAGAGCATGTTGTTTGTGATTGAAAGAAGGCCTTCTGATGTTTTCCAGGAGGATCGTACTAACTCTGTGACGATTGGTGTTGCTGACGAATATATTGGATTGGTTGTTGGTCGTGGAGGAAGAAATATAATGGAAATTATCCAGGTTTTTATACAACAAATGATCCATATTATTCTGTATTATCGTTATCATTTTTTGTTTTATGAAGAGCACTCTGTTTTGGCAGAATAGTGGAGCCAGGATAAAAATATCAGACAGAGGTGGTTTCATGTCTGGAACAAATGAGGGGTATGGGAAACCATTTTGAGTCAATCTCAATCAGTTTAGCGCTAAAAATGTGTTTTGAAGTGACGAGGGTTTTAATTCAGTTCTTTTCTGAACTCTTTGGCAGGAAAATCACAATCACAGGATCACAGAGGGCCATCCATGCAGCTGAGGACATGATAATGCGGAAAGTATCCTATATATGCTTCCGAGAGGGAGACAGATGAGCCTTTGACCATTCTTAACTATTTTTGCTGCAAATTCCTCCGTGGACCTTGCAATTGCCTAATCTAGTTGGTGTTTCTGGAATTTGGTATGCAAAAACTGTGATGGAAGGAGAAAGAAGAAAATTCTTTGTTATAGAGAGGTTTGTACAGGAAACTCTTCACACGGTACAACTTCTGTTTCTGGAAACAGTTGTTGGATTGGTCTGTGTTGGCTTGTCATAATATTAGATGTAGCCATGTTTATCTTCTTGATACGGTTACTGACTTTTAAATCAATACATGTTTTAAGTCAGAGCTATCCTTTCAAAGGATACTTTGCCATGGTTAAAATGGAATTTGCCGAAATATTTCCTTCTCAATCGGGTCTAGTTAACCCCAAATTTCACCAGCATCTTGACATTTCAAATTTTGTAATCTCTTTCTTACTAAATTTTTTAGCAATAAACTCAGCAGTGGAGGAAATAATATATAGCTTGTCTGAAGAACGTAAGAATCGAATGCTGACACAGGATGTGATTGATTCTATATCACTTGGTAGGCTTTTCTGATTCTGTATTATTTGTCAGGCATTTCTTATTCTAAGATGACCATTTTATGAAACTCCAATAGGACGTTTCAGAATATTTATTGAGCGTACCTACTGGTGATTCATTGGTTGTAACACTCGCTTTGCAGCTTCCAATGGCCTTTTGGCCGCCTTCGGTGATGGATCATTAACGAGGTCAGAAATTTACTTAGGAAATCTTTCTTGGCAGTCATGTATTGAGGTTCACTATTTTCACTTGTGACGTTGCTTTTTTACTGCACGCGAATTGAACACTGCCGTTCTTGGGACCGGGGAGGAAATTTTCAGTTGTCGAAAGTTCAAGCTCATTTCTTTTAATTTTATTTGAAGTCCTTTTTTGTGATGAAATCCCGTTCTTATGGAAACGAAACATTCACTTTTGATTAGGGTTTGCAGAGAGATTATCTATAAAATATACAGGGTAATTAAAAAGTTTTCTTTTATTTATAGCATTTGAAAAGGTGACTTTATTGATAGCGATACACGCGTGCACAGTTGCAATCACTCGCCAACATGCTATGTTCATGCATGTGGGAGCTCCTGCAATTTTATTTTGGAATACGACTGTGAATGGTGTTATATAAAAGAAAAGGTAACCTTCGTGTTCACGGCAAGCTTTTGCCTTTCCCTCCTCCATACCCAGAGCCATAACCTGACCCGCTACCAGAGCCAGAGCCAGAGCCAGAGCCAGAGCCAGAGCCAGATCCTCCTCCTCCACCCCCACCCCCACCACCTCCTCCTCCTCCACCTCCATTCCCATTCCCACTCCCACTCCCACTTCCACTTCCACTTCCACTTCCCGACCCACTTCCAGATCCACTGCCGTGACCTCCACCACCTCCGCCTCCACCCCCACCACCACCTCCTCCTCCTCCTCCTCCACCTCTTCCATTCCCGCCACTGCCACTGCCACTTCCACTTCCATAGCCTGACCCGCTTCCATAGCCAGACCCACTTCCGTATCCACCGCCGTGACCTCCACCACCACCACCTCCACTGCCTCCGCCACCACCTCCACCTTCTCCAGCACCTATCCCACCACCAGAACCATAGCCTGAGCCGCTACCGGACCCATAGCCAGAACCTGACCCACCTCCGCTACCGCCGCCGCCGCCGCCTCCACCTCCTCCTCCACCTCCACCTCCTCCTCGACCACCAGCACCATATCCTTTACCAGCCCCGTATCCAGACCCAGAACCATAACCTGACCCATGTCCTGATCCAGAACCACCACCACCACCTCCGCCCTTCCCTCCACCTCCACCTCCTCCTCCACTGATTGCCTGTAGTGTCCTAGCAGCAAAGGCGATGTCTACAATAAGCAAGACCAGGAAAGCAGTCCCTAACAGTCTTGGACTTGCCATTTCCAGATTATTCTCTCAAGTACGTACGGCTCAATGTATATGTTTAATATGCGTGTCACTCACTGTATGAGGAACAAGTATGCTTTGTTGGCTGGAAATGCTTGAAGTGGTAACCCTCTTTATAGGCATTGTAACGATAACAAGGCAAGATTTTTGAATTAATTGTAAAGGTGACGAGACATGGTTTTTGAAAAGTTTCTTAAAATATTTCTAGTGCCAGCTCTCATATGTTAGTTAATGATCTTGAGTACTAAAGGGGGGGTGTTGGTGGTGGGGTGGCGGTCCTGCGGAGGACTGTCTGTTTCTGTCTATATGCAATAGAATGCAAGCTTTATCTTTTTTGACTTAGAAGTATCTCGTAATATTTGACTTGGGCAATGGGAGCAGGAGCATGCATTTCCCACGTCCTCTTTATCATTCTGTTAATATATATTAATTTGAACTCCACTTTTGAATTCACGTATTAATTTCCCATGTACTGGTAGCTGTCCAACGATTGTCTCCTTAAGCACAAGTTTATCCGCTAACGGTAGTGATTTATGCACACAGATATCTGTCTACTCCGCGTGTATGCTAACAATGGGCTATATTTATAAGCTTGCACGACAAACTGGGTTGTTGATCAGTCAATATTTCTTAATTATTTCTGTTACACTTGGAATTAAATTTATTTCCCCAACACTTTCCATCATTGAATCTAAATAGATCTGTCCTCAAAAACCGTGTTCGAATGTCTGACTTATGTACTTCAAATTAAAATCTTGGTGCCTGTTAATTCTGGTGTATGGAAGCACACCGTCCTTGCATCGCTGCTAGCAGAGTGTGACGCCATCTGCGTGGTTGACATACTGAACAGTCTTCTATTCTTGCACAAATTGAATTCAGTTCCATGCATGCACAGATTATCACTTCCTTTGACGGCATGCTTTATTTTTTTTTAGTTTAACGCGGTGTTCGGCGCGTACCTCGACTAATCCCACGGGTCCTGAAGTTAACGACCATGTAAGCCTCCAGTGGCCATCATATGAGCAACCACAGGGCTCGAATCTGAGACTACAGAGGGAACAAACCTCTTGGTCCCAAACTTTATTAAGTCTACGTGAGAATGCGCAAGTACATTTAATTTATTATTATTACTATTATTATTTTCTGTTATTGGGGATCTTCTATTCCAAATTACTATCTATACTACTTCAATTAATCATACTACTTCAATTAATCCCTAGAGTACGTGGTTGTGCCATGACACATATTCTCTCCTTTTTCTTCCACAATTTTTCTTCAACAAGCCAATAGTTTTTAACTTTGGTGCGCTCGTTGATGAGAGCACCATCTATGCTATCAAAATTAGCGAATAAATTAATTATCTAGGTGGTGGTCCCGTGGTAAGATCTTGGGACCAAGAGGTTTGCTCCCTCTGTGGTCTCAGGTTCGAGCCTTATGGTTGCTCATATGATAGACACTGGAGGCTTACATGGTCGTTAACTTCAGGGCCCGTGGGATTAGTCGAGGTGCGCGCAAGCTGGCCCGGACACCCACATTAAACTAAAAAAAAAAAAATTAGCTAATAAATTAACCATCTAGGTGGTGGTCCAGTGGTAAGAGTTTGAGATCAAGAGGTTTGCTCCTCTGTGGTCTTAGGTTTGAGCCATGTGGTTGCTCATATGATGGCCACTGGAGGCTTACATGGTCGTTAACTTCAGGACCCGTGGGATTAGTCGAGGTGTGCGCAAGCTGGCTTGGACACCCACGTTAAACTAAAAAAAAAAAATAGCGAATAAATTAATGTGAATAAAATGTTGTAATATATTTAAGCTCCCAATGTACTTCTCAATTCCGTACTCACTCTCCAGAGTACCCGGAAAATCACAGGCCACAAACACTATTTATGCCATCAAAATTAGTAGGCATTCATGGTCGTTAACTTCAGGGCTCATGGGATTAGTCGAGGTACGCGCAAGCTGGCTCGGACACCAACGTTAAACTAAAAAAAAATTAGTAGGCATTCTTCTCATGTCTTTCTATAAAATAATCCATAAATTAATGTGAATAAATTGTTGTCAAATCACATGTATCTAGCTCCCATTGTACTTCTCAATCCCATAGTACTCTACTCTCATAATACCCGGAAAATCACCGGCCACAAACACCCAGTACCAACTCGCAGTCCAGGATTGTCCATTTGCATAGCATGCTACCTAGCCATGATCATATCCTCGACCAAAATGGAAATGGGCTATCGTCAAATATTTCTGACTATCAAGCAAGTACTGTGAATGAACCGCAATTTCCAAGCACTTGTGCATTTGAAATGCACAAATAGATTAGGTACTGTATAATTCGTTGTTTATTATGGCGACATTTGTCAACAATGGCTGGCTGAAGGTGCTCTCGAATGTTCCTGATCTCCAATAGCAGATTGGATGTTAGAGAATGCTTGTTCAACGCACAACCAGGGAGATAGAATTGGTTTGGTAGAGTTTTGAGTGTGGAGATAAAAAAAAAATTAAAAAAAAAAATATATTTTTAGTTAAAATTGTTTTGAGATTATTTTTTACATATAAAATAAATATTTTAACTTTTAAAAAATTAAGATTTAAACCGTAATTACACGTGGAGATCAATATAAAAAGCAAGAGTTATTTAACTAATTACATAATTTTTTTATTTTTGGATTGGAAAAAAAAGAAGCCATTACCGCACAGTGTATTGTGTGTAAGTCATCCACAACAATTGAAACAAGTATTAGGGATTCTTGATATGAATGATTTTAGGGTATGATTTTTAGAGATTAATTTCCAATTGATTTCTATGTCTACTTGCTAACGAATTCGTCCAAATAATACATATATGTGTAAAAAAAACTCCTCCTTTTATAGGGAATTTAACGAAAAACTTTGTGAAGAGTTTAGACCAAAAACTCAATTAAGAAATTTGAAATATCAAGAATTTAACTGAAATAATTAAAAAATTGTTTGATGACTTAATTCGTCACGCGCGGGGATAAATTTTTATTCTTCTTTACTCTTTTTCCTCGTCTTAATTTTCGCTATAAAAAAGATACAGCTAGTTACAGTGTTCGATTTTTCATTTCAAAGAATCAACGCCGTCTAATCCATCATCGTCGTTACCCTACATTTCCTCCGATCAGATCCACATACATCCTCGATCTGATCTACAAACGCCCCAGATTTCCTCTTCAACTTCAATCCAATTAAGTTACGTGTCATTTCTCTGATTTCCTTATTCTGCCTCCTTTTTATTTGCATTAAATTAATCTTTTAATTAATTTTACTCACTGGATTATTTTAGTAGCCCTAATTAAACAGATTTGTATGGAAACAGAGGAGTTTAAGAAGGAAATCAAGTTAATCAATAAACACGACCACTTGGTTTCCGCAATTAGATTATGGCCAGTGGGTTGATTAATCAAGGATTGACAATTGACAATTAACATGGGGAGGAGAGTAAAAGGGGGTGGCGTGCAATAAATATGCATTAATTAGCAGCTAGCAGGTTATCCGCGCATTCCCGTTGGCAGTTGCTGTTGGTTATAATACTCACTGTCGGACTTTAAAAAACAAATAATAATAATCTACAAAGTAAATTTGATAGAAATATAGAGCTTAATTATCTAATATTTAAAAGTTAAATGATGAAATAATCTAAATTATTTTAAAAATTAATGATAAATTTAATAGAAAAAAAATAAAAAAATAACAGAGTTCAATTGAAGGATAAAATTTTATAGAAAGCAAATAGAGACTCAATTAAATAAATATTAAAAAATAAAATTAAAAAAATATAAATTAAAAAAAAAACCGGATGAATCTCTTAAAATTAGATTAATTTTTTAAATTTATAACCTGTAAAATCTCAGATTTAAACTCAACCTGATTCAAATTGACTGAAATGAATTACTTATTGGAAGAGAACCGAAATGAAAAGGTTGAGTTCAAGTAAGCTATGATTATTGTCCTACCTTGCCTGAACCGACAAGAAATATATAAATAACCTGAAAGTTTGGCAAAATTACTTTTATACAGAGTCTATATAAATAAAAAGTTCAGGTTTTCTCAAACTTTCATCTCTAGCCTCTCCAGCCTCCTCTCCTCCCTGCCCTCCATATAGCTCCCTCTTACTCTTTTCTCCAGCAAAAGATCTAGCAACAATTAAATCAGAGTAGTGACAGTTCCTGCTCCTAACAATCTTGATTTCATTGGTGTGCAGGATGTAGAGACCCTAATTGAATTATTATCTCCCAGCACACCATAAATTTCATTGGATATCATATAATAAACAATTAGTTTTTATTTAATTTGATTTAATATATCATATGTTTTATTGGAAGAGAACCGATTCTTGGGATGCATTTCTGAGACCTATATTTTGCTTTGTTTTTCTTTCCGATGACAAGTGAATATGCAGTTTATGTTGACTGCGTGCGTTTTGTTTGCATGTTGGCGATGTTAAAGGCTCTCTAGAAGCACTCAAAATTCTGTAAAATTTCATCCAGCTTGCTTCCGTTTTCTTCTATATCTGACATTCTTATCGAGAATCAGAAGTTGTCCCTCCAGTAATCTTCTCTTTGGGTTTTGCCGTAAATTTTCCTCTATCGTGGGGAAACTATGAGATGAACAACAGGAAGCTGTCTTCAATAGAGTGTGAAGTCCGGGTGGGTAGCGGATATAATCTTCGAATTATGACTCGTAATTTGACAATAAAAGATGATGGTCGCAGGTTTCAAAACCATTTTTATTTCATCTTCAGATACCATCACTGCGTCCTATGTTACCTTACACACATGTCTAATCATCCAGAAACCATATTACAAGACCGGAAAAAAAAAGTTTCAAGAACTATTTTCTTCTAATTACCTTTTATGAGGTGTTCCTGCTCTGTCTTTCCAGTTAAAATAAATAGGCAGACAGCCCATTTATATAAGGAGGGATGAATGTTCCTTCATTTCTTGACCCACTAGCAAGTAAGAAATAGAGGGAAGTTACAATTTCGAGGTAATTTGTTGGCTGTGTGAAACAAGCTCCTTCCTCAAGATTTTGCCCGCAGCAGACTTTGGAATGGCGCTGATGAAACCCACTCTTCTTACTTTCTTGTATGGGGCAACCTAAGATTTTCATGCAACAAGATCAGAAGAGTGCAATCTTAGAGTCTACTTTAAGTTAAGGGGAAGAAGTTATCAGATCAACCTGATTAGCAACAAATTGAATGACTTGTTCTTCAGTGAGTTCCGAACCAGCTGCTCTCACCACATATGCCATTGGTATCTGTCCAGCTTCTTCATCTTCCACACTGCAAAATGTGTTAATATATTTAGATAGATCTCAGAGAGGTAAAGAGAGAGACGTGAAAAGACAGCTTACGGTATAACTGCTGCATCAAGTACTTGGGGATGACCCAGAAGAATAGCTTCCAATTCTGCCGGAGCCACCTGCATTTAGCACCAGATTAAACGAATCCCCGAATTTGATGTAGAAAGGAGCTTGGTTTTGGATTGTTGGGAGAGCTAAGCTTTTCGCTGAAACATGATGAGAATCGATGAAAAGGCAGGCTGAAATACCTGATACCCGTTATGCTTGATCAGCTCCTTTATCCGATCAACAAGATGAAGAAATCCATCTTCATCAAGATAACCCATATCACCAGTTTTTAGCCACCCATCTGGATCAATTGTTGCAGCCGTAGCAGCCTCATTTCCCAAGTACCCTTTCATTATAGTAGGACTCTTTAACCACAGCTCTCCTTTTCTACCGGGTGGCAAAGCTGATCCTGTTTCAGTATCCACAATCTTAGCACTGAAAGTCGGCACTAGCCGTCCACAAGAAGCTGGGTGTTTCTTAGCCTGCTCATCAGAGATGAAAAACGTTGCTGCAGCACAGCTTTCTGTAAGCCCATATCCTTGCCTTAGCTCTACCCACGGAAACCTTCGCCTAAACTCATCAGACAATTCCTTGCTCAACGGGGCAGCCCCAGATCCCACCCTTCTTAAAGATGACAGGTCACACTTAACTTTTCTGCCATTCTTCACAAGCCCAAGTATCACTGGAGGGACAGCAGGTATGTTATTAATTTTGTAAGCTTGAACAGCATCAAGCATTGCTTGAAAATCAAATCTTCGCATCAGAACGGTCGTAATCCCTGCACAAAATAATCCTAACCCAAAAAATGCAAGGCCGTAGATGTGAAATATAGGGATGAAGCACAAGAAAGTGTCATTTTGCGATGAAGTTGCAAAGACAGACCATTTGAGGAGTGTCATAACGGCTATAAAGTTTGAATGCGTTAATATCACACCTTTGCTTGTGCCAGTAGTACCTGAAGAGTATAGTATAGCTGCAGTGTCTGATTGAGTTATACCGACCTGTGGTAACTCGAGCGGATCACTGTATTCAATCAGTTCTTCGACAGAAAGTGAATCGCCATTCGACTCACGAGTTGTGACTAGTGTAGGCACTCCAATTTCTAACAACTTATGCAGCTCCTCTGGTGCTGATATAACAAGTTTAGCACCCGAGTCCTGTATCTGTTTAGAAATTTCTGATTTTGTGTTGACGGGATTGGCAGGACTCAGGATTGCTCCAATGGAAAATATAGCGAGACATATAGTCGGATACAAGATTGAGTTTTGTGACAGAAGAAACACCACATCACCTTTTCGGACTCCTAGGCCATTGTACAAGCCTGATGCAAGGGCACGGATGGATCGATGGAGCTGTGAGTAGTTGACTTGGTGGTTGGTGGCCAAATCAATAAGGGCAACTTTAGTCTGAGCATGATCAGGATGAGGGAATTGGGAAAGCACATAAGTGGAAGTGTCTATGTCGTGTCTGGTGGGGATTTGGAAATTCTCTCCGAGCTGATGCAATGAGTGGTAAATCCCGGTTAGTGGATCGAAACCACTCTTGGATTGGGCAGTGCCAGCTTCCTCCTCCGTGATGATTCTAGTCGTCCACGATTCTTCGACAGACATTTTTTGGTGAAATTTACTAAGCTACAGACAATGTCCTAGACTGAACCCTGCGATGCATAATGTCTATATAAGCAATTGCTATTTATACAACTATACAATGAACCTAAAAGAAAATGAGTTTTCACTGTTTGTTACTGTTGCTCAGCCTAAATTCATTTTTCTTAATTCTTATTTTTTTTAATTACCTTTACTTTTAATTCAAAAGGCATGTTACTAATAAAAAAAAAAGTATTTTGGTAAAAACAAATATGAAAGAATCGGATTTGGTGGAGTAATTTTTTATTTGGATAGATTATGAAAGCTTACCTAAAATATATTGCCGGAAAATTGGTTATGACATGGAATATTAACATTTGTAAAACTTATTGTGTGTAAATATATATAATATTAATCTATTTAATATTATATTTAGGAAACAAATGTTTTTCTTATTTAATTTTATATTTTTCTATCCAATATTATTATGTTTTTGTAGTTTTTTCTATTTAAAGGGGATAATTTTTCTAGTATATTTTTCATATTCAATATTATTAGAGTTTTCTAGTTTTTTTATATATAAAAAAATTGTTATAATCTTTAACAAATGAAAACTTAAATGAATAAAAACTGAATATTTTATAAACGAATTCCTCAACATGTAAACCATATTTGAACCTGGACAATCAACATTGGTAAACACGTCGACGATTGACGTATTAGCCGGCTAGAACGATATAATCAACTAGATGGATAAAAGAGACGTGCAGTCATGCGTCTTTATCACATGCCATGGAACCTTGTCTTTCTTCTGAAGGCTAATATACTGCTGCCGCCCAGAATATAAAGAAGTTAAGTTCGATGAAAATAACAAGACAACAGGCTAGTTTACACTTGTGAGAGATCACTTCATCAGTACTACAGAGCCATATGGACCAGGTCTTGAAAAATTCGTTCTTGTCCTCTTATTTTTCCAGGTGGGAGTTTTAACTTTTGAGGACCCAATACAGGGAAAATGTCAAGGCTTTTAGCATATTACATTATTTCTCAAGCAACATAAGTAGTGCCTAAAAGAGGGCAAAGACCACCTTGGAATTACCCTTTAGTCTCCATCGATAGTCCTTAATCCTTAAAAGTTTGTTTCCAAAGATCTAGCTAGTTGTCTTGTTCGATAGGCGGAATCAAGTTATTACTCTGCTTCCTTGTCTATCAGCATTCTATACTGAGAAGAAACTGTCCACCCACCAGTGCTTGTGTGCTAGGGAGAGACTTAATAAGACTTGCAGTCAAACGAATTAATGATATTAAAGCTTGATTCTGGGAGGTTATGAAAGATGTCTATGCCTGCTCAAATCATTATCAGAAACCGAAGGGGCCATTTTATCCAAGGATTAAGAAGAAACTGGCACACCGACTAGTTTTCTTTTTGGTGTTGGACCTGTACAAGTGCCCCATAGAGACATAAGATCCTAACAAAGTAACAATAACATTAGCTAAAGCCTTTTCCACTTCTTAGGATACTATAAAGTACTACGCAACATGGAATCTTTCCTTTTCTTTCCAAGTTGATATGAAAGGTCATCTGAACGAGAAAGTAAATAGCATCCATTTCTTAACTTTTATTAATTTATTGAATAGAACAGGTTGACGAACTGTTGGAATTGGAGCTGAAGCTGTTCCATTCTGGTTCTCGAGACCTCTGCTTGCTCTTCAAGTCTTGTTTCGGTGCCGTTTCAGGCAAAAATGGCTTAACTGTTGCAGAAGGACCACTGTACTCGAATCTCAACCCAATTTCAAGTTGCTTTGGTTTAAGAAGCTGGGGGTTCAAAACGCCTGAGCATGGATCAACTGCAAGACCACCTGTAAGATAGCAGGATAGGGACTCGCTGGAGTTTGTCCACAGATGGACTCCTGAACTCGGCACCTCAATAGCTTTATTCAAGTCAAGATTCTCGGGCTCTGACTCTTTAACCTTGCTTGACAACATGGACTCACCGCTGGAGTTTGTCCACGGATGAGCTCCTGATTTCTGCTCCTTCCAGCGCTCGTCAAGAGACTTGAGCTCTGGCTGTTTAAACATGAACCCATCATGACTTGAACAAGGTTTGCCATCTATCATAATCAAACCCGTATGAAATTGGGGTTCAATTCCATCATTATGGAGTTCTGGGGGAACAGCCATTTTTATTGTCTCTTTAACTCGAGAAAGAAAGTGTTGGCTTGCTTTTGGTTTCTTAAGATCATAACTTGATAAGCCTTTTTATAATGATAGCAGAGGCTAATTAAGCTCAATCCGCTCCACATTTTACATTTTTTCAGGAACAAGATTCTCTTTTTTCAGTTTTCAAATTGATATGGAAGGTGAAGATGCACTCCTATCTGTGTCAGAATCGAATAAATAATTAAGGTGAGACACTGATATTTAGCATCGAAAAAGTAACTTGTATCAAAATTAAGGCATGAGCTGGATTCAAATAAGGATAAGTGGAGATCAAGAACCTCAAATATATGTGTTTTTCCAACGGTGTTGATAATTGATGGGGTTTCTATCTATTTGGAGTGTCTAAGTTTGAGAATCTTTGGCTTTTGAGGTTTTTTTTTTTTTTTTTTTTTAAAAAGGCAAAAAGTAAAATTCTGCAAAATACTTTAAAAGTTTTTTGGAATAAAAAAAATTAAAACCTGCAAAACAAAGCTATTTTAAGTTTTATTTAAATAAAAACATTATAACAGCACATATTACTAATCACTTTTACGACACAATGTAAACACTGTAAAGATAGAAAGATTTACACAGAAAAAAAATAGAGAGATGAAGATGAAGAAAAACAGAGAATGACTCTGTTAAACAGAGAATCACTCTCTGCTTTTCTTCATCAACAACTGTTTTTTTTTCTCGTTTTTTTTCCCTTTTCATAAAATTAAGCAAGTTCTTTGAAATGTTCTTAAAAGAGTCTTTTATTTTACCATCTAAGATTCTTGGATCTTCTGTATTAGTTCTGTAGTTGTATTTGTCTGGCCTTGATAGAATCCAAAGGCCAAACAATCATCAATCCCAACACAACCTTCCCTTCTTTGTTTTTTTAAGGAGAGGAAAATAGACAAAATCATAAAATTGTGTTGGCAGTTTAAAATTAGTTTGAAAATACATAAACTCGTCATATCGAGTAGAACACCCTGTACTTACTCGGAGATAGGAGGAGCTGTCCCAATAATGATTTCACCTTACTTTTGGATCTATGAATTGAGCAAGCCCAAGAATATGGGCCTGTACCGGTCCATGTTGAGTGGAAAGTTGGTCCAGCAAATTAACAAAGCAGCCATGAGCAGCAGGCTCCTGGTCCCTCGTCCTCCATAGTCCAACCTGCCAATGCCCCTGGCAACAATACATCCCTTCGACAGAAGAAAATTAAAGATTGGCAAAAATCTTTAAATGGATTAAAAATTAAAGCATGAATGATCGTTACACTATTCACCGTGTTTTGGAAATTTCTCGTTGGATTTTTTTTTTAATTAACATAGATGTCCGGACCAATTTGCATGCATCTCGACTAATCTTACGAACCTTGAAGTTAATGATTATGTAAAAATTGGTGACATTTAAGGAACAAATCTAAATCCTAACTAGTTAAAATATACCCCTTAAGATTTTTCTCATTGAATTCTTAATATGTTGGGTAGTATAATATATCTTAAATAAAATAATAATGACTATAACCTTTATGTTATAAATTGAATAATCATATCCAGATTAGTGTTCACGTTACCCATGTTTTTTAAAAAAACACTGAAACAAGATTTTATCATATATTTTTTCAAAAAAATATTAGATATAGAGAAATATATTATTATAATTTTTCTATATTTTTTAGTGTGTTGACCTAACACATATTATTATTAAATACATCTTCGGAAAGGTCTGTTAAGTCTGGTATTCGACAAATCCAGTTGTTGTTAGGTCTAGTCAAACCCAAACCCAAAAGTTGATGGGTCTGACAACATGTGCCATACCTAAACAGCTTGGCTTGATGCACTACCAAGCTAATAGGGTGGGCTTGTCGTGCATTATCCAAGGGTGTTGAGCTCGATGATTTACCAATGATTTTTGTCATCGCACCTCGGGTATAGCGGATGCACTACACTAATGGATTTAAACATAATACCTAAATCTAATGTTATTAATTCTATAAATTTTTACATAAAATCTTATAAGAATTTTCCTCAACCATAAGCTTAATTAAATAAGTCCATGCTTAATCAACACTATTATATGTATTAAAGTCTCTCATGACCCATCATGTCTCTATCTTTTAGTTAAATAAAATAAGTAGAATACAGCTCATAATATAACTAAAAAATATCACAAAGGTAAAATTACATTATAATCTTTTCTCTTTACAAAAAGACAATACTAATAGGTTATAAATACTCCATTATTTACTTCATACATATTTGAGAATATCTCTTTATAATATTATTGTATTTTATCTATCTAAAAAAATATTTACTTCAGCATCTGAGAGTCACCACATTCACCAAAAGAAACTTTTTGCAGGTACAAGCCACCTTAACCTGTCGAGCACTAAATGCAAGTTATCAATCACCGTAACTAGAGAGAATAAATAACATTGCTAAGGCTAATTGATTACTAATTATCAATCCCGAAACTCTGTTTCGAGACTACTTTAATTTTTTGAACATCATCACTTGATTTAATAAATACTATATTATTTTTTAAAAATATTATTTTAATAAATTTAGTTAAACACATCAATTTACTATTTTTTTAAGACAAAAATCACTATAAAAAACATCCATTGTAAATGAATTTGTTTTTATATGCTTATTTAAGGAATCCAAATCCAATAAAATGATCCAAGAAAGAAAATTTACAGTGTACTTAAAACTTTACCATGTGAGGAACATTCAATACCCTAAACTTTACTAAGCTACATGACATATTGGCATCCATTCCCAAGTTGATTTCTATTGACAATTACCTTTTTACCTCATTTTCATCAATATATGCTTGGTAAAAAAAATTGAGA
>Ga0307515_10005356_pt1 | contig 26046 bp, 35 predicted proteins | sample 17_EM_MG_FD_194513 | JGI IMG/M metagenome (GOLD analysis project Ga0307515, IMG submission 194513) | Populus trichocarpa ectomycorrhiza microbial communities from riparian zone in the Pacific Northwest, United States - 17_EM | ecosystem: Host-associated > Plants > Roots > Unclassified | place... | reverse complement strand
TTTGATCACATCGTGAAGCTCGTGGAAAGAAACGAAAGTTCGAGTTTGACACCACCGAGGTCGAACGTCTCAGTCGTGAAGCTGAGGAAGATGCCCTCTTGCAACTCGAGAAGGAACAAGCTGAGGCCCTACGCGCTAAACTTCCCGACTTCTGGTTACCCTCTCTCACTCCCACCTACACCTCCAAGGGGCTACCGAGGTCCCTTACGGAGATTAAGTTACAGACGACTTGTCGCGGTGGCAACCCATCTCATAGACTCTCGTATGTCACCCACTGCGAAAATATTTACATTGTCTCAACGTTTTGCAGAAAGAAGGACCTAATTAGCGCGAGGTTTTCCTACCCATCCACGGTTGACTTGCAGTGGCATAAACAGCCAAGACCGACTGCTCCCACTGAAGAGCCGCTGAACCCACGAAAAGCTGAAGAGACGGAGGACCCCATCTGCCCCTCATGCCGTAAGCAATTGACCAACAGCAGTAGGATATTCTGTGAGTGCTCTTACTAGATGGTAAGATTATCGCTTCATGACTGACCGCGATTCCAGTGATGAAGCCGTGCTTCCACGTCGTTTGCAAAACTTGTGTGGATGGATTGGTCCGCCCTTCGAAGCAATGCGTGGTGTGCGATCACGAGGTTAATGTTGGGGGCGACATCCTAGAATTGAAAAGGGAAGGTTCGAATATTGTGTTGTTCTGTCCAATCGATTTTTGGTGGCTCATAATCGGGTTTTTCTATAGGAACGGGTTTTGCTGCCGGCGGATTGGCGGAGACTAGCAAGACCGGTGTATCATTCCAGGGTTAGCAACGAGACGTAACCTATCCTTTGGGTGATGAGCCATATTCAGAGAGGGGACGATCATGGCTCACGTATACGGTCGTGGGAGGGACTTGGAGTGGACGAGGAGCGAAGCCGTCTGCCAACGTAACACATGGATCACATCGATGTTGTTCCTACCATCAAATTTCTCTGTTCCCTCACGTGAAGGGTGAATGTCATTCTGACCTGATTTTGTCCCATCCGCGCTCAATAAGAACATCGCTCGCATTGTTGGTCGTGGCGTTGGGCACCCGCAGAGATCGGGGGTCCTGTAGTGGCGATGGGTGGATGCATGGCTGAGACTGCGGGTCGCCTCGGCCACTGCGACCTGCTTTGAAGAACGTTCTCGTTGGTACTTATCAGCACCCGTTTTATCCCCCGCCCGGGCGACTGACCGGAAGAAGCTGGTTACTGCCTCTGATGGCACTTCCTAAAAAGGGAATTCTATCAGTCGCTTCGTTCCCCTGGGTCCTCAGTACTGCCACCGTCATTTCTTTTCCTTTTCCTTCCTCCATCCGCCCATCGCCCCCTTATCGATTTGCAGCACCAGAGACCCACAGCAACCTCCTCTTCTCGGGTTTCTCACCAGGTCTCGGTTCAGACGGCACAAGGTCCCCCCGAAATGATCCCGCCACCGGTCGAAGTGCACACGCACGTACCAGTTGACTTCGGGCGCAGTTCAGGTCGTTGGACACCCGTAGGGTTTCGCCCCACTTACGTCCAACTTTTGTCGCTGTGCGCAGCGCTCCTGTTCTGCCTGTTGCTGTACGTGGTGAGGTCCTTGCGCCTCGCCAGGGCGGGCATCACTTCCACCTCATCCTCGTGTGGGTTGGCCGTTGATGATAAGGAATCCTGCGAACCTCGGGAAGAAAATCAGGTCTCAGAAAAGTCGGCGCCGCAGCCCTCGTCAGCAACTGCGCCTAGAAAAGGGTGGTGGTGGTGGGTGGATGCACTGCTAGGCAGAGACGCCGAGGAAGAGGAAGCTGTTGCCAACGCCGCTCGTTCCATGGTCGCCCAGACCCATCATCAGCTCGTTTGGCCTACACAAATTGACTCCGGGGTGCTAGGAAACAGTAATTCTATACCATGTTATCAACCACGACAGAGGCCACCGGTCTCAATGGCAAAGCTTATAATGTCACGACATGTGCGCCCTTCACATCCGATTTGTTATTTCTGTTCTTTGTGACTGATTCCTCCTGCCATTTCACCCATACACTACAGGCTCATCCACCTCGACGACCACGGTCACCGCCAAAACCACCTACGGCGACGACGGCAGCGACGACACAGCCACAGTCACGACCCTCCTCCCGATTAGCCTCGACTTGTGTGTAAGTCGTGTATGACCATTGTCAGGATATCCAAATACGGTCCTTTTCTACCACAAGGGTGCATCTGAACTGCGATATATCCTTCCTTTATCTGCTTTCGAACTTGTTTTCCGTCCCACCCACCCCCCTTTGCATGGGGACTATCATCTTTTTGGACGCGCTCTGATCATGTTCATCGTTTCCCGCTCTCAGCATTTCGTTCCTCTCGGTCATATCCCCCTCCCAATTACTTACAGCTTCATTTATTCTCCTCATCATCTTCGGACCTGTATCTATTTCCAACCTGAACTCTTTTACATTATTCATCGTTCAACGGATACTGCAATCTTTACACTTCCTTCGCCTATTTCCTTAGTTCGGTAGATAGTTTCTCCTCCCTACCTCTTTCTTATTCCTCTGTTTGACAGACAATTGGGCTCTTTCTTTTCGCCGCCTAGTCGTAGTAAAAATCTAGAAGTGTGCCAAACTGTGCACAGATGAATCGTTCCTCGATTTTCCCTTGTTCCCTCACTTCACCCCAATATCCGATGCTTGGACTTGAATTGGCTGCGCAGAAAGGGTTTAGTTCACCTGCCTCGCCCCACATCCAATACAAACCTACCCCAGATTTTCATCAAAGTAGGGCGAGATGAGGCTCTGATCGATTTCATGACGGAAGCTATTTTGCTTGCGCCATGAGGTCGTAAGGCATTCAGACTGAATCCAATGAGTGGCAGGGAGCAGAGTCTGAACTACAGGTGATTTCTTTTCATCTCCGTTCTTCGAGTCCTCCCTAACTCGAAATCGAGGGGTGCCATCGCTCGCCGGAGATGGCACGGACATTCCACTTGCAGGGCGCACGTGCCTGCGTCATACTCCTAAGTTACTCACGCTTCCTGGCCTTTGTGGTCATACTGATGCTGATATTTGATTGGAACTACCCTACTCTACGAGGATGAGTGGATGCCTGATGTTCGCTCGACGGCGCTCTTCGTGTTTGATTGTCGCTGTTGATTCCCAGCGGCGCTGGGCGGCCGATCCGGGACGTCACGCTACCACGGCTCTTCTCGTTATCCCTCTCGTTATCCCGGATCTGGACGCCAATTCGCCCGTCAAACCGCGCAACGGCCCCGTGGGACCAACATCTCCTCGGTGCTTCGGTAACTAAGCTTCAGGGGGGTCGGATGACCATTCTGACGTCGATTATGACTGCGCGCAGGTTTGGCGTGTGGCTCTGACGCCCTAACAATCCTCTCAGTGATTTGTTCTGCGAAGTATCTGGTTTGGTTCTGGGCCCCTTCAAGCCGGTCAGTCCGTTCCCTGCCTCGGGCAACGTTGCAACCTGGAGGTTCGTCGCTTCAACAAATTCAGAATTTTGCCAAAGCCACAACCACCTTAGTGCTGTCAATCCTACAATCCTACAATGACCGTTTTCTCAGGTCAACTCCTGCGCCCCTTCCCCATCGACGAGACGTTTCTGCCCGGAAGTTCCTTGACAGTTCGTCCGAGGGCTCCACCAACCATCCTGTGCCTACGGCATGCGTGGGACTCGAACGGGACCAGCCCCTTAGGTCGTGTGTGGCTATGTCAATTTATATCGCCACCACCCCCACAATTTTCTATCAGAGATCTCACGTTCTTAGTGCACCGGAATGGAACTGGGAGTCGAACAGTGTTTTTCTTTGGAATCTGAGACCCATAAGGCTAGGCTTTCATTTCCGAATTTACGAGAGACAATCCCTCAGGTCTCAGCCCCTCTCCCAGAGAATGGTTAAGTACCCTTAATGTGTTTACTTTTCGCGGGCTGCTGCTGATCTCTCGTTCCTCGGATTCTCTTTTATTCCGTTTTCTTTACCAAATGGAGGCAGCGGAGATAGTTGGGATCCGGATGCCGTGTTGGTCGGCCGTAATTAAGGCGGGCAACACCTCCAACTTGAAACTTGCCCCTGATTTCCAGCCTTTCCGGGGGCATGCCCAGCATTTCAAGTTTGGACATAGTTCAGTTTCAGGCAGGTGCGAAACTTCTGAGCCGTGATGCTGGGTTTATACTTGGGCAGATGTGATTGGCGTGGCGTTTGTGGCTCGGTATATGAGGAGTCTAGAGCCCCCATCCGCTTCACGGTGACCAAGTGTGGGTACATACCTCTCTCGAAGGTACAGTCGATGGGAACTGATCACGGCTTCTAGTCCTTACGGAGGGCCTCGTGACCCATGATGCATGATGACTGATGCCCAGTCCTCACGTACACGCCCATTGCTCCTTGCATGCCCCCCACCCCACTCGGTGTTTGGTGCCATTCAGCTCGGATGTAAAATGACAACGGATCTCAAGAGCGTTTACGACTAAAGCAGTCTCCCACGAGGCCGATTGCAAATTCCGGCCAGGGCGTTCAATGTAGACCCGCTCACCTCATTGATTACTTTCAAGGAACAACTGCGGGGAACAGATACGTCATATCCACTTGGATGGAAAAAAAGTACGGATGTCCCTGTGGGGGAAAGTCAACCCAGGTCGTCCATCCGGTTACACCATCGTTTGGCCGTAGTTATTCATCGTCCCGATCCTTTGAGGAAGTATGCGGTGTGAAGATTCTGTTCGTTGGATCAGTTCGTGTTTGATGGGGGCGAAGGACCAGAAGAACGTCGGATCGTTCGTTTCCTCCAAGTGGTCTGTGGGGTCGGCGCTTAACGGTGTACATCTTTGTTCCAGTGAATGGCCCGGCGTCAAATTGGGGGGTCCTCCCCCTGGCCGTGCGTTAAATCCTCATAAATGTGAATGATGGGAAGATATTACAATAAAGTTCCCTCGGTTGTCGCCACTGGCTGCTTAGTTGACAGAAATAATGGGGGGACGAAGAGCGCTCATGAGGGATATCATCATCCGAGTTCAAGTATTGATACAATTGTCTACTCTGGGGAAGATGAACGCGCCTTATCCGCCCTGTTGTACACACACAAAATGGCCCACAAAGCAAATGAAATATACCGACGTAGTGACAGAAAGAATGAGGAAAGGACATGACTGCAGCAAAGAGAGGATGAAAATAAGAAATGTTCGTTTGAGCTACTTGCAATCAAATATCGGGTCAAGAGGTCCAAGTCGTCAAGACGATACCTCATTGCAATTTTTTGGAAATACGGAGTGGGGTGCATGAAGAGCATCGCCGATAGATCAATAGGGCTGTGAAGCAGAGGAGAGCCTACGGTTACGCCCGCCGACTGGGCGGCCGCTCCCGATGTGACCTTGTACTTCAGCGGCACTGCCTCCGTTGCGCTCAACGTCGGCAGCGAGCCTTTCGACTTCGGCGATCTTCTCTGCCACCTCCTTCCCGACGCGTTCTAGGTACTGTTGTCGTCTATATTGTCCTCTCTTCGACTCCTTGGGATATTCACAAGTGATCTCACGCCTGGCGCATTGGCTGTACAACACGACCGACCGACGAGCGAGTGAGACCGCAAGGCAAGACATCAAAAGCGGTCCGCGGCCAAATAAAGAGCGTCATAGTGAGGTTAATTAGTACGATGTGATACCAGAGCGGGGACAGATTGTCTAGGAAGGGAGATCGAAACGTACTTGCATCGTGTCTCGGGTGGAACAGGGGGAGCACATGCGATCTTCCTCATCCGGCAGAACAGACAGGCCATAGCTGGTTTGCGCTTCATCAACAGAGATTTGGCATCCGCGTGTCTCGATGGCTCGTAGTACGAGAAGGTGCATTGGACCTTGGATAACGAGCCACGCCGGTGACCAGGTGACGTCTTCGAAGTCGGTGGCGTCGGAGGTGGTTGTGAGGCGGGCTCGTCGGAATCGAGCGATGAGTGCGAGTGAGACATGGAACTCGAAGACCTAGAGGAGGGTTCAAAGCTCTCCTCCCGGCTTCCTACCGTCCTTCCTCTAGAGTAGAGCAGCGTAAGGGACGGATCCTTTTCGTCCATTTGGAACGCGGCAGAGTTTGGACCGGACAGTTGGACGCCATCGGAGAAAAAGTACTAAACAGATGAGAAATCGCCTCGAACATCAACCGAACTGGCCAAAACGAAGACGTGGGTGGACTAACTTGGTCGCCGGGTGTATGTTGGGAGGGAAGATAGCCGTCTGGAGAATAAACGTAATCGCCGTCTGTGTACGGGATCTGTCGATATTGTGGGGAATCAGCCACTGCCCCTGAATCGCAACACTGCTGCTTGTCTGAAGGATGGCAGGACCAGGAATGCTTGTGCGAAGGTGATCGGATGAGACTGGTGGCTGCGCTCAACGGGGGGAGGGTATTCGAAAGATAAGGCCCGTTGTATTGGTCCTCGGATGGCTCAAGTGTCGGGTAGCGGTCGTCGACATCGAGCACGGGCGAATATGAACCGTTATCCCAAGAGGGAAGCATTTGGACCTGGGCGGGGGCGTACGGGGCCATTTTGTGTGTGTAGAGAGGGCACGGACAGAACAGGAGTTTTTGGTTTGGAGAAGAGGACAGGAAGTCAAGTACGGATGGAGGGGAAAGAGCAAGAGAAAATGAATGATGGACCAGGGGTTAATAAACGACTCTCGACCCTCCTGCTGGTCGTCTAATCCTAACCCGGCACGCGGTTGCAGCATCTGACACAGCGCTCCCCCGATGGAATGGTGAATGGCAAGCCAAAGTGCTGGACTTGGTCTTCGAGACCGATCCAAAATCGAAAGGGACCCTTGACGTTAGAGCGTATAGCGGGAATCCGGTGCCCTATCACCCATCCGTCTCAGCTCGTGATCAGAATATTGTAGACCACCCTTCTCGCCTGCCTCTCTCATGACAGCATCCCTTCGTGCATTCATTCACTTGTACGTAAAGAGGATAATCGGCAACACGACCAGCCCAATCCCCACAGACATCAGTTCGATTCCATCTAGATCGCTATGACATCAGAGACTCGAGGTCTGGGCGGGAACCCACACAACAGCAACCCAAGCGGTTCATCACACTTATGCCCAATGGTCTATCTTGGACCGTCTTGCCTTCTGCAGACGTTCGACGAAAAGGCGAGAAGTTTCCGATCCCGATGTGTAAGGGCCACGCACACTCCTCTCTTGTACTGTCTGGACAGATTATTCAATGCCCAACCTGACGAGAGCGCCGATAATGATTTCATGCCAAAGGCACGCCCCCAAGAACCCATCATCAACGATCAAAAATTAAATAACTCGCTTGGTCGTCCCTTACCAGGCAACAATGCCCAGGAACGCGGCGTGCGACCCGGCAACGTAAAGGAAGGTCCCACAATACTTTGCGTCATTTGACGCGTCCGAGACTTTGATGGAAAACCTGACCGAGCAGGAAATGAGACCAGAATGGATGAATGGCCAGTGGAGCCTCAGCTTGTCGGAATAATGAACAAGAATAACAACACGATTGCTACATCCATGACAGACGGAACATAAAACCATGTCGTTGGTCTTACGTTGACCACCTTGTCGCCAGGCTCAAAAAGGACCCACTAGCAAACACGTAAGGTGGAACCGTTGGAAGCCCGAAACGGTGATCGAATAACAGAAACTCGAGGGTCAGTGGCAACGATCCGCTTGGTAAACATTGTAATGCTGACCCTCGGATGATCGATGACAAGAAAGAGATGGACTATAAACTGGAAAAAAAAGGTCGATCAACCATTCTGATGACCGCCGGGCAGTAGCGCCGCTCATGGGGTCCCACCACAGGGTAAGCGCAGCAAGAGGTGAAGCCAAACCGAGGGGAGAGGGTTGCTCAGTAAGGCCATCGCATTAGCGTGGTGCATACTCCATGCGTTACCCGCCAGTCTAGAAGGGCCAATTTGATGTGATGGAATTCTGGGTGTTTCTCCTCTCCCACGGAAAAATTATCGTAGGAAGTTTGGGATTAGATTTCGGTCATGTGGCCCACCAAACCGATCCACATTCCGTACTTACCTTTAGTCGAGATAACGGAGCGCTTTTCTTCCGGAACCAAAAACCTGGCGGTAGAGGGGAAATCTACCCTTACTATTCTCGGAGTGGGCGAATTGGCTTGGAAGTGAATTTGCTGTTGCACGAAGAGAAAAGGCACATGATCGCACCTGGTTGTGCGAGATTCCAACCCCAAGATTGCACAACCCTCGAGAATCTGTTACAAACAGCAACGGTGAGTTGAAACAAGTGAATCGCCAGTGGGTTGGCGAACGAACAAAACTTCATGACCACCACGGTACCCTCTGGTACCGCCCACGAAGGAAATGCCGTAAGCCAGGAGGCAAGAGAATGCGCCTGATGGACAGAGATTAGATCGGAAATATCGAGATATGGAGGCGAACGGTCCACCTGACACCGGTGTCGCGCCAATGAACAGGTCAATACGGTACTGGAGTTTATGACGTGAGTACCGAAGCGTCAGACTTTGAAACAAATCGGGTCGGCCAAACTCTCGGACGGCACAACTCGAGGTCGAAGCTGACTAGTATGCCACACCCGGAAATAGGCCAGCCTCGGCTACCCCAAGGCAGATGTGGACCCCAGCCAGCAGTCCGTAACCGAGAAAACCGATTGAACCCATCAGAAAGTCTAGATTTATGCCCACAAACCTGGTGACAAAACACGCTGGTAAACAGGATCGTGCGCAAGGTAGGGTTCAATAAACCTAGGTACCGGAGGATAATAGACTTACATCACGACCCCCCAAAGTACCTGAGGACAGCAAACGGCTTGATCACAACCATCGAGAACGGAGGGAGTTGGGTTTACGGTAATTCCTGGCAACCATCTGAGATGTCATTAATGAGTGTGAGATTCAGGATGATGTGAAAAACGGAACGCGTGCCTTGACGGGTGGAATTTCTTTAAGACGAGGCCATTTGTTTATATGAGAGGCTGACTTGAGGGACTCATCAGAGGACGGTTTGTACGTACTTGATGGGCATTCAAAGAGGCAGCATAGCTGAACGAAGGAACGGGTGTGATCAGCGATCGCGGCATTCCGTTACGGAGACGTCCAACGCACCATGAACAACATGGTCTGGTGACACGGGATCGGTCAGTTGCCCAAGAGATCGTGTCTTGTTGTCGGTTAGATGCAATTTAACTAGTCGGTCCTTGCAGTCTGGCAAGACCTGCGGGTGATGTCAAGATCTTTGCCGGTAGACTAGTAGGAGAGCGTGGAGGGGTTACGGACTGGTATTAGATGAGCTGTGAGGAGCGCCAAGATGGGCACCGGACGGATATCCATCTTTCCACACCCGGGCATTCTCCGCGGTGAAGTCCGGGGATGCGAGGGAGGCGGCGTCGCAGTCGTTCCCCGAGTGATGTTCGACGACGTGCGCAGACTGTTTCTCGTTGTGTATCAGCGGAGATAAAGAGGAGTTGGAGGATTGGGACCTGCCAGGTTATCTCTTAGCCCTTCTGTTTTTTATCTAGGATCGCACACGACCTGGCGGCCGAGGAGAAGAAGACGTTGCGGTCGTCGGCAAGACCACCCCGCACGTCGACCGTGTGGTCAGTTTGACCCCACACCCTCCCCACAGTTTCCCCACGCTCAGTCGATCGCCGGCCAACTATGTCGAGTAAACCTACGTCCGCCCCCGCAACGACACCCCTCTTGCGTCCAACCTCAGCCAGGCCTCAAACGGCCGCATCGTCGCGTCCAGAGGGAAATTCCGTAGTCGCGCTCCTCGAAGGTCGCGGTATATCGCGCGAAATTGGGATGGCAACCTTGAACACCGAAACCGGAAGAGTGACAATGGTTCAGGTACCCATCCACCTCGAGGTCCTTCCGATAAGGCCAGAACAACACCCGCTCATCCCACTCTCGCGATTCAGCTTTCAGACTTGCCAACATATGTCAAGACATTGCATCAAATGCATATCTGCTACCCGTCTCTCGTCCTCGTCCCTGACACCTTTATCCCCCGACACTCCTCGTCTGACGTCAAGACATCCCCGTTGATAGATTGCATTGAGGGTGAATTTGAAGACGTTCCCATCGAGCCCGTCAAGAGGAAATACTGGAACGAGACCGTCGGTGGGCCTTCTGACCCGGGCCGGGGCTGGTGTTCATCGCTTACACAGTTCATCCAGGGCTCCAGTTTATCACACAGCTCGGTTTAGACGAAGAAAGAGCCACAACTCTTCTGTCGGCTTCCACCAAGTTTGGTTGTTCGTGACCTCTGTATATGCGCCTGGACTCAACAAAAACCACAGATATTATGCCCTCTCGGCTTTATGCGCCCTTTTCAAATACTCGGAGATGAAACTCAATGTCCGGTACTCTGCCGGATCTCTAAGCATTCGTTACTCCCCAGTAGAGGGGACCATGATGATCGACCCCGAGACAATTCGGAATCTCGAGCTCGTAGGCAACATGGGCAACCGTAAATCAAATCACTCTCTCTTCGGGTGCGTGATGCCATAAGGAGCAGGGCTATGGGCAGAGCTAAACCTAATGTTTCAGCGTCATGAACCACGCGTTCACCCCCATGGCGGCTCGACTTCTCAAGGTTAATATAATCTCGCCAATCACAACAGAAAAATCCATAAACGACAGGCTCGACGCAGTTGAAGGTCAAATATACGCGTCTTCCACGTGTTTAATTTTACTGAGACCCTTCAGAACTGATACGTTCCGAGGACATGTTCAACGAGGTCCGATCAGCGCTCAAGATGCTCGCAAAACACGACCTCGAAAAACTAATCGCTTCTGTGAGTACAGCCTCTTTCCCCTTGCGGTCCGCGGCTTAGGTTCCCACAGTTCATCGCCTGCGACCCCCAGACCCCGGCGAAATCGTCGACCCCAATTGTTACACGGATAACACAGATGTTGCAGCTTCGTAATATCGTCAGAAATTTGCCCGATCTGCGGGGTTCCCTGAGTGGTGCATCATCAATGCTGTTGCAAATAATTTCTATCGTGAGTCCTGCCCTTGACGACCAACCGTCTGCTCTCGACCGCCTGGGTAGATGATCAGCGACAAACGGATCGAGGCCATAGATTCGTTGATAGCCAGCAGTATCAACGAAGAAAATATACAGAGCCCTCCTAGGGTGCGTGAAGTATTTCCGCCCCCCACTTCGTCCCTCTGAAACAGTGTCCACAGACAGGTATCGGTGCAGTTACTGTCAGAGTGTTTGCGGTTAAGGTTGGTGCTTGATGTTCTCATGTTCGTAGTGCACCTCAGGCTGAAACGCGCAACCCCGAGGCGAACTTCAATCGGCTTCTCGACGTCGCACGAGAGACGTTTAAGGAGAACGTTGCTGACATCTACCAGCTCGGGCGAGAGCTGTCGGAAGCTCATGGACTGCCGCTGGTTTTGGTGTACCAGGACAATGGCTTCGTCCTCCAATTGAAAAAGTTGGAAGTAGAGGGCGAGCTCTCCCCAGAATTCATCAATGTCACGGAGAAGAAGGGTAGGATTGTCTTCTCAACCTTAGACTTGGTGTGTCTGTCACTGGGGATTAGGGATCTTCCTAATTCTGGTGCTCACCCATGCCCCTCGGTCATAAAGAAAAAAAGAAATGCAAGGATGAAAGATGCATTGGATGAAGTGATGTCCCTGAGCGATAAGTTGTCCACCCCGCCATGTGTTCGGTCCCGGAACATACTGACGCGCTTGCGCAGGATCATTAGAGAGCTTTTGGGTGGCATAATCAGCCACATAGGCGCGCTGTACAAGGCGTCCGAGGCCGTAAGCCTGGTCTGGTGACACTTCTCGGCAATTTGATCGATCGCGGGCCCAGGTTGCGTTGCTTGATATGTTGTGGTCGTTTGCACACGCCTCCATCCGTAAGCCAACCGTCTTTATCTCCCACCCCATTCCAAGGAGTTGTCCTCCCTTCCGCTCACTGGTACGCTCTGGATTACTCCTCCGGTGTTCCGAACCTCATTCCTCAAACGATCATGACCGATCGATGACGATTACGAACCCTCCAAGTTCTGTCGACCTTCCCTCTGATATCGATGCGTCTAGTGCATAATTGCGGTTCGTTCGTTTTTCCATTGAGATCATCCGGCTTGAAGTGGGCTTGGGTTGAGCTGCATATCCTGACGTCAATGACGATCTTTCGAATACACGTACACAGTACGGCCAGAGTTCACTGGAACGCTGGCGATCAAGGCCGGACGTCATCCGATCCTTGGTATCGTAAAAACTGCAGGGACCTTGGTGCCCAATGATACATATTGTTGTGATTCTTCATCGTTCCAATTGATTCGAGGTCCCAAGTTGAGTGTTACACTTGTGTCCCTGCTGCCGTTACCTTGGTGTCCTCTCATCTCGTTATCTGATGTTTCGACTTTCGGCACAGCATGTCAGGTGAGTGATTTACGTGATATCGTTAGCGGGGCAAACATTAGACTTATCACTCCGGTACCGGGCGTCAACGTGTTAGGAAAGAGCACGTACCTCAGACAGGTTGGGCTGCTTACGGTCATGGGAATGTGTGGATGTTTTGTTCCTGCGGAGTATGCGAGCTTCAGGTGAGTAATGAGGATCGCCCAGTCCATCATATATATATAAGTTGACGTTTGCGTAGGACACACGATTCACTACTTTCGCGGCTTTCGAACGATGACGACATGGAGAAGAGTTTGAGCACGTTTGCCAATGAGATGGCAAGTTGTGCAATGATACTCGGTACGTGTTCCAACCTTGCGCTTCGGTTATACCTCTACGTTCTCCCGTAGGTCTCGCGACCCCCAGATCTTTGGTGCTGATGGATGAGGTGGGAAGAGGAACTTCTCCAGAGGAGGGAGTCGGGATCGCGCATGCCGTAGCGGAGGCGCTGATCAAGTCTAGAGTTAGCGGCCCCCTTTCCCTCGTGATATCGGGAGTCTGATTATTGTCTCCTAGTGCTTCGTGCTCTTCGCAACGTGCGTCCACTGACCGGAGTACGCGGCCCTCCGATAACGTTTCTGTTCCCGAAGCCATTTTCATGAGTTGTCTTTCTCACTTTCGCGACAGCCGACGGTCGTCAAGTATATATCATTCTATATCGCATACGACTGTCACTGAACCTGTTATTTGCCCTAGTATGCACCTCTCAGTTCAGGTATATCAAACGGTTTACCACCTCAAGCTCTTACCCTAATCCTTCCCAGAGTACACGAGCGTCTGGGGTGGCATTCGGCCTGGTGTTTGATCATAGGTATGCCAGCAGCTAATCCGATGACCAAGCCCTTGAACGTACCCGTACAGAATCATGGATGGAACGATGGGAGACATTGGGCACTATGGTTTCAACGAGACTTTTACTCGACCGTGTGCGTGGACCAACGACCGACTCTCTAGGTTTACAGCTGGCGAAACTCGCTGATCTTCCTGACAATGTTCTGAACGAAGCGGCAAGGGTCGCGGAACTCTTGGAGGAGAAACACTCAGCTGAAAAAGCTTCCAGTGAGGCGTGGAGGATTGCGCAAAGGAGAAAAGCATTTCTTCGAGTAATGATCACTTCATCCTCACCTTCTCCTGTCTCTCTGGTATACTGCCCTGGCTGCTCACTTTGACGTCTCCGCTTCCACCTCGCACAGCTCCGGACACAACTCACTCAGGCGGTTGAACACTCTATGTTACCTGATCGGGAGCTGCTAGAACACTTCGCTCGGATCCAGAGGGAGACGGTTATCACTCTTCGCGATACTCTACCCACCTAGATCTGACTAGTTTCTTGTGGTGGGGTTGTGTGATGTCAGTTGGGATTGGTCAGAGCTGTGGGTTACTTTGAGTATGATGACGAAAAGGGTGATCGTAGTCGTCCGCATTCCACGTGATGTTCGATTAGATAAGGGGCTCGGGGTATCATTTATAATCCAATTTGCCTCCCCCGCTCTCTCCCATCCACCACCAGCACTGACAGCCAGGATGACCTTCACTTTACCACCCTTGCCGTACGAGTACGATGCTCTCGAGCCTTACATCTCGAAGCAGATCATGACGCTTCATCACACGAAGCACCACCAGACCTACGTCAACGCTCTTAACACCGCGACCCAGGCTTACGAGAAAGTTTCGTCCGCCAAAGAGCGGATTGCTTTACAAGCTGCTTTAAAATTCAATGGGGGTGGTCAGTATTCTGAACATCTAGCCTCTGATCATCACTCGCGTCTTATCGGGCTCGATCTCGTGTTGACCACACGTCGCTGATCCCTTTTTCATTGTTGCATTGTAGGTCACATTAACCACTCCTTGTTCTGGAAGAACTTGGCCAAGTCTAGCACCAAAGGTGGAACCGGCGGTACCTTGCAGGATGGTCCCCTTAGCCAGGCCATCATCAGGGACTTCGGTTCCCTCGATGCCCTTAAAAAGGAGTTTAACACCGCCACCGCGGGTATCCAAGGTTCTGGCTGGGGCTGGCTCGTGAGTTTGCACTCGAGTTAACCTGGAGCTGGAGCGAAAACAGTTTTTTTGCCTTTAGGGGTTGAACCCTGCCACAGGGCGTTTGGAGATTGCCACCACCGCTAACCAGGATCCTCTCTTGAACTTGATCCCCATCATCGGTGTCGACATCTGGGAGCATGCTTTTTACCTCCAGTACCTCAATGTCAAGGTCGATGTGAGTTTTATCCCGTCTGTTGTCCGCAAGCAGATCCCTTTAATGTGCACGATCCAGTACCTCAACGCCATTTGGAACGTCATCAACTTTCAGGAGGCTGAGAACCGTTACAAAGAGGGCTTGAAGGGTGCAGATGCCGGCGTTTCCTTGTCCAAGATCTAAATTTCTAACGACGCAGGATGGGAGTCGAAATTGTAACTGTAGTTCGTTAACAGCAAATGTAAACTTGAAACTTCAGCAGTGGGAGCCGAGGGAGTTCCTGAGTGGTCTGACGATTCTTGTGAAGAACGTGCGCTAACACTGGCATATCGAGCACCATGAGCTCTAGCCAAGGCGCAAGTGCATTCTTGCTCAACACTATCATAGACGCCAGCCCAGGATCGATCATCATGCATCAGACTTTACGACGACGTGTGGCTCTGTTTTGTAGGTTGCTAGTACTACGTAAGGAGTGGGGTGGTTGTTAAAATCAATACAGGGTATAACGAGCGTCAGAATTGATTTAAATAGTGAATGCGCCTAGTGTAAAGACCTCCTGTTCCTACACGACGTTGGTTGTTTATCAAGGGGTCCAAACAGTAACGGTTCGAGAGAAACCATTCCCGTTTCCAGCGGCAGGGATAACGGGAGAAGAATCGATGCTCAACTGGTAAGTCGCTCCAACGGTGGCCAAACTGTAGATACTGACTCTGGATCGGGAATCGATGTTGAGGATCTCGGATTGGCAGTTGAGTTGATCCGGTAGGTTGCACTGGGTGGAATTGTAATCAATGAAGAAACTGTATAGCCCAGCACCGAAGACGAGGATATCGCGAGATTTGGTTATGTGCAATCCCCAAGCGGAGGTTTGGTTGGCATTGAAAGATGGATCCTTCCATTCTGAGAGGGTAGTGAAGAGAGGATCGGGGGGAGGTGGGTTGGGTTGGTAGTAGGGGGATTCGGTTTGTGGAAGACCCACGTAGTGGTTTGAGGCGCCAGCGAGGTTGTAGTTGACGATAACGTGGTGCTCGGACCCGGTTCCGATGAGCCAAACTGGACCCTGAGATTCGGACAAAAGGCCACGACCCGAGTAGATGGTGGTCTGGTTACCGTTCAGGGTCTCGAAGTCATGGTCGGCGAGCCAGATCCAAGTTCCTTCGAGATAAGCATTGGAGTGGCGGGTCAGGTGGACGGCCAAAAAGGCAGCAAAGCATTGACGGTTCCCGACGTCGGTCGCTGGGCACTGGGACAATTGGAGCTCGGATCCAGCGGTACCTCCGAGACGGACGTAGGAATCCCACATACCAGCGCCGCCCTTGGTCTCTGAATGGACGTTCCATTGAAGTACAATAGCGCCAGCGGCTGTGGTTTGGGGTCACGTCAGGGTTGGACTATGGGACGGTAAGGGTGAAGAACCCACTCGGGCCACGTGTCGAGAAAATAATGCCTCCGATTTCAGCAGGACCCTTGGAGCCAGGCTCGCCGACCTGGACGACAACTTTTGGATTGTCGATATCGTCGAACTTGTTTCCAGTACCGGCGAGGACAGCCCAGGTTTCACCGAAGATGTGAACTCCGGCTGGAATCTTTAGGGTGTCAGATACAAGGTAGGTACCGGCGTCGAAGAAGATGATCTTGCACCCAGCAAACTATAGAAACAGGGTGAGATATCGAGGAGGCGATAACGAAAGGTCAGGACAAACCCTATCAAGGACTCTCTGTAAAGCAGCAGTATCGTCTGTATGACCATCACCCGTGGCTCCATGGTCCTTGACGCTGACGATTTGGGTGATATCGTAATCTGCGTACATGGGCCTCCCCTTGCTGAAGATACGGCCGTTTTCGAGGAGACTCCAGTCCTTGGAGATGGGTGCAATGTAATCCTGAGTATAACCATTGGAGTCGTGGCCGGCATAGACGTTTCCTTGGACCCAGGTGTCGACATATGTATGGCCGGTGGAGCCAGAGAGGACTGTTTCACCACCGACGACACCGACAATGGTTGAAACGTTTGTGGCCCGGACGTTGTTGAGGACGATAGAAGATCGGAGCTCAGTGGTGGCATTGGAGCTTCGGTAGAAGACGGGGGTGTCTCTCACGACAGCGTCGATGATAGCGATTCCGCCAACGGTGTCAATAACAACCTCGAATCCAACCTGAGCGTTGTTGATAGTGATTCCTTGAAAATTCCATCCCCAGTTCCAAGCCATTTTGACAGCGGTGTTCGAACCGTTGATGGTGAGGTTCCGAACGGTAAATTGTTGGTTTCCGACATCGAGGCCGGTGTTTCCACCGTTGATGACGAGATCACCCATAAACCCACCACTGAAGGTCCCATTTAGCATTCATTTCAGGAAATTCAAGTGAGCATGATGGCGTATTACCTCCCGTTCTCCATCTGGACGGCACGATGCTGAGTGCCGTTTGCGGTTGATAGTTCGAAGACAAGGTTGTACAGAGAGGTCGCCTGGGAGACTTGCCAGTGAATACATGTGGCCCTGCAATTTTTTGTTGAAAACTGAGCCTAACTTGAGGAAGATCATGGTGAAACACATACACGACTTCTGGTGGGACTAGAGTGGTATTGAACTGCAAATTCTTGACTGAACGGAAACTTTGTGTCTGATAAACAAGCGAGGGCGCTGGAAGGGAAGATGTGACTTACAAATTGTTTTGGTTTACGTACCACTGACTTCCGTTCCCACCAGGAATGTATGGGTCTGCGTCTGCTCACAACGTGAGTCAAGGAATTCTTCGTCCGTTTCCAAACGGATAATTTACCGAAGATAGCGAGGGCAACAGGGTTGAAGTTTGCAGCGGCGAGGATCGTCGGCGGCTTACGAGCATCACCGATGACTTCCGTATAGTAATAAAGAGGGATCGAATCCGTAACAAGGTAGGTGCTGGGATAACAAGGAATCAATGATGTGGGCTCGCTTGGAGGAGGTCGCACACACCCTTGGGGAAAGTAAACGGTGGCTGGAGAAACTGTGGAACTTCCGCAGTCTTGTCCACAACGAGGACCGGTGGACATGGCACGACTGGATCACAAAATTTCATCAGCTACCACGAGATAGTAATAGATAGGGAATTCTTACAGGATGGCCCCAGTATCGTCCGTGACACCATCACCAACAGCACCGTAATCCTTGACGTTCCGGAAGACCTGGTAGCCAGTAGGGTCGGGGTTGTAGGGTGAGATACCTCGATGCTCCATCCTCTCAAGCCAGTATGAGTCGCTGTGGCGTGCGTTCCCTCTACCTAGTGGTACAGAGCATTTAGAACCGAGTGCTGCAACGTACGTTAGGTACGTAGAGGCAATGCCCAAGGCCCAGGTGAGGTGGAAGAACATGGCGCGAGAGGTTTGGGGAGAGAGTGACGCTTCCGTGTTGCCCTGGGTTTTATACCCTAGCATTTTGGTGCCAAACCAGAAGACAGGATGGCGCCGACGCATCTGAGGTCACCATTCCTGATCCAGTGATTGTGGAGGCGATCAGTCTGACCCGAGGGGGCGGTTGCAATAGTGGATTGGTTGTGAAGCCTCGCAATGGTAGGCGGGAGAATCGGTTTGGGTGCTTCTTTTCGACGCCCGAACCGTGATGGATACCCCAACAGGAAGATATGGGCGCGCAGCGCGCAGACCAGAAAGTTGGAGGGGGGTACACATCGTACGGTCTCGTACGGTACTTTGGAGGGTAATCGCACATCTTCCATGCGTGTCATTGAATATCGGTAGTGACTGTGCCCGGGAGAAAAGGGATGAGACCAAACGGGGAGTTCACCGAGGTCGATCCGAACATCTGCCTCCGGATCCCAAGTCGCGTTTTGCAGACTTCACTGGTTGCTTTGAAGGGTATGAATCGAACGCTCGGCTAAAACTTTACGCAATCGCAGAGAAAACCTCGGAATGAATTCTGTGGCACCCTTTTTATTAACCGCTTTTGACAAACGGCCCCCGTACATAAAATGAGCCTTCGGTCGGGGACGAAACGACTCACCCCTAAATTGGTACGGCTAGAAACCAAGCCTCGCGCGACGGCATTCGTGGTTTATGCCACGTGGGTAAAAGTTGAGCCAGCCTTCTGTTTCTACCTTCAAGCTTCAAGCTTTGAGGACTCTTGGCTGGAGTAGCTCTCCACAAGCCGCTAAACCGCGTGACTGTGTGCCCATCACGCCTCCATGGCGCCGCGGAGCCCATCGTCATGAGCAAGGTTTGCGAACAAAGCTCATTTCAGGCGGTGTATATTTATAGCACGAGCAGTGGTGGAATCCTGGAGTTGAGGTGTAAGTACAGTTGCTAACTACATCACTTCGTGAACATGCGCATCGCGAACTTGTCACTTTTTGCGAGTGACAGTCGCATGACAGCTCCCGTATCTGGGTGATGGGTGGGGCAAGGTGCCGATAAAGTTGCGAGGCGAGTCTTTGCGGCTGGCTTTGTTACGCTGTCCTCGTTCGTTTCGTTGGCCTGAGGGGTGCTCTGCTGTCAAGTCCAAAACCAGGAGGGAAGTAGTATAGTTTTTCTACTTCAGCTCATATTGCCTATGCAGAGTCAGTGGGTACGACGTCGTGCTCATTCAAGTCGACGGTACCCAGTCGTTCCGCAACGAGAACACGGCGTAAAGTCAGCGGCTGGTGATCCAACCTCATTGTGCAGACATTCACACCTGCGAGAGAGCGCAGGCGATAAACCCCCCCCCCCTAGACAATCCCAACGTCCTACACAAACCGGTGGGACGAGGGGAGAGAGGACTAACTTGCGATCGGGGGTGCCTCGCAAACATATCGAGGTGATCTCCCTCCACCTATCGGTGACCTAAGTATGGGAGCTGTCATACAACTGTCACCCGCTAGTGTGGGACAAGTCCATGACAGTGTGCGTGGCCATGCAATGATGCAAACTGTTTCGACTCTCGGAGCTTTCAATTCACATTTCACCACTTTCACCCCTTGAACCGAGAAATCGCATGGAGGAACGCGAGGATTTTATCTCGTGCAATTATCACGTCAGCTGCAGAGTTTGATGGGACGAGTAAACCTGGCGGAAGACGACCAGTGAACACATACGGGTGTGATCCACACAATCTAGGTTCAAAGGTTTTATACAGATATCTGATACAGGTATGCGCACACTACATATAGACGCCGCGAGAGCCGATCTCCCGTGAATCCGGATGGGAAATGTATTTGCTTTATTAGTAGTTTGGGTACAGTCCGTCCTCTTTCCTCTTCTTCGTCATCGCTAGGATCAGAGTTTAGAACAAACACCACGTTTAGCGAGGAGGTGGGTAACTCACCAGCAATGATCGCGCTCCCGATTCCACTCCCGTCCTCTGCGTGGTGGGTTACAATGTTACTGAAAGGGAGCCAGATCTTGAGCGAGTCGACACGACAAATTATGTCACTCCTACTCACAGTCCTTTGTCTCCAAAGATGTCCTGGAGTCCTTCGTGCACCCTGTCCGCGAATCCTGGGTATTTCTGTCCCGGGGATGAGTCAATTGTCCGCACGAATTTTCAAAACCGCAAGGCGCACGTTGTACAATGAACCATCTGCACCGACACAACATCCCTCTTCCAAAAGTCCTTTCTTGCTCACAATCGCGGCAATTCCGCAAGCACTCAGCCTCGCTGAGCGCTTCCCGATCAGTTTGGCCAGCGCCCGGAAGAACTGGCGTTCAGCAAGGGTCGTTTCAAGCGCAAAGAAATGCGAGAAGATTCCGATGATCATCAACAATTCGTCCGTTGGGTCGCTGTATAGTGGGCAGCTCGATATATGTCCTTGGCTTATCAGCGTCAAGTGTACCGTACCTTTCCATCAGGGATAGGAAAGCAGTGTCGAAGGAGTAAGCTATCTCGATCTTGTACGTGTTCTGACCCAAGAAGAGGACACCCTCGTCGATCAAATCGCAGATGACGAGTCGTAGGATCTCTCCCAGATATCTTCCAGAGATGAGTTTCTGATATTTGCTGTCAGCAAACGGCAAACAACGTGTGCGGACAAACCTGCCTCGAAGGCCTGCTCCCCAGGCTTGTTAGATGATTCATCTACGATGGTGTCATACTTCGTGCGTGGTAGGTGTTCGTGCTTGAACGAATCGAAAGCTCCCTGGGGCCGGGATATCAGACATGCGTGTTTCGGAGTACGAAAAAGCTCCATACCCATTCGCAATTGATAGCGATCTCTGCGTCATCCGCAAATCCGTGACCTTTCAACTTGGGTATCTCCTTGATGGTCTCCATGTAGGCTGCGTTGCACCCGGTACCGAAAATCACGGCAATCTTGGTTTTGGGATTCACGTAGGTGGAAGCGATCAGTGTTCCTGTGGTATCGCACGTGAGGGCGACGAGATCCACAGGGACGTTCTGTCATTACTTTCAGTGAGATTGACGTAACTGGATGCCTCGGAGACTCGCCTGAGCCTCCAAAGCTTTTCGGAACATCGCCGCCACGTCGTGTCCTTCCGTGTTCGGCGCGCTAAAACCTTTGGTCCAGCGAATGAGGATTCCATGGTCTATCCTCTCTTGCCTGGATGAACCTTGTTAGTGCTTCGGAGTGGTGACCCCCAGTTTTGGGTGCGGGATACAGACGAGCATGGGTATGAAAACTGTATTTTAATTTTAATTTCGGCGATAAGGAATACGTTTACAGCTTGACCGATGATCCTTGGAACATACCGTAAAACCCAACGGGAGTCTGACTCCGCCCTTGGCCATTTCTTCCGGGTCACCAAGGTTGGAACTGATGAAGGTCTTGACGCAATCTGCGCAAAAGTCGAAGAGTTTCTGGCCATCGTCGTGCTTTTGTTCTTCGGTCAATCGATATTTGGATTGTGTAATCTCAAACTTTCCACCCCCATTCAAAGTCACGAGACATACGCGGAGATTAGTTCCACCTGGGCGTTGATGAGATCCCTGATCGGAGACAGTGATATGGAATGGGCGCACCGAGGTCAAGTGCCAGATACTCGCCAGTCTCGTCACCACTCGGCCATCCGAATACGAAAGTGGGGATCATAGGCTGCATTGAACAAACCATTCAAGAGTGAGAAATCTATTCCAAAAGAATGCGAACCACCGTGATAAGATAAGCTGATTCGTGCTCACCACGACCTGGCCAGGACTCTCCAAACCGATCTCCAACGACTCGGTAAACGCGTCAACGGTCATCCTCATCCTCTGAGGAGTCAAAGTAAACCTTTACACCCAGTCGATGTCGTGAATCGTTATCCCGATCGGAGAAGCACAGTGACCGTACAGAGTCTCAAACTTCCTCAAATGGTCGGCCATTGTTCTAAGGTTTGTTTGAGACGCGGTTAGTAGTCTAAGACGGGCATCGTATCGATTGGGAACCTCACTTCTTGGTGGCGTGGGGTAGATCTTCTTCCTCGTTGGTCCTGGTGTGGTAATTGAGCGTCACTCCGGTTGGGAGAGTGATGCTGCCACTTCCACGTCGTGAGGCTGGCATGGTCAATTAACGAAAGGGAGGTCTTCGCAGGTGAAGGGACCAGTACTCGAGATGAGAAACGGGTGAAGGGGAGAGTGGATCGGCCATTTCCGATCAATCCGTTATCACAAGCCCTCGGCGACTCACAGCGGCCGGATCACTCGACTGGTGGAGACAATTGTATATTGCAGGACGGAGCAAAATGGGCCGATAGGGAACACTTAACAAATAGAACAAGTAGTCTAGGTCACGCGAGGAGGTGTTGGTAAGCTTACAAGTAGAATCAATGAGGCGCCTTGATGAGAATCCCGAAAAGGTCAGTTACCTGAGCGACCGCAAGGCACAAAAAGGAAAAGGAGCGTAGAAGCAGAGACAATACATGTAGACAATAAAAAACTTGGGGAGCAAAGGGAACAACAGGGAGTGACGTGAAGGTCGAATGATGTGATGAGACAGATGTGTGGTAAGGCGGATTTAACTCTCCTCGACCACCTTTGGCAAGAGGTTGACGATACGGGTCTCCTTGACCTTTTGACCGTCCTTACCGAAGTAGCGTTCGGTTTCGAAACTCCAGTGCAAGGACCCAACTATCCAATCCTGCAGTCCCTGGACGTAGAGCTTGACCTCTCGGTTGACTTGCTCATCCCCGAAGTCAGGGATACGCTCGAGGTTGGAGATGAACGCATCGATAGTGTTCTTGCAAAGCTCTCCGACCTTGTCAACCGCTTCCTGGAGGTTCATGTTGTGATGTTCCATAAAAATCGGAATCAGGTTGTGGGTATCGTCGCCACGCGCCTGTTCGACGTTGTAGGAGAAGATGTCCTAAAAATGGGACACTGAGCACACGCAGCAACAGGATACGCGGGATGTAAAACTCACGTTAGACCATGCGACCAAATCGTTCGAGCCTTGCTTCAAGGCTTCGATGACGGGATGCTCGAGAACCTCCTGAGGGATGTCGAGATCGTAGGCGTACTCAACCAAATCGAAGGTTGACTTGCAACCGCTGGTGTCACGACGGATGTCGATGAAAGATTCGAGATCGGGGATCTGGTTCGCGTCACGATCCTGAGCCTGGAGGTTGACAGACTCGAAGAATTGTTCGAGTGTTTCTTGGAAACGGTGAGCCGGTCCGGGCTTGCAGTTCTTGAGACAGCGGGACCAGTAACTGCAAAGAAAAGATACCAAATCGTTAGTGTATGCTGTGGAAGAGCGGTTTATCGCGATGAGATGAACTTACTCCCTAGCGAGCTTCCCAGCGCTGATTTCTTCCACTGGTTGGGCCTTGGTGCGCATATACTTCTCAGGGAACCAGTGGGCGTTCATGACGGCGTCAGCAAGGAAGTCGGTCTCCTTGGTCAACATTCCGTCGGAGATGTTGTCGAGATGGAAGAGGTAGCCGAGGAAATCAGCAACGATGCGCATGCGTTCGGGTGGGCAGTATGGATAGCACCGAGCGGTCAACAATCCAGCCTGAAATCACAATCAGTCCTGTTTACTTTCTAGAAATCAAACAGCAGATTACGTACCTGAAGACCCCAGAGCGCTTTCTTGCGTTTTGGACTCAGCTCGGGACATCCATCCACGAGCCATTTGGTAGATGCAGCCGTCAACTCGTCAGCGTTGGGGTGCCTTCCAAGCGGGAAGGGGCAATCCCCGACGAGGTCAGGCATAATAAAATAGGTTGGCGCCTTTTCTTTGTCGCCAACTGGCCTGGTAACCGGGGACGAGTCAAGCGAGACCAGGTTTGAGAAGTTGAGGTTTGGAGCCGCCTCGATGGCGCGGGTAGCCGGGAAGATAAAGTTCTTGAGAGAAATAAGGAAGCTCCAGAGAGGGCGTAACAGGTAGTCCATCTCGTTGAAAGTCGAAGGGATGCGAATTGAGGAGAATGTCTGGGTGGTGGAAGACAGACAATCATGCGAGGGTTATATATGAGCGCATACCAATAGGGTCTGAATTTCCTTCAGTATCCAGGGACAACAAAAAGAAATAAAGCGGAACTGGTGTATTCTCGCTCTCCACACCCGGAAGGCGGGCAAAACAAATCAGTGTTTCGCTGGGAGGTGACCCCTTATTGTTCCTATGGCAGGGTCGATCCGAGATTAAGCACCCAAAGGATGCGATGTAAAACACACGAACCTTACTTAACGCACAGAACGACGCAACAACAATCGGTGATCTCCCATGATATCGCATAAGAATGGAGTCGGCACCTAAGCTTCCAGGAGTGATAGAAGCCATGCATAGACATCACAACCGTGGAGATGTCGCCGAAACCAGTATTTTCGCTTGGAAACAAACGTTACGCGTATGAACCAAGGGTCAATGCAGCAGGCGATTGATCATTCGAGAGGGAGAGTGTTGTTTATTGTCTCTTGGGCATGTGTGACATTGACAATAGATGGCATCTCGGGTTCTATCGTTGTCCAAACCTTCCTGACGGTGTTAGCAAATATGTCAAAGGTAAAAAGGTTGATGAATGGAACACCTCACAGTACTCCACCTCCAATTTCCTCGATACCGCTCGTGGAGCACAGATGAGACAAGGTAGCCGTCAGAGAAAAGGAAAGATGGAAGTAGCCGCCAGCAAAGAAGTGAACAACAAGCAACTGATCCCGATCAAAGTGCGGTAAGCGCAGCTGGAACGGGGCGTGGCTGGCACAGGTCGCATCCCGGGTGCGATTTCTGAGGGGGACTACTCTCAAAATCCATCGTGGACAGTGAAACATTAGACGTCTGGAAAAGATTCATGCCTTGTGATAAGTAAACCGATGTCATGTCTCGCCGGCGGTATGGTTTCATTGTTTGTTCCCGCCCACAGCCCCGACTCGGTTTACCGTTCCTCACATGACGGAAATGACCACCGTTGGACGACCCATTATCGGAACCCGAGGTGGAGGAAAACACGTTCCGGCTGACGGGCGGCGTTCATAGAATTGAACCATCGTGGGCTCCAAATGACATTCGATTCCCCAGTCCTAAAGTACATGCTCAATAGTGGGGTGCGTCTATCAGTGAACCAAGACCGTCATCCAGGCCGACATGGGAACCGCGTATGCGTAACTGGAACATAGGGTGAACCTTGCGGTCCACTGAATTGTGAGTTAATTGCCCGCCACGGCCTCTCTCATGATCAAGGAAGTAGTAATGATTCCCTGGTAGTAAGCGTACACGTCGGGTTTAAGGAACATAAGTTCGGTGAGCGTTAGTAGCACGATAAACACGCGAACGTGTGCATAGTCATAGCTTGGTCCGTCTGTACCTTTGCGCCCCTTGGTCCTCGAAAACCGTCGGACCATAGCGGTTCCCAGGCCGCGGACGATGCAGAAACGATCAACGTGCAAGCTGCCGTAGGTAAACACACTGAATGCACAGCGCAGGTCATCGATCCAGGGCAACACACCACGTCGCAGCTCTGTCTCGGCGAATCCATAAGAGGAGTTTTCTGAAGCTTCTAGCCCGCACACGCGTGAATCTGAGGAACCGTTTGACCATCGATTAACATATAATCATTGTCGCGTGCGTAGGCGTGTTGCCTGAGGAGTGTTTGAGGTAGGACCGGAGTCCTGGAGGCCTTCCTACACGTACACCATGGGAGAGGTAAATGGAAAGCTGTAAAGGATTGATCCGGAGATGTTTGCTTGGTGACAGTACCCTTGGACCCAATCGATCAACTTCTCCGACACCGATGGTCAGTAAAGGTGAATTCTTGATTCAAACATGCGCTCAGAGTGACCCCGCTATCTGGGGGAAAACCTCTCGCTCTATTTCAGGCCCTCCCTCAAACACGGACACTTACGCCCACTCGTCGCTTGGCTTCTGTCGCCCGTGATGCATTGATGGAGCGGCGTTTACAAGTATTCAGCTTTGAGACAACTCCGAACCTGCAACCGCAACTTGGAGGACGCCTATGAGTTCCTAGATGCTCTCACTCTGTTTCGCAGCTAGTCAAAGTGAGGGCTACAGGCAG
>Ga0307515_10005355_pt1 | contig 26050 bp, 5 predicted proteins | sample 17_EM_MG_FD_194513 | JGI IMG/M metagenome (GOLD analysis project Ga0307515, IMG submission 194513) | Populus trichocarpa ectomycorrhiza microbial communities from riparian zone in the Pacific Northwest, United States - 17_EM | ecosystem: Host-associated > Plants > Roots > Unclassified | place... | reverse complement strand
AAGCAAATCCCTATAAGATATTAAATTTTTAAGAAATATTTTTAATATCTAGTAATAGAAAATATATGCTAAATATAGTAAGTTTTAGTAGGAAGTTGGTAAAACCTAGAGACTTTTAATAAGGGACTATAGATTTTAAATACTAAAAAAGTATCGCGATTACTAGATTATATATCTATAAGTAGCTTTAGATATTTTTTTAAGCTCCAGAATTAATTATGTGACTTTTATATAGTATTTTGGCAAAAAGTGTCATTTTTGGCGTGACCTCGGTACGGACACTTTTGACGAGGGACTGTATATACCGCCTTACCTCCTACATAGCTCCTCACACGACATCGTTTGTCAATGATATACAGTCACCTCGTACCTCGTACCTTGACAGTCAGGACGTACTGTGACAGTATGTTGTGTCATCTTATACGCCCCTGGTAGGGCCTCGTTTCCAAAGCCACGTTTCCAAAGCTACCCTACCCCGGGCGGGATTCTTACCCCCGTACGACAATACCGACTCAGTAAAATCTCTGTCGAATCTATCCGAATTCTTAAGCCGACCTCTCTGTTTCCTTTCTGAGTTTCTAAGCCGGCTGCAGGGAGACACCCTGCGGGCTATATTTCTTAGTCTTAGTGTCCACCCGAGTTTCCTAAGCCGGCTGCAGGGAGTTCACCCTGCGGGCTATGGTTTCTCTATCTTAGTCTCCGAGTCTCCGTATCTAGCTATGCTTCTACTTTATGTCCCGAGTTTCTAAAGCCGGCTGCAGGGAGACACCCTGCGGGCTATATTCCTCGTGTCTTAATTACAGTGTAAGACTATAGGTTACCGATCTTGATCTCTCTGTCTCTCCGTCTTCGAATCCGCATAGATAGTACTTTAAGTTTACCGCGACAAGAATCTACGTTTTAACCTCGATCTCCGCACCCCGAGCCTTTCGAGCCTATACTTTAACCTCGATCTCCATAACCCCCGAGCCTTTCGAGTCTACGCCTTAACCTCAATCTCCGCAACTTTAAGCCTTTTAAGTGTTAATATCCGCCATACACCCCGTGGATAAATTTTTTTCTTATCTCCTTTATTTTACCCCTTTGCCTTCGGCTTTATTTAGTGCTTAAGACGAGCACTAGCGGAGAGTAATATAGTAGGGATATAGGTAGGAGGGTCTAAGGACTGTAAGGACGAGGACCTTTAAGGACTAGAAGGACGAGAACCTTTAAAGACTAAAAGGATAAAGATATATGTCTTTTTTTACCTCTGTTTTTACTGCCATTACTTAGCTTATAGGAGCTCGCCTTATTAGGGAGGGATATACTATTACGGCACTAACCTAACGCGTTGTTATGGCTTATATATATATATATATATAAGCACGGACCTAACCCCTAAGCGACATATATATATACCGCCTTACCTTCTACATAGCTCCTTATATAATATTGTTTATTAATAATATATAGTCACTTTGTACCTTATACCTTAACAGTTAGCACGTACTGTAATACTTAAGCACGTAAGCTATACCACTTATATACTCTTAGATTATTATAATCTACGCTACTTTATAACTATAAAGAAGCTTATATCTTAATAAGCTAGATAGGCAGAGGAGCTTATATAATTTAATTTTAAGATTAAATATAAGCTAGGGGAAAGCAACCCTATTAATAGACTATTATAACGGCTAAACTATACTAAAGGCTTTAAAATAGGAGACGGAAAACAGATAATAGATATCTTACTCCCTATATTATAGAAAAAGCTCTAGGTATAAGATGCTTAAGCACCCATAGCTCTATATACTAAGTCTTAGGCGGTATAAACCCTATTAGTTTCTACTAACGTTCTAGCTGGTACCTAGTTTGTTGCTGTTAAGGGTCTAAATATACCTAGATAGGACGTCCCTAATATAAGTTTAGAACCTAGTAATATATTACCTTTAATTACTAAGCTATCCCCTTAAACTAATAGCGAAGTAACCTATATTACTATAGAATAACCTAATAAACCTTAACCTAGTTACTAGAAAGATACTTATAACCCCTAAAAGAACCTAAATCCCCTTTTAATACTACTACGCTAACCTCCTTTTAGCTATAGCGGATTTTTTAATAGAGGGGATAGTAATTAAGGCGGTAACTATAGATAAGGACGTGGGTTTAGATACAGAAACCTACCCCTACGATTCCCTTCCCTAATATAGCCTTAGTTAATAGTCCCGAATATAAACTATGGACAAGTACTCTGTACTACTACTAATTATAAAACCGGCTATATTATTGGTAAAGTACCCTCTAGTATATATACACCGTTAGAGACTAATACGTCAGGATATACTAGCTAAGACTATAGCCACTAGCTAAGCCCTATAATTTAGCTATTAAAAGGCTAACCCTTAAACTAAGTCACTTTTAAGGGTTAAAACTATACGGGGAGAAGGATAAAAGGATTAGATCTATACTACAAGATTGGTTAAACCTTATTCTAAGCTAGTTACTACTTAACCTTAAAATAGTAAATAGCGATAGAAATACTATCCTTATTTAGACCTACCCCTTCTTACTATATAACCTACTCCTATAAGTTCTTATTAAAATAGTAAGCGTTATTAACACTAGTAGTATAGCACTAGAGTTTATAGATAAAGATTTACTTATAAAAAAGTATAATATTATAACGAAAAGACTCCCAGTTCTAAAACTACTCCGCCTTACTAATAAACTTCTATCTAGGTTTATTACCTACTACTTTATAGTAATAATAATAATTAGCTACTATATAGAATCTATGCTCTTCTATATTATAAAGTTATCACCCTCTATACTAGTAATTCTTAGAATGCCCTAGCTTAAAAAGTATAACCTAAGGACAGACTTCCCCGCCCTAGAGCTCAAGTTTAACTCTAATTACTATGCCTATAACTATCTCCTATAGCACATTCTTAACTATAATTAAGTAGTACTATATAGACGTATTATATGGCTAATGCTTAGATACTGTTAGCTGATAGTAAAAAAGGTACCTAATACTAGTAAGCTAATATACGCAGTAAATTAAGCAAAGATTTTGGAAGACTAGACTATTATCCCATTCCCTAAAAAATAAATACTACTAAAACTATAAGTCCCCTATATACATCCGCTTAACTTAGGTTAGCCAATAAAATACCTAACCCTAAGTTATTTACTATATATATATAACTACACGTATAATAGCTAAGAGCGTTATAGCTAAGACTAAAACCAGAGCAATTAAGACCTCTCCCCTATAACGCCTAACCTTATACCTATCTCCTACGCGCACTATATAGGGCCGCCGCCTTATTTCCGCCCCACTAGGCTAATTAAGCTGTGCTAGCCTAGCCGTAGTACTAGAGAACTAAATACGCCCTAACCTAGACAATATTAGATACACTTATGCTATTAATTTTACCTAGTTCTATAAATAAAAAGATGTAAGGGTAATGGGGATCTATATAGCAAAGCTAGTAAAACTAGTTAAATAAGAAGAATATTAATAGCTGCTTAAAAAGCTGCCTATAGGCCTAATAAAAGTACCAACCCTATTAAAAAGGTCTTTCCGCCGACTAGTAGAAGGCGACTATATAATGGATAAAGCCCGTAAAGCGCTACCCCCTTATTTTTATAACTTCTTTAAAACAAACCTAAAAATAAAGTCTAAGTTTCTACGCTAAAAGATAGTTAATACTAATATTAAGAAATTTCTAAAAGCCAAACTAGGATTAACCTATAAAGACATTTTGTAATACTTACTAAAAGAGTTTTATAAATATATTAAACACTTCTTCCCTAAAAACGTAGATAAACTACCCCTTTACTAACTATAGGACTATAAAATTAAGATTTTACCCGGAAAGTAGGCCCCGTATTATAAAAATAGACTACTTTTACCTATTAAACTTAGTTATATAAAGAAGTAGATTAACGAGATACTAGATAAGGGTTTTATCCGCAAATTAACCTTACTAGCCGCTATACTACTTCTCCTTATTATAAAACTTAGCGGTAGTATATAAATCTGCTATAACTACTAAAGCCTAAATATAATTATTATTAAAAATCGGTATCTATTACTACTAGTCCGTAAAATACTTAATGTACTCTATAGTGCTAAGTACTTTACTAAGCTTAATATAATTACTACGTTTAACTAGATCCGGATTACGGAAGGCCATAAGTAGCTTATAGTATTTATTACCCAGTTTAGGCTCTATAAAATATTAGTTATACTGTTTAATCTCTCTAACGCACCCGCTATATTTTAAAACTATATTAACTATATTCTATATAACGCCCTTAATAACTACTACACTATATATCTTAATAATGTCCTTATCTTCTTAAAAATACGCACTAAGTATATAAAATATATAAATAAAATTATCTAGAGACTTAGTAATACTAGACTCCAGATTAATATTAATAAGTTTAAGTTTTATACTACTAAAATAAAATACCTTAGCTTAATTATCTTAACTAATGGTATAACTATAGACCCTAAAAAAGTGCAGGCCTTATAGAAATAGAAGGACCTAACGTTAGTTAAGGAACTATAGTAATTTCTTAGCTTCGCGAACTTCTATTAATAATTTATCTAAGGCTACTCTAAGGTAGTTAAGCCTTATAACTGGGCTATTAAAGAAGAGTATTAGCTAGTTATAGGGCCCTAACTAAATATAGGCGTTCTAGACCCTAAAAATAGCATTTACCATAGTACCGGGTTTAGTGTATTATAACTATATAAAGAAGACCGTAGTAGAGATAAACGCCTTAAACTAGGCTTTAGGTGGAGTACTCTATTAAGCTAATAAAAGTAATAAGCTTAAGCTAGTCGCATTCTTCTCTACTAAGCACTTAGCCCTTAAATATAACTATAAAATATATAATAAGGAGCTCCTAGCAATTATTAAATTACTAAAAAAATAGTGCCCTAAACTATAAGAAACTAAGTAGCTGTTTAAAATTATTACAGACTATAAAAACCTCTAGACCTTTATAATAATAAAATAATTAAACTAGCGTTAAGTCTGCTAGGCTAAGTTCTTTTCCTAATTTAACTTTATTATTACCTATAGGCCTAGCACTAAAGCTATAATCCTAAACGCTCTTAGCCGCCTCCTAGGCGTTATATCTACTAATACTAATAATAAACGTCTATAATACTAAAACCGCGTTATTTTACTACTAAAGAAAGTCGACCCTACTATTCTAGAAGAGCTACTAAGTAAATCCTAAGACTAGATTGTTAAAGACTTTATTATAGTAATAGACCTCAAGTTTAAAAAAAACCCTTAAGGAGCTTATTAAAAATGCCTATATAGAGAATAAACTCGCTAGGAATATATTGGCTGCGCTACGCGAACGGGAAGACTATAAACTACGCCGTTAACCTAAGCAGATTAGGAAGCTGCTCCGCTATAATAAATCTAAATATTTAATTATTAACGGCCTAATCTACTATAGGAATTAAGTATTTATCCCTAATTTACCTAAACTCTAATAAGAAGTTATATACTATATATATAGTTTAGGCCCTATAGGTTACCTAGGCCGCGTTAAAACACTAAGCCTCCTTAATTAAATATATTAGTAGCTAGGTATTTTATAGTTTACGGCTACCTTTATAAAAGACTGCGCTCTTTACTTCTGTATAAAGACCTTACGCTTAGTACTACCTAGTTTTCTAAAATTACCAGAACTACTAGTTTGCCTATAGACTAATATCTCTATTAACTATATTATTAACTGCCTAATAAAGATAAGATATTTTATTTCTGTTATTAGCCTACATACTAAGGAGCTTATTAAAGCATTTATTTATACTGTCTATAAGTTATATAACGCTCTAAATACCATTGTTTTTAATAAAGGCTCTTTATTTATTTCTAACTTCTAGTATTACCTAAACTAGCGCCTAAAGGTAACCCTAAGCCCTAGCTCTATATAGCACCCTAAAATAGATAGTTAAACTAAGATTATTAACGTAGTAATAAATAAGTACCTACGCGCCTTTATAAGCTTTACCTAAGATAACTAGGTAAATTAGCTTCCCCTTACTAAGTTTACTATAAATAACTAGGTTAATAAAACTACGGAAATCTTACCGTTCTTTACTAACTATAGCTATAATCTATGTCTAGGTATTAAACTAGTAGGCCCCTAGCTATTAGCCCTCTTTATATATATAAAGAAGGAGTACCTATAAGCTAATATTATTGCTAACTACTTTAAGCGCATTTTAACCCAGCTTAAAGCCCTAGCTTATATCTTCTAGCGATGCTATAAAGATAATACTAATATAAAATAAGATAAAGGTATAATATTTAAAAAGAATAATATAGTTATAGTTAGCCTTAAAAATATAAAGACTAGCCGGCCTAAGAGGAAGTAGGATAATAACTAGGACGGACCTTAGCCCGTCCTAACTGCCTATAGAGGAGTAGTTATAGTTAACCTTCTAAACTATATCCGTATTAATAAGTCTTTCTATATTTTAAAAGTCCGCCTCTAGTTCCCTAAAGAGATCTCTAGTTAAGTATATATTAATAAAGAGGAACGTTATAATATTATAAGTAAAATAGCTAAAAGGGATAACGACGGTAATATTATAGATAAGTGGGAATTTAAAAAGATCTTTAATATATATAATAAATAAATAGACAAGTATGGCTTAATATATTATATTAAGTGGAAGTATTATAATAAGGAAACCTAGGAACTCAAGAAATCCCTAAAAGGGTACGAGCGCACACTATTAAAGTTTTATAAATAATACCCTAAGAAGCTAAGACCCCTAAACTAGGCATAAAATAAAAAAGAGTTACGCTAAAACTATAGCTAACTATAAAGATAATTTATAGTAGTTAAGATCTTATAGAATTTTAACCGCTAGTTAAAGTTATCTAATTAGTTAGTTTTTTGCCAAGAAGCGCTATATAGTAGCGATATGGAGTTTTACTAACTTTATTTATTAAACTAACTAATTAGGATTTTCTATACCTAATATAGAAAATTACTATTAGCTTAGTTAAGAGTAGTAAGTAAAAGTAATATCTTTATAGTAAAAATAAGTTACTTATTTAGTTTAGGGACTAAACTTTCTAGTAAAGGGAGTACTGTTACGGCACTAATTTAACGCATACTATTTTATACTGTCTCGTACTATCTTATACTATTTCCTACTATTAGCTAGCCTACTACTAGCGCCTTAGCGGCTAGCCCTACTATTTATATATAATACCCCCTTTTACCTTCTTCTCCTCTTTATACTATAACGTAGTTATTTAATCTATTTTATTATAGTACCGTAATATTTCGTTTTTAATTTAAAAGAGGTAATAATACTAGGAGACTTAATATTAGATAACTAAGTATAATAAGCGCCTTCGCGGATATATATATATAACCTTAACTAATAGCTAAACAGATAACTCGTTAGGCCTATATTATATTAAATACTATAATTAATATATAAGTTAACTTATAGAGGACGCTAAGGGTAATGTTTAAAGCTATTATGTACTTTTAATAAATAACTATTCGAGCTATCTTACCTAGTAGTGTAGTGGGGTAAAATAGGCCACTGCTTAGTGTTTCGGCATTACCCCTATTTTCCTATATTTATAAAGCCTTTAGCTTTCCTCCTTCCTAAATATTACAAACGTACTAGGATATATTCTTTTCTTCACTTTTTACTAACTGCTTTACTAATTACTTCTAACTAATTATAACCGACCGACTGACTAACAGATAGATAGATAGATAGATAGATAAATAGATAGATAGACAGACCAACAGCACCGTGACTTCCCATCTAAGAGTGGTTGTACCCTCCTAGGGTAGTTTATCTAATATATACTATTGCGTAAGACTGTCTTAGTAGCTCTCCCGCCTTATTTAACGTATAAGCTTTAGCCACTAGATATAGGCTATTTAGACCCCTTTAATACTATTACGGCCTAGAAAGCTATAGGTCTTCTACTATATAATGCTACAGCTATTTTAAAGACTCTACTATATATAGGGCCCTCCGTAAGCCTAGAAATTAATTAATTAATTATAAATATAAATCCTTAAATGGTAGAGGATCTGTTACGGAACCCGACCGCAGGGGCCTCTATAGGAGAACCCCGTGCTCTCGCATACACCTCGCGTATAGCTTATGTTAGCTACGCGAGGGTATATCACCTCCTTACGCCCTCGACCCTTATAATCGATCGCGTAACGTCTTGTAGACTCCCTGAATATATACGCTTTATAGCTATTGCCCGCGTTCCATAATATTACGTTACGCCTTTTTCTTTACCAACGCTTAGCCTACGACTAATTCTACGTCTCTATAATACTGCAGACGCTGCCAAAAGCAGCGTGTCTACGAGTTACCTTACTTTATACTCCTAAAGAATTAATAATAGTAAGACGAAATTCCTTACTAGCCACTATATTAAACTTAAAGAATAACCTAATACCTATATCAAAACCACGACACCAATCAGTCCTAGGAGGATTTAATTTATTAGCCCTAGCCTTAACCCCTAAAGGGAAGCCTAGTAGCTTAAAAGACTACAACGACCACAAGGGGGATATTAATAATGTTTTATCCTTTATTAACTATACAACCACGGATAAATAAGCCAAAGGGCTATTACCCATTAAGATTAAGATACGAGACGCTAAGATATTTATAAAAATGGTAGCACGAGAACCTAATAAATACTACCGCCTTCTATAGAACTACTATTTAAAGCTTATACGAGCTAAGATGCGTGCTGCCTAAGATTATAATATTATCTAAGACCTACAAGCTTATAAGGCGCTCGCTAATAACATACGCTAAGAGATTAAAGATAACCTCCGCGTATCTAAATACGACGTTTAACGATTAAAGAAGGCCGAGATTATACTTATTACTACGGTTACCGAAAGAGAGGGTATAATTAAATACCTATAATCTTAGCTTAATAAGCACATTTGTAATAATACTAGATACCTCTCTACTGCATATAACGCCACCTAAGTCTCTACGCCCCTGGCAACCTTACCTACTTAACGCTTAACGGAAGGTTAGCGCTAAGTAGCTTTACCTAACAGGAACCCCTACTATAGTAGCGGCGATAATAAAAGCCATAATAATTAAACCTAAACTATTACTATAGGGTCTAATACACGCTACCCCGATCCCCTAATTTTTAAGGGTAACCGTAAGAAATACAGCTACTAGAAGATATAAACCCGCGAGAAACTAACCTAGAGCGCCTGCCTTTTCCCTATAGAAGATACTAAGATTAGCTACATTATCGGATAAATAAAGGGCATCCCATTTAATAGGCTTTTCGCTTAATAAGAGACTAGTAGTCCCTGGAAGTGGTAGTTTTACTAGGAAGTCCTTAACGACCTTAACTAAATATACCGCGACTATAACCTAATGGCTACTAGTTAAGCTAAACTACGCGCCCTAAAGATAAGTCCTACTAAATTATTTAATAAGTTCTATATTAAATTCTAGGAATATACCGGAGTCCTTACCCGAGACGACGCTAAAGACTAGAAAGATCTTCTTAAAAAAGTTACTTATCGCCTTAGTTACGCAGCCGCCAGCTATAACTATAACGACGTTTATAATATGGTAGCAGCCCTATAGAAGATTAAACGACGGCTAAACTAGATTACTACTATAAACCTCTGCCCGAAGACCTCCCTATAGAAGCCCTCCGGACCTACTAAACTACTAATACCTACTACCCTAAGTAACACCACTGGTCCTAATATCGACCTCTCTATACTAGCCTTCCTAAAGAAGCTACTAGACGGAAAGCGCGAGCTACTCTAAAAGCTAAGGCGTTGCTATAGATGCCGTTAAGAAGGCTGTTATAGCTATAGCCTAAACTGCCTAATAGCTAGGTTTAGCAGCCGCTGTTAAATACCTAACCCTATACCCTAGATACTAAATACATTGCTACGCGCCGCTACTACACAAGACAAAGATATAGTAATAGTAGTAGAATTAGACGCGGAAGCGGAAAACGTAAAGTCCTAGCCCTAAGTCGCAGGTTAGGATACTCTAATAATAGAGGGATCTATATATCGGCTTGCTTAATAGATAGCTTAGTAAGAATAAAAGGATGAAAGCAAATAGTCTTACCTATAGAGGGAACTACCGCTAAGAAATAATATAAAACCTATTCTATAATTAACTGCGGAGCTACTAATAAATTTATAGATACTTAATTTGTGTGCACTTATAACCTACTTACCTTACCCCTTACTAAAGCCCGCGCCCTATAACTCGCTAATAGTAGTTGTACTGTATAAAAGATTACCTATATAGTATAACTCTACCTAAATATAAACGGACACTAGGAGGAGCTTTAGGCCTATATTACACCACTTACGAACTACTCTATTATCTTTAGAATAAACTGGCTTAAATAATATAACCCCGCCATTAACTAGTAAAAGAGAGAAGTAACCTTTAACTCTAAATACTATAGAGAGACTTACCTAGGGTATAGCCTAGCCGCCTCTATCTACTCCCCAGGATATTAACCTAAGGAAACCCTTATTATTCTACCTATAACTAACTACCACTACATAAGCGCCGCGGCCTTTTACCGTATAGCATATAGGAAAGGCTAGACCGTTGCTATAGCCTCCTAATTACGACTATATAAGCTTAATAAAGATTAGGACTACGTCCTCTATAGTAATAGGATAGATATAGTTAACCTCCTAAAAAACAATGCCCCCGCAGAACTCTACGGACTTTCACCCTTAGACTTTAAGAAGTTTATAAAGCTTAAAAAAAGGACTTACTAATAAGGAACTCTGTAAGCTCCTTTCTAAGAGATACTATGACTTTATTGATATATGCTTATAAAAGAGCGTAGATATACTGCCCCTATATTAACTTAACGACTATACCATTAATATTAAATAAGGAAAAACGCTACTCTATAAGAGACCCTATCTAATATTAAAAGACGAACTCTTAGTTATTAAAAAGTATATCGACGAGCACCTTAATAAAGGGTTTATTTATCCCAGCATATCCCTAGTAGCCGCTCCTATCCTCCTTACTAAAAAGCTAGGAGGAGGTATTTAATTCTGCGTTAACTATAGAGGATTTAACGCTATTACGATTAAGAACTAATACCCTATACCGCTTATACGCGAGACCCTTAAATGGCTTAGCTAAGCTAAAATTTATACTAAACTTAATATTATCGCCGCCTTTAACCGCCTCTAAATACGGGAAGGTAATAAATAGAAAACTGCATTCGCATTGCGCTTCGGCTAATTCGAATATACTGTTATGCCTTTTAGTATATATAACGGCCTAGGTAGCTTCTAAAGCTATATTAATAATGCCTTATGGGACTACCTTAACGACTTCTGCTCCGCGTACCTAGATGATATATTTATTTATAGCGACGACCCTTCTAAGTATATTAAGTACGTTTAAAAGGTTCTACAGCGCCTTAGAGACGCAGGACTTTATATTAATTTAAAGAAATGCGAATTCTTAGTTACAGAAGTAAAATACCTTAGACTAATTATTACTACTAAGGGTATCCGTATGGACCCTAAAAAAGTATATATAATTACTAGATAGCAAACTCCTACCTGTATTAAGGATGTATAAGCCTTCCTTGGTTTTGCTAACTTCTATTAGAAATTTATATATAACTTCTTAGGTATTATAGCACTATTTATAGCAATAATGCGAATAAAGGGCTTTTCTATAAAAGGAAGAAAAATATATCTATATTTTATCTGGATGCCTAAATATGAAAAGGCGTTCTAAGACTTAAAAGATGCGTTTACTAAAGCACCTATCCTAGCTTACTTTATACTAGGATGACAACTCTATCTTAAGACTAACTCCTTAAACTATATTAACGCGGGTATTCTTTCCTAGATGGGCGATAACGGTCTCCTCTACCTAGTTATATTCTACTCGTCTAAGCTTATACTATAAGAATGTAACTATAAGATCTATAATAAGGAACTTCTTATAATTATATAAGCGTTTAAGGAATTTTAACTAGAACTTTTTTTAGTAGAACCTAACTAGCTAACTAAGGTCCTTACGGATTATTATAACCTTAAGTACTTTATAACTATAAAATAACTAAACTAATGCTAAGCACGTTGGAATGAGTTCCTCTTTGGTTTTAACTTTAAAATTATATATAGGCTAGAAGTATAAGGTACTAAGCCTAATAGCCTAATACGCCGTTCGCAAGATTTTCCTTAGTTAGAAGATGACCCTTATAATTAATTCTAACGACAAACAATCCTAAAAGCACGAAACTTAGCCCTAGGTATACTACCTAAGACAGAACTAACCGCCCCTTAGCTTTATACTATAGAACTAAAGTTACCCCCTAAAATTAATAAACTTATTACCGCAGTATATAATACCCCTGTTAACCTATTACTATATTAACTAATTGCTGTAAAGATCGCTAGTACCCGTACACTACCTATTAACCTCTAAAGCTTAGGCTAGATTAATATGGCAGCCTTAGAAGTAAAAGAGAATAGGCTCTATTATAGAGGCCGTCTATTTATCCCTAACTTAGAAGATTTATAATGGCAACTAATCCAAATGGCCTATAACCTCTAATTAAGCGGCTACCTAGGTAAAGGAGGAACCTATAAGCTTCTTAGCCGATACTACTTCTGGCCTAAAATGATAGACTTAGTTAAACGCTTTATAAGCGCCTGCTACGGCTATAAACGTGCTAAAGTATTTTATACAAAGTACTAAGGACTGCTATACCCTCTACTAGTACCTATATAATAATAGGCAGATATTACTATAGATTTTGTTGTTAACCTACCGCCTTGTAAATAATATGGCTGAACCTATAAGAACATCCTTATAATAATATACTAACTTATAAAAGAACGCTACTATATCCTAACCGAAGGTATAGCTATAAGCGACGTTGCTGACGCCTTCCTTTATAAAGTCTACTAACTATATAGGTTACCCGACTCTATTACGTCTAACTAAGGTATATAATTTAACTCTAACGTATAGAGGCGGATCTGCTAATGCCTTAGTATCTCCGTTAAGATATCTATATCCTTTTACTATAAAACTACGGGATAACCGGAAAACGCTAACGCTAGTATAAAGGCGTACTTACGATAGGTAGTCGCCTATAGTTAGGATGACTAGGTAGACTACCTTCCGCTAGGTGAATTTGTAGTAAATAACTACGTCTTAGCCACTATAGGACTTACCCCGTTCTTTGCGAATAAAGGATATTACCTATAATCCGGTATAGAGCTACTAGAGCCTATTAATAAGAAACTGCTATATAGAAAACGCCTTAAGATGCTACTTGCCAATTAATATGTAGACTATATAAAAGACCTACTTAACTACTGTAAAGGAGAAATGGCCTGGGCCTAAGCGAAATAAGCTTACTTTGCTAACCGCTATAGAACACTACTACCCGAGATGCGTGTTGGCAACTAGGTATAGTTAGATATACGTAATATCTCTATATAGAGACCTATAAAGTTACTTAATTATAAGAACCTTGGCCCCTACTAGATTAAACGAGTTATTAATAGAGGAGCTATATACGAACTAGAGCTCCCGCCTACCTTAGCCACCTATAGGATATAGCCCGTGTTTTACCTATAGCTACTATACCTTTACTAGCCTAACCCTCTACTAAAATAAATATAGCCTAAACCCCTACTGGTACTAATCTGAGATAAGAACGAAGATAAGAACTATAAGGAGTGGACCGTTAAACGAATTATTAACTCTAAATACTTTAGTAAAGGCAGAGGACGGCGGCTCTACTATAAAGCTACCTATACAGGATTTAATATAGATTAGCCAGAATGGCAACTATAGGAAGATTTTAAAAACGCAAAAGATCTAATTAGCGATTTTTACTATGTAAACCTATAGAAACTAGGCCTAAGCAGAGATTTTGTACCTAATCCCCTATAGGAGCCGTTATAGCTAAATCGTTATATATTACCGTCACGTAACTACTCTAATAAGATGTTAAGGAACTTTAACCACCGGTCGAAGTTGTCTAATTAGTTAGATTCTAGACGCTAAGGAGAAGCTAACTAATTAGGATTTTCTATCCCCGGGATGGAAAATTGCTATTAGCTCGCTTACTACTAGCGCCTTAGTAATACCCTTGCACCTTACTAAGTCCCTAACAGCCTCCTTCCCCTCTATAGCCTAGTACCTTCGCATAGTAGTAACCTATAAGCTTTAAGTTAGAAGCACCTATATGAGCCCGTTATACCTATAATAATATTCCTTCTTCTAGATACCCTAAGTATTTCCCCCTATATGTATATAGTAACCATAGCGTTGCCGGAGCTCCGCCTTAATAGGAGGGGGGGTAATGTTACGGAACCCGACCGTAGGGGCCTCTATAGGAGAACCCCGTGCTTTTGCGTATACCTTGCGTATAGCTTATGTCAGCTACGCGAGGGTATATTACCTTCTTACGCCCTTGACCCTTACGATTGATCGCGTAATGTCTTGTAGACTCCCCGAATATATACGCTTTGTAGCTATTGCCCGCGTTCCGTGACAGGATCTTTAATCTCTACGAAATTAGATTGCTGAATTAACTACTAAGCGACTAGATAGTATACTTAAATCCCTATCTAATGACGTCTTAAAAAGCTATTTAAAGCTACTATAGGCTTTGCGACTAATGCGTATATATAAAGAGAAGAGAATAAGAAGTTTTAAGTGTTTAAAATAGATAAGAAAAGTAGTAAAAGACTCCTAAGTAAGGGTAGGGTCCTTACTTAGGAAGACGTCGATAGACTAAAGGTAGATAATCTAGAAAAATAAGAGCTTACTGCCTAAAAGTTAGCTTAAAAGGAGTATAAGGAAGGAATCTCTTTACTAAAACTTAATGTTACTTTATATACTAAATTGGTATTATACCCTAGCGAACATAATTAAGACTGGGCAACCTTTACGCATATCTTTTAGTGTAATCCTTAGCAGCCTGCGGATGATTTTAGTGATAAATTAATCTAGAAGGGAACTTTAGAAGAGTGTGGTGGTATGCTATCTAATTAGCTAACGCTAGGTGTAATACTACGCCTATAACGTACCCGGAAACTTCTAAGCTGTTTTCTTCTGTAATAAGAAGCGTAGTCGCTTAAATTTAGGCTGTTTAGATCTAGATTATAGGCGTTGTTGATTTAATTATTAATATAAATGTACCCGGGTGCGTATGTCTTGTTTAGGGGGGGGGAGTAGGATGATACGTTAAATTAAACAAAGTTTGGTCTCTAAAGTAGTCGAACAAACCAAACCAAGGGCTTATATTTGTTTGATTTGATTGTTCCCCCGCAGATCTGGCTCCGCGCCTATATCAGCAGAGATCTCCCTTGGCTTTGCCGCTGACCTTCCAGAGTGCACAGCTAAGTTCAACGGCTGGAAGGTGGATGGAACGTCGGGTCCTAGTGTACTGCGTTCTAGCCTCTACCGTTTCTTTAGGCAAATATAACAAAAGAGTCTGCGATAGAGGCGATAGGGTATCTAAACGCTAAGATGCATCCACGGCCTAGAATCGCGGACTTTGGGAGGATAAGCGGCAACAGACATGGTAAGAATAGGCGTGGAGAGATGCTGCTGGCGGTGGAGCGCCAGATGAAGTACTATCGTTAATTATGTTGTGTTGCAGGTAATACGGATAGTAAACCGAGCTATATAGACTTGTGAGCTCGATGAATGAGCTGAGCTCAGTTTTTAGGCATTGATGTTATACGTCACTAGTTGCGAAGCTTGGAGCAGTGATCTTGTTGGATTGGCGTGGCGTGGATCTGAGGCCAAATCCACGCCATCCATTAAAAAGACGATTTGCCGCCAGGATTGCTACGGCGCTCTAGTGTAGATATATACTATATATAGTAAGTCTTAGCATGGGTTTGGTGTTATAATAAAGGAGTAGAATGTAGTTGAACTTACTAAAAAGGGTGTTAGATTTGCTCACTACCTCCCTCTGAGCCTCCCTCTATAATCTTATCGTCCTTAATAACCTCTACCTTATTGCTAAGTATATCTTCTACCTTAAAGCCTTTAATTGCGTTAAACTCTTCCTTAAGGCCCTTACCCTAAGCCTTACTAACTACCTTAGGTGGTTAAGGCAGAGCTTCTGCGGCCTTGCGAGCGGTAGAGGCTTATGCGGGTAATAGAAAAGGAGCTACGGGCTCTCCTTCTACCTCTCTAACCTTCTAATTGTTAAATGCTCCTTTTTACGGAGGCCTATACAAGTGCCGAAGACACTTATTCGCCTTAATTATATCTATTCGCAATTAAGACCGACGATCTTTAAGTAGAATCTTATAACTACTAAACAGTCTTTTGTATTTATCTGATATAGGAGGCACTATAAGTATATTAAGAGTAAAGCGAGCTAAATCCGGTTGGCTTTTATAGCGATTTAGCCAATATTATAAGACATTAAATTGTTCGTTTTCGCTAACTAGCTCGTAGTTCGTTTTAAGGTAGGATTTAAAGCTGTCCTTATTAGGTTAATTAATTGACTAAACTTAGTGAGAGACTTTTAGGCGTTTATAAGCCTAAGTAAAGGTATACGTCTTTACTAACTGCGGCTAAGGTAGTAGAGGATTTAAGGTAGGTAAATTTAAGAGGCTTAACAAATATTTGCCTTTGTATTTAAGCCAGAGCTTCTTAACTAGATTCTTAACTATAAGGATCCACTTCTACTTCTTAGTTGAGTCCTCCTATTGCTACTTAAACTACTTTATCTTAAGCGTTGGGTTAAGTATAATCGCTGCGTAGTATACCCTAGTATTATCAGCCTTCTTATAATACTTCTCGCACTTTGCCTAAATAGCTTCCGCTTTACCTATAAGATATTTATAGCTTTAAGCTTCTTGGCAAGTATGGCGGTACTTTTACTTTTTAGCTAAGAGCTCTAAGAACTTCTACTTTATAGAATTAAGCTTATTTAGAAGCTAATTAAGTGTTTAAAAGTAATCCGCAAGGCCCGTTGCGTTGCCCTCTACTATAATAGTAGCTTCGTAAAACGTTTTAAGGTAATTATATAGGTGTTTAAGCTCCTTTTAGTAGTGGTTTTAGAGCTTATTATTGTTTAATAAAGGCTTTAAACCGGCTAATGGTATATAGGTGTTGCAGAATTGTTTAATACGTTGCTTGCAATTTAGAAAGCGACTAATAGCTATAAAAAGAGAATTCTAATGTGTTTGATTGTTCTGGATAAGCTGGTTAATATTTGTATTAATTTTTAAAATAATCTAAATATTACGACCGTGTAGAGAGACTATATAGTTTTCTACCGGTATATAGAAAATCTATAACTAAGCTAATTAACTTCCTTGGTTGTAACGTTAGAGGGAAAGTTAAAGCTTAGATTTTAACACTAAATGCTAATATAAGATCTTATTACCTACCTCTAAGCTGTTAAACTTAGCTAACGAACCTCCTATTTGGATCCTTGTAAAGAAGCTATAATGCTAGGGTGTTAGGCGAATAAACCGGATAATATTATAAAGTAATCCAACCGCTCCGCGCTTTCTTTAGAGCTTCTTAACTGCTACTATATCCTTATTGTAATAGGCAGTAGAAATCTACTTACAAATCTTCTTAGAGTCCTTCCCTATAATAAAAGCCTAGGCGTAGAGGTTTATAATATAACCAAAGCAACACAGTTAACGTGCCTTTTGCTACTTTACTAATATGTTTTAATAGAGAGCTTAAAGGACAGCGTCAATATACGTATTATTTAACTCTGCATTATTAGCTATAAAATATCCTATTTTACTATAAATACTATACTCCTTAAAGAGCGTAACTAGTACGCCTGCTTAGTTCTTACTACTATGTTTACTAAGTACCTCTTATAGGCTTAAAACTACATTACAACGCCTCCCTTTTTTGTTAATAAAATAAGCAACTACACTAAGAACTATATAGGAATTTAGTGATGTCTAAAGATTAAAGGATATTAATATTGCGCTTTAAGCTTTCTAAAAGTTAATCTTAAGCTCCTCCTTCCGTTTTTTATAAGCCTTGACTACCCAGCCACAAATTATACTCGTAGCCTTTAGAAGAAGCTTCTTAAGGCCTAGATATAGGAAGAAGAGGAGGCTATAGAAATACTTATTCTTAAATTAGAAAAAGGCAATATAGCAGCACACAATCTATTAAATTAAGAGCCGTTTAAAGCTTTTAAAATTGCAACTTAGTTTAAGCGACTACCGAGCAGGATACTCCTTAATTGTTAGCTGATCTGAATTAGAAGGATGCCTCTCTTTAAGCTCGCCGGTAGATCTATTTATATTATAATCTTAATAGAGGTAATCTAGAGCTGTGTACCTCCCCTTTAATACCATTATAAGCTCTTAGAGTTGCTTCTGCTTTTTATAAAGCCAGTAGTAGTAAAACGTCGTGTTGCTGTCTAACTCCTTTAGAAAGATATCCTCCCCCTAACGCCAGATTAGTAATATTTATTACTTAGTATTTTTTAGCCTCCTCGCTAGAGCTCTACACCGCATATATACTACTTACCGTACAGCTAAAATTTATTAAAGCTTTTAGAGTTATCTACCTTTAGGTTAATTGACTTAGGCCTAAGTATAATATTATTAGTAGGCGCAGCTGCGTTTATAGGAAAATATCGCTTTATATAATTAAGGGAGGTAAAAGAGAGCTAAGGCGTAATTATGTATGGAGGAAGAACGCAGAAAGGAAAGTAAGATAGGCGGGCTTCCTAAATTATATGGAAAATACTCCTATTTTTAAACTCTAAGTTATCGTAGAGCTCTACTAATTGGCTTAATACCACGCTTTAACACCTTATTAATCCTTCCTCCTCAGCCTCCTTTTTTTAATTGGGTATAGAACTGGCGCTCTAGGAGCTCCGAAGCTTTAAGATCCACTCCGCGCCACTAATTAAATTAGTGGATCCACCGCCAAAGCAAATTGGATCCAGCCGTCCACGCTATATTGCCGCCAATCCAACAAGATCACTGGCTTGGAGGGAGTAGTGCATAGGTTAATTTAAATATTTATTCTCTTAGATGGAAGGTTATAAAATAGCAATGATAAAATAAATAGTTATACTAACACAAGTGTATATACACGTTATTTTAGACGCCTAACTTTAGCTAATATAAATAGGCAACCGGCTCCCATAATATAGTAAGGGAAGAATAGTAATATTTTCCTTAGGAATATGTGCTTTTATCTAGAGGAACGCCCGGAAGATTAATATAATCTATGCCTTATCTACTAAATCCTTATTATTATAACCTTTACATGCCATATAGCTTCTGTAGTCGGGCATATATTCCCAGTAGTAAACCATCGCCTATCCTTGCTACCGCTTAACGTTGGAATAAGTAGGCTCCTCCGCCTTCTTATCCTTTATCGCTTTTTTAGCATCTAAATACAACCGAGGCGCTTCTCTAAGATACGCGGTAACAAGATCTATGTAATTTAGCCTATCTTTAATAGACCAAAAGTATTCCGTTATTTTATTATATATATCTTTAAAAGCATTATAAAACTCTAGTTTTTGCGCATCTAGGTTTTAGCTAATAGAATCCCACTCTTCTTTCTATACGTTATAAAGTTAATTATATTATTATTTAACCCACTCTGTTTAAGTTTAAACTTAATCTTATTACTTATAATAGTGGTTATACTCTCTAAGCTTACGTATAAAAGTATAATAAGCAGCGAAATTCCAGGTAAGGCTAAGGGTGTTTTTAAGCGGACGTGGGTACTAGTTAAGGTTTATCTTAGGCTAGCAAAGCTAAGCTATAACTATTAGGATAATATTACAGAATCTATACAAATAGCCTACCTAAACTTTCTGCATACTTTTAAGGCTATTAACTGCCTTGCACTCTAGGTCGATCTTCTAAAGTATAATAAAGATCTCTTTAGTAGTACTAATGCGGTAGCCTAGTAACTCTAAGCCTAGATTGCTAGGAATAATTCTAAACTAAAGCTTATCCGCTACCGGCGTCTAAATAAAATAGAGTTTTAGACAGACTATCTCTTGGCTAGGGTTGCAGTCTTTAGGATCCCCTAATAACGCTTCTATATTATCGCCCCTAAATAGCCTTATATAGCTTAATACCGTATCCAATCTATATACCCTTATAGAAGAGAAGATATAACCTTTCCTTTCTCCTTCTATAATTCCGTTAGTGGGCCTAAAATCCTTTTACTTAACACTTATGCGACACGCAAGTATTACAATATTTAATGTAGTAGTTGTTATAAATAGCCGCACTACGTTAGGTGGTATTAAGTCCTATAATCGTTGTTATAAGCGGATATAAGGCTAGAATAGACCTTGTTCTTTGCCTTATAGCCCTCTCTAATAGCCATCCTTAAAGGGTACCTTAGCTATTAGTGCCGCCCTATTATAAAGAGTATTTAGGAGCGAGACCCAGCAAATAAGTTCGGTGCTCTGTTCCTCGGTGTTCTTTTTATCCGCAGTTATATTATAATATATCTCTTTCCTTAACCGGTCGTTACTATATAACCTAAGCATACCCTTTAGCTAATTGTGGCATGGTCTAAGTATAATTTTAGGAGTTTTAAATAACGTACCATAACGGAACTGGCTCTAGCTCTAGTCGCGCTTCCTATGCTTAGACTATTTCCTAAGTATCAACTCCTAACAATGCCGGTAGCCTTTAACTGTGCCGACAATTTAGGCAAGGAGTTGGAAGACGGCGATAACAAGGGCTATGACGGAGATTATTAGTGCCGCGAGGGCAGTGGGATCAATGGCCATAATGTCCCGTTCAAGTAGTTAGAGTATAATTAGTTGGTTGGGTTGTGTCAGCTCGGTTGATTGATTAACCTATTGATGCGGATTTTATATCGCTTTGCTAATCCGTCGTATTAAATAAGGGTCGACCACGACCCAGCTGTGGGACACACTAGCTTTTTTTGGCCGTCCAGCTGCGCGAGCCTAGATAATGTGATACTCCCCCAGCCCCCCGAACCTGTCGCTGTTATGCAAACGTGTTGGTCGCGGTGAAACTTACTAGCACACGGCCGATGCTTATCTCAGTTAACTCAGACCCTCGGAGAGAAAATCCACCTCTCCTCCTGCAAACTCCTAAGCCAATCAGCGGCTGGCACCGCCACACCTCTATAACCCCTGTGACCCCTATAAACTCCTAAACCAATTAGCGACCGGCGCCGTAGCCTAATATACGCCATAGGCGTTAGCGCTTGCGCTAGCTTTAGCAGCCAATTATAGAGCGCCGAGGTGGATTCCTCTCTAAGGGTTTAAGAGATTATGGTCGCCTTTTATAAGGGCTATATAGCCTCGCTAGTAGAAGACAGTTCTATCGTCTTTAACGTTGTATATTACCCCCTAATATAGCGCTACTTAGCTCGCCAATACCTCTATTTAAAAGCTTATCTCTTACTCTATATATTGCATCCGTAATAGAGCCCGATTATACCCCTAATAGGCATCTATTTGAGCAGAATACTTTATTAATATATCTAAGGATTCCTCTAATAGCGATAACTAGATAGATAATAATAGCTAACCTAATACTAGCGAGCCTAAACCTCCCTTATTAAACCAAAGTATATAATAGTAGAGGCACGCAAGGAAGTTATAAGCCGTAGTTAACACCCTAAAATAAAAGGGTTAGAGCTTTATATAATTCCTATCTACCTAGATTAGAGTAGACAATGTAGATAATAGGGGGGGTTATAATTAGGCACCGTTAGTACAATCGCATTAAAAGATAACGGTAAGTATTATTAAATATAGTTACAAAAAATCCGCAACTTAGCTATATTTAAGGGGCAGTTATACTAGTAGGGTCTTTTACTATAGAGCTAGACCGCCTTATTTAGGAGCTATACTTTAATACGTTTAATAGGACGTTAAATATAGAGGACTTAGACTTTAAAGTCGCCTTCCATACTATACGAGATATTACCCTAATATAGTATATAACTTTACTACAGCTATTTAGTAACCAGCGCGCCTATAAAGCAAGTTATTAGGTAGAAGGTTAAAAGGCGGAGGGTTAAAACGCTTTAGTTAGGCGGGTGTATACTATTACTAGTATAATCTATTCTTCTAGAGCTAAAAAGCGGTCCAATTTCTTTACTTTACTCGTAGATATCTATCTTATAGGCTCTAGGGTGAAAAGGAAGGTATTTAAAATGCTATCCGGCTTTAGGCTATATTATAGCTATTATTCGGCAAATTATATTATAAATAGTATTGCTAAGAAGGCAGAGGTATGTTAACTATCTTATATCTATCTCCTACGAACTCCTAGGCCAATTAGAAGAGCTTTTATAAACTTCTATAGGCTTTTATAAACTTCTATAAACTTTTAGGCCAATTAAAAGGGCTTTTGTGGACTTCTTTAGGGGCTAATATTTATAGAGGTATCTTAAGACTCTAGCGCATAACCTATAAATAGTGGTTATATATAATAATGTAAACTTTAAGGACACAAAACGTAATAAATTGCTTGGTTATATATCTATTATACGTTTGTTAATAACCGCTACTACTATACTTTATCCGGAATTACCTTTATTTAGGCTACGCTAATTAATATATAATTTAATAAAACCGCTATAATTTAATAAAATCTTCCAGTTACCTAGTTTTATTAGAGATGAGTTAACAGTAAAGATTAGCTATTACTTTATCGCTAACGTAATAAAGGGATTTTATTTACATAGGGTAGAGCGCGTCTTTACTAAAAGTAATCTTTTCCCTTAAATGCCAAGTATACACTGTATTAATACTAAAAAGACTAAGTTCTAGCAGTTTAGTGCTATAATAGAAGATAAGGGTACTATCTAGGGTATATACGGCGTCTATAAGAATATCTTTCTTAACTAGCTTAAACTTTAGGCTTTGGATAACCCCTATAGCTTTATATATAACGACTTTACTAATCAGCTCTAGCTTGCCTATAGTAACTAGCTTACTACGCATTATATTAGGTTAGTAAAATAGGAATAAGCCTATACGGGTTATCCTTTTAACCGTTAGGACTGGCTTTTTAGTATACCTTTATAGTTCTATATCGAGATAAACCTATATAATATTATTATACGCACGTATTTAGCGCCTAAGGGCTATTAAAAGGAGGCGCACTATTATCTAAGATCTGACGTTACTCTATAGAATTGTGCACTATTTATATAGGAGAACGCTAATACTATTAAGTAGTACCGATCGTTAAGTAGGGCTTTATAGCGCGCGTAATAGCCCTCTTCTATACGGCTATACAGTGCTAAGGTCCCCTTACTATAATACCTAAACTATTTAACCTATCTAATCCGTTATCGTCGGAACGTATAAAGAATGTTACTTAGGCGATTAGTTACCTTACACTAAAGCGGTTTCTAGAAATCGTTAAGGATATTTGGTTTACTACTTTTACTATTAAAGTATAGAGCGGTGTGGATTTAAGTGGGCGCGTATACGGCGATATTAAGTTTTAAACAATGTATTACCTGCTTTAAGAAGTTAAGCCACTTCTTACTATTCGGCATGCCGTTAAACATGCCGATATAGGTATACTATAACGGCTTATTAACCCCTTTATCGTCTACTTCTTTAGCGCGTTATAGCATAATTACAGCTAGGAGATGCTGTTCTATTAGTGGAATCTTACTTTAGTAAATTCGCCTAAACTCTAGTATATAATACTAGCTTTAGGGGTTATAAACTGGCTTAGGTCTCCTAACATATATAAGGCTGTTAATTTTGGACTAGAGTACCTAAATAGCAGCTATAAAATTAAAATAAAGTGTTATAAGAACTCTACCCATAATACCAATATTATATTTAATTGAGTATGTCTATTAAACGCGACGGTTAGGACGGTGCGTGGTAAGATAGAGTATATATTTAGCGAGGAGATATTTGGTGCTTATACGTGGGCTTTTACGGAACTTAATATGTTCCTACTTGTTTATATAATCTATTTAAGTAATTTAGCTATGCCGCGAGGCCCTAGGCAGCTAGCAGGCTTATAGCTATTTAACTCTTATAATATTCTTTATACTAGTATAGATGTTTTAGCGGAGAGGATTAAGTAGTTTAACCAGCTCTATATATAGGACCTATATTTAGCTACTACTTCCTATCCTTTTCTAGATATTAATGACCTAACTAGCTTTACGGATATATAAGAGTTTACTAATATTATTGGTAATGGGTTAAATAAGGTGGATCTTACCTCTGACTAAAATATAGGCTAGGAGCTGGACGTCTCTTAAGCTCCTTACCTAGATATTACCTAAACTACTATAAACTCCTAGGCCAATTAGAGCGTGCGCTAAGCCCCTTACTACTATTATTCCCTAGGGTCTCCTAGCAAACTGCTATAAACTCCTAGGCTAATTAAAACGCGCACTAAGTTCCCTACTATTATTGTTATTCCCTAAGGTCTCCTAGTAAACTACTATAAACTCCTAAGCCAATTAGAACGCGCGCTAAGTTCCCTACTATTGTTATTATTTTCTAAGGTCTCTTAGTAAACTGCTGTAAACTCCTAGGCTAATTAAAACGCGCGCTAAGTTCCCTACTATTATTGTTATTTCCTAAGGTCTTTTAGCAAACTACTATAAACTCCTAGGCCAATTAAAACGCGCGCTAAGTTCCCTACTATTATTGTTATTCCCTAAGGTCTCCTAGCAAACTACTATAAACTCCTAGACTAATTAGAGTGCGCGCTAGGCTATAAGCTTATACACTTTAAGGGGGTGGGAATAGTTATAGTACGTTTAAGCGGTAGAATAAAGACAACCTCTATTTTAATACTACTACTTTAGAGCAGAGGCCCGCTATACTTACTCTCTCTATCTATTTACACCGGAGTAGAGGCCCGCTATACTTACCCTCTTTATCTACCCATACTAAAGTAGAGGCCCGCTATACTTACTCTTTATCCACCTATACTAGAGCAGAGGCCCGCTATACTTACTCTTTTTATTTACCTATACTAGAGCAGAGGCCTACTATACTTACTTTCTTTACCTATCCTACCCTAGGATAAAGGCCCGCTATACTTATCCTAACCTATAACGCCTTACGGTTAGGCCCTTTTAAGATACCAGCTTTTACTAAAATAAGGTTAAAGCTTGCCTATAAAGGATGCCTTATAGTTAGGCCCGCCTAAAATACTAGCTTCTTTACCTATATGGGATTTAAACTAACTAGAATAAGGTTAAAGCTTACCTTATAAAGGATATACTAAAGCCGCTATATCTACCCCTCTAACTTAAACCTAGATAGGAAGTAGAATGTCACGGTACTGACCTAACACATTGTTATAACTCAGTGTTGTTATAATACGAGCACAGACCTAACCCCTAAGCGACGTGTATATATATCGCCTTATCTCCTATATAGATCCTCATACGATATCGTTTGCCAATGATATACAGTCACCTCGTACCTCGTACCTTGACAGTCGGCACGTACTGTAATAGTATATCGTGTCATCTCTTACGCCCCTAGTAGAGCTTCGTTTCTACTGTTCTAAAGCTACCCTACCCCAGGCGGGATTCTTACCCCCGTTCTACGACAATGCCGACCCAGTAAAATCTCTGCACGTTAAATCCATTCGAACCGATATCTTCTCTATCTACCCGAGTTTCTAAGCCGGCTGTAGGGAGTTTACCCTACGGGCTATGTTCCTCGTGTCCCTGTCTCTAAGTCTATTTCTAGCTATACTTCTGCTTTACGTCCCGAGTTTCCAAGCCGGCTGTAGGGAGACACCCTGCGGGCTATGTTCCTCGTGTCTTGATCATAGTATAAGACTATGGGTTACGATCTCGTCTCTATCTCCGTCTCCGTCTTCAAATTCGCATAGATAGTACTTTAAGTTTACCGCGATAAGAATCTACGTAATAACCTCGATCTCTGTAACCCCTGAGCCTTTTAAGTCTACGCCTTAACCTTAATCTCCGCAACTTTAAGCCTTTTAAGTGTTAATATCCGCCATATACCCC
>Ga0307515_10005354_pt1 | contig 26057 bp, 24 predicted proteins | sample 17_EM_MG_FD_194513 | JGI IMG/M metagenome (GOLD analysis project Ga0307515, IMG submission 194513) | Populus trichocarpa ectomycorrhiza microbial communities from riparian zone in the Pacific Northwest, United States - 17_EM | ecosystem: Host-associated > Plants > Roots > Unclassified | place... | reverse complement strand
GGCGCGCGTGAACTGTCGATCTTCTTGCGGATCATGGTGCCGATCTCCCGGCCCATCATGCTGACCCTCGCCATCCTGTCCTTCCAGTGGCGGTGGAACGACTACATCTGGCCGCTGCTGATGCTGAACGACCCCAACAAGTTCACCGTGCAGATCGGCATCCAGAGCCTCGTCGGCGCGCAGAACATCAACTGGTCGGTCCTGCTCGGCGGTTCGGTCATCTCCATGATCCCGCTGATCCTTATCTTCCTGGTGTTCCAGCGTTACGTCATGAGCGCCGACATCAACGCCGGACTGAAGGACTGACCTTGCCCACCCCGCTCGACCACGAGTTCGTCCGCGCGGCGGCCCGCGCCGCCGACCGGACGGCCGCCCCGTTGGCGGCCGGCCCCGACGAGGAACCCGCCGGTGTGCCGCACCGTGGTCTGGCGCGCCGGGTGAAGACCCTGATCGCGGCCTACCGGTCCCCGGACTCGGCACTGCACGGCAGCGGGCGGGCCGTCGCCGCCGCGACGACCCAGCTCCGCGCCCTGCGGGCCGTGCAGACGCCCTCCGGTCTCTTCGCGGGCGGAGACAACGTCCAGTCACCGCCCGACTCCGCGTTCACCGTCAACGACGTGTGCGACGCGTACGTCCTCGCCGCCGACGCGGGACCGGAACTGGGCGAGGTGACGGCCGTGCTCGCCGAGATCGCGAGCGCCGCCACCGCCAGTCTCCTGACCGGTGGCGTGCACACCCCGAACCACCGCTGGGAGCTGAGCGCGGCGCTCGCCCGTCTGCACCGGTCGTTCCCCGACGACCGGCTGCTCGACCGCGTCGAGGAGTGGCTCGCCGAGGGCGTCGACCTCGACACGGAAGGCCTGTACTCGGAACGCAGTGCCGTATACGCGTCCATCGTGACCAACCCGTCGCTGCTGTTGCTGGCCGAGGTGCTCGGGCGTACCGACCTGCTGGACGCCGTCGAACGCAACCTCGCCACGACCCTGGACCTGATCAGACCGGACGGCACGGTGGAGACCGTCCACTCGCGCCGCCAGGACCAGAAGCTCTCGTTCGCGCTGTGGCCCTACCTGCCGCACTACCGGCTGCTCGCGATCCGCACCGGCCGGGGCGACTTCGCCCGCGCGGCCCGCCTGGCCGCCGCCGACGGCATCGACGACCCCGACCTGCTCGCCCAGACCCTTCTCACCCCGGATCTGTGCCGCGCCCTGCCGACCCCGGACGCGGAGCAGCTCCCGCGCGACCGGTACCTCCCCACCGCCCGCCTCGCCGCACACGTTTCGAACACCGCGCACACCGTGGTGTACGGCGGCTCGGACGTGCCCGAGCACCGGCGCATCCGCTCGGGCCTCGCCTGCAACCCCACCTTCCTGCGCCTGTTCGCCGGTGCCGCCGTCCTCGACGCGGTCCGCCTCTCGCGGGTGTTCTTCGACCTGGGTCCGTTCCGCGCCGCCGACATGGAACAGCTCGCCGACAACCGGTACCGGCTCACCCAAACCCTCACCACCGCCTACTACCAGCCGCTCCCGAAGGACCGGAGGCGCGAGGACGGCGCCTACCGCCTGGTGGACGAGGGCCGCTTCTCCGCGGCGATGGCCTTCCCCGACCGCCCTCAGGACGAGGTCTCCCACACGACCCGGGTCGAGGTAGACCTGCGCGACGACGGGGCCGACCTGCGGATCGACATCAGCGGTCCATCGGTGCCCTGGGCCCTCGAACTGACCCTCCGGGCAGGGGGAGTTGCAGAGGGCGCGGTCCCGATCGGCGACGGACGCTGGTGCCTGACCACCGGCCCGCTGACCTACCGTGTCGGCGACGACGAGATCCGGGTCGAGGCCCAGGTCGAGGCCGGCGAACCCCTCGCCGGACCGGACCGGAGCGACGTACTACGGTACGACCCGGGCCAGGACTACACCGTGGCCGGCGGCACCGACGCGACGACCGGGAACCGCGTCTACCTCGGTGGGCACGGACCGCAGACACTGAGCGTCGCTCTGCGCGCCCGTCGCACCACACCTGCCCGCTGACCCCGACGACCCACACCATGGCCACCTCAGGCATGAAGGGCTGAACCACCCGTGCACCTCCTCCACCAGCGCGGCCCGCTGCACGACCTCCCGGACACCCAGGAGGCCTACGACGCGGTCCTCGCCGACGTCGTCGAGCAGGCCCTGCGCCGCATCATTCCGGACGGCAACCTCGAACACCCCGACTGCCACGACGACATCGGGGACACCTCGCTCGGGATCACGTCCCTGCTGGCCTTCGCATGGCAGCGCGGCAAGGACCCCCGCCTGCCGGAGGCGGTACGGCGCAGCCTCGCCTTCCACCTCCGGGAGCGCGTCTACACCGAGGACAACCCCGGCTACCCGAACCTGAAGGTCCGCAACTCCGGGCTCCCGTACGCCCGTTACGTCCTGGAAACGGGCGCGCACCCCATCGGCGACTGGCCGAGCACGGCGTGGGCACTCCTCCAGGCGGTCAACGTCCTGGACGCGGCGGACGGACTCGTCGACGACGAACAGCGCACCGCGCTGGCCGAGTTGGCGCACGGCTACTGGCGCTGGCTCACCGAGGCGACCTTCTTCAACCCGCAGGAGGCAGGCAACCAGGCCATCGGCTGTGTCGTCGGCGGCCTGATGCTGGCCCGCCATCTCCCCTCGGAAGAAGGGGAGTTGGTCCGTACGCGCGCGCTCGATGTGTACGGCGACGAGATCCGCGCCCACCGCGTGAGCGACCGCGGTGCCCTCCTCCCGCCCGAGCACGGCGGAGCGTACGACAACAACTACGGGCCGATCTCCCTCTCCTTCCTCGCGCAGGCCCACATCGTCAGCGGCGAGGACGTCTTCGCCGAGGACGGGGAGGCGCTGGCCCGCTACATCGACGCCCGCCTCACCAACGGCGGCTTCGACAACGGCGGCCCCCGCTACAGCGAACAGCACTCCGCCTTCGAATCGGTCCTCGGCCTGCGCTACTTCGGCAGCCGTATCGGCTCCGACATCGGCCGCTACCGGGGCGACAGCCGCTGGGCCCGGCACGCGGTCAAGCCCGACGGGGGAGTGGACGGGCACTTCGCGTGGATGCTGGTCTGGCAGATCCAGGACACCACGCGCTGGCACCGCACACCGTCGACGGAAGCGGCTCGCCACCAACTCCGGGCCGGGACAGTGTCGGTGGCCTTCGACGACAAGATGACCCCGTCAGTTGTCGAGGCGGACGGCACGTACTACCTGCCCGCCGCCGTGAACCGCCAGCACGGGTTCGGCCCGGTGCTCGACGGCTTCCTGTTCTGCCGCCCGATGGGCGAGGTGCGCGTCCGGGACGTCCGCGCCGAGGGATTGACCGCCAAGCTGGTCACCAAGCCGGTCGTCGGCCGCGACCACGTCCTGCGGCACGTCCGCTCCCTGTACGTCACCGACGGCACGCGCCTGTGGACGACGGTGGCCGTCCAACGGCTCGACGGAGCACCGTACTTGCTGGCCGGGCTGCCGTACGCGGCGGACGACGGAGACCGGGTCCGCAGGACGGCCGAGGGCGACGTCACCGCCGCGGGCACCCTGCGTCTCACCCACCCGACCGACGAGGGCGCCGACCACTTCGACGCCCGCTCCGAACTCTCCCAGCAGGAGGCGGCGTTCGCCCTCGCGGCCGACCCGCGCGGCTACGGCAACCCCGACGAGGGCTGGGGTCACCTGGTCACCTCCACGGCACTGGAGGCCGAACCGGCACCGGGTGCGCCGGAGAACCTGCACGTGTTCGCCGTACGGTACGGACCCGGAGCCGGGGAGTTCGCGCCCGCCTTCGAGACCGGTGAGGACGGTCTGACTCTTACTGTCCGCACGGAGGCGTTCACCGCGGTGATCGGCGACCCGGCGGGCAATGCCGACGCCGAGCCGGAGCTCACCCTGCGGGCCTGAGGGGCACTCAACTGCCTGCCCGCGCCGCCGAGTTCTGCTCCGGCGCGGGCAGTGCGCCGCCCGGCACGACCAGGTCCGCCCGATCCCGGGTCGTCGCCACCACGTCGGCGTTGCGCTGGTCCGTGCCCAACACCCAGGCCACGGCGGTCTCGTGGTCCTTGCCGAACTCCTCGTGCCGGGTGACGAGCCGCCGTACGCGTTCGTCCTCGTCGGTCTCGCAGAACCACACCTCGTCCAGGCACGGTCGTACCCGCGCCCATGAACCCGCCTCCAGCAGCAGGTAGTTGCCCTCCGTCACCACCAGGCGGGCCGTCGGCAGCACCGGGATCGCACCGGCGATCGGCTGCTCCAGGACGCGCTCGAAGCCCGGTGCGTACACGACCTCGTCGGTCTCCTCGCGCACGCGCCGCAGCAGCGCCGCGTAACCGGCCGCGTCGAAGGTGTCGGGCGCGCCCTTGCGAGCGCGGCGGCCGAGGCGGTCCAGTTCGACGTCGGCGAGGTGGAAGCCGTCCATGGGGACGTGCGCGACCCATGGTTCGCCGGTGCCGTTCAACGCGCGCACCAGATGCTCGGCGAGGGTGGTCTTGCCCGCGCCCGGGCTGCCGGTGATACCGAGGACTGCACGGCGGCCGGGGGCGGCGAGCGCGGTGGCACGGGCGAGGAGGTCGTCGAAAGTCAGCGGCACACCGAGAGTGTGCCATCCGTCTCGGTTGCCCGGCCGGGCAGATGATGTGCGGAAGATCGGGGAGTCGAGTCGGCAGAGAGACCATGGAGTGGGGGACAGGAACAGGAGCCGTCCATGCCCGACGACGCGACACAGATCCGCACCTTGATCACCGACTGGGCCGAGGCCGTCCACCGCGGCGACCTCGAGGGCGTCATGGCCGACCACACCGAGGACCTCGTGATGTACGACGTCCCGCCGCCCCACGCGGGCATCCACGGCCTCGCCGCCTACCGCGCCACCTGGCCGCCGTTCTTCGAGTGGCAGGCCCAGGGCGCCTGCTTCGACATCGACTCCCTCGACATCACGGCCGGCACGGACGTCGCCTACGCCCACGCGCTGCTCCGGTGCGGCACCCCCGAGGAGTTCGCCGCCTGCCCGAGCCTGCGGCTACGGCTGACCTTCGGCCTGCGCAAGGAGAAGGGCCGCTGGCTGGTCGCGCATGAACACCACTCGTTTCCGCACGACTGAGGCTGAAAGGGCGCTCAGGTCGACTTCCTGATCAACTCGTCGGCGACCCAGCGTGCTACGCCGGCGGGGTAGGGCGCGGGCAGTCCGAGGACGATGTGGTGGAAGCCCGCGTCGATCGCCTCGCGGATCGCGGCCCGGGTGGTCTCGGGACGGTCGTAGGAGGCGGAGAGGTGGATGGAGCGGGTGATCGTGGCGGGGGTGCGGCCGATCTCGGCGCAGTAGCGGTCGAGGAGTGCGCTGCGGTCGATGGCGTCCTCGATGTCGCCGCCGGGGATGTTCCACAGGTCGGCGTGCTCGGCGACCACGCGCAGGGTCGCGGCCGAGCGTCCGCCGATGAGGATCGGCGGGTGGGGGCGCTGGACGGGCTTGGGGCTGCCGAACGCCCCGGTGAGGTGGTGATGGGTGCCGTGGAAGTCGAACGGTTTCTCCTCGGTCCACAGCCGCCGGATGACCGTGCAGGCCTCGGCGAGGCTCGCGACGGCGTGCGCGGAGTCGTGGAAGGGGATGCCGTGCGCCTCGTACTCGCGCCGGGCCAGCGGATGGTCCGGGCGTGAGCCGACGCCGATGCCGAAGTCGAGCCGACCGCCGGAGACGACGTCGACGGTCGTGGCGATCTTCGCCAGCATCGCGGGCGGCCGGAAGCGGTTGCTGGTCACCATCACGCCGAGCCGCAGTCGGCGGGTCCGCGCGGCGAGGGCGGAGAGCAGGGTCCAGCCCTCGAAGGCCGGTCCGTCCGGGTCGCCGCCGATCGGCATGAGGTGGTCGAACAGCCAGGCGTGCTCGATCTCCGGGACGGTGTCGGCCTCCTGCCAGACACGGAGGAGGTCGGGGTACTCGACCTGCATGGGGGCGGTCATGATTCCGAAGCTGGTTCGGGGTGTGCGGGGCATGGCGCCTTCCGTCCTTCGGTAGCGCGTGGTGGCAGGCATGGCTTGGCCGTCCGGCTGCCGCTCTGGCATGATGGGCAAGCGGAACTGTGTTCCGGAAAACGATACGGAACAGTGTTCCGTTTATCAAGTTCTAGTGGTGGAGGAACTGCGCGGTGGGCGACAACGAGGCGGAAGCGGGCGGCGCGGTCCCGTCCAAGCGGGCCGACGCGCGGCGCAACAAGGAGACCCTCCTCGACGCCGCAGCCAAGATCTTCGTCGCGTCGGGTGTCGATGCTCCGGTACGCGACATCGCGCGCGAGGCCGGTGTCGGACTCGGCACGATCTACCGGCACTTCCCGACGCGCGCGGATCTCGTCATCGCCGTCTACCGGCACCAGGTCGAGGCCTGCGCCGAAGCCGGTCCGGCGCTGCTGGCGAGCGGCACCACGCCGTACGCCGCGCTGCGGGAGTGGATCAATCTGTTTGTCGACTTCCTGGTCACCAAGCATGGACTCGCCGCGGTGCTGCGGTCCGACACTGCCGGTTTCGAGGCGCTGCACGGCTACTTCCTGGACCGCCTGCTGCCAGTGTGTGCCGAGTTGTTCGACGCGGCCGTCGCCGCCGGTGAGGTCCGGTCGGACCTGACGTCCTACGAGATCATGCGCGGCGTCGGCAACCTCTGTGTCGGCGCGGAGGGCGACGAGCGCTACGACGCGCTCCGGCTTGTCGATGTCTTCGTCGCGGGCATGCGCCTGTCCCGCTGACCGGGTTGCGGCCGCCTCGTTCATGCGCCGGTAGCCAGTGCGTCACTTGTTGCTCATCCCGCGCTGAGACGTTCCCTCTGTCGGAAAAGTTGGCTATACAACTTTGAGAGGGAGTGATGGCAATGTCACTGTCCGTGGAAGACCTCGCAGGGAACCGCATAGAGGACCTGCCGCTTACCTGGCTGCGGGACAACTGCCCCTGTCCCCGGTGCCGCGACCCGCGCAACGGACAGAAGCTGTTCCAGATCACCGAGTTGCCTACCGGCCTCGCGCTGGACGCCGTGCGTCGGACCGTCGACGGCGTCGAGATCGACTGGGCGCCCGACGGACACCGTTCCGCGTACTCCGCGCAGTGGCTCACCGCCAACCGGCCCGCCGCCGGGGACGGTTCCGAGGACCGGCGCGGCGAGAACGGCAAGACCCTGTGGGCCGCCGCCGACCTGAAGGGCCGTCTCCCCGAGGCGAGTTGGACGGAGCACCTGAACGACCCCGTAACCAAGGCGCGGGTACTGGAGTCGGTTCTCGGGCTTGGCTTCGCCCTCCTGCGCGATGTGCCGTGCCGCGAGGAGCAGGTGCTGGAGGTCGCGGAGACCTTCGGGTACGTCCGCGAGACCAACTACGGGCGGCTCTTCGACGTACGGGTCGAACCCGACCCCAACAACCTCGCCTTCACCGGCGCCCGGATCACCCCGCACACCGACAACCCGTACCGTGACCCGGTGCCCACGCTCCAACTCCTGCACTGTCTGTCCAACGCGGCGGTGGGCGGTGACTCCGGACTGGTGGACGGGTTCAAGGCCGCCGCGCTGCTGCGTGCCGAGGACCCGGAGGCGTTCGCCGTACTGACCCGCACCCCCGTGCCGTTCCGCTTCAGCGACCCGCGCACCGAACTGGCCGCCGACCGCCCGTTGATCGACGTGGACGGCCGGGGCCGGATCCGCGAGGTGCGCTTCAACAACCGTTCCATCGGCACCCTGTTGCTGCCCGCCGACGAACTGGAGGCCTTCTATCGGGCCTACCGCACCTTCGCCGAGATCACCCTGCGCCCCGAACTCCAGCTGGAGTTCCGGCTGTTGCCCGGCGACTGCCTGATCTTCGACAACGTACGGCTGCTGCACGCGCGCACGGCCTTCGAGGAGAGCGGCGCCCGTCACCTCCAGGGCACCTACGCCGACCTCGACGCACTGGCCGGCACGTTGGCCGTACTGCGTCGCGAACGGGCTGTAGCCGCAAGGGAGTTCGTGGACGAGCTGGCTGAACTCTTCGCGGGTGAGGGCGCGAGTGCCTACCTGGGGGAGCAAGTGACCATGGCGCAGCACATGTTGCAGGCGGCTGCCCGGGCCGAAGAGGCGGGGGCGTCCGACGCGTTGGTCGCCGCCGCGCTGCTGCACGACCTCGGGCACTTCCACGGGCCGGTCAGCGGTGCGGAGTTGATGGAGGGCACCGACAACCGGCACAGCCACACCGGGGCGGACCGGCTGGCCGAGTGGTTCGGTCCCGAGGTCACCGAGCCGATCCGGCTGCACGTGGCGGCGAAGCGGTATCTGTGCGCGGTCGAGCCGGGATACTTCGGCCGGCTCTCGCAGGCCTCGGTGTACACGCTGGAGGTGCAGGGTGGCCCGATGTCTCCGGCGGAGGTCGCGGCGTACGAGGCGAATCCCTACGCGGCGGACGGGGTCGCGGTGCGCCGCTGGGACGACGAGGGCAAGGACCCCGAGGCGCCGACCCCGGACTTCGCGCACTTCCGGCCGCTGCTCATGGCCTTGTTGCGGAAGGACTGAACAGGGCCTGCCTATAAGGGCTACGAGGGCTACGAGGGCTACGAGGACTACGAGGACTACGAGGACTAAATCAGGCGTCGTCGGCCGGGCGGCGGGCCAGCGAGCCGGAGGCGGCCGAGCTGTGCACGGTGAAGGCCACGGTCTCCGGAAGGTACCGGTCCTCGGACCATTCGACCGGCGTGCCCGCCGGATCCGTACTGCACCGGCGTTCGCGGAGCAGCGGGTCGCCGGGTCGGCAGCCGAGCAGCCGGGCGTCCTCCTCGTCGGCCCGGCACAGATCGATGGTGTGCTGGGCGTCCGCGATCAGCACACCCGACTCCTCCAGGGCCACGGTGTGCGACACGGTGTCGGGCGGCAGCTCGGCGATCAACTCGCCCACGGCGGACGGGTATACGGTCCGCTCGATCATCACCGGGCGCCCCGAGAGGGTGCGCAGCCGCCGTACCTCGTAGATCTCCGCCCCTGCGGGCAGGCGCAGTTGGTCCCGCTCGGTCGGGTCGGCGGGGCGGGTCTCCACGGTGACGATCCGGGCGCCGGGCTCCTCGCCCGTTGAGCGGGCCCAGCGGGTGAAGCTGAGGAGTTCGCCGAAGCTCTGCGGGCGGGGCGAGCCGATCACGACCCGGCGGGTGCCGCGCCGGGAGGCGATCAGGCCCTCGGTGCGCAGGAGGGCCATCGCCTGGCGAATCGTGCCCCGGGAGACGCCGTACCGTTCGGCGAGTTCGCCCTCGGCGGGCAGCCGTCCGCCGGAGCCGTAGCGGCCCTCGCCGATCTCGCGGCCGAGGTCGGCCGCGACCTTGCGGTACATCGCCGGGGGTTTTCCCGTGCCGGCCGGGCCGTCCGTCACCGTGCGCCTCTCCCTGGGTACCGAGGCCGTCAGTCGTTGTCGGCGTTCTCGGCGCTCTTCTTGTTCTTGATCCGCTCGGCTTCCTTGCGGACCTCGGCCTGGGTGGCGCGCTCCTTCTCCAGCCACTCCGGGCTGTCCTTCTTCAGCGCCTCGATCTGCTCGGTGGTGAGCGCCTCGGTGATCCCGCCGCGGGCGAGACCGGCGATGGAGACGCCGAGCCTGGCCGCGACGACCGGGCGCGGGTGCGGGCCGTTGGTGCGCAGCTCGCGCAGCCACTCGGGCGGGTTGGCCTGCAGCTCGTTCAGCTCGGCGCGGGAGACCTCGCCCTTCTGGAACTCGGCGGGGGTGGCCTCTAGGTACACACCCAGCTTCTTCGCCGCCGTGGCGGGCTTCATGGTCTGGGTGGTCTGGTGCGACTTCATACCGTCAAGAGTATCGACCGCGTTCGAGACCTCCGACCACGGCGGGTAACCTTGCGGGGTGACAGGCTCGGAAGCATCCCCCACGTTCCGGCTCGCGTACGTCCCCGGGGTGACGCCCGCCAAGTGGGTGCGGATCTGGAACGAGCGCCGGCCCGACGTTCCCCTCGTTCTCGTACCGGTTCCGGCCGCCGAAGCAGCCGATGTGCTGCGGCGCGGTGAGGCCGACGCCGGACTCGTACGGCTGCCGGTCGACCGTGAGGTCTTCAGCGCGATCGCCCTCTACACCGAGGCGACCGTGGTCGTAGCCCCCAAGGACCACGTCGTGACGGTGGCCGAAGAGGTGTCCCTCGACGAGCTCGCCGACGAGGTGGTCCTTCACCCCCTCGACGACGTCCTCGACTGGGAACAGCCGCCGGGGGAGCCCGCGTTCGAGCGTCCCGCGACCACCGAGGACGCCGTCGAACACGTGGCGTCCGGCATCGGCATCCTCTACGTCCCCCAGTCCCTGGCCCGGCTGCACCACCGCAGGGACCTCACCTACCGGACCGTCGTCGACGCCCCCCAGTCGGACGTCGCCCTGTCCTGGCCCGAGGACAAGACCACCGAACTGGTCGAGGACTTCATCGGCATCGTCCGCGGCCGCACGGTCAACAGCACCCGGGGCCGTACGCCGACGCCCGCCGAGCCGAAGACGAAGGCGAAGCGCACCGAGGCTCCCGCGCGCCGCAAGCCCGCCGCCGGAAAGACGAGCGGCAAGACCGGCAGGTCCGGAAACACCGGCAAGAACCCTCGCGGCGCTTCCGGCGGCGCCAAGGGAACCAAGCGCGGCAAGCCCCGAGGTCGCTGACAGCCGACGAAGTCGCTGGCCTTGCAGTCGCTGATAACTGACGCAGTCCGCTCAGGCTGACTTCACCGTCGTGGAACCCCGCACCACGAGACGCGGCGGCAGCACGACCTCACGGGCCGCCGTCCGCCCCTCGTCGAGCCGCTCGACCGCCGCGGTCACCGCGTGCCGCGCCTGCGCCTCCGCGGTCTGGCTGACGGTGGTCAGGCTGAAGCAGCTCAGTCGGGACAGCGCGTCGTCGTCGTAGCCGGCGACGGACACCGCGCCGGGTACGGTGACCCCGGCCCGGGTGAGGGCGGCGAGGACACCGATCGCCGACTGGTCGTTGAACGCCGCGACGGCGGTGGGGAGTTGACCCCCGTCGAGGAGCTGGCGGGCGGCCCGCTCGCCGGCCGCCTCGGTGTGGTCGCCGTGCAGCACCCTGATCTGCTCGTCGAGGCCGTGCCGGCGCATGGCCGTGCGGTAGCCGCGGCGGCGGTCGGTGGCGATCACGCCCTTGCCGCCGTCTACGTAGGCGATCGACCGATGGCCGAGGCCCACCAGATGGTCGACGATCTGACCCACTCCGTCGTCGTCCGCGGTGCGTACGACATCCAGCTCGGTGCCGGTCATCCGGCGGCCGACCACGACCACGGGCGCCTTGCGGTGCAGGGCCATCAGGGTGTCGGCGGGGGCGAGCGGGCCGAGCAGGATCAGGGCCTCGCTGCGGAAGGCGAGCAGGGTCTCGACGGCCGTGTGCTCGTCGCGGCTGCGGGTCTGGGTGCTGAGCACCAGGTCGTAGCCCACCTCCTCGGCGGCCGTGTGGAGGTGCTCCACCAGGTCGGCGTGGAAGGGGCTGTGCACGTCGACCATCACGCCCAGCAGTCGGCTGCGTCTGCTGGCCAGCAGGCTCGCGTTGCGGTCGGCCTGGTAGCCGAGGTCGGCGGCGGCCTTGAGGACGCGCTGCCGGGTGCGCTCGCTGGGGCCGGGGGCACCGCGCAGGACCAGGGACACCGACGCCGTGGAGAGTCCGACCCGCGCCGCCACGTCCTCAAGGCGGGGGCGGGAACCTGCATCGGCCACTGATCCTCCGGTCGGATTCTCCTGCTGCAACACCCTTGACACGCCTGTGAAACCGGATTGATAGTACCAGGACTTAAAGCGCTTTAAAAAGTTCTATTGCCCGGACAAAGGGCAGCTCGGAGTGGATCGCAGTGGACCAGAGTGGAGAGGACTTCAGATGACGACGAAGCCGATCGGGGTGGCGGTCATCGGCGCCGGAATGGCGGGCCGGGCGCACCTCAACGGCTACCGGCAGGCCGTGTCCGTGTACGGCGCCGGGCTGCCCGAGGTGCGTCTGGTCGCCGTGGCCGACGCCCATGAGCCCTTCGCCCTCGACGCCGCCCGCCGCTACGGCTACGAGCGGGCCGAGACCGACTGGCGGGCGATCGCCGAGGCCGACGACATCGACGCCGTCAGTGTCGTGGTCGCCAACCATCTGCACCGCGAGATCGTCGAGGGGCTGCTGGCGGCGGGCAAGCACGTGCTGTGCGAGAAGCCGCTCGCACCGTCCGTGGCCGACGCCGAGGCGATGGTGAAGGCGGCCCAGGACACCGGACTGGTCGCCGCCACCGGCTTCACCTTCCGCCGCTCGCCATCCGTCAACGCCATCCGGCAACAGGTCCTGGAAGGCTCGCTCGGACCGGTCCAGCACTTCAACGGGCACTACTGGTGCGACTACGGCCACAACCCGGAGGCGCCCATGAGCTGGCGCTACCGTGGTCCGCTCGGCTCGGGGGCGCTGTCCGACATCGGCAGCCACCTCGTCGATCTCGGCGAGTACTTCTGCGGTCCGGTGCGCAGCGTGCAGGGAGCCGTCCTGTCCACGCAGGTGCACGAGCGGCCCGTACCGCTGGGCACCGCGGTGGGGCACTCGGCCGATGTGCGGGTGAGCCAGGAGCGCGAGCCGGTCGAGAACGACGACATCGCCACCTTCACCGCGACGTTCGACTCCGGCGCCGTCGGCACCTTCTCCGTGTCACGGATCGCCCGTGGGCTGGCCAACTCCCTTGGCTTCGAGGTGTTTTCGAAGGGCGGCGCGGCCACCTTCGAGCTGTCGCGTCCGGCGGAGTTCACCCTCGCCGACGCGGCGGCCCCGGACCCCGTGGACGGCTACCGGCGGGTGGTGATCGGCCCCGGCCACCCCTACATCGCCGGCGGCCTGCCCATGGACTTCCCCAGCGTCGGCCACGGCCAGCACGAGTTCTTCGTCTGGCAGGCCCGGGCCTTCCTCGAACAGATCGCGGGCGTCGACGGACTGCCGCCCTGCCCCACTCTCGCCGACGGCCTGCACAACCTGCGCGTGCTCGACGCGATCGTCGCCTCCGCCCACGCCGACGGCCGGTCCGTCGACGTCCAGCCCCTCACCGTTCAGCAGTAAGGAAGCAGCCATGAAGCTCGGCGCCTACACCGCCGTCCTGCACGACAAGCCGCTCACCGAGACCCTGCGCGTCCTGCGCGAACTCGGCCTGGACAGTGCGGAGATCAACTCCGGCGGGTTCCTTCCCGCGCCCCATCTGCCCATCGCGGAGATACGGGCGAGCCAGGACGCGCGCGATGCCTACCTCGCTCAGTTCGCGGCGGCCGGGATCACCCTGACCGCGCTGAACTGCAACGGCAACCCGCTCCACCCCGACCCCGAAGTGCGCGAGAAGCACGCCCAGGACGTGCGCGACGCGATCGAGCTCGGCGCCCTGCTCGGGGTACGGCGGGTCGTGACGATGTCCGGGCTGCCCGCCTCCGACCCCGGCGGCCGGCTACCGTCCTGGTCCGTACTCCCTTGGGACAGCGCCTACTTGGACGCCCTCGACTACCAGTGGGACGAGGTGGCGATCCCGTACTGGAAGGACATTCAGGCGCGGGCCGCGGACGCCGATGTGAAGGTGTGCATCGAGATGCATCCGCACAACCTCGTCTACAACGTCGGCACGATGGAACGCCTCGCCACCGAGATCGACGCGACCCACGTCGGCGCGGAGATGGACCCCAGCCACCTGTTCTGGCAGGGCATCGACCCGGTCGCGGCGGTACGACGGCTCGGCTCGCTCGTCTACAACGCGGCGGCCAAGGACACCCGTATCAACGAGGAAGCGAAGATCAACGGGGTCCTCGACCACCGCCATGTGCGGGTGCGCCCGGACGAGCCGGACGTCGTCCCCCTCGGCGGCCGCTACACCCTCAGCCGCTGGCCGAAGAACGCCTCCTGGGACTTCGTCGCAGTCGGACGCGGCCACCACGTGCCCTTCTGGACCGAGCTCCTGAAAGCGCTGCATGAGGTCGACCCGGACATGGCGGTCAACATCGAGCACGAGGACCAGGAACTCGACCAGATCGACGGCCTGCGCCTGGCCGCCGAGAACCTCAAGTCCGCCGCCGCACAGCTCTGAACGGCCTCTGACCCGTCTCCGCACGACCCCATCCGCTCCGCTGCACAGTGAGGTGCACGCACCATGAACAGCACATCCGCTCACCACCCCGACCCCCGCCCCCGCTCTCGCAGAGTCCTTCCCGTGGTGGCCGTCGCCGCCGCGACCGCCCTCACCCTCGCGGGCTGTTCCAGCGGCTCCGGTGGCAAGAAGTCCGCGGACTCCGCCGCCGACGCCTCGGTGGGCAAGGCCAGTACGCCCCGGATGACGATCGCGATGGTCACGCACGCCCCTTCCGGTGACACCTTCTGGGACACCATCCGCAAGGGCGCCGAGGCCGCCGCGGCCAAGGACAACGTCAAGCTCGTCTACTCCAACGACGAGAACGCGGGCGACCAGGCCAACCTGGTGCAGAACGCGATCGACCAGAAGGTCGACGGCATCGCGGTCACCCTCGCCAAGCCCGACGCCATGAAGGCCGTCGTGGCCAAGGCCGAACAGGCCGGCATCCCGGTCGTCGGCTTCAACGCCGGGCTGAGCGACTGGCAGAAGCAGGGCCTGCTGTCCTTCTTCGGCCAGGACGAGTCGGTCTCCGGCCAGGCGCTCGGCACCAAGCTCAACTCCACCGGCGTCAAGCACGCGGTGTGCGTGATCCAGGCCCAGGGTGACGTCAACCTCGAACAGCGCTGCGCCGGCGTGAAGAAGACCTTCAGCGGCAAGACCGACATCCTCTACGTCAACGGCACGGACATGCCGTCGGTGAAGTCGACGATCACCGCCAAGCTCACCCAGGACAAGACCATCGACGAGATCGTCACCCTCGGCGCCCCCTTCGCGCTGACGGCCGTGCAGTCGCTGTCCGACGCGGGCAGCAAGGCCAAGGTCGCCACCTTCGACCTCAACGCGAACCTCATCTCCGCGATAGAGAAGGGCAGCATCCAGTTCGCCGTCGACCAACAGCCCTACCTCCAGGGCTACTTGGCGGTCGACTCGCTGTGGCTCTACAAGACGAACGGCAACTACAGCGGCGGCGGCGAGGAGCCCGTGCTGACCGGCCCGGCCTTCGTCGACAAGGCCAACGTGGACGCGGTCGCGAAGTTCGCCGCGAAGGGAACGAGGTGACGCCATGAGGATCGCGCTCGACCCGTACATGATCCGCAACGTTCCCCTGCTGGAACTCCCGGCCGTCGTCGCCGAGTTGGGCTACGAATGGATCGAGCTCTCGCCCCGCGAGGACTTCATCCCGTTCTTCCGGCATCCGCGCGTGGACGACGCCACCGTGCGCAAGTTCCGCAAGGCGCTGGACACTTCAGGCGTCGGCATCTCGTCCCTGCTGCCGCTGTTCCGCTGGTCGGGCCCCGACGAGGACGCGCGGCAGGCCGCCGTACGCTACTGGAAACGCGCCGTCCAGATCTGCGCGGACCTCGGAGTGGACAGCATGATCTCCGAGTTCAACGGACGCCCCGAGGAACCGGACCGCAGCGAGGCCCAGTTCTGGAACTCGATGGACGAACTCCTCCCGCTCTTCGAGCGCGAGGGCATCAAACTCGCCCTGGAACCCCACCCGGACGACTTCATCGAGAACGGCTACGACGCGGTCAACCTGATCCGGGGCATCAACCACCCCAACGTCACCTTCCTCTACTGCGCCCCGCACACCTTCCACATCGGAAACGACGCCCCCGGCATCATCGAGTACGCGGGCGACCTGCTCACCCACGTCCACCTCGCCGACGCCTTCGACCACACGGCGTCGTCCGGCAACCGGTACATCCTCAACCCGCCCGGCACCACCGCGCGGATCCACCAGCACCTCGACATCGGCGAGGGCGAGGTCGACTTCGACGAACTGTTCCGCGCGCTACGAGCGGGCGGTTTCGACGGCACCCTCACCGCGTGCGTGTTCGCCTGGGAGGAACGGGCCAGGGAATCCTCGGTGTTGATGCGGAGGAAGATCGACGACCATCTGGCCGCTTCGGCCACGGCAGGGTAGCCGAAGCTCAACTCATAGGCGGGCCAGGCGTGTTGGGTCCTCGGCTGGGTGAGGGCGTGGGCGGTGGTCGCACGGTCGCGGTCGCCGACCGCGCCCGCCGCCCGCTCGTCCGCCCACCGTTCGACCCTCATCCCGCACCCCCGGCCAGCAGATCGCGCAGCGCCCTCTCCTCCTCGGGGCGCAGACCGGTCACGAACCGCTGCAGCGCGCCGATCGGATCCGGACCCCGGTCCAGCGCCGCGCGCATCGCCTCGGCGGTCGACTCGGCCGCGTTCTTCGCCGGCCGGTAGGCGCCGCGCCGCCCGTCCGCGTCACGCAGGACGAGCCCCTTGTCGTAGAGCCGCTTGAGGATGGTGTGCACCGTGTTGTAGGCGAGCGGGCCCGCGATATCGGCCTGGATCTCGGCCGGTGTCAGGGGGTGGTCGGTCGCCCACAGTGCGGCGAGGACCTCGCTCTCCAGCTCACCGGCGTTGCGCCGCTCCGCCCGGACCTGCGGGTCTCTGCCAGCCATGGCGGTCACCTTACAGCGTGTAGGGTGACACGTGCCCTGTGCCGGCGCGTGCAGTTCGCTGTACTGGAGGGCGCGGAAGCGGTCCTCGTGAAGTGCGTGACGCCTCCGGGCGTGGACTCCACCGCCACCCGCGGCATGAACGTCACCGGCAGTCACCCCTTGACCGCTCCGGAAGTGAGTCCCTGGACGATGTACCGGCTGGCGAAGGCGAAGAGCACCATCGTCGGGGCGATCGTGAGCACCGCGGCCGCCGACATCGAGCCCCAGTCGATGTTGAAGCTGGAGATGAAGCCGTTGAGCGCGGTGGGGATGGTCTTGTTGGAGTCGCTGTTCATCAGGGTGACCGACAGGAACAGTTCGTTCCAGCAGTTGACGAAGTTGAAGATGAACGCGGCGATGATGCCGGGCTGCATCACCGGCAGCAGCACCCGGAAGAGAGCCCCGAGCCGCGAGCAGCCGTCGATCATGGCGGCCTCCTCCAGCGCGTCCGGCACGTTCTCGAAGAACCCGCGGAGCATCACCGTGCAGAAGGGGATGCAGACCGCGATGTAGACGAGGATCAGCCCGATCCGGTTGTCGACGAGGTGCAGGGTCGTCATCAGCATGTACAGCGGCCCGAGCGCGATGAACGAGGGGATCATCTGGGTGACCAGGGCCGCCATCAGGAGCGCGGACTTGGTCCGGAACTCGAAGCGTGCGAGCACGTACGCCGACAGGAGCGAGATGACGGTCGCCACCCCGCCCGCGACCGTCGCGACGACGAGGCTGTTGGTGAGGTAGACGCCGAACTGCGCCTGTTTGAAGAGCCCGGTGTAGTTGGCCAGCGAGAAGTGCTGGGGCCAGTACGCGATCGACGGGCTGAAGATCGTGCCGGGACTCTTCAACGAGGTGATGGTGATCCAGTAGAGCGGGAAGACCGTGACGATCAGCCAGCCTGTCAGGAACGTGATGCGCACGGCGCGTCCGGCGGCGGACTCCTTGTTGATCATGATGTCGTTCCGTTCCGCTCCCGGGTGGCCGTGAGGTAGAAGACCGAGAAGACCATGAGCATGGCGACGACGATCAGACCGATCGCCGAAGCCTTCCCGTAGTCGCCCTGCTGGGTGATGGAGATCATCCACGTGGTGACGATGTGCGTCTCGTTGGACGGACCGCCGCCGGTCATGCCGAAGATGATGTCGGGGAAGTTGAAGATCCAGATGACCCGGAGCAGGACCGTCAGCGCCAGCGTCCCGCGGATGGACGGGATCGTGATCTGGAAGAGCGTACGGACCTTCCCGGCGCCGTCGATCGCGCCGGCCTCGTAGATCTCGTCGGGGATCGACTGGAGCGCGGCCAGGATCATGATGGTGAAGAAGGTGACGCCGTACCAGATGTTGGCGATCACGACGGCGGTCATCGCGGTCTTCGGGTCGGCGAGCCACGGGATCGGGGTGTCGATCACGTGGGCTTTCTCCAGCAGGTCGTTGATGACGCCGAACTCGCTGTTGAACATCCAGCGGAACAGGATGCCGATGAGGAATCCGGAGATCGCCCACGGGAAGAAGATCAAGGCCTGGTAGAGGCCGCGGAAGCGGAATTTGCGGCGCAGCCACAGGGCGATGGCGAACCCGATGACGAACTGCGGCACGATCGAACCGACCACCCAGACCGCGGTGTTGCCGAGGACCGTGTAGAAGACCGGGTCGGCCAGGATCTCCCGGAAGTTCTTGAGGCCGACCCAGGAGGTGTCGGTGAGGTCGTTCAGGTTCCAGTTGCGGAAGGCCATCTGGCCGCCCGCGATCATCGGGTAGTAGACGAAGATCGCGACGAACACGGCGGCCGGGGCCATGAACGCCGCGATGCTCAGGCCCCGGCGGCCGGTGAAGACCGGCCGCCGCGAGCGTTGGGCCGTCGGCCGGGCCACCGCCGGCCCCGGGTTGTCCGTGGGCGGCGGCGCGGCCTGCCGGTCCTGCGTGTCGGTGGTTGGGGAATTCACGTCCGGCCTTCCCGCCAGCCCTACTGGCTCTTCCACTTGTCGGTCCAGTAGGTGTTCCAGCCGGCCAGCAGCTGCTTGGGCGTCATCCTGCCCAGCAGCACCTTCTGGATCTCGGAGTCGGACTTCTGGATCCACTCGGTCCACCAGGAGGAGTTACGCGGCTGGGTGACCGTGATGTAGGTGTCCGGGTTCTCGGTCATCTTCACGTAGCTCGCCCAGGCGCCCGTCTTGTAGAACGTGTCGTCGGCGGAGCTCTTGAGGATGGGTACCAGGCTGTTCTCCTTGTCGAAGGTGGCGGCCGCGTCGCCCTCGGAGAGGAACTCGATCAGCTTTTCGGCCTCCGCCTTGTGCTTGCTGGCGGACGCGATGCCCCAGCCCGCGGTCGCCACCGGCTGAACGGCCTTGCCGCTGGGGCCGGTCAGCAGCGGGGCCGTGGTCCACTGCTTCTTGGTGATCGTCTTCGACTCCCCGACGGTGGCGATCACTTCGGGGTCCTGGAGGAGGAAGGCCGTCGAACCGTTGGAGAAGCCCTCGACCATCTCCGGGTAGCCCCAGGCGACGGACGACGGCGGCGACGCTTTCTTGAAGAGCTTGAAGTACGTCTCCAGGGCGGTGAGCGCCTCCGGTGCCGAGAAGATCGTCTTGCCGTCGGTCAGCTTGAAGCCGTTCTCACGGTCGATCTTGTCGGCGACGTACGCCTCGATGACCGCGACCGCGTTGCTGTTCGCGTTCGTCCCGCCGCGGAAGGCGTAGCCGTACTGGCGCTTGGCGGGGTTCTGGATGGCGGTGGCCTGCGTGAGCAGTTGGTCCCAGCTGGTGGGCGCGCTCTTGAAGCCGGCCCTGGAGACCAGGTCGGTGCGGTAGTAGAGGCTCAGGCCGTAGAAGCCGTACGGGATGTAGTACGTCCGGTTCTTGGCGTCCTTGGAGTACTTGACGGCGTTGTCCGTCAGCGCGTTCCAGCCGCTCCAGCCCTTGAGGTCCTTGCTCATGTCGTAGATCCAGCCGTTGGTCGACCACGGCCCTGCCGTGATGTCCCGGACCTCCATGGTGTCGATGCCACTGCCGGACTGGAGCATCTGCTGGATCTTCTGGTCCGCGCTGTCCGTGGGCGGTGAGATCAGGTCGACCTTGATCTTGGGGTTCTGCTTCTCGAACTGGCCGATGAGGGTCTTCAACACGGCCGTGCGAGCCGGGTTGGTGAGGCTCTCGACCATGTGCAGGGTGACGGTGCCGTCACTCGTGCCCGAGCCGCCGCCGACGGCACAGCCCGACACCGACAACGCGGTGGCGAGCCCGAGGGCGACCACTGCCTTTCTCCTGTTCAACACTGTGCTCTCCCAGTTCCTGACGTGCTGTGATGGATCACTGCGATGCGAGGTGTGCGACGTGCTGGGTGCGGGCCCATGCGCCGAGCACCGGAATGCAGTGCTCGGCGAAGTACTCGAAGTCGGCCGCCGTGTTGTACACGTGCGTCGACAGCCGGAGGTAACCAACGCCTCCGAAGCTGGTGAAGGCGGCCTCGACGCCCAGTTCGGCGGCGACACGGTCGCGCAGGGCGTCGGCGTCGGCGTGGGTGGTGCCGAGGCCGTCGGGGAGCCGTACCAGGCGCAGCGCGTTGACCGGCATACCGACGTCAACTGCGCTGTCCGCACCGGTGAGTTCGGCGAAGGCGTCACCGACGATCCGTTCCGCGTAGTCGGCCAGCGTCCTCATGTAGGCGCGCGCCGTGTCCCAGCCCCAGGTGTGCTCGACGAAGTCGAGGGCGGCCGGCGCGGCGAGGTAGCTCGTGACGTCGACGGTGCCCTGGGTGTCGAAGCGGGCGGGGTACGGCTCCGGGGCTCCCCACGAGTCGATCAGGGGGTGGAGGTCGTCGCGGAGCGGCCCGCGGGCGACCAGCGCCGCCGTGCCGCGGGGCGCGCAGCCGAACTTGTGGAGGTTGCCGATCCACACGTCGCAGTCCAGTCCCGCGAGCGGATCCTCGGCGAGACCCGGGACGTGTGCGCCGTCCACCAGCAGCGGGATGCCGCGTTCACGCGCCACGCGTCCGATGCGCTCGACCGGCATCCAGCGGGCGGTCGCCGACGTGATGTGGTCGAGGACGATCAGGCCCGTCGTGTCGGTGATCCCGGCGAGCACGGCCTCGTAGGCCTGGTCCTCATCCGCGTCGAGCGGAACGTGCGCGGTGCGGACGGTGCCGCCCCAGCGCCGGGCCAGGCGCTGCGCGCCCATGGTCACCGCGCCGTAGCCGTGGTCCGTCACGAGGACTTCCCCGCCCGGCCTGGCAGGCACGTTCGCATAGACGACGCTCGCGCCGCCGCTGGCGTTCGGCACCAGGGCGAGCTCCTCCGGGGCGACGCGCAGGAACGCGGCGATCGAACCCCGGGCGGCCGCGACCCGGGCCGGCAGCCCCGGGAACCACACGCCCGGCGAGCGGTCCATCTCCGCGCGCAGCCGGTTCTGTTCGTGCTGCACGACGAGCGGAACCGCTCCGAACGACCCGTGGTTGAGGTGCTTGTGCGCGGGATCGAGTGACCATGCCTCGGCCGCCGGACTTCCATCGGCGAGCAGCAGGGGGCTCGGCGCGGTGCTGACAGTGCTGACATCGAGCTCGCTCACGTATGACTCACGATCTCCTCGGTCCCACGACAGCGGACCCATACATCGGACGGTCGCCAAAATAGATCTGATGACTTGCGGCGCATCGTGGCATCGACACCCTTGAGCGGGCAAGGGTGTCGGGGTCGCCGACATCAGAAGGTCACGTGGATCGGAGGGGCGACCGGTGGGTGGACCCTGCCTTCTGGTGTTCAGGAAATGGCCATTTACCTGCAAAGATGCCGACGGGCGGGATTCCGCGGCGCGGTCGGTGCGACCTTGTGCGGCTTGATGGCGTCGTGACCGCCCGATTACGTCCTCGAAATAAGTCATTGGATGACTTGAGAGGGGACACCTCAACTCATCAGATGACTCTGTAGGCTGCTGGAGGCCGAGCGAAGCGGCCACATCTTCAGGAGGGGACGAATGTCCGCAGTTGACCAGGCGTTCCACGGACTACGGCACATGATCTCCACCGGCCGTCTGGTGGCCGGACAGCGCATTCCCCCCGAGGGCGAGCTGTGCGAGGAACTGGGCGTATCCCGGGGGTCGTTGCGCGAGGCCGTACGGATGCTCGCCGCCCTGCGCGTGATAGAGCCCCGGCACGGCTCGGGCACCTACGTGTCACAGCTGCGGCCGGAGGACATCGTGGGCAGCCTGTCGCTCACCGTCGACCTCCTGCCGCTCGCCGGACTGCTGGAGATGTACGAGATCCGGCGGATCCTGGAGGCCCACGCCGCGGCGCAGGCGGCGGCCCGTATGACCCCCGAGAACCTGAAGTCGATCTTCGAGCACATCGAGGCGATGGAGGCGACCGAGGACCCGGACCAGGTCTCCGCCCTCGACCAGAGCTTCCACGCGGAGATCGCCCGGGTCGGCGGCAACCCCACGCTCGGCTCGCTGCTCGGGGTGTTCCGCGCCCGGTCCCGCTCCTATCAGGTGTTCACGCTTCCCGACGGTCCGCACATCAAGCGCGCCAGCGACGAGGACCACCGTGCGATCGCCACCGCCCTCTCCAACCGCGACCCCGTCGCCGCCGCCGGCGCGGCCTCTGCCCATGTGGCTCACACCGAGAAGTGGCTCGCGGCCTTCCTGCGCCAGGAATCGGCTGCCGACAGCAGTCCCGCCGCTGAGGAATAGGTCACGCCGGGTCGACGCAAGCGGCCGCCGACGGAACGGGCGGCAACGGACAGGTGTCTCACGACAGTTCAGGAGTCGTGACGGTGCCGATGTGCACCGTCACCGGTCGCGCGGAGCGTCCAGGCAGGTCAGGTGTACCGGCTCCGCTTCCTGCTGCTTCACAGCGTGCAGGGCCGTCAGCCGCTTGGCTGAATCACGGACCACGGTCCCGCCTCCCGCGCGGTAGTTTGTCCATGTTTTCCCTGGCTCCGGCCTTCAGGACTACGGGCTGTAGGGTGCTGGAAACCCTACAAACTGTAGGGGGAGGGGTGGGCAATGTCCGGCAGCGCGTACGCCACACTCGCCGGGACCCGACGGCTCGGACCGCCGACCGCGTCCCGCCGCGCGGAGTACCCGCTCGCGGCCGTGGCGGGGGCCTTCACTCTGGCCCAACTGGTCTTCGTACGCCCCGGGTTGGGCCTCGGCTGGGACGAGACCGTGTACGTCAGCCAGCTCAGCGCGCACGCCCCCGCCGCCTTCTTCAGCGCGCCCCGGGCCCGCGGCATCTCCCTCCTGGTCGCGCCCGTCACCTCCTGGTCCTCGTCCACCGTCCTGCTCCGCGGCTACCTCGCCGCACTCTCCGGCCTGGCCCTCTTCCTCGCCCTCCGCACCTGGCGCGGCCTGTTCCCCACCCGCGTCCTCGCCCTCGCGGGCGCCCTGTTCGCCTCCCTCTGGGTGACTCTCCTCTACGGCCTGCAGGCCATGCCCAACTACTGGGTCGCCGTGGGCGCCCTCGCCGCGGCGGGCTGCTGCCTGCGGGCCTGGACCGACCGCTCGGACCGGGCCGCGCTGTGGGGCCTGGCGGCGAGCGCGTCCCTGTTGGCGTGGATGCGTCCGACCGACGCGGTCTGGGCGACGCTGCCCCTGCTCGTCCTCGTGGTGGCCGTCCGCCGGTGGCGCCTGCTCGTCGTCCTCCTCGCCGGGCTCGCGTCCGGCGCGGCGGAGTGGGTGATCGAGGCGTACGTCAGTTACGGCGGCCTGACGCAGCGGCTGCACGAGGCCTCGTCGATCGAGGGCGGACTGGGCTGGAACGTCGCGGTCCTCGACCAGTTGCGCAGCCTGGGCGGACGCGCGCTGTGCCGCCCGTGCACGGCGGAGATGCCCAACCCGGTGGTCGACGTGTGGTGGCTCATGCTGCCCGTGCTCGCCGTCGTCGGCCTGGTCGTCGCGGTCCGCGCGCGCCGCACCGCGACCACCCTCGTCCCGCTCGCCTGCGCCGCCACGGTCGCCTTCCCGTACCTGTTCATGATCGGATACGCGGCCCCGCGCTTCCTGCTGCCCGCCTACGCGCTGGTGGCGATCCCGGTCGCCGACGCGCTGATCCACCTGGTCACCAGACCGGCCGGAGCCTGGCGGCGGGCGGCCGTGACCCTGCTCGCGATCGGCCTCGCCGGCCATCTCGCGATCCAACTCGCCGTCCTGGAACGGACGGTGGACCGTACGAACACCCAGCACCGCGACTGGTCCCGCACCGCCGCCGAACTCCACCGCCTCGGCGTACGCAAGCCCTGTCTGCTCACCGGCCAGGACGCCATCCCGATCGCCTTCTACGCGGGCTGTGGCTCCGCCGCGATCGGGGGCCACAACGCCAACACGTCCCTGACGACCCTCGATCGGACGGCCCGCCGTATGCCCGTCGCCGACATCAGGCCGACCGGCGGCCGCCCACCCGTGTACGCCCGCGACTGGCCCGCCCATCGCTACGGCACGCTGGAACTACGTGTCGCGCCGAGCGCGGAGAAGGGCGGCGGCGGATGACGGCACCGCCCGCCCCCCCCCCCCCGACGCCCCCCACCCCCACCACCCGCCGCCGACGCGCCTACTGGCAGACCGGGTTGACCCTCGCTGTCCTGGTCGCTGTGGTCTGCATGGTGCGGCGGCACTGGCCTGTGCTCGAGAGCGGGGCCGGGCGGCTTGCCGTCGCCGATCAGGGGTGGTTGGCGGTGGCGGGGACGGCCGCGCTCGGGACGTGGGTGTCCTCGGCCCTCGCCCAGCAGGGCGCGGTGCCTCAACGGCTGCCCGGCGGAAGGCTGGTGGCCTCGCAGCTCGCCGCGTCCGCCGCCAACCATGTGCTGCCCGCCGGGCTCGGCGCCGGTGCCGTCAATCTGCGTTTCCTGATGCGCTGCGGGTTGCCGGTCGGGCGCTCGGCCAGTGCTCTCGCGGTCAAGGCCACCGCAGGTGTGGTCGTCCGGGTCGTGCTCATCGGCGTCCTCGCCACGGTCTGTCCGGGGGTGCTGCGCGTCCCGGACATCTCCCTGGGTGTGGTGGGCGTCGTCCTCGCGATCGTCGTGCTCGTGACCGTACTTCTCAACTGCCCACTGTGGCCCCGGTGTCGGCGGGCCCTCGGCACGGTGCTGACCGACATCCGGGCCGTGCACGTCCGGCCGCAGCGGGCGGCTGCCCTGTGGGGCGGCTCGCTGGCCTTCGCCGCGCTGAACTGCCTGGTCTTGATCTGTGTCACCCAGGCCGTCGAACTGCCCTTGTCCCCGGCCCGGGTCGCACTGCTGTACCTCGCCGCCAGCAGCGCCGCGGCCCTGCTGCCGACCCCGGGCGGCATCGGTTCCCTCGACGCCGCCCTGGTCTTCGCTCTCACCGCCTCCGGAACCACGGTGTCGGCCGCCGCCTCCGTCGTCCTCGGCTACCGGCTGCTCACGGTGTGGCTGCCCCTGATCCCGGGCCTGTTGGTGCTCGGGGTACTGGTCCGGCGCAAGGCACTCTGACCCCAACCGCGTTTCCCGCCCGGCCGGTTCAGGTAGGACTCCGATATCTGTCCGTGGGCGAGGGGGAGTTGTATGGCGGAGCATGAGACGAGTGGCCGGTTGGCGGACGAGTTCTTCACTCCCGGGACCTCGTCCTTCACCGAGTTCCTCGCGGCACACCGGCCCGCACTGCTGCCCACCCGCCGCCCGTTCCCGGCGGGCGTCCGCGCCGGAGCCGACCAATTCCCGCACGGCACCACGGTGTTGGCCCTCTCCTACCGCGACGGTGTGCTGATCGCCGGCGACCGCAGGGCCACCATGGGTAACGTGATCGCGCAACGCGACCTGGAGAAGGTGCACCCCGCGGACGACTACACCGCGGTCGCCTTCGCCGGTACGGTCGGGCTCGCCGTCGACATGGTGAAGCTGTACCAGGTCGAGCTGACGCACTTCGAGAAGATCGAGGGCATCCCGATGACCCTCAACGCCAAGGCCACCCGCCTCGCAGGACTGATCCGGCAGAACCTCGGCCAGGCCATGCAGGGCCTCGCCGTCGTCCCGCTCCTCGTCGGCTACGACCCCGCCGCCCCCGAAGGCGCCAAGGGCCGTATCTTCACCTTCGACGTCGTCGGCGGCACCTACGAGAAGCCGGACTTCCACGCGGAGGGCTCCGGCTCCCCGTACGCCAGAGGCTCTCTCAAGAAGCTGTTCCACAAGGGCATGTCCCGGCGTGACGCGGCCCTCGCCGCCCTTCAGGCCCTGTACGACGCGGCCGACGACGACTCGGCCACCGGCGGCCCCGACCTCAACCGCCGTATCTTCCCCATCGTTTCGGTGATCACCGAGGACGGTTTCGAGCGGCTCCCCGAGCCGGAGACCGAGGCCCTGGCCCGCGAGATGGTGGAACAACGCCACAGCCACCCGGACGGTCCGAGAGTCGCGCCCTGAGCGAGACGGGTGGCTGTGGCATCGGTCAGACGACGGGGGCCGGGTTGCCGTAGTAGGCGTCGGGGCCGTGTTTGCGGGTGTAGTGGCGGGCCAGCAGATGCGAGGGTGGCGGGG
>Ga0307515_10005353_pt1 | contig 26058 bp, 18 predicted proteins | sample 17_EM_MG_FD_194513 | JGI IMG/M metagenome (GOLD analysis project Ga0307515, IMG submission 194513) | Populus trichocarpa ectomycorrhiza microbial communities from riparian zone in the Pacific Northwest, United States - 17_EM | ecosystem: Host-associated > Plants > Roots > Unclassified | place... | reverse complement strand
GCGCCACCTTCTAAAAGAGAGAGTACAGTGCAAAAAGAAGTAGTGTGGACCTTTGCCAAATACACACCTCTCTTCTCCAGCATTGCCAATTCCTCTATTAAATACACCACCATCTTCCCTTCTGCCAGCATCCATATCTTGGTTTTCTTCTCTAGCTTCGCAATCATCATTCTTGAATTACTCTCTTCCATACTGCAACAACGAAATTGAATAGAATGGCATCAAAAAGAATATTGAAGGAGCTCAAGGACTTGCAGAGAGATCCCCCAACTTCATGCAGTGCAGGTAACAGGAGCAGAAGGCTTGAATATAATAACATCACGGTTCATTCTTGTTTAGAAAGTTACTTGACTGCCTTTTGCCTATTTTTATTTCAGGTCCTGTGGCTGAGGATATGTTCCATTGGCAAGCCACCATCATAGGTCCAAATGACAGTCCCTATGCCGGTGGTGTTTTCCTTGTTACCATTCATTTCCCACCGGATTATCCTTTTAAACCTCCCAAGGTAAGATAAAAAGAAAAACAAGACTGTTAAGCCCTTTCTCATGATTAGTGTTGTCTTTCTGTCTATACCATCCGAACATGTCTATACCATCCGAACATGTCTATATGATGATCTTCATTGAATAATTGCAAGCAGGTTGCCTTCAGGACCAAGGTATTCCATCCAAACATAAACAGTAACGGGAACATCTGCTTGGACATACTCAAGGAACAATGGAGCCCTGCGCTCACCATATCAAAGGTGGGGTTATCATGAAGAACTTTCTTGAACAGGACACCACATAAATCTTAAAATCATTCCACTCTAATTGCACATAATAATTAAGGCATCAGGACTGCGTCATTTCAAAAAATCAACAAATGATTCTCAAAATCTCAAATTGCGTTGCGTCTCTTCTTTTCTGATACATCATGGAGAACAGTACTCGTGCAGATAGGAACTAGCCTATTTAGGTGCTCCCTCCATTTGAGTCAGGCCAATTACCTTGAATTATAAATTACAATAACCCTTCTATAAAGAAAGAGATGGACGCATGCCTCATCTCACATTCTTTTAATCCTTTCCACGCTCAAGGCTTCAAGCACTGCTTAGAATTATTCTGACATCTTATTGTGGGGGATTCATGCAGGTTTTACTCTCCATATGCTCACTGCTTACAGATCCAAACCCTGATGATCCTCTTGTTCCTGAAATAGCCCATATGTGCAAGGCCGACAAGATCAAGTATGAGTCTTCTGCTAGGAGCTGGACTCAAAAGTATGCCATGGGATAGGCCCTGAACTCCACCATATATGTTCTTGTTTGATAGTACTATGAATTTTTCCATCAATGATTATCTATTGGTCATACTACTAATTGCGCAGCTTATAGCGTGCTGAATAAAAACAAGGAAACGTTACAAGGCAGTAGTAACTTGTAATTTGAGTCTCTCATTTCTCGGACATAAATGGTTGGCCACTTTTGAACTTATGGTTCCCCTTGTTCTTAGGTCATGGTGTGTGTAAACTACTACTAAATCTGCTCTGCATTTGCAATAAATCTGTTATTGATGGTTTATTTAGCTATAAATCTTCACGAATGAAAAAGACTTGATAATTTTCAAAATTAATTGGAGTTATTAATCAATTTATTATAAATTCAATCTCCATTTTATCATTTCAAGTTTGAATTTAAGGGAATGTTACAATAAATATTTATATATATATAAATTCACCAATTAAACCATGAATCGCCCTTTTAAAATCCAATTATATATATATTTAATTAGTTTTGTTTCCTAATATACCAATCATAATTATTTTGAAGAAGGAAAAAAAAACATTGATTGACATGAATCCAACCAAGTGGCCCATGAAATTTGTACTACTTTAATTAATCCCAACAATTTCCTGTTGGCTAGCATCGCATCCCAACAACTCAGATTAGCTAAAGCATAAATCTATATCACAAGAGAACTAACCTAACCTTGCATATGTTGACACGGGTCTTTTCACTGCCTGCAAGTCTGTTAAAGTAGTATCTTTTTGGTAGGGGGTAGTGGTTTAGCTAGGAATTTTAGTTTGGAAAGGTCAAATTAGAAAACAATTTTAGGGGGTAAAATTTAATTTTTTATTTTATTTTTAAAGCTAAAAATATAATTTGTTAATGGAGGGGGGTTAAAAAAAATTCATTGCAGGGATTGCCAGCCCCCCTAATTCTGCCCTGGTGATGGGGATGGGAATTCTTTAGTATTCTATGCTAAAAACACTAATAAAATAACAAAATGTACAAAAATATTTAGAAAAATATTACAGTTTAGAGGGACATAAATAACATGCAATTTAAGAGTTACCATTGATACATATGACTCTTTCAAATTATAAAGTTATTGGATATAAGAATTAATAAAAAGAGAGGAGAGAAGAAAAAAAAGGAAAGAAAAAGACTTTGGAGATACACCAAAACTCCTATAATTATTTCACCAATACTATTGTAAAAATCTTGATGTGAGGAGTCCAGCAATACTAAAAAAGTTCCCCAACGGTGATTGGAGTGCGCCACACAAATGGCCCAAAGACAAGTGAGCCCCAACACTTTTGAATGACCCATGTGACCCACTTCGTTCATCATTTGTAATCTTCTTGGATGTCATTGAATTCTTCTTATCAAGATCTTTTCAATGGTATTGATAATGTTATCTTCAGAGTTTTGGTGTGTCTCTGAAATTATTTTATTTTATTTTTATTTTTTTATCTTTTCTGACTCTTCACAAATTACAAGAAGGAGAGAGGAGAGGAAAAAAAATGACACCAGGGGTATTTTGAAGATCCAATGACAACACCACTGGTATCGTTAAAAATATATTAATTAGACAAATCTAACGACACCAAAAAAAATCATAAACAATAAACAGAGTGAGCCACATAAACCATCCAAAAATATCATGGTTAATTTGATTTTGAATTGCTCGTGTGGTCCACTCTAATCATTAATGGTAATCTTTTTTAATATTGTTAGATTTATCTTATCGAGATCTTCTTGATGACATTGATTGTATCATTATTGAAGTTTTGATATCTCCATGATCTTTTTCTTTCTCTCTCTATATTGAATATATCTTCTACTAATCTCTAACATGTTTTATTTTCCTAAATATTTTTTTATAGTGTTACACGCTAGAGTCTCGGAGAACTCGTGGGGATGGCATAATACAAGTCAATTCCAATACTCCTGTAAGGATATCACTCTGAAGTTGCCATATTTTGATTTTTCTTGCATCAGGTCCTTTCCTGATTTGAATGTTACACCTTCCGACTTCATTTTCCCGGTGATTAACTGTTTCATGTCAGAAGCCTGAGCAACACTGCAAATCTAGCAAACCTGGTTCAAAGTTTTAGACTTTTGTGCTGTGCAATAACGATATAAAAAAAAAGAGCTCAGGAATCCTAATCATCACTGCTCTACATATCATAAATTAAGATGATTATTTTATTTGTCACTGACCTACCAAACCATGGTAGTTGATCCATCAAATACTATCATACTAACTACTAAGCATGGCTACTAATGATAGTTGAAATAATTCAAGAGGCGATTGATTGAAACTTTGGACCATTTCTTTCTCTCCCCTGTAATTCGAAGCCAATTAGCGAATGCTAATCACAACATGCAGGGTGTCCTGTGCAACTTTACAGGCTTTCCCGATGAAAAATTAATTATAAAGTACTTCTCAAGTGATGGCATTAATTATAATCCACATTGAACCACATGATTAGTTGATGGAAAGTGAATTTGTTTGGCACTTTCTGTATAAAACCATGTATATAATTACCACAAAAAAAAAAGTTGATGGTATGTGTATGGCATACATTATTTTGGAAAATAAAGAATGTAGGCCACACACTCCCGAATCTTGACCTCTTCTATATTCCTCTAACAAATGGTTTCTTTACATGGCTCCAAGCCAGCACTAATCGAACTATACACAAGTTAGAACGCAAAAGAGTCACTAACCTTGAGATTTTATTTATTACCAATTGTCTAGAAAAAAAAATTTAGAATCTTTTTTTTAAAATATATATAGGTATCTTGAATGAGTTTGCACGTATCGAATTAAATTTCTCTACCATGAACAAAACTTATAAATGAACTTGTACTTTGTAGTCCACGACCATCAATATTAATGAATAAGTAAAGTCGAACTGAAGACCACAAGAAGATCATACATCTTGATTCTCATATATTTTATCAACTTGATTACCCATAGATAATTAAAGATTAGGATATTATTAATTAAGAAAAACATCATTTCCTTCACTTAGTTCTACTTGTTGCTTCAGTATTATTGTGATTTTTGAAGGTTCAAAATGGGATGATAATATTTTATGTTTTTTCTAATCAATTTCGGGATTGGGCTCCCTTTTGTGACAAAAAAAAAAGAAAAGAAAAGAAGGAGAAGGTAAGGTAAGGTATATATGTTTGTTGGCTAGTCAAAGTATAGTATACAAGTCGAGTTGTCTGTATATGTGTTGCATCTCTCCCTTTGAGGCCTCAAAAAATCGGTAGGCCTAGGAATTTACAAGGGTCGCATTAATGTGATTCGTCGGTAGATCTGCTGATGTGCAAACACATATGACTACAGGGACACTTGACCAACTAAAGTGGCAAGCTGCACGTCGTTCCCGGCAAGTGAGGATCGAGAACTCGCTGGCTCATTGGGTTATGGCATCCTCTGCTTAGGAAATCAATAAGAAATGGAGAATTAAGACCAACCACTCCTCAAAAACCACATCTCTTTATCAGTAAAAGTTAAAACCACATCTCCTTATCAGTATAAAAAGCTTTCCCGTACGTTAAATATGAAATCAGCCATGAATTACTAAGCTTTCCCATCATAAACAGTTGCGATGTCCGTTTCTCCTATATCTTGTATATTTTCTTGTGAAAAAACAGAAGTTCATACTATATCTCTAGCTAGCGGTTGAGAGAGGAGGACGATCATGAGATTGGAGAGCTTTTTTTATTATTTTTATGCAGCCCAGCATTCAATGAACCTTCCAGTGCGCGTGTATAACAATGCTACTATCAATTTATTCTCAACTAAACTAAATATAAATGTATCTAGACGTATAAATTACGAATACCCATGTCTTTCTAGAAAATCAAAGTAGTTCCTAACAAGCACAAGGCCAAGACTTTGAAGATTTGAATAATAATCTACCTTGGGTCAATGATAGAAGTCACCTTCATTCTCCTACTTCGAAGGTTAGATGATTATAAACTATACAGTAAAAGCAGCAATTAATATTCAATGATCCTCAAGAATTAACTCACTTGATGCGTCTTTACTTCAGTCTCCACATCAAACTTTATCCCTTTCGGCATGACAAAGATGAGTCCTCAGCTCTTTTAGATAAATGTTATCCATCATTTGTTTTTTAAAATATTTTTTTATTTAAAAATATATTAAAATAATATTTTATTATTAATTTTAGTATCAAAACAATCTAAAATCACTAAAAAAAAATTAAAACTTTTTAAAAAATATTTTATCGCATGCAAATTGATAGTAAAATTTGATAATATTTGTAGAGTGAGATTCGCTTAAAGCATTTATATTCCATTATCACGTGGAACAGGATATTGCAAACTTGGCCACGTAATTTATATGTAATGATTGTAAATGACTTTAACATGCCTGATAGTGATACGATGACCAGACCAATTTTGGTCTAGAATGGATGCTTTGAAGATTTCCTCGAGCAACCACGTTTATTTTGTGAATTATCAACCACAATGGTTGTTCATTGAAGGCTTGATCCATGTTTTTTTGGGGGAAAAAGGACCTTTGAGCTAGTTTTTTGCTACCCCATTAACTACTTTTACCTCTGTAATTGGGTAAAAAACAGAGTATTGTCCATTGAAATAAGAGATTCGTGACAATTTCACTCTATGATTTAACCCCACAACTTTTCTTCTTCTTTTTTTCATGAACGAAAAAATACTTAATTGAGGAAAAATTACAATTTACAAAGAAAATATTTTTTATCCTAAAACGAATTCTCTTGCCATTTGGAAAAAATACATAATCCCAGATTACAAGTTTTTGGCAAGAGATTATAAATCTCATGTGCTTGGGAAAAACGAAGTCCTAGTATAGCTCAAACATGTGGTTAGATTACCTCGAGACTAGAGACAGCCGGTGGTTAAGAAGCCTCTATAGACCCTTGCATTGTTCCCTGCAACAACCGGATATCATGGGTTTCCCGCGAAATTTTTCCGGTTTTCTAACCACCTTTAAATAAAAAAATTATTAGTGTACATATAAATTATTTTTGTTTTTTTTTTTAGAAGGAGCAACACTTCCTTCCCGTATTTTTTTTTAAAAAAATTTTCTTTAAGCACGTAGATCTTCTTGACCACTTTTACCGGGAATTCCCTTTTCTTGCCGACACTTTCTTCACCATATTCCATTTTTCCATTTTTGTTCTTTACTTACTTTTCGTTTTTCTTTTATAAATTAGCCCACTTGTTTAATTAATCTTGATAGTCATCAAAGCACTCGTGTTTAATTTATCAAAAAAATTCCACAAGTCTCTTAAATTTCATTAGCTAAGAGGGTGATGATATTTGGCGGCATTTTCATTTTAAATTCTATGTTGGTCTTGAAAAACAAATGGCTACAGATATATTTAGGTACATCTATTTTATTGTCTTCTCTTGTTTATCTTATGCATGATTCAGCATTTGTTTTTTTATGTATTTTCAAGATCTTGTTGGGGTATTTATGTTTATAGTCTTATCTCACGGTAGGTTAGCATGCGTACTGATGTATCTGAGATTTTTTTTTTTTTTGAGTTTGGATTATTCAAGAGAATTTGTTAATGGGTAGCATTTATAATTCACATGCGGTAGCTATGAGTGCCTAATATGGTGGTGGGTACGATCAGAGTTTCTTATTCTACCTCATGACCATGTAAAGTAAATTCTGTTGTGTTGCAGAGACTGAAATGATTGTTACAAGAAGTTGGAAGGGAGTTAAAGAGAATAAATTTGCAGAGTTTCTGCAAATTCTAGGATGAACATAGTATATAGATGCTTTGATGTTGTGGAAGTGAGCGATCAAGAATAAAAGAGAAAATGACAGTTGAGGAGGAAGCTAAGGCTATTGAGAAGAGGAATGTGTTAGTCGGGATAAGAATAGATAGCCAGAGCAGAGAACTGCTTAGCTGGGCTATTGTAAAGGTTGCTGAACCTGGTGATTGTGTTATTGCTGTTCACGTTTGTGGAAGTTCTGGTAATGCCTTGAACAGTCCAGTCAGTTTTTTTTCTTTAATTTTTTATTCAATGAGTTTATTAAGTCTTGCATGATTTCTCCTCCTTTTTTTTCTTTTTTTTTGTTATTGATATATGAGCTGTTGATGCAGGCCATGCTTTGAGAGAAAAGCCTTTGTTGGATAGTTATTTAGAAGTCTACGATGGCCTTTGTTCCATGAAGAAGGTCTGCAATCATAAAGCCTTGTAGCGCTTCTTCTTCTTCTTCTTCTTCTTCTTTTTTTTGCCCCCCATTTGAAAAGCAAAAGCTGCAGTTTGAAAATGATTTTTTGCTGTGGTTCCAGGTAGGCCTTACTGGTCATATAGCCAAGGGAATATCGGTCAGAAGGACTCTGGTTAGAGAGGCAAAGAACCATGCTTCTGTAGCCATAGTTGTGGGGATCAGTAGTCAGGGTGCTTTAAGGTAGGGGCTGGTAGAAATTCCAACTCTGCATTAATGATAGTTTAATGTTTCTTTTCTGATTAGTCTAAACAGATTTCATTTTCAGGGGTTGGGCTTCTACCGCTAGGTATTGCGCCAAGCGACTGCGTCCAACCACAGATGTTTTGGCCATCTACAACGGAAAAATTGTGTTTAGAAGGTGTAACAACAATCAACTACCAGGTTTGGTGCCTGTGTCCTAAGAACAAAATCCGTTTAATAGATCCTAAGAAGATAGTAATTAATGTTGGTTTCGATTATGTCAGGTCTCGGCGGTGATCCAAAACCAAGTTTTAAAATAAATGAAAATTTCAGTACTTTTAGAGTAACCCAGTCTGAATTCGGCGATTCTGAGGCAGACACTGAAATATCTAGTTTCGAACTGCTATCAAGATATCAGAGTGAAGACTCAAAGGATGAAGTTTGCAGCATTGTTAGCGTACGTAAGAAGAGATCAAATTCTCTTTTTGCTGGAGATATTTTGGATCAGAGACCTGGTTGGCCCCTACTTCGGAGAGTGAATTCAGCTATTCCACAGAACTATGTCCGGCAACTGTCTGTAGTACAGTGGGCAATGGCTTTACCAGATCGCTCCTCTCTACAAAATCCTCGAATTTCAAATTTTGAAGAAAGAGAGAAAAGTAAAATCTTGGAGGAGATCAATAAGAGTAGTTCTTCTGCCCTGGGTGAACTAGAAAATGGCCTGGATATTCTGCTGAAAGCAAGCTCATCCAGTTGCAAATGGTTCAGCTACGAGGTTCTGAAAGGCGCAACTTCGAGTTTTTCTTCAGGTTTTTACCATGAATCAATCACATGAGATTAGACTAACTGATTTTTTTCTCTTCTAGAATGTTCTCATAATAAATTTCTGATCTTGCTTGACAGAAAACTTGTTTGGGAAAGGAGGATGCAACCGTGTATACAAGGGGGTTCTTCCAGATGGCAAGCCAGTGGCGGTGAAGGTTCAGAAGTCATCTCAGGAAGCAATGAAGGATTTTGCTCATGAAGTTGCAATCATCTCCTCATTGAACCACAAGCACATCACTCCCCTTCTTGGGTTCTGCATCAAAGATACCGTTCTCATTTCTGTCTATGATTTTTTTTCTAAAGGAAGCTTAGAGGAAAACCTACATGGTAAGCCTGTATTGACCTGTACATGTTTACCAGGTGAAGCTTGACAGAAACAATTCTGATATGATATTCAAATGACGTGTGTAGGAAAGAGCAAAGAAAAATCTCCTTTGTCATGGGAAATGAGATTCGATATAGCTGTTAAAATTGCAGAAGCCCTATACTACCTGCACAACGAATGTTCTCGGCCTGTTATTCATAGAGATATCAAGTCTTCAAACATTCTTCTTTCAGATGGATTTGAACCACAGGTACTCCGATCTGCCCTGTTGGTGGTAAAAAATGGAAACTAACACAAAACTATGACATAACTCATTTTTATTCTATTTGACAGTTATCTGATTTTGGTATGGCAATATGGGGACCGACAACTACGTCATTTGTGACGCAAGGCGAAGTTGTTGGAACATTTGGGTATCTTGCTCCTGAATATTTCATGTATGGGAAAGTCAGCGACAAAATTGATGTCTATGCTTTTGGCGTAGTTCTACTTGAATTGCTATCTGGAAGAAGACCAATTAGTTCCGAGAGCACCAAGGGCCAAGAGAGCTTGGTCATGTGGGTAAGAGCTCTCTCCACAACTACAACATATACTGCCACTAATGACATGTATTGGTAACAATCAGTTCTGTGAGTTTCAGGCAAAACCAATATTAGAGAGTGGGGATGCAAAAGGCTTAGTGGATCCGAACTTGAATGGAAACTTCGATGAGGTTCAAATGCAGAGAATGGTTCTTGCAGCAACACACTGCATTACACGAGCAGCTAGGCTACGTCCTAAAATGAGTGAGGTACAAAACTACCCGTTCAAGTCTGCGGCCGGGTTCTCAGGAAATATAATTTGGTTGTCAGATTAGGTTTCTTAACTTTTCTTTTTCTTTTTCTTACAGATACTGAAGCTCCTGAGAGGAGATACAGAATTGGAAGAGTGGGTGAATCCTCAAAATAAGGATCCACGGGATCAAGAAAACCAGGATAATGATGATGAAGTTTATCCAAGCTCGAGTGCAGAGTTACATTTAAGTCTTGCGTTGCTTGATGTTGATGATGATTCCACGTCATTTAGTAGTTTGGAGCAAGTAAACAATCTCTCTCTCGAGGAATATGTTAAAGAAAGGTGGAGCCGATCATCAAGCTTCAATTAGCTGACAATTTGCACTCAATTCAATAATTTTGAAACTTTAAAAGCCAAATTTGCCTCAAAATTCTGTACCTGTAGTTTGTACGGTTGTATTTGTACAGTGAAGAGATAAAGTGTTTGCACCGCACCCTGAGCAGTGAGGTGGTTTGTAGATGCAGATTTGTGAAATCCTTGTTTGGGTTGACAGTGAGAGAGGATTAAGGTTCAAGCCTATCATGAGCTTGTTTTTGAATCTTTGAGACTACAGAAAAAGCACATAGAGATTGCAATATTTCAAACACACAATTGCACTTGCTCTGTCTGAATCAAAGTCTGAAAAACAATGATCAACGCAACAAGAATTCATGAGAATTTAACTATCTAGATTCTCAGAAAGAAAAGTTAAGAAAGAAAGAACGAAAATCTGTCTTTAACCTGTGAACATCTTGATTTATTATCCAGCGGAATTACTGTGCTAGGATGCAAACGTTTTGCGTAAATGATAGTTCCTGCATGGTTCGATTAAAATGATTTCAACCTATGGAAGCTTGTGTTGCATTAAATTATCATTGTAATGCAGATCCTACTGAAAACATTAATGAACAGAAAAGCATATGATTCACATATCGATGACAGGAAAGATCGGTATAGATAGGCAAGAGTCTTGGATACTAAAGCAAATTTATTTACATAGACAACAAAGACAGATTCCGGTGACAGTTTTAGAATGGTATTGTAAAGGGCAAGGCATTATGTCAGCTTCGGCTAAATACTGAGCTGTTGGGTATAGAGAAGAAACTGTAGCCTTATTGTTTGTTAGAAGCATTGACCTTGATTATAGATATGTAATTGATTCTAGGAGATCATTTTCATTCTTGTAAAGATTACAATTAATTGTACATGTAATTCTGCAACTATAAATAGAATATCTCACCCACATTTAAGGTGAAGATGTGGTGGTTTGTAAAACACTCTCATGGTATCAGAGCTTCTGGATTAACCTGCCTTCGGTCCTTTCTTCTCCTCTCAAATGGCCACCAAAAACCCTTCTGCCCCTCTGCCCTTCACCACCCTTATTCATATGATCATTGTCAAATTATCTTCTGCTAATTACCTCATTTGGCATAGTCAAATCCTTCCCCTCATTGAGATCCAGGACCTTGTCGGTCATGTTGATGGTTCCATTGTTCCACCTCCAAAATTTGATTCTCCCAACTCTCAAACACCAAATGACAAATATTTGGCTTGGAAAGCAATCGATCAACGCTTGCTTTGCCTCCTCCGATCCTCCCTAACTGAAGAAGCATTGGCTGAAATTGTTGTATTCTCCACCGCTCATGGCGTCTGGCTTGCTTTGGAAACAACCTTTAATCACAAGTATAAGACACGAGAAATCCACCTCAAGGATGAATTGCAGTCGATGAAGAGAGCCACCAGGTCTGTCACTGACATTGCCCGTGTCTTCAAGGGATTCTGCGACCAGCTACACACCATTGGACGTCCAGTTGACAATCCCGACAAAGTGCACTGGTTTCTTTGTGGATTCGGTGCTAAATTTTCAAGTTTCTCTTCTGCCCAGATGGCCCTCGCTCCGCTTCCATCATTTGTTGACCTTGTCTCCAGAGCCAAGAGCTTTGAATTATTCCAAAAATCATTTGAACCAGTTGCGTCACCTACTGTTGTTGCTGCCTTCACTATCACAGGTCGCAACTGGCAGCAGAGGAATCAACCACACTGGAGGACCAATCCTGGAAAGCAACCTCGCACCTCTGGATAGTTCACCCGTCATCAGCACGCAACCAAGGACGCAATTATGGCCAAGCACTTCGCCCTCCACGTTGCCATATATATTGCACTGATGGACACTTTACAGACCAGTGTCCTCAGCACTATTCTCATGCTTCAACCGCTCATATTGCTGAGGCTTTCAATGATTCTTGCTCACTTCATAACTCGGCAAGAGTTGATTGGTCCCTAAACATGGGGGCTTTAGCTCATGTGTCTAAGGATCCCTCTATTTTGGATCACGCAAAATCATATAATGGTAAGGACTCTGTAATTGTGGGCAATGGTACATCTTTAACAAAAGGTTGTTTGTCTCCCAATCCATATATTCATTTATTAGGTCTCTTATTTGTTCCACATCTTACCAAAAACTTACTTTCCATTAGCAAATTGACATCTGATTTTCCTTTGGTTGTTATCTTTCTTAATGATTGTTTTTTTGTTTAGAATCGTCAAACAAGAAGAGTAGTAGCAACCGGTAACATGGATGGCGGCTTGTATGTGCTAACGCGTGGAACGTCGGCATTTATCTCCACCCTAAAAAATAAACAGTCACATGCTTCCTATGACTTGTGCCATTCTTGCGTAGGACATGTTAACAATTCTTTTATTTCATCTTTAAATTAAAAAAAAAAAGGCCATCTTTCTCTTAGTTCCTTGTTGCCTTCGCCTTATTTATGCAGCACTTGTCAACTTGCAAAAAGTTCGCGTCTACCATATCTTAGTAGTGAATGCAGATCCTCTAACATTTTAGATCTTGTTCGTTGTAATATATTGGGGCTCTTTGTCGTAAAATCCAACTCTGGATTTACCTTTTATGTGTTGTTCTTTGAAAACTATTCTCAGTTCACTTAGTTTTATCCATAAATCTGACTTCTTTTATGTTTTCTTAAAATTTTATTAATTATGGAAACACAATTCATTACTTGTCTCAAAGTTTTTCAAAGTGATGATGCTGCGGAATTCATGAACTCCCATTGCACATCTCATCTTCATTCATCTGGCATTCATCATTAATTTTATTGTCCCTATATACCTACCCAAAATAGTCGTGTTGGACATAAACATCATCATCTAACTGAAACTGACTTTGCCCTTCTTTTTCACTCTCATCTCTCTCCTCAATTCTAGGTTGATGCTTTTAGCATTGCGACCTACATAATCAATTGCTTGCCTGCTTCTTTATTTGACAGTAAGTCACCTTTTGAAATTTTATTTAGTAGATCTCTCAATTATGCTACTTTTTATCCTTTTGATTGTTGGGTATATCCTTGTTTACATGATTATATGGCTCACAAATTCTCACCTCACGGTGTTCCTTGCATTTTTCTAGATTATAATCCATTTCACAAAGACTTTTGTTGCCTAGATCCTTTTATTTCTAGAATCTACATTACTTGTCTTGCATAATTTGATGAACTACATTTTCCGTCTAACTCTACCTCTCAAGCTAAGCCCCTCACCTCTCTAGAATATTCTGGTTTTCTATAACCGAATGTTTCTTCAACTGCACTTCCATTTCTACCCCCTAAGTTCCACAATTACTCAGTCCTCTAATAATCCATATGCTATTTTTACTTATCCATCTAATGAGTCTTTGCAGGTTATTGAACCCCTTGTAGGTTCCTCCTCATCCACTTCAGCATCTAATTCACATCCTCATGTAGTATTAACGAACTTTTCAACATAGTAGTTGTCTTCTGGTTCAAATATGCTCAATTATCGTTCAATGGTTACACATGTTAAGGCTAGTATTTTTAATACTCGTCATCATGCAAATCTTACTACTTTATGCTCTTCCAATCTTATTACAGCTCTATTAGCCTCCACTGAACCCAAAGGGTTCAAATCTGCTGCTAAGAATCCAACCTGGATTGTTGTCACGGATGAAGAAATATGAGCTCTATAGAATAATCAAACTTGGGTTTTGGTCCCTCGTCTTACCAACACCAATATTGTGGGCTTTAAATAGGTGTTCCGAACCAAATATCATTTTGATGGCTCTATTGACAGACTCAAAGCATGTCTTTTCACAAAGGGTTATGTGCAGGTACTTGGTCTTGACTACATTAATACCTTTAGTCCTGTTATCAAAGCTATTACTATTCTTGTCATTTTTTCTCTTATTGTCACCCGCTAGTGGCCAATTCATCAACTTGAAATAAAAAATAACTTCCTTAATGGCACTCTCAATGAAAATGTCTATATGGAGTAGCCTTTTAGCTATTTCAATCCTCGCTTTTCTGATCATGTTTATCATCTCAAGGAAGCCCTATATAGTCTCAAGCAAGCGCCTCGTGCATGGTTTCACTGGTTCAACTCCTTTTTTATCTGAAATAGGTTCACTTGCAGTCATGTTAACACCTCTTTATTTGTTTTTCATAAGCACTTTGCCATTATTTATTTATTTCTTTATGTTGACGACATTTTTATTATTGGCAACAACATGTCTCTTGATAGTTTCACTCATAAACTTCATTTTGAGTTTGTTATTAAAGATTTGGGCTCTCACAACTACTTTCTTGGACTTGAGGCCACACCTATTAGTTATGGACTTTTTCCTAATCAGCTCAAATATGTGCATGATATCTTGAGTCAAGCTCAGATGCTTGACAACAAATTTATTGCTACACATATGGTTGTCTCTCAGTATCTCTCTACAATGGTCTTTTATTTTCTGTTCTCACTTTATATAGGTCTTTCGTTGGTGCTTTTTAATATCTCACTATCATGCAACCAGATATCTCTCATGTTTTTAACTCTGTCAGTTAATTTCTACATGCTCCTACTACTAACCATTTTCAAGTTGTCAAACTCATTCTTCGTTATGTTAAAGGCACTCTTTATTTTGACATCAGTTTTCAGTGTTCTAGCGCATCTGCAACTCTCATTGTCTACTCTGATGCTGACTGAGCTGATTGTCCTGACACTCATCGTTCAACTTCCGGGTAATTTGGTTTCCTGGAGTGCTAAAAAGTAACCAATTGTCTCTCGTTCCAGCTATGAATCTGAATATCATACACTCACACATACTGCCGCTGAACTCTTTTGGCTTACTCATTTGTTGCGATATCTTAGGGTTTTTATCTCTAACTTACATCTCTTTCTATGTGATAACAAGAGTGCCCTATTCATGAGCTCTAATCCAGTTACTCATAAACGCGCCAAGCATGTTGAATTAGACTGCCATTTTTTACGCGAACTTACACTCACCAATAGAATTCACAATCGTTATGTGCCTTCTCATATTTAAGTTGTTGATATCTTAACCAAGAGTTTTTCTCGCTCTCTCTTTGAATTTTTTTGTACCAAGCTTCACGTGCAATCAAATTATACGCTCAGCTTCACGTGTTAATGTTAAGGAATTTTTCAAAGATATAATTACAAATTATCTTGATGATAATGTAATCGTAATCTTACCATTGTTAGAAGCATTGACCCTTAATGATAGCTATGTAATTAATTATAAGAGATCATTTCTATTCTTATAAAGATTATAATTAATTGTACATGTAATTCTGCAACTATAAATAGAATATCTCACCCACATTGAAGATTTGGTGGTTTGTAAAACACTCAACCTATTTTTTTTTCTTGATTTCTCAACTAGGCTAGTCAACTTGAGATCCAAGACCTATCTTGAATCGAACAAGAAAAAATTTAGATTTTTTATTTAAAATAATATCATTTTGAGCTTAAAAACATTGACATGATCAACTTGGAAACTAGATTAAAAAAAAATATGATACAAATGGAATAATTTATAACATTTTATTAGTTATTTTTATTATTATTTTTTTTTTTGAAAAAGAATTAGATAAATATACTGGAAAAAAAATAAATTAAAGATCCAAAAAAATAAAAAATAAATATTTTTATTAGATTTTGTTGTGTCTACTTATAAATAAATTCAGAGGAATAACTAAGTTTTTTTAGATTAACGTGGGTGTCCGGGTCAGCTTGCGCGTACCTCGACTAATCTCACGGGCCCTGAAATTAATGACTATGTAAGCTTCCAGCAACCCTAAGGTTTGTGAAACTCAAACTGGTAACCTCTAGAAAGCAAATGCATGACTTAATTTGTTGAGCTACACCCTTTAAAATTAGAATAACTAAATACAATAAAATCACCTCCAATCATAAAATATCCATACTTGTGGGCCCATGATTGAAGTCCTTGTGGACCCTCTACATGATTTGAAAAACTAAATTTAAAAAGTGGACGGTAGTGATTTAGAAAATTCTCTAGTATGGCTCACAAATAAATGTCTTCATACCATAAAGCAAAATCTACCATGCAAATTCTCAATATTTTTTAATTTACAAACTAGTCCCTCAAGTACCTATAAAATTGTAATGAGTCCTAAGAATATATCTCTCTCGACTTCGTTGGAGAGCTTTGCTTTTATGGAATAAGAACCAAATTCCTTTTCTCTGGTATGTTTATTCTCACTTTCTTTAGCTTTATTAGTCTCCTTTTTAGGTTTACTCTTATCCTTTTTTAGGAAATGCCGCCTGGTGTTTAGGGTTTCAATTTTCTTTTGATGATTATGGTTTTTCATGGATTCTACCTTTATTCTGTTCTTTTTTATTTCTATCCCTATCTTTCTGTCATTGCCACATAAACCTTAATTTTATCGAAGTATTGTCTTAATTATTTTTTTTCTTTTAGTATCTAGGGTTACGATCTTATACATAAGACGTTTTTTGGATATTAAATTCTTTTGTTGACGTTAGAAGGGCTTTTCTTGAACCATAGACAGACCAACAATTAGAAATATAATAAACCGTAGCATATATCAGACAATAAAACAATGCAGCTTACCTTAGGTAGGGTATATTTGGGGTGCTAATATCTTTCCTTTACACAACCAGTCCCCGTACTCGATATCTGAGACAAGTTAAGATTCCTAGTGACCAAAATACTAAGTGGCGACTTCCATTTCATTTTTCACTGATAAAAGACAAGAATTCCTTGTCTCCCCACATTTGTTAGATAGATACACGTTACTTGAGAGTGGACGATATCACCGCGACGCCGCACACGTACAACAGATATAATTACAGATTATCTTGATGATAATGTAATCTTACCATTGTTAGAAGCATTGACCCTTGATTATAGCTATGTAATTAATTATAAGAGAACATTTCTACTCTTATAAAGATTATAATTAATTGTACATGTAATTTTGCAACTATAAATAGAATATCCCACCTATATTAAAGGTGTGGTGGTTTGTAAAACACTCAGCTTATTTATTTTTTCTTGATTTCTCAACTAGGCTAGTCAACTCCAGATCCAAGACCTATCTTGAATCGAACAAGAAAAAATTTAGATTTTTTATTTAAAATAATATCATTTCAAGCTTAAAAAATTGACATAATCAACCTATTAGGAAGACAACCTTAGTCTTAGAAGGGTTTTATTACTATGAACAAGATATTCATTCGGCTACTAAATGAGATCCCATGATTTTAGATGTTAAACTAGCAAGATAAATTTTAAATCTTATATGCTAAGTTGCTCATTATAATGATTTAGTTGATAAGTGATTATACTCTCCTTTCTAGTTAGAATTCCTCTTCTCTTTTCTTTTTTTTGTCAAATAGATTGATTTTTATTATTTTATTTACTTATTTGAAGAATAAAATAAGTTCGACTTCAATACCAAATCAATACAAAATCATTAGAATCATGATGTATTTTCTTATGAATTACTTTGCAAGATGGTATAGACGGCATGCAACTTGGAAACTAAATAAAAAAAAATATGATACACATGGAATAATTTATAATATTTTATTAGTTATTTTTCTTATTTATTTTTTAAAAAGAATTAGATAAATATACTGGGAAAAAATTAAATTAAAGATCCAAATAAAATAATATTTTTATTAGATTTTGTTGTGTCTACTTATAAATAAATTCAAGGAATAACTAAGTTTTTTTTAGATTAATGTAAATGTCTGGATCAACTTGCGTATATCTCGATTAATTTTATAGGCCCTGAAGTTAACGACTATGTAAGTCTCCAGTGGTCCTAAAATTTATAAGACTCAAATTGATAAATTCTAAAAATAAATTTAGAAGCTGATCAATTGAACTACAACTCTCAAAATTAAAATAACTAATTTTTTTAATACAATAGAAGCACCTGCAATCATAAAATATCCATATTTGTTGGCCCATGATTGAATTCCTTGTGGACCCTCTACATGGGCTGAAAAACTGAATTTAAAAAGTGGACGGTAGTGATTTAGAAAATTCTCCACTAGTATGCCCACAAAGAAATGTCGTCATACCATAAAGCAAAATCTACCATGCAATTTCTCAATATTTTTTAATTTACAAACTAGTCCCTCAAGTACCTATAAAATTGTAAGGAGTCCTAAGAATCTATCTCTCTCGACTTCGTTGGAGAGCTTTGCTTTAATGGAATAAGAACCAAATTCCTCTTCTCTGGTACGCTTATTCTCACTTTCTTTAGCTTTATTAGTCTCCTTTTTAGGGTTACTCTTATCCTTTTTGAGGAAATGCCACCTAGTGTTTAGGGTTTCAATTTTCTTTTGATGATTATGGTTTTTCATGGATTCTACCTTTATTCTGTTTTTTTTATTTCTATCCCTACCTTTCTGTCATTGCCACATAAACCTTAATTTTATCGAAGTATTGTCTTAATTTCTCTGTTTTAGTTTCATGTCATTTTAACGTGTTCTCTTTGTTTTTTTTTTTTAATGATTGTTTGAATTGTTGTGTCTTTTGCTTTGAATTGTTATCCGGATCGTGATTGAGTTAGTAGAATACTTTAGCATTTTGTGTTTGGGTTTTGGATGATCTGCTTACTTAAAATTCCTCATTTGCAGCTTAGGAGTACATTTTTGTGCCCACTAATTTGTCATTTAGGTGTTGCTGAATTCTGTTAAAGGGTGGAACTCTAGTGAAATTATCATCCGGGTCAGCATCAAAATTTCGAATTCATATTTTCTTCACTGGATTTTGGGTTTGCTTCTCTTTTGTTTGGTAAATCTCTGCTTTAATGGACGATGGGGAGTTAGATTTCTCAAACCAAGATTTGTTATCTAGTCCAAATATCGGTGAGATTCCAAGCAGTTGTTCTTTTGATTTCTTGGATGAGCTACTGAAGGACACCCATGCTTGTACCCATACACACACATGCAATCCTCCTGGTCCTGACTATTCTCACACACACACTTGCTATCATGTGCATACAAAAATTTTGCCCCCTGCCGAGGACAAGGTTGTAAGTGATGATACTGCGGAGTCCACGGATAAAAAATCAAAGAAACGATCGTCAGGCAATAGGGAGGCTGTCCGAAAGTATAGGGAGAGGAAGAAGGCAAAGGCTGCATCTTTGGAGGATGAAGTTAAGCATTTGCGAGCTTTGAACCAGCAGTTACTGAAGAGGATGCAAGGACAGGCTGCATTGGAGGCAGAGGTTGCAAGACTCAAGTGTTTACTTGTGGACATTAGGGGGAGGATTGAAGGGGAAATTGGATCATTTCCATATCAGAAATCAGCCAATAATGTGAATTTGGCCAATCCAAATATTCCTGGTTCTCTTGTGATGAATCCATGCAACATACAGTGTGATGGCCAGATTTATTGTCAGCGTCCGGTGCTGGATAGCAAAGGTGGAGAAGGTGCACCATTGAATGGGCAAGGGTTTAGCAGTTGTGAGCTTGAGAATCTTCAGTGTATGGAGTATCAGAATTCAGGAATGATAGGCTTATCTGGGTGTAGCCTTGGGAATGAAGCAACAAATGGCAATTCTTCCAGTACAAATAAGAGAAAGGTGAAACTTAGTGTTATCATTTTGTTTTAATTAAATCATGAATGTGGGATGAGCAGATTGATTAACAAGCAACTTGAGTATAATTGGTTTGATCTATTTTTTCAAAAAACCTCGTTCTTACACTTGTTTGCCTTATTACTATAGACTGTAGGAGGATGAACTGTGGAAAATTAGTTAAAGCACTTGTTGCATTTTGTTTAACATGTGGAGCAAGTTTGTTTTTGATAAAAGACTCTGATTGCATATAGCAAATGAAGTAAATGTTAAAGGGGTATGAGTGAGAACCATCCATGGAAGTTTGCATAAGGTACTTGTTCGCATTTCATCTCAAAAGGTCATCTCATTCACATTGTATGTTACGTGTAAAAATGATCCCAATCTGGAGAAAAGTGTTATTATATGATTTACCAACTTTGAAAAAGGTAGTTGCCAGATATATGTAAAGTTAAGGTGTATTGAATGGTCTGAAATGCAATGTCGATGTCATCTTGTAGTCATATTGAAGTAGCTAATTAACCTAATATGGATTTTGTGACTGATTGTGGCGTTTTTATCTGTTAGAAGGGGATCGTGGAGCAAGTTTAAGCTGAAAAAACTGCCAAACCAAGGTCAGCCTTTTCTGTGAGGATGCATGTGCTTCCCCAAAGTACTTATGTTGAGAGGCAGCACCAGCTTCATCAAGATGCTTTGTTGGGTTTGGTTAGTTTTTAATTATTTTCCTGTTTTTATTTATGCATTTCATCTAGGTATTGGGTTAGTTTTTATCTGCTGTAGCTGCCCAGTTGGTGGTTCGGTTAGTTTGTGATATTGGTTGAAAAACGCTTTGTAAAATGGAGACTTGGTGGATCTTTTGCTAGTAGAACTTATCTGTAGAGGCCAACCTATGATTTTCTATGAAGCTGAACTTATATTTACAAAGCTTTAATTCAATCTTGTTCTTTATATCCAAGCATGATCTTATTCAAAGTTTAGTATTACAACAGTAAACCATCCGAATGAATTTTGTGTTTCAGTGAAACACAGATCCCATCTATAAGAAGATTCGATCTAGGTGGACTCGTTGAACATGAGATCAAAAGCCCAAGTTGTCTAATGGAAGGTACGTACAGAGGAGACAAAAGCGAGGCTTGCCATTCACAGTGCAGGACTTAATGATCCTATTTATCCTTGTATGAAGAAATCATGAATTTTTTGTCAAAAGACACCTTTTGTTGTGTATAAATTCTCAAAAGATTTTCTCAAAATAGAAATCTGTGATCACATGCATGTTACCAGAACGTAGACCTAGCTTTGGCCAAGCAAATAGAGTCTTTAATTCCGCAAGGTACCTCGCTAACGAATTCAGTTTAGCAGAGAATCTTGCCTGCTCTCTTGTAATAATATGGTCCATTGGGTTCATTTTTTTATGAGAATTTCAATTGATCACTAAAAACGAAATAAATTTTTATTTACTTTTTTCTTCATAAAGTTTTTCTTTAAGAATTTCTTGCCGCATTTAGATATTTTACTTGAATTTCTTAAAAAAATAAAATTCATTTCTCAAATTCAGTCAGAGAATCATAACCTAATGGAATATATCCAAGCTTGATCCTATTTCAAAATTCATAACTCCAATTCTCATCGTGCATGCACCATGGTGCTTAGACAAACTAAATACTTTGGAAGCAGTTACATCAGTGAAATTCTAAAAATTTATCCCATGAAACACAAAACATTCATATGGCTTTAATCTCCAATCAACAAGTATTGGGCATAAAGTAGCAGAAATTGCATATAAAACGTTGAAATTAACAAAAGTTGACCATGTTAGGAGCAAAAGGAAAAACAAATCACCGTTCGTTGCCTAATTATAGCTACAAAGGTTGGCTTTTTGCTCACTTTTCAGCTAGAGGAGGCTCATCAGCAGCCACTATGTCGTCATCACCATAAATACCTTCAGCCATTTGCCACACTTGAAGGGTATTGTCATCAGCCACACTTGAGATGACCCATGATTCATCTTTATTCCATGAAAAATCTGATATCTTTGCCTTGTGACCTCCGTGAGAGAAAAGAAGTTCTGGTGGGCCGTCATCAGCATCTAACTCTAACTGCTCCTCGCCGATCCTGAAGGCATCAAAATTTGTGGTCAGACAAGTTGAAACACGATCTTTGGTGTGTGCTGTCAACGCATAGCAAGAGCTGGTTCGTAACCATTCATCTTGTTCGCATTAGTTCTAAATTCGTGAATTGAAATAAGGGAAATCCAGGCTACAATTAAACAGAGAACTCGGATATTTTTATGAAACAAAAAGAATAATATTTTAAAAACACATCCAGCCTTTATCGATAAAACTAGAAATAACTTTCGTTGTTAAAAGTATCTAGGATAATTAAGGCATTCACATGATGATGAAAAGCAGTGATTTGGGGATGACACAATTGACCAATCGAAGTTGCTAAACACTGTAGTCAGCAGCAATTGCTAATAATCAAGCTACAGTCAACTAGCAACTCGGGTGAATCTTCATTTTAAATTTAATAGAGGGAAGAAGGACAAGAGATTATCCAAACCCCATCCCATCTCTTTCCACCGAATTTAACAAAGGCTCAAGCTGAACATTAATCAGAAGAAACAAATGAGAGACAGATGGAGCAAAAGAAAACCCCACCATACTTGAAAAGAAAAAAATCAACACTAAATTACTCGTTCTTCAAACATATTCATGAACGTCTGATGGAAATACCTGTTCAGGTCCCAAATGTTCAATCTTCTATCATCAGCGGAGGATGCTAACACTGTTTCATGATTAGGATCCCATTCTACTTGGAATACCTCTTCTCTGTCATAAATAAACATCGTAACATATACAAGTAGTCAATGTCATGGGGAATAAACAACAAATATAGAAGAAATTCCAGCACACACCCAGCAGCCGGAATACAGGCCCATCCAGAAAACATATCACTTGTTTTTTTTATATAAACAAAAACTTAAATAACGGTCAAATATTTTACTGCGGTGTTAACATAAGATGGCCAGTGGCTTCATAAAAAAAATAAAGGGGGGGTAGTTACTGGACACATTGATTTACAAGCACAGAAAGTTTCACCATTCTTGATACCAACAAGGTTCGGATGTACTGTATAACCATTTGTGTCTCCAATTGGTAAACAGAGGGAATGTCAGTGAAATAGCACGTTTGTATAACACAGCTAAAACATTAGAAAGTCAATTCCTAAAGTTGTAAAACAGTTCAGTTTTACAGATGCATTCCAAAAGGGTAAATACCTTTCTGAGTACAATAACAGCTATGTCAGCAACTATAATCGAAATCATGCAAGAGGCAGAAAACATACGTGTGACTACTTAAAGCATGCAGTGGTACAGTCAGCTTCCGCATATCAAACAGACCAACAGTTGCATCTGAAGAAGCTGTGGCCAGAATCCATTCATTGTATGGATTGAATGATAGATAGTTAATCTGGTACCAAGAAACAAAATGTTATGAGGAAGAGAACTTTTCAAGATCAAAAAGAAGATTTCAAAAGCAAAGCTGCCAAAAGAAAGTCACTACTATTACACTAAGTAGACAGGCAGGTATTCCAAAACAAAAACAACTACTTTTATTTGTCATTCTGTTGGGGCTAACAGGCAGCTCAACTACAACTACATTATTGACACGGAATAAAAACCAGCTTGTAGATATAGCATCACCAGGCATTGCATCTTTGTTAAAAGATGACATGTTTCTGTTTGGTTTTTTGAGTTGAATTAAAAGCTAAAAGGTAAGACAATTTTGGGTAGGCATCTGCTCATTTGGAAGAACACTACCAATCAGTTGAAGACATGATTCCATAAATACATACAGCAATGCACATGCACCACAAACATGTGCAAAAACAGGTGCAGATAACACTGTCAGGCGGATCTTGTCACAATTTCAGCCAATGCTCCTCTCTTCGAGCAATAAATCATTATTAATCCAAAATTCACCTCTACAAGCAATGAATTAAATTGTCAGGTATATTCTAATCAGTCAAAATTCAAGTCATTCTTCCTCTATTCAAGAAATAAATTAATACTAATCCTATATTAACCTCTTCAAGCAATGGCATAAGAGACAGAAAGTTCAAGCAAATGAGTATGGGATAAACTGAACGAAATGTTTAAGCTCGTGAATATAGAACAAAAATTGAAAGGAAAGTTCAAGTAAAAGATAGCAGCATAAGATAAGTAAAAAGAATTTCTCTAGTAGGCTAGTAGCAACTTCCAGGACCAATAAGGTCTCAAATGTCAGGATTGAAGGTTAGAATAGAAAAGATAATACAAAAACATGCTTACACAAGAAAAACAAGCATACAAACTAAATCGTGGCAAGATTGCTTCACCTCTTTCTTGTGAGCTTTAACCGAATGTTGGGTTTGATTTGTGCGCATGTCCCAGATCACTAATCGACAATCATCCCCCACAGAACCAAACAAATTTTCATTCTTCAAGTGCCATGACACATCTTCAACCACACTTTCATGGGCCTATAAAAGCATTTCCAACTCCAACAATGAACCATTTAACACACCATGATTGCAAAGATTAACTTTATCGATTAAAATGGGGATAGAAAAGGTCCTGAGGTTACCTCATAAACTTGCAATGCACCAAGCACTTTATCTTGAGCATTGCCAGACACATCCCACAAACATATTCTATTATCATGTGAGCCACTCACAAGATAACCCTGTTTAAATGGACTCCACGACAATCCATACCCTTCTTTATCATGACCAGTTAACCTTAAATCCGGATCACAGCCGTCCCTTTGTTTCCTCTCCGCTTGTTTGGTAGAATCAAACACATAAACTTCACAACCACTTGTCTTTGCACCAACAATAGCAGGATTTTGTGGCATACATCGTGCTCTGTTCACCTCTCCATCAACACGTATCTTCTGTGTAATTTCCACCTATTAATCCAAAAAAAGAAAGTTTCAGCTACAATTTTCTTTTTCATTCAGACATGGATTGAATACTCGCCAAAAATCATAATTGAGGAGACAATACACTAATGCAAAATTTCAGCAAAAAACCTCATGTTCACTGAACATTTCTTTAAACCAAAAATGACATGGATATAGAGCATTCAATTATTTGCAACACCCATTTCATAACTTAATAATCAAGGTCAGCAATTTTATCGGAAACTGAAAATAAGAAAGCATATATCACCAGTATGTAAGGCACATGTATAGACTATTTCAACACAAATACAAAAGTAAAAGTTGATACCTAATATTTAAAATCAATCAAAAACAATAAAACAATGCGGGGGGTTCAAACAACATATCATGCAAAAACACAACATGTCTTGTAACATTTCAGCTAGTAAAACACAGCCCAAAATTTGACTCAGGGCACAAAAAAACAACATTAAACGTTCATAACCCAAGAAAGCACACTCAGAAACAGCATTCAGCAAGTGATTTTGTCAAACACTCGTTACCCACAAAGAAACCTAAAAAAATAACTGCTGACCCGAGGCTGCAGACGCAGCTTATGACCCAAGAAAAAAAAATCAACACCCGAGTATAACAACATCTCAGCTAGTAATTTCATCAAACATCTAATTCCGGCAAAAAACAAAACCAAAAAATTGAACTTTCAACTTCATGGTCACAGAATTTGCTCAAAATTCGATCAAAACGCTTATAACAAACAAAAAAAACATTTTAGATCAGTAATTTTACCATGCACTGAATAAACCCCACAACCCAAGTCTCACCTTAGGAATCACAGAATCCGCAGAACTGCAACTAGTGTCAATCTTGGCATCAGCGACGGAAGTGGGCAGCACAGCATCAGCAACCATGAGAAAGTTGGGGAAATCATCAGAAGTGTGAGTGCCAAGAACCAGCTTGTGAATAGAGAAAGACGAGGGGTCAGTTGGGTGAGGCCGTGGTGCAGCGAGGGGCACCCACTGGACAGTGAGAGATGGCCACTCGAGAGGGTGGGAGATGACGAGATCATAGAGAACTGGCGTGTTCTTCTTCCATACAGAGAATTCTTCGTCAAGTTGATCTTGTCCCGCCTCTTGATCATCCTCCGCTGCTGCCATTTTTATCTTCTTTATGCAGATTTTTTTTTCCTTTTTCCCTTTTGTGTGGGGGTTTTATTTAGGGTTTTTAATTTCCCGCTAAAATTGTGAATAGAGAAAGGGGTTAAGCACGAATTTTTCTTTAGAACAAAGCCCGTGTTCATTTAACCCAGCAGATTTATGTAGGACCCACCATTCGGAAGGAGACTGCGTGATGAACTACATACACTAATAATATATCATAAAAATATATATTTAGAAGAAAAAAAACAATATTCTCAATAAAAATAAATAAATAAAACAATAAAAATTACAGAAATAAAAAGAGAATATTCTAATTTCATATCATTTTATAAATCTACTTGTACTCCAACTTCTTCTCAATAATACTTTTAT
>Ga0307515_10005352_pt1 | contig 26060 bp, 21 predicted proteins | sample 17_EM_MG_FD_194513 | JGI IMG/M metagenome (GOLD analysis project Ga0307515, IMG submission 194513) | Populus trichocarpa ectomycorrhiza microbial communities from riparian zone in the Pacific Northwest, United States - 17_EM | ecosystem: Host-associated > Plants > Roots > Unclassified | place... | reverse complement strand
ACTACGAAACCTCCGCGAGGTCACCCTGCCAGCGTTCGAGCGGACCGGTGACACCCGCGAGGCCGCAATCACCTGGGGAAAGATCGCCGACATCCTCCAGCAACGGGGCGAGATCGACGAAGCACTGCGAATCTACCGCGAGGTCACCCTGCCAGCGTTCGAGCGGACCGGTGACACCCGCTCGGCCACGGTCGCCTGGGGAAAGATCGCCGACATCTTCGAACAGCGGGGCGAGATCGACGAAGCACTGCGAATCCGCCGCGAGGTCACCCTGCCGGTGTACGAGCGGATCGGTGACACCCGCTCGGCCGCAGTCACCTGGAGAAAGATCGCCGACATCTTCGAACAGCGGGGCGAGATCGACGAAGCACTGCGAATCTACCGCGAGGTCACCCTGCCAGCGTTCGAGCGGACCGGTGACACCCGCGAGGCCGCAATCACCTGGGGAAAGATCGCCGACATCCTCCAGCAACGGGGCGAGATCGACGAAGCCCTCGAACTGCAGCTGAAGCGCTTGGACGTCAACGAGCAGCTCGGCGACATGGACGGCATTGCGGGAGCCAACTGGGACCTTGCGCGAATCGATCTAAGTCGCCAGGCTTTCGAAGCGGCAATGCCGAGGCTGGTCACCTCGTTTCAGCTCCTTCTGAAGCTTCGACGGCCAGATGGCATCGCGGTCGTCGGGACTATCTTGGGGCAATTTCTGCTGGCCGCGGGTGAACGCGAGCAAGCCCGACAGGTCTTTCAGACAAGCCGAGCCGCTGCCGCCAAGATCGGTTTCGCGGACGCCGTTGACCAGCTCGATGAGCTACTGAAGGCCACCGACGACGGAAACGAGGAACGATGATCATCGAGTTTGTCGGAGCGGACGCCGAAGCCGCCGGCAAGAGCGTCGCCACGTTGACCGCAAGCTGGGGCTACCCACCCGAACCAGCTCCGACAGCGGAACCGACGACCGGTCCGGACACCAAAGGCATCGATCCCCTCGCGCTGACGTCCCTGATCGTGTCCATTCCATCGGTCATGCTCGCCGTCGCGGACATCGCCGACCGTATCCACAAACGGCGCCGCGCCGCCGAGCTCATCGAACGCGCCCAACAGCTCAGGGCGCAGCAGGCAACGGCACGACTCGTGCGCGAAGACCGCTCCATCGACCTCGCCACTCTCACCCCCGACCAGCTTCTGGACCTCATCGCCGACGACGATTCAGCAACCTGAACCCAGGGAGCGCCGCCCGACAAACCCGAAACCGCGACTGTCCGCAGCAGGCAGGAGAGGGTCGCGTGTCAAGGAATCTCGAACGTCAGCCCCTGACGGCGGGGCACCACCCACGGCCCGGTCTACTCGGCGTCAAGCTGGTCGAGTTGATGGTCTGCCCAGACAAAGCTCGCGGGCAGCAAATCGGTGACCGGGACGGTTCGGACGCGGTCGCCGACGCCGACGATGACCTTGAGGGCGGGAAAGTAGTCGAGAAGAACCTGCCTGCACCGGCCGCACGGAGGAACCACCCCCCGTTCGCGGTCGCCCACGGCGACCATCGTGTCCAGCTCGTAGATGCCCTGGGTGGCTGCCGCGCCGATGACGACCAGCTCGGCGCACGGGCCACCCGTGAAGTGGTAGGCGTTCACCGCCGTGACGATCCGGCCGTCCCGGGCGCGGGCCGCGGCCGCCATGGTGTGGTTCTCACTCTGGCAGCGAGTGCGCGCGATGTGCGCCGCGGCCTGGATGAGTTCGTGGTCGACGGAGTGGGTCTGCGTGGTCATCTTCTCTGCCTTCGTTAGGTATCAGGTGACGTTGACCCGAGCGACGATGGCGTGCAAACGAATATCGGCGGTGTGCTCGTTCCGCCAGATGATGTGGCACCGGCTCATGTCGCCCGCCGACACGACGATCGACACCGGCCGCCACCGCCGCGCGCACGCACCCCCCTCAACCCCGCACTCGCCGCACTCGCCGCACAGCCAACTGAAGCCACCCCCCGGCCCAACTGCCCTTCCACCCAACCAAATTGAGACCTACGAAACCCGAGCCGCCCCCTCCCCCTCACCCTCCACCAGCCCCAACCCCCCGGCCAGTTGACACAACGCGACGAAAGACGCCCCCCGCCGCACCCCCGAGATCCCCGTGTACGCCTCCCCCTCGCGAAGGTCGAGCACGGCCGTCCCCGAAGGCTCGTCGAAAGTGATCGAGCCCCAGACCGTGTGGCCACGGCGGCCCGGGCGCCAACGGAACCAGATTTCCTCGCGCCCCTTCTCCGCCGTGACGGCGACCCGGTCCGACGCCTTCAGTTCCGTGCGCATCCGGTCGGACCAGCCCACCGAGGGCCGTAGCGCGCGCAGTTGGCGGGTCTGGCGGTCGGCGAGGGCATCCGGAGTGAGGGTGACACCCGCCCTACGGGCCCGTCGTCGTAGCAACAGCGATGCCACGACCGCCCAGACGACACTCGCGGCGGCCCACAACACGACATCCTCGCCCGCCTCGCCCCAGGTGATGCCGTCCAGGCCCAAGGCCGCCTGGACCATCTCGCCCGTCACGAGAAACAGAGCGAACACACGCGCCGCGTCCCACCAGCACCCCACCAACACCCTCACGCCCCGCACCCCGTTCCCTGGATCCCCCTGCCCCGCAAACGCCGCTGATCAAAAGTCAAAAGCCTGTGAGGTGGCTGGCAGGCCAGCTCCGTCCACATCACGAATCGGCCTCGGGCGCGGAGCCGTAGCGGCCGAAAAGCACCCAACAGGCCTCGCAATTCCGGCAGATCGGGGGAATCTCCGCCACCCGCTCTCACCTGCGGCTTTGTTCATCGTGACGAAGTCGTGATGCGATCACCTTCACAGGCTCAACTCATTTTCATCGCAGGCTCACCATGCCTAAGGTCGCCCTACGACGGGCCCTTGTTCTGGAGCGCAACGCCCAGGGGTCCGTTTCGAATGTGGGGACAAGCATGAGAAAACTCGCCATCGGCGCCGCGATGACCGGCGCCCTGGCCCTGACCGGGCTGGCCGCGCCGCTCGCGCAGGCCGCTACGCCGGCCCTGGTCTTCAGCGGGGTGACGGTCAACAAGGGGAAGGCGATCGTCGTAGGGACGACCGCGACGGTGAAGGTGCCCGTCACGTACACGCTGACGCGGCCGTCCGATGTGACGATCGACAACAAGAAGACGTTCGCCGGGATCATGCTCTACCGCGGCGGACTCGCGGACTCCGACAACGAGCTCGACGCCGGCCTGGCTCCGACCTGCACGACGACCGCGACGACGGACACCACCGTCACCGAGTCCTGCTCCGACACGATCGCGATCGACCCCGGGGACAGCCTGTACGAGACGGCCGACGCGACCACCTGGAACGTCGCCGGCGTCTACGCCCACATCGACGCCGATCTGGACGACTCGGACGAGCAGATCAGCTACTCCACCGACTTCGCGGCCTGGGGCGGCAAGGGCAAGGTCAAGATCCAGCGCGCCGCCAAGCTCACCGCCAACGCCTCCCCGGAGCCGGTGAAGAAGGGCAGGACCATCACGGTCACCGGTGCGCTGACGCGGGCGAACTGGGAGACCGGCAAGTACACCGGCTATGTCTCGCAGCCGGCCAAGTTGCAGTTCCGCGCGAAGAGTTCGAGCACCTACACCACCGTCAAGACGGTCACCACCGGCAAGAGCGGTGCCCTGAAGACGACCGTGAAGGCGTCCAAGGACGGTTACTTCCGCTACGTCTTCGCCGGCACCTCCACCACCGGCACGGCCACCGCCGCCGGTGACTTCATCGACGTCAAGTAGGACGCCAGGTAGCGCCAGCCCTTCCACCACCGCCCCCGCAGGTAACGAGTCTGTTGCCTCGGGGGCGGTGTCTATTGACGCCCCCTTCGTCCCGGGCTTACGTTCCTCCCACCCAATTGGAAACTTTCCTAACAGTGATCACGTGACACGCTGTGTGGTTCGGACGTTCGAGAGTCCGAGTGTTCCGAGAGCTCGAAAGGCAGGTGGCGTAAGACATGGCTGGAACCTCCGGTACCCCGGGCACCGGCACCCCGGGCACCCCCCGCGTCCTGCGCGCCATGAACGACCGCGCCGCCCTCGACCTGCTCCTGGAGCACGGCCCCCTCTCCCGCACCCGGATCGGCAAGCTCACCGGCCTCTCCAAGCCGACCGCCTCGCAGCTGCTCGCCCGGCTGGAAGCGGCGGGGCTCGTCCTCGCCACCGGGACCAGCGAGGGGCGGCCCGGGCCCAACGCCCAGCTGTACGTGGTCAATCCGGGCGCCGCGTACGCCGCCGGGCTCGACGTCACGCCGGAGCGCATCCGCGCCGCCGTCGCCGACGTCACCGGTCGGACGGTGGGCGAGTTCGAGCTGCCCACCCCTGGCCGGCGGCCCGCCCAGCCTGTCGTACGGCAGGTGACGGACGCCCTCGACGGGGCCGTGAAGGCGGCCGGGCTCGCGCGGGACGACGTCCACCGGCTCGTCATCGGCACACCCGGCGCCTTCGACCCCAACACCGGCCGGCTGCGCTACGCCTCGCACCTGCCGGGCTGGCACTCCCCCGCTCTCCTCGACGAACTCGCCGCCGCGCTGCCGATGCCGGTGGAGTACGAGAACGACGTCAACCTCGTCGCCATCGCCGAACAGCGGCTCGGCGCGGCCCGCGGGCACGGCGACTTCGTGCTGCTGTGGAACGAGGGCGGTCTCGGCGCCGCCCTGGTCCTCGGCGGGCGGCTGCACCGCGGCTGGACCGGCGGCGCGGGCGAGGTCGGCTTCCTGCCCGTGCCGGGCGCACCCCTGGTCCGCCAGGTGACCAAGGCCAACAGCGGTGGTTACCAGGCACTGGCCGGTTCACAGGCCCTGCCCGCGCTCGCCCGCGAACTCGGCATCACCGAGATCCCGACGGGTTCCTACGCCGAGGTCGCCGCCGCCCTCGTCGCGTCCGCCGCCGACCACACCACCGGCCCCCAGCGGCGGCTCCTGGAGATCTACGCGACCCACCTCGCGACCGGTCTCGCCTCGCTCGTCTCCGTCCTCGACCCCGAACTCGTCGTCCTCAGCGGTGGCTCGCTGGCCGCGGGCGGCGAACCTCTCCGCGCCCTCGTCCAGGCCGAGTTGGAGGAGCTGGCGGCGTCACGGCCCCGGCTCGTCGTCGGCGACGTCCATGAACACCCCGTGCTGCGCGGCGCGTTGGAGAGCGCACTGGCAACCACCCGCGACGAGGTCTTCGACACCTCCCGCTGATCCCACTTCCCGCACGGCCGACTCCGGTTCCCCCAGACCGACTTCGGCCCACCTCGAACCACCCGGCTTCCCCAACCACCACACCCCGCCCCGCCCTTGGGAGACCTCGCCATGCCCGGAACTTCCCGGAAAACCCCCATAACGTCCCGAAAGGCGGCTGTCGCCCTCGCCGCCTCCGCCTCGCTCGCCCTGCTCACCACCGCCTGTACCGGCCAGTCCTCGTCCGGTGCCTCCGACGACGCCTCGAAGGACGTCACCATCAACTTCTGGCACGCCTGGAGCGCCGCCTCCGAGCTGAGCGCCGTGAAGTCGCTGGTCGCCGGGTTCGAGAAGGCGCATCCCAACATCCATGTGAACGTCGTCGGCAACATGACCGACGACAAGATCAATCAGGCGCTGCGCACCGGCGGCGGTAAATCCCCTGACGTGATCTCGTCGTTCACCACGAACAACGTCGGCAAGTTCTGTTCGTCGGGCGCCCTCGTCGATCTCAACCCCTTCTTCAAGAAGGACGGCATCGACCCGGAGACCACGTTCCCAAAGGCGATGAACGAGTACACCCAGTTCGACGGAAACCGTTGCACCGCCCCCCTGTTGGGCGACGCCTACGGGCTCTACTACAACAAGACGGAGTTCAAGAAGGCCGGCATCACCAGCCCGCCCAAGACGTGGTCCGAATTCGAGGCCGACGCCAAGAAGTTGACGATCAGCAAGGGCGACTCGTACTCGCAGCTCGGGTTCATGCCGAACTACCACGGCTGGGAGAGCACCACCGAGCACCTCTTCGCGCAGTTCTCGCCGACGTACTTCGACAAGAGCGGCAAGTCGGCGCTCGCCACGGACCCCGCGTTCAAGGCCGGTTTCACGCTGCAGAAGAAGCTCGTCGACGAACTCGGCGGTTTCAAGAAGCTGGAGAGCTACCGCTCCACGCTCGGTGACGAGTGGGGTGACAAGCACCCCTTCCACACCGGTCAGGTCGCGATGCAGCTCGACGGTGAGTGGCGGCTCGGGATGGCCACGGCCGCAAATCCCAAGCTGGACATCGGAGTTGCCCCGCTGCCCGTCCCGGACGACCAGGTCGCCCAGTACGGCAAGGGCTACATCACCGGCACGATCACCGGGATCGCCGCCAACAGCAAGAAGCAGAACGCCGCTTGGGAGTTCGTCAAGTACATCACCACGGACACGGACGCGGTGGTCGGCTTCTCCAACGCCATCCACAACGTGCCCTCCACCCTCGCTGCCCTCAAGTCCCCGAAGCTGAAGTACGACCCGCGCTTCAAGACGTTCCTGGACATCGCGTCGAACCAGTACTCGACGACAAGTCCCGCCTCCATCAACGGCGGTGTGTATCTGACGACGATCCAGAACCTCGGATACGACTACGAGAGCGGCAAGGTGAAGGACCTGGACTCCGCGCTGAAGAGCACGGCCAAGCAGATCGACACCGACATCGCGCAGGCGAAGTAGCCCCGGAATGAGCACAGTCACCCTGGCGAAGAAGCGCCGCCCGCCCGGCCTCGCCGCGAAACAGCGGAAACAGGCGCTTCGCACCCTCGCCTTCATGTCGCCCTGGCTGATCGGCTTCGCGGTCTTCTTCGCGTATCCGCTGATCTCGACGGTCTATTTCTCGTTCATGCACTACGACGGCTTCAAGCCGCCGACGTGGGTGGGGACGAAGAACTGGACGTACGTCTTCAAGAACTATCCGTACTTCTGGCCCGCGATGCGCAACACGCTGTGGCTGGTCGTGGTGATGGTCAGCCTCCGGGTTGTCTTCGGCCTGGGTGTCGGGCTGTTGATCACCAAGATCAAGACGGCGACCGGCGTCTTCCGGACCCTCTTCTATCTGCCGTATCTCGCGCCGCCGGTCGCCGCGACGATGGCCTTCGCGTTCCTCCTCAACCCCGGTACCGGGCCCGTGAATTCGCTCCTGGAGAAGGTCGGCATCCCGGCCCCGGGCTGGTTCAACGACCCCACCTGGTCCAAGCCGGCGCTCACCCTGCTCGCCCTCTGGGGCATCGGCGACCTGATGGTCATCTTCATGGCCGCGCTGCTCGACGTACCCCAAGAGCAGTACGAGGCAGCGGAGTTGGACGGCGCCTCGGCCTGGCAGCGGTTCCGGTACGTCACGCTGCCGAACATCTCGCCGATCGTGATGTTCGCCGTCGTCACCGGCGTGATCCAGACCATGCAGTACTACACACAACCGCTCATCGCCGGGAAGGTCGCGTCCGGTGTCATCCAGGGCGCCGGCACGCAGTTCGAGCCCGGCTACCCGGAGAAGTCCACGCTCACCCTCCCCCAGCTCGTCTACAACCTCGGCTTCCAGCGCTTCGACTACGGCTCGGCCTGCGTGGTGGCACTCGTCCTGTTCGCCCTGTCGATGGTGTTCACCGCGTTCCTGATGCGGCGCCGGGGCGGCCTCAACCTGGCAGGTGACTGACCATGGCCCAAGTACTCGACAAGCCCGTGGAGTTGAGGGCGCCGGTGACTCCCGCCGAGCGCACCGCCCGCCGCAAGGCGCTCATGGAGTGGATCGCCGTCCACTCGCTCGGCGTCGCCGCCGCGCTCTTCTTCACGCTCCCCTTCGTGTTCGTGTTCCTGACCTCGCTGATGAGCGACAGCCAGGCCCTGAGCCGCGACCTGATCCCGCACACCTGGGAGTGGGGCAACTACAAGAAGGTCTTCGACACCCCGGGCTTCCTCACCTGGTGGAAGAACACACTGATCTACGCCGGTCTCGGCACCGTCCTGACCGTCGTGTCGTCGATCCCGGTGGCGTACGCGCTCGCCAAGTTCCGCTTCCGGGGCCGGAATCTGTCGCTGATGCTGGTCATCTCGATGATGATGCTGCCGCCGCAGGTCGTGATCATCCCCATGTACCTGTTCTGGGCCAAGCAGTTGGACCTCTCGGGCACGCTGTGGCCGCTGATCATCCCGATGGCGTTCGGGGACGCGTTCTCGATCTTCCTGCTGCGGCAGTTCCTGATGACCATCCCGAACGAGTACCTGGACGCGGCGAAGGTCGACGGCTGCGGCGAGTTCAAGACGCTCGTGCGGGTCGTGCTGCCGATGGCCAAGCCCGGCATCGCGGCCGTGGCGCTCTTCCAGTTCTTCTACGCCTGGAACGACTACTTCGGGCCGCAGATCTACGCGTCCGAGAACCCCGGTGCCTGGACGCTGAGTTACGGCCTGGAGTCGTTCAAGGGCGCGCACCACACCGACTGGAATCTCACCATGGCCGCGACCGTGCTGGTCATGGCCCCTGTGATCCTCGTGTTCTTCTTCGCGCAGAAGGCGTTCGTCGAGGGCGTCACGCTCACCGGAGTGAAGGGTTAACCAGGTATGAAACTGACCGTGGTCGGCGGAGGCTCGACCTACACACCCGAACTCATCGACGGCTTCGCCCGGTTGAGGGACACCCTGCCCGTCGAGGAACTCGTCCTCGTCGACCCGGCGCCCGAACGCCTGGAGCTGGTGGGCGGGTTGGCCCGCCGGATCTTCGCCAAGCAGGGGCATCCCGGCAAGATCGTCACGACCAGCGACCTGGACGCCGGTGTCGAGGGCGCCGACGCCGTGCTGCTCCAGCTCCGGGTCGGCGGGCAGGCGGCACGCGAGCAGGACGAGACGTGGCCGCTGGAGTGCGGCTGCGTCGGCCAGGAGACGACCGGCGCGGGCGGTCTCGCCAAGGCGCTGCGGACCGTACCGGTCGTTCTCGACATCGCGGAACGGGTCCGCCGTACGAACCCGGACGCCTGGATCATCGACTTCACCAACCCGGTGGGGATCGTCACCCGCGCGCTGCTTCAGGCCGGACACAAGGCAGTCGGCCTGTGCAACGTGGCGATCGGCTTCCAGCGGAAGTTCGCCGGACTCCTCGGGGTCACCCCGAACGATGTGCACCTCGACCATGTGGGCCTCAACCACCTCACGTGGGAAACCGGTGTGCGGCTCGGCGGGCCCGAGGGCGAGAACGTGCTGCCCAAGCTGCTCGGCGAACACGGCGACGACATCGCCGCCGACCTGAGCCTGCCCCGGGTGCTGCTCGACCGGCTCGGCGTCGTCCCGTCGTACTACCTGCGCTACTTCTACGCGCACGACGAGGTCGTACGGGAACTGCGGACGAAGCCGTCCCGGGCCTCCCAAGTAGCCGAGATGGAACGCGAGTTGCTGAAGATGTACGCCGATCCGGCCCTCGACGAGAAGCCCGCGCTGCTCGCCAAGCGCGGCGGGGCCTATTACTCGGAGGCGGCCGTCGACCTGGCCGCCTCATTGCTCGGCGGAGGCGGGAGCCCCTATCAAGTCGTGAACACGTACAACAAGGGCACGCTGCCGTTCCTGCCGGACGACGCGGTGATCGAGGTGCAGGCCGCCGTCGGCGCGAAGGGGGCAACTCCCCTTGCCGTACAGGATGTTGATCCGCTGTACGCCGGGTTGATGGCGAACGTGACGGCGTACGAGGACCTCGCTCTGGAGGCCGCGCTGCGCGGTGGCCGGGACCGGGTGTTCCGGGCGCTGCTCTCGCATCCCCTGATCGGCCAGTACGAGTACGCCGAAGCCCTGACCGACCAGCTGATCGCGCACAACCGGGAGCACCTCGCGTGGGCCTGACCGCAAGTGTCCTCGCCATCGACGCGGGCAACAGCAAGACCGACGTCGCGGTCGTGGCGGCCGACGGGGAAGTCCTCGCCACCGCCCGCGGCGGCGGGTTCCGGCCGCCGGTCGTGGGCATCGGGACGGCCGTGGACAAGGTCGCCGAGGCCGTCGCCCGCGCCTTCGCGGAGGCAGGGGTGAGCGCGGTCGACCATGTGTCGGCCTGTCTCGCCAACGCCGACTTCCCCGTGGAGGAGGAGCAGTTGGCGACCGCGCTGCACGCGCGCGCGTGGGGCACGAGTGTGGAGGTGCGCAACGACACGTTCGCGATCCTGCGGGCCGGCATCACCGAGCCGCGCGGAGTCGCCGTGGTCTGCGGGGCCGGCATCAACTGCGTCGGCATGCGGCCCGACGGCCGCACCGCCCGCTTCCCGGCGATCGGCCGTATCTCCGGTGACTGGGGCGGCGGTTGGGGCCTGGCGGAGGAGGCCCTGTGGCACGCGGCCCGCGCGGAGGACGGCCGCGGCGGTCCTACGGCGCTGGCGCGCACGCTGCCCGCGTACTTCGGCCTGGATTCGATGTACGACCTGATCGAGGCGCTGCATCTCGAACACGTCGAGCACCACCGGCGGCACGAGTTGACACCTGTGTTGTTCGCGACGGCGGTGGACGGCGACCCGGTGGCCCGCTCGATCGTGGACCGGATGGCGGAGGAGGTCGTGGCGATGGCGAGGGTCGCGCTGAGCCGCCTGGAGCTCCTCGACGAGGAGGCGCCGGTGCTGCTCGGCGGCAGCGTCCTCGCCGCCCGGCATCCCCAACTGGACGACCGTATAAGGGAGTTGCTGGCCGCCAAGGCGCCCAAGGCGGTGGCCACGGTCGTCACCGCGCGGCCGGTCCTCGGGTCCGTGCTGCTGGGCCTGGACCACGTGGGCGCCCCGGCCGAGGCACACGCGCGGGCCAGGGCGTACTACGAGCACTGACGCCCGGGAACCGAACAGATTCCCACGGCGTATTCATGGGCAGGGGGGGCGGTGCGGGGCGTTGTGTGGTGCCGGAAATCCGGTCACCGCGCTGCGATCCGATCAAGATCCAGTGAAGACCGGTGCGGAATGTCAGTCCTGGCGGCGATACTTGCGGCGACGGGATGACCCTGGGGGAGGTCAGCAGTGACACAACCGCCGAAGAGCAGTACGGCGCCACCGGGCACCGCCGTGCCCACGATGCCGGCGCTGCCGCCGCAGTCGGGCCGCTCGGGGGCGCCCACGCCCCGGCGTACGCCGGACGCGACGCCCGCGCGCCGTACGGCGCTCGCCGAGGGCGTCGACCAGTTGCGCGCGGCAGCCACCACCGAGCCGGGCCGGCTGCGGGCCATCGGCGCGCTGCTGGCCGTGCTGGTGGTCGCGTTCGGCGCGGTCGCCGCCTGGCAGACCGACAGCCGCGCGACGGCGGCCGGCGACGTGCTCCACCACAGCCAGCCGCTCAGCTCCGACGCGGCCGACATATACCGATCGCTCGCCGACGCCAACACGATGGCGGCCAGCGGTTATCTGGCGGGCCTGGACGAGACCCCGGCGACCCGCACGCAGTACGAGAAGGACGTGCGCAACGCCGCCTCCAAGCTCGTCACCGCGGCCGCCAACGCCGACCCGGGCTCGTCGTCCGCGACCTACATCAAGCAGCTCAACGAACTGCTGCCGGAGTACAAGGGCCTGGTCGAGTCGGCCCGCGCCAACAACCGGCAGGGCTTCCCGGTGGGCGGCGCCTATCTGCGCGCCGCGAACGACACCATGCAGAACCAGATGCTCCCGAAGGCCCAGGACCTCTACAAGAACGAGAACGAGCGGCTGAGCGCCGACTACGGGAACGCGACGCCGTATCCGTGGTTCGCGATCGCCCTCGGTCTCCTCGCCCTCGGCGGCCTGGCCTGGGCTCAGCGGCGCAACTACCAGCGCACGAACCGGGTGTTGAACGGCGGCCTGGTCGCCGCCTCGGCCGCCACCGCGGTCGTCCTGCTGTGGGTGGTCGTCGGCCACACCGTCGCCCGCGCGGGCCTCAACGACTCGTACGACCACGGGGTCAAGTCGCTCACCGTGCTGCACGACGCCCGCATCGCCTCCCTCAAGGCGCGCAGCGACGAGAACCTCATCCTGGTCAGCCGCGGCTCGGAGACGACGACCCTCCCGGACAAGCAGGTCGTGGACACCTACGACTGGGGATACGACCAGCAGATCGCCGCGCTGGGCAAGGGCCTGAAACTGGCCGACTCGCTCGCCGACGACTCCGCGGGCCGCAAGCCCGTCGCGGTCGCCAACAGCTCGATGAAGGTGTGGATCTCGCGCCACGCGAAGGTCAGCGAGAACAACGAGCTGGGCAAGTACGACGATGCCCGCGAGGGTGTCATCGGCGCGAAGGACGCGACGGCCGAGTGCTTCAACTCCGTGGACGCCTCGCTGAATTCGGCTCTGATACAAGAGACGAAGGAGTTCCAGCAGTCCGCGGGCGACGGCCTGGACGCGATGACCGGCCTGACCGTCGGGGCCGCGGTGCTCGCGGCGCTCGGCGCGGCCGGCGCCGTACTGGGCATCGGGCGCAGGCTGTCGGAGTACCGGTGAACGGGGGCGGGACGATGCGAGCACGGAGTGACCTTTTTCGCCGGCTGAGCGCTGTACGACGTGTGCGGGCCGGTCTGCGGGGCTGGGGCGGGGTGGGTGCGATGGCGGTCGTCTGCGTCCTCGCGGTCGCCTTCGTGCTGCTGCTGCCGCTCACCCAGTCACGCGGCGAGGCCGGTGCAGACCTCGGCGGACAGCAGATGGTCCAGGGCACCCAGGCCAGGGCACCCAAGTGCGACGAGGCCACCGTCCAGGACCAGAGCCCGTCCCCGTCGGACGCGGACGGCACCACGATCGACGCGATCAAGACCCGCGGCTATCTGAACGTGGGCGTCGACCAGAACAGCTACAGCTGGGGATACCGCAATCCCAACGGCTCCTCCGGTGCGCTGGAGGGCTTCGACATCGACGTGGTCACCGCCATCGCCAAGAACATCTTCGGCAGCTCCTACAGCCCCGAGAAGGTCCGGTTCCGGGCCATACCGACCGACCAGCGCATCCCCGCGATCCAGAAGAAGACCGTCGACATGGTGGTCCGCACCATGACGATCAACTGCGAGCGCGCCGCGAAAGTCGCCTTCTCCGCCCCGTACTTCGTCACCGGCCAGCAGGTCCTCGCCCCGAAGGTGTCGACGATCACCGGCCACAACGACACCCTCGCCGACAAGAAGGTCTGCTCGGCGAAGGGCTCCACGGCGTACGAGCGGCTGGACGCGGACAAGACGGCGCACACGCTGCCCGCGAGCGTCGACATCAAGGACACCGTCCCCAACCAGCTCGACTGCCTGGTGAAGCTCCAACTCGGCGAGACGGACGCGGTGGTGACCGACGGCGCGCTCGCCGCGAGCCTGGCCGCGCAGGACCCGACGGTGGAGCTGAAGGGCGCCGCCTTCACCACCGAGTACTACGGCGTGGCGATGAACCTGAACGCCACCGACCTGGTCCGCCGGGTCAACCGGGTACTGGAGACCTACCGCACCAGCACCGGCCCCGACGGCTGGCACGCGTCCTACACGAAATGGCTGCTGCCCACCCTGCGGGCGGACTCGAAGTCGGCCGACCCGCCCACCCCGCACTACAAGTGACGGACCGTCAATTACCGAACGACACAACGGACTTCCACGGAACACAACGCAGCGAGAGGTGATCGATGGGCGGCGTCACGGGACCCCCCGGGCCGGTAATGGACCGGGACGAGGTGGACCGTGCGCTGGCGCGGCTCGGCGCGGAGCACGAGGCCATCGAGACCTCGCTCCTCGCCCTCCAGGACCACGCGGGCCGCAGACTCCTCGAAGGCGCCGAGCTGACCGGCACGACCAAGGAGCGCTGGGCGTCCACGGACGCGTCGATCACGCTGCTGTGGGCGTACTTCGACGCCTACACCGACGCGTTCCACGCCGCCCAGAGCATCCGCTCGCGGCGCCGCTGGTCCAGCCGTGAGGACCTGGTCGAGTTGACCGAGCTGCTGCGCGGCGAGTCCGTCACGGTCGCCGGTTCCACCACGGCGACGGCCAACATGCCGACGCTGACCGGCGGTTCGAGCAAGCTGAGCCACCAGTTCTCGCTGAACTCGCTCGTCGACGAGATGAACGACCTGTACGCGAACTCGCTGGACATGGTCGTCACCTCCGACGCGGTGTGGTCGGCGCTGCCCGCCCGGATCGATTTACTGGCCGCCGAGTTGCAGCGCACCCGCCAGCTCGCCCACTCCGTCGGCGTCCGCCCTGGCGAACACCCGGCGGGCGACGACCTGGAGCGCATCACCCGCGTCCTGACCGACCTGCGCGAGCGGGTCATCTCCGACCCGCTGGCCTACTGGGTGCGGGCACAAGGGAGTTCGGCCCCCGGCGGCGGCCGCCCGGACACCACGGTCTACGACCGGGAGGCACGCGCCCTGGAGGACGTGCGCCGCGAGATCGACGCCGTGCTGACCGTCCGGCAGGACGCGGAGGCGCGGCTGGTGAAGCTGCGGGACGTGCTCTCCCGCGCGGACCGCACGCTCGCCGAGGCACGCACCGCGCGCGGTGAGGTCCTCGCGAAGATCGCCGCCACGGAGGTGCCGGTCGTCGGCGGACCGCCGACCGTGCTCCAGGAGCAGCTGTCGACGGCCGCCGAGTACCGCAGACACGCCCAGTGGCACCGCCTGTCCCCGCTCCTGGAGTCCCTGGAGCAGAAGGCGGAGGACGAACTGCTGCGCGCCCGCGAGTCGTTGACCGCGGTCACCCAGCCGCTCGCGGTCCGCGCGGAGCTGCGCGGCCGCCTCGACGCGTACAAGGCGAAGGTCGCCCGGCACGGCCTCGCGGAGGACCCGCTGCTGATCGAGCGGTACGACGCGGCCCGCCGCATGCTGTGGAGCGCCCCCTGCGACCTGCGCGTCGCGGAACAGGCGGTGCTGCGCTACCAGCACGCGGCGGCCGAGCAGTTCAACGCGCCGCGGACACAGCCGCAGGGCGGTCCCGAGGACCAGAGGGGGCCGGGCGCGTGAGTGACGAGGGAGAAGCGGGGTCGGTCATGAGTGAGACACAGCGGAAGTGTCAACGGCCGGGCTGCGAGGGCTCGTACGAGGACGTCGGCGGCGGCGAGCTGTACTGCGACACCTGCGGTCTGGCGCCGGTGGTGTCGGCTGGGGGTCCCCCCTCTGGGGGAGGGGCGATCGGCTCACCGCCCACCGGGATGACCAGCGGCAAGGGCTCGCGGGGTGCGGGCAGCGCCAGTTCCCGTACCAGCAGCCGCAGTTCGCGTACGTCGTCGCAGTCGGCGAAGTCCCGGCGCTCGGTGTCGGGGCGGCTCTCGCGCTCGGAGTCGGGCCGCTCCACGGGCCGTTCGGTGTCGGTGCGCAGCTCGGGTTCGTCGTCGGGGACCTCCAGCCGGGGCAGGCTCGGGGTCGGTCTGGTGCAGGTGCCGGGGGTGCCGCGGCCCGACCCGCGCGAGATGGTCCTGGAGAACCCGGAGGTGCCCGAGCGCAAGCGGTTCTGCTCGCGCTCGGACTGCGGTGCGCCGGTGGGGCGTTCCCGCGGCGACAGCCCGGGGCGCACGGAGGGTTTCTGCACCAAGTGCGGCAACCCGTACTCGTTCACGCCCAAGCTGGAAGCCGGCGACATCGTGCACGGCCAGTACGAGACCGTGGGCTGTCTCGCGCACGGCGGCCTCGGCTGGGTCTATCTCGCCGTGGACCGCGCGGTCTCCGACCGCTGGGTGGTCCTCAAGGGCCTCCTCGACACCGGCGACCAGGACGCGATGGAGGCCGCGATCTCCGAGCGGCGCTTCCTCGCCGAGATCGAGCACGCCAACATCGTGCGGATCTACAACTTCGTGGAGCACCTCGACCAGCGGACGGGTTCGCTGGACGGGTACATCGTCATGGAGTACGTCGGCGGCAAGTCCCTCAAGGAGATCGCCAACGACCGCCGTACAGAGAGCGGGAAGCGCGATCCGCTGCCGGTGGAGCAGGCCTGCGCGTACGGCATCGAGGCCCTGGAGGCGCTCGGCCATCTGCACAGCCGCAACCTGCTGTACTGCGACTTCAAGGTCGACAACGCGATCCAGACCGAGGACCAGCTCAAGCTGATCGACATGGGCGCGGTGCGCAGGATGGACGACGACGAGTCGGCCATCTACGGCACGGTGGGCTATCAGGCGCCGGAGGTCGCGGAGGTCGGCCCGTCGGTGGCGAGCGACCTGTACACGGTCGCCCGCACCCTCGCGGTGATGACCTTCGACTTCCAGGGCTACACGAACATCTTCGTGGACTCCCTGCCCGACCCGGACAACATCGAGGTCTTCCGCCGCTACGAGTCGTTCTACCGGCTCCTGGTCCGCGCCACCGACCCCGACCCGGCCCGCCGCTTCGCCTCCGCGCAGGAGATGGCCGAGCAGCTGACGGGCGTCCTGCGCGAGGTCGTCTCACTCCAGACCGGCCGGGCCCGCCCGGCGCTGTCCACCCTGTTCGGCCCCGAACTCAAGGTCACGGACACGGAGTTGTTCCCCAAGCTGGACGGGGACGTGTCCCTGCTGGGGGCGAGAGCGGCGCAGCCGCCGAAGCGGACCTCAAGTGCCCGCACCGGCACGGCACTTGCCGAACGGCCCACCGGCGGCCCGGTGCTGACCGCGCTGAACGGCAGCGCGCCGAGCACCGTCAAGCAGGTCGACTCCCCCGCCGTGGCCCTCGCGCTGCCCGTTCCGCACGTCGACCCGACCGACCCCAACGCGGGCTTCCTGGCGGGCCTGATGGCGACCGCGGCGACCGAACTGCTCGGCGCGCTCGCATCCGCGCCGTCGCCGTCCGTGGAGACCCGGCTGCGGCAGATCCGGGCCTGGCTGGAGAACGGCGACTCGTACACCGCGCTGGACGCCCTGGCGAAGCTGGAGGACGAGCGGCCCGACGACTGGCGGGTGGTCTGGTACACGGGCGTGGCCGCGCTGTCGACCCGTGACTACGAGGCCGCCGCGCTGTCCTTCGACGCGATCTACGACGCCTTCCCGGGCGAGCCCGCGCCGAAGCTGGCGCTGGGCCTGTGCGCCGAGGTGCTGGGGCAGTTGGACAACGCGGCGGAGTACTACCGGCTGGTGTGGTCGACCGACCCGAGCTATGTGAGCGCGGCCTTCGGCCTGGCCCGCGTCCAGTTCGCGACCGGCGACCGGCCGGGCGCCGTACGGACGCTGGAGTCGGTGCCCGAGGCGTCCATCCACTACACGGCCGCGCGCGTGGCCGCCGTACGGGCGCGGCTTCGGGAGCGGGCCGCGACGGCCGACGACACGCCGTTCCTGGACGATCTGACCGCGGCCGCCGGACAGGTGGAAGCGCTGGAGGGATACGGTCTGGACGCCGTCCGGCGCGAGCGGTTGTCGGCCGAGGTCCTCGGCCGCGCCCTCGACTGGATACTCTCCGGAGGCCAGGGTTCCGTGCCGCTCACGCGGCGGGAGCTGCTCGGCAGCGAGCTGGACGAGCGGGGACTCCGCTTCGGCCTGGAGCGTTCGTACCGCACGCTGGCCCGGCTGGCACGGGACGGCGAGGAGAGGATCGACCTGGTGGAACGAGCCAACCGTTACCGCCCCCGGACGTGGGTGTAGTTGATGTCGCAGATGCCCCAGCTCGCCGCCTGCCCGAGCTGCGAAGAGCCGCTCGAATCGGGTGACCGCTTCTGCGGTGCGTGCGGATACGACCTGTCCGCCGTGCCCGCGCCGCCGGACGACCACCCGACGCTCACCATGAACGGCGCGGTGCCGCTCCCACCCGAGGAGGCAGCGGACGTGAACTGGCCCGTGGTACCCCAGCCGGAGGGCGCCGAGACCTCGCCGACGGTCCATCTGCCCACCGACCTGGCCGGCACGGACTCGGGCGGCACCCCCCTGCCGTCCAACGCCCCGCTGCCGCCCACCGGTTCGCCGGTCTCCCCGGCCACGGGCGTACGGTTCGACCGGCCGCCGGAGCCCGACGAGTACCCGCTGCAGGCGCCGGACCCGCGGGTCGCCGCCGATCCGCCGACCGCGGGCGAGGGCGTCAAGGTGTGCGTGGCCTGCCGCTCGGGCCGGGTGGACCCGGACGGCTACTGCGAGAACTGCGGGCACGCCCAGCCCCGCGAACGCGACCACATGGAAGAGGAGTTGGGCCCGCTCGCGGCGGTCAGCGACCGCGGGCTGCGGCACCATCGCAACGAGGACGCCTTCGCCGTAGGACAGTGCCTGCTGCCCGACGGGGCGCCCGCGCTGGTCGCGGTCGTGTGTGACGGGGTGTCGTCGGCGACGCGTCCCGACGCGGCCTCGCTGGCCGCCTCGCGGCAGGCCGGTGAGGCGTTGCTGGCCGCGCTGCCGCAGGGCACGCATCCGCAGGCGGCGATGCACGAGGCGATCATCGCAGCCTCGCACGCGGTCAACTCCCTTGCCCAGGAACCCGCCACGGCCCGCGAGCACGCCCCGCACCAGAACGCGCCGGCCTGCACCCTGGTCGCCTCCATCGTCACCCCGACCCTCCTGGTCGTCGGCTGGGTCGGCGACAGCCGCGCCTACTGGATCCCGGTGGACCGCAGTTCACCGCCGGCCCGGCTCACCGAGGACGACTCGTGGGCGGCCCAGATGGTCGCCGCGGGCCTGATGAACGAGGCGGAGGCCTACGCCGACGAGCGCGCCCACGCGATCACCGGCTGGCTCGGCGCGGACGCGTACGAACTGGAGCCGCACACGGCTTCCTTCAAGCCGGACCGGCCGGGTGTAGTGGTGGTGTGCACGGACGGACTGTGGAACTACGCGGAGTCCGCCGAGGAGATGGCCGAGGTCGTCCCCCCCGACGCCATGGTCCGCCCGCTGCACAGTGCCCAGGTCCTGGTCGGCCACGCGCTGGACGGCGGGGGCCACGACAACGTAACAGTGGCCGTCGTGCCGTTCCCGGTACCGCCGCAAGGGGCAGTAATCGGCTGAGGCCACATATGACGGGGACGGCCTCGGACCGGTGGGGACCGGTCCGCACATAGTCATCGCCCCATTCAGGTGGGGTACTTGAGGGGGATCAGAGTAGGCATGGCCAATTTCTCGAAGTCGAACGTGCCACAGTTCTCGGTCGACGTGTACCAGAACGAGTACCTGCCGGAGGGCGGTCGCGAGGTCAACGCGATCGTCACGGTCACCTCGACCGGCGGCGGCACCATCGGGAGCCCGGTCGCGGCGCCCCATCTGTACTCGGCCGGGCAGGGTCCGGACGCGGCCGTGGCGATCATGGTCGACTGTTCGGGGTCGATGGACTATCCGCCGACCAAGATGCGCAACGCCCGGGACGCCACGGCCGCCGCGATCGACACCCTGCGCGACGGGGTGCACTTCGCGGTGATCGGCGGCACGCATGTCGCCAAGGAGGTCTATCCGGGCGGCGGGGCGCTCGCGGTGGCCGACTCCCGGACCCGGGACCAGGCCAAGCACGCGTTGCGCAAGCTGAGCGCGGGCGGCGGTACGGCGATCGGCACCTGGCTGCGGCTCGCCGACCGGCTGCTGTCCTCGGCGGACGTCTCCATACGCCACGGCATCCTGCTGACCGACGGCCGCAACGAGCACGAGGCGCCGGAGGATCTGAAGGCGTCCCTCGGCTCCTGCGCCGGACGTTTCACCTGTGACGCGCGGGGCGTCGGCACCGACTGGGAAGTGAAAGAAGTCACAGGGATCGCCTCCGCGCTGCTCGGCACTGCCGACATCGTCGCCGACCCGGCCGCGCTCTCCGCCGACTTCACCAAGATGATGGAGACGGCGATGGGCAAGGAGGTCGCGGACGTCGCGCTGCGGCTGTGGACGCCGGTGGGCACGGCCATCAAATTCGTCAAGCAAGTCGCGCCCAGGGTCGAGGAGTTGACCGACCGCCGCACCGAAGCGGGCCCCCGCGCCGGGGACTACCCCACCGGGTCCTGGGGAGACGAGTCCCGTGACTACCACGTGTGCGTCGAGGTCCCCGAGGCCGGCATCGGCCAGGAGATGCTGGCCGCGCGGGTCTCGCTGGTCGTCCCGCAGCCCGACGGAAGCACTCAAAACCTGGGCGCCCAGGGCCTGGTGAAGGCCGTATGGACCGACGACATGGTGGCCTCCACGTCCATCAACCCGCAGGTAGCGCACTACACCGGCCAGGCCGAACTGGCGCAAGCCATCCAACAAGGCCTCGATCTCCGCAAATCGGGAGATGTCGACGGAGCAACGGCCAAACTGGGACGGGCCGTTCAGCTCGCCAGCGTCTCCGGAAACGCGGATACTGCGAAACTGCTTGCGAAGGTGGTGGACGTGGTCGATGCCGCGGCGGGTACTGTGCGACTGAAGGCGAAGGTCGCGGAGGCCGACGAGATGACTCTCGAAACACGGTCCACAAAGACTGTTCGTGTAAAGAAGTGACCTAACCAGCACCACTCCGTGAGACCGAGAACGACCCTGTGCGAAAGGGGGACGCGCCGACATGCCGACCTGCCCGAACGGACACCAGTCGGGTTCCGACGACTGGTGCGAGGTCTGCGGTCACCGCATGGCCGGTGCCGTGCCCCCGCCCCCTCCCCCGCCCCCCGGCGGCGGCTACGGCTTCCCGCCGCCCGCGCCCGGCCGCGGCCCGTCCGCCGAGGCGGAGCTCTGCCCGCAGTGCCGCACGCCCCGCGAGGGCGGTGCGCCGTTCTGCGAGGAGTGCCGGTGGAACTTCCTCACGAACACGGCGACGTCGTACACCCCGGCCGCCCCGCGCCCCTCGACGCCCGGACCGGGCCCCGGCCCGAGCCCGGCGTCCCGCTTCCAGCAGCAGCCTCCGCCGCCCGGTCCGGGTCCCGGTCCGTCGTACGGCAGTGACCCCTACGAGTACCAGGGCTCACGGCCGTCACAGATGAACCGGCCGGCTGAGCCCATACCCCCGTTCGGCAGTGACCCGGCGGGACGACCTGGGGCGCCTGGCGGTCCCGGTGGACCTGGTGGATCCGGCGGTCCTGGTGGGCCGAACGGTCCCGGTGCCTTCGGTGGCGAACGGCAGGGCGGGCCCGGTGCACCGGGTGGTCCGGGCTCGCAGGGGTTCGGTAACGAGCGGCAGGGTGGGCCCGGCGGACCTGGTGGCCCCGGTGGTCCCGGCTCGCAGAGCTTCGGCAATGAGCGGCAAGGCGGTCCTGGCGGTCCTGGTGGACCCGGCGCACAAGGCTTCGGCAACGAGCGCCCGGGCGGTCCCGGTGGACCCGGTGGCCAGGGCTCGCAAGGCTTTGGTGGCGAACGCCAAGGTGGACCCGGTGGCCAGGGTGGTCCCGGCGGTCCGGGCGCACAAGGTTTCGGCAACGAGCGGCAAGGTGGGCCCGGCGGCCCCGGCGGCTCGCAGGGCTTCGGTGGTGAGCGTCAGGGTGGCGGTCCCGCGCCCTTCGGCGGCAACGACCCGTCCGGCCCGCCGCGGACGTTCGGCAACGAGGCCTCCGGCTCGCCCTCGCCCTTCGGCAACGAGGCGCCCGGCCGGCCCAATCCGTTCGGCAACGAGCAACCCCCGGGTCCCGGCGGCCAGTTCGGCAACGAGCGCCCCGGCCAGGGTGAGTTCGGCGGGGGCCGCCCCGGTGCCTTCGGCGGCGAGCGGCAGGGTCCGCCCGGACCGTTCGGCAACGAGCCCTCGAACCCGCAGGGTCCCTCGGGCTTCGGCCCCGACCCCTCGCGGCCGATCCCGCCGCCGCCCGGACCTACGCCCCCCGCGGGCCCCGGCGCGACAAGCGGCGCTCCGCAGGCGTTCCAGCAGTCCGCGCCGCCGGCCCCGCCCGGGTTCCCGCAGGAGACGAACCGTCCGCAGCAGGGCGGCCCGTCCTTCGGCGGCGGTGACGACGACTGGGTGATCTCCCCGCCGACCCCCGGCTCCCCGGGCGGTCCCGGCGGTCCTGGCGGTCCTGGCGGTCCTGGTCAGGGTGGTGGCTACGGCTATCCGCAGCCCGGTTCCACCCAGGCCCCGCCTCCGCCGCGTCCGGCGTACCAGCAGCAGCCGACGACATGGATGGCGACGATCGGGCCGGACCGCGAGTACTTCATGGCGATGATGCAGCGCTCGGGACCGGAGGCCGCGGGGCTCAATCTGCCCGCGTACTCGCCCGAGCAGCAGCGGCAGCTCACCGGCAACCAGATCACCATCGGTCGCCGCCGCCACTCCACCGGTGAGTCCCCCGACATCGATCTGTCGGTGCCGCCGGAGGATCCGGGTGTCTCGCATCAGCACGCGGTGCTGGTGCAGCAGCCGGACGGGAGTTGGGCGGTTGTCGACCAGAACTCGACGAACGGTACGACGGTGAATGGTGGCGAGGAGCCGATTCAGCCGTTTGTGCCGGTGCCGTTGCAGGATGGGGATCGGGTGCACGTTGGGGCTTGGACGACGATCACTGTCCGGCGGGGTTAGGCGTCGGCGCCAGCTGGAATTGCCGCGATGGGTTCTTGGTCGTCTGCGGGCCCGTCGTGGCTGGTCGCGCAGTTCCCCGCGCCCCTTTCGGGGCGCTGTAGTTAGCGGAGAGGCCAGGCGTGCGAGCCCTCCGGGGCGTCTAGCCATGCCCATGCCTGCTCGTCGGCGAGCGTGATGCCGTAGCGCTCTCGGCCTGGTCTTCCTTCTTGCTCCCACAGGTCACGGGCGTCCTGCGGAGCAAGCGTGCCGTGGGTGAGAGTGAGCAGGAAGCGGAGTAGTTCGTGGTCGCCGGGGCGGTGCGGGATCTCGCCCTGTACGGCGGGCTCGGTGCCGCGTAGGGGGACGAAGTACGCGGCCGTGTTCAGGAAGGTGCCCTCGGCGTGGGTCGCGTCGTGGACGGTGAGGGCGATCAGGCCGGTGGCCAGGGGTGCCAGGATGCGGGCGCCGGGGCTGCACTGGGCTAGCCAGGCTCGCGGGATCGATGTCAGGGCGCAGGTCGCGATGATCCGGTCGTAGGGGGCGTGCTCGGGGACTCCTCGGGTGCCGTCGCCGGTGACCACGGTCGGGCGGTATCCGGCGGTGGCGAGGTGGGTGCGCGCTGACTCGGTGATCTCCGGTTCCAGGTCGACGGTGGTGATCAGGGCGTCGCCGAGACGGTGGGCTAGCAGCGCCGCGTTGTAACCCGTCCCTGCGCCGATCTCCAGGACCCGGGCACCGTCCGCGACCCGCAGTTCGGCCAGCATCCGCGCCATCAGCGAGGGCTGGCTGCTCGACGACACCAGCTCGCCGTCCCGCAACCGCGTGGCGAGCGGTACGTCGGCGTACACCCCGCGCAGCCAGCGCTCCCGGGTGCGCGGGTCGGGGCTGCCGCCCCACAGCCGCTCGTAGCCGCCCTCGGCACCGACGTAGTAGTACGGCACGAAGAGGTGCCGCGGCACCGACGCGAACGCCGTCCGCCACCCCGGGTCCGTGTCCCAGGCGCCGCTCAGCCCGATCGCCCGCACCAGTTCCGCCCGCGCGGAGACGGCGACGGCGTCCAGGTCTTTGTCGAGAGCGTGCGCGCTCATACGTCCACTGTCCTGCCGTAGGGGCCGGGAGGCGAGCGGTCGTAGGTCCGAAGTCCTCCGTCGCCCGGTCTGAGACCATGGGAGCGTGACAGAGATTCGGCGCGGCACGCTTCAGGAGCAGACCTTCTACGAGCAGGTCGGCGGGGAGGAGACCTTCCGCCGCCTCGTCCACCGTTTCTACGAGGGCGTCGCCGGGGACCCGCTGCTGAGGCCCATGTATCCGGAGGAGGACCTGGGCCCGGCCGAGGAGCGCTTCGCCCTCTTCCTGATGCAGTACTGGGGCGGCCCGACGACGTACAGCGACAACCGCGGCCACCCGCGGCTGCGGATGCGCCACGCCCCGTTCCAGGTGGACCAGGCCGCGCACGACGCCTGGCTGAAGCACATGCGGGTCGCCGTCGACGAGCTCGGGCTGTCCGAGGAGCACGAGCACACGTTGTGGAACTACCTGACGTACGCCGCCGCCTCGATGGTGAACACGGCGGGCTGAGCCACGGCGGGCTGAACTCCCTTTACCGTGCGGGGAGTTCGACTTACCGTGCGGGGAGTTCGGCGGCGCGCTCAGCGCACGCTGACGCCCAGCGTCCCAACTCCCGCCCTGCGTACGGCGATCGAGCCGTACGGCGTGCGCAGCCGTAGCCACGCGCCCGACGAGAAGAGGACCGACTCGCCGCCGGGGCGCAGGAATCCGAGTGACTGGGCCGCGTGGACCGCGCGTACCGGCAGTGAGGTGTCGCCGACCGTGCGGGACCAGATCTCCCGCCCGACGCGGTCGAGTTCGGCGCGCGTGCGGGTCTCGGGGGTCAACTCCTGGGTGCGGGAGCGGAATTCGGCGACTCCGGCGGCGATCATCCCGCGCAGTGCCTGCGGGCCGGGGAGGCCGGACTCGGGGGTCCAGCCGCCGCGGGGTGGCAGCACTCCGGCCCACGGCGGGCCGGTCACCGCGGCCGGTACGCCGGCCGTGGCTGCCAACTCGTCGAGGGTTTCCAGGAGTTCACCGGCGGAGACGGTCACGTCGAGGGTGACGTCGAGGCCGTTCTCGTACGGCTTGGCGAGGCGTACCGCGCGGATGGCGAGGACCTCGAAGGACGGTGGACGCCCGAAGACGGCGAGGGCCGTGCCGGCCGCCTGGAGGCGGACCGCGGCGCCGCGGTCGTAGTGGAGCAGCCGGGAGAGGAAGGCCGCGAAGTCCGCCGTCTCCCCTTCGTCGGCGAGGTGGAGGACCGTCATGCGGCTACGGCCTCGTCCTCGGCGTCGTCCCGGTATTCCTCCAGGAACTCCCGTTCCTCGGCGGTGATCCGGCGCGGGCGCTGTGCCGCGAAGTCGAACGGGACGACGACCGTGGAGGCGCGGACGTAGATCTGGTCGCCGTCCTTCACCTCGTAGGTGATGGTGAAGGACGCCGCCCTGATCTCGGTGATCCACAGCTCGATGTCCACCGGTGTGTGCCGGTGGACGAGCTGGCGTTTGTAGTCGATCTCGTGGCGCGACACCACCGACCCCTGCTGGAAGTCCTTCTCCGGGCGGAACAGGAAGTCGATACGGGCTTCCTCCAGGTAGCGGAGGAAGACCACGTTGTTGACGTGGCCGTACGCGTCCATGTCCGCCCAGCGCAGTGGGCAACGGTAGATGTGGCGCAAGAAGATCAGCCCCGGGTCAGCTTCTTGTAGGTGGCGCGGTGCGGACGCGCCGCGTCCGCACCGAGTCGCTCGACCTTGTTCTTCTCGTACGACTCGAAGTTGCCCTCGAACCAGTACCACTTCGACTCGCCCTCGTACGCGAGGATGTGCGTCGCGACCCGGTCCAGGAACCAGCGGTCGTGGGAGATGACCACGGCCGCACCGGGGAACTCGAGCAGCGCGTTCTCCAGCGACGACAGGGTCTCCACGTCGAGGTCGTTGGTGGGCTCGTCGAGGAGCAGCAGGTTGCCGCCCTCCTTGAGGGTCAGCGCCAGGTTCAGGCGGTTGCGCTCACCACCGGAGAGGACACCGGCCGGCTTCTGCTGGTCCGGGCCCTTGAAGCCGAAGGCGGACACATAGGCCCGCGACGGCATCTCGACCTGGCCGACGTTGATGTAGTCGAGCTCGTCGGAGACGACGGCCCACAGCGACTTCTTGGGGTCGATGTTGGCGCGGCTCTGGTCGACGTAACTGATCTTGACGGTGTCGCCGACCTTGATGGAGCCGGAGTCCGGGGTCTCAAGGCCCTGGATCATCTTGAACAGCGTGGTCTTGCCCGCGCCGTTGGGACCGATGACCCCGACGATGCCGTTACGCGGCAGCGTGAAGCTCAGGTCGTCGATGAGGACCTTGTCGCCGAACGCCTTGGAGAGGTTCTGGACCTCTACGACGATCGAGCCCAGACGCGGGCCCGGCGGGATCTGGATCTCCTCGAAGTCCAGCTTCCGCATCTTGTCGGCCTCGGCCGCCATCTCCTCGTAACGGGCGAGGCGCGCCTTGGACTTGGTCTGACGGCCCTTGGCGTTGGAGCGAACCCACTCCAACTCCTCCTTGAGCCGCTTCTGGCGCTTCTCGTCCTTGCGGCCCTCGACCTTGAGGCGGGTGGACTTCTTGTCGAGGTACGTGGAGTAGTTGCCCTCGTAGGGAATCGCACGGCCGCGGTCCAGTTCGAGGATCCACTCGGCGACGTTGTTCAGGAAGTACCGGTCGTGAGTCACGGCGACGACGGCGCCCGCGTACTTCGTGAGGTGCT
>Ga0307515_10005351_pt1 | contig 26065 bp, 7 predicted proteins | sample 17_EM_MG_FD_194513 | JGI IMG/M metagenome (GOLD analysis project Ga0307515, IMG submission 194513) | Populus trichocarpa ectomycorrhiza microbial communities from riparian zone in the Pacific Northwest, United States - 17_EM | ecosystem: Host-associated > Plants > Roots > Unclassified | place... | reverse complement strand
ATATATATATATATATATATATATATATATATATATATATATATATGCATTTGTATGATGATATATATGCATTTGTTTTTCGTTCCCTTGAAAATAAAATTGCATCTATCTTAGGATCAGTATTTGAGTTCACACTTAAATAGAGTTATTAAACATAGTTGAATCCAAAATTCAAGTCAAAACCAAGATAACAACGGGTTAATGGAACCTTGCTCGGTTATTTTTTTTAAAATAAAGTGGTTTTAACTTTTTTTTAATAAAAATCAATGAGTTTTGACAAAATTGACGATCACTTATACACTAAAATTAAAGATATTTGTTACTTCTCTTTGAAGTACCTTATCTCATTATGAGAGTGTACATCCACAACAAACCAACAAACATTTGAAGTTTCAAATTAAAAACACATTGAAGGTGATAGTGTAGTATAACTCATTTTTCTTTGAAGTACTTCATGCATAAGACTTAAATATAAAGATAATTAATGATTTAAATAGATTTCATATGCTAAAAAATGTTGTTATCAATTTTTTACCCCACAAAAAAATCAAGAAAAAAATAGAAAAAATACAAGAGGATACACATGAAGAAAGTTTAGAAGATTGTCCAAGTTGGTGTTAAAGGACCAAACTGACAAGTGAAAAAGTTGGAGGACTAGAATGTATAAGATTGACAAAATTGACGACCTAATTCTGATCGACAAAAGACCTATATGGTGAAAATATTTTTATTTGGGGTAAAAAAATACAAATTTATATGAGTAAGGACTCAATGAGGAATTTGAAAGGCCTAATTAATTTTATTGTGGACTGAATTGCAAGAAAAATCAGATTTTGGAGTGAATTTGGGTGTTAATTGAAAGAAATTGAAGTTTGGGGAACTGGAATTGAACTTTGAAAAGTTTAATTGGTCAAATCAGGGGCTTAATTGAGAAAAAACTAAAGTTTGATAGCTAATTAGAGGTTTGATTAAAAATATTCAAAATTAAGGACCAAATCGTAAAAGGTGTGAGACTTTAAAGGCTATAATTGACCAAATCCGGAGCCAAATTAAGGAAAATTAAAAGTTTGATGGTTAGTTAAAGGTTCAAGTGCACAAATCAAAAACCAAATACTAAGATGAAAATGACGCTAAACTTTGGAGCTAATGATTAAGTTTGGCAGGGGTGAAATTGCATAAAATTAAGAGTTTATGAGACAATTACAGGCTGCAATTAAAAGAAATTGGAAGAATAGGGACTAAAATCAAATATGTTAGATCCCAAATTAAAAACCCTAATTTTTAGAGGTTTAATCTAAATGACACGTCGTTCACTTACTCTTCATATTTTTCCTTAACAGTTTTGGATGATCGAGTTAACACCTTCCAAATTGTGAAGTTCTAGACCTCTAAATGACACGAGGTGTTTTGCAAATGGAAGAAGAACATCCCTCTACAACTCCATTTCCATGAAATTGGACGTTTACATCTCAATTCTTCCATAAAAGCCTCCAACATCTTATCCTTAATCAGTCATCACTACATTTTTAAATTCTAGATTGATTGAGTTAACATTTTCAAGTGAATAAATATGCAGCTATAGACCTTCAAAATGAAGCAAGGATAAATCCAAATGAAAGATGTGCATCTCTTTGACCAAGTTCAATTGGTTTCCGATGACGTTTACATCCGAGTTTCTCCAACGAAGCCCTGAAAATAGCCAACTCAATCAACCTTGACTGAGATACCCATTTGTGAAAAACTACCTAGCCTTTTAATGTGTTCACATTTAAAAACTCCAAGAGGGTTCTTATCAAGGGCCATAAATCTTTCATCTAAGATCAAAATGTGAAAATGTATGCCTGTGTCTCCAAGAAAGAGAAAACCACCTAGGCAAAACCATCATCCTAAAAAATCATTGAAGGACAAAGGTTCCAACTATTAACATTTTTCTAGAGCTCTTTTATTTTTATCAAAGGACTGAGCTTTAATCAATATTTGAGGGAACCCACCAAAAAACCTAGAAAAGCCCTATAAATACCACTAGAAATCAAAGAAAAAAAGAGAAGAAGGGAAGAGAAAAAAACAGTAAAGATATACTTTGTAAAAAGGAACCCTAGTGTGAAGGTTTAAAAAGTTGAATGGAAGGTCTAGCAAGCTTTGGAAAGAATAGAAAGTGAAAGGGAAAGAAGAAAGGAAAAGAGAAGGGAAGTAGCAGCTTATAACCAATAAGTTTCAAAAAGGTATAAACATTTGAAAACTCAATAGTGGAATCCATGTGGTATGCCCATTCATGTTTTTTCAATGTTTAACATCGTTTTAAATCTTTTTGACATTATTTTATATTTTAGTATTTATGTGGATTAATGAATGAAAAAGTTGTTTTAATTGATTAATCTTGTTTTGAAGTTAACTTAATGTTGTTGGGATGTTTAAAAGGTGTTTGTGTGTTTGGTTTTGATGAAGTATAGTAGTTTTGGAATGTATCAAAGGTAACAGTAGGTGTTTGATGACTTTTTCTATATTGCTAATACATGTTCTTGATTCTTAAGTTTAGTTTGGATCTCAAATGTTTAAAGAGTCAATTTTGGATTGAGTTTTGATTTTTTTTGTCGGCTGATAATAGGGTTGTAATTTTGAAAGTTGAAATCTTATACATGTTCTTGATGATTCGAGATTATTTGTTAGTGTTTTTTCATTCAAACCTGCTTGTTTATGATAATGTGGCTTGTTGGGGCTAAGAAACCTGGGTTCAGAGGCTTAAAATGTATTTTCTAGGCATGCTGGTTTTCTAAGCAACCTAGGTTTATGTTCTTTATGTTCATTTAAATAACATTGTCTTGAGTGCTAGTTTTAGATTTCATTTTTATTTGATCTTGGTTTCTACAAGTTCGTGTATCATTATTAGTAAATAATTTAGGTTTTTATGCATCAATAACATGTTTTTGTGGGTTTTAATCTTAGGATTTTGATTTAGAACTGAAATCTATTTTGACAAAAATCATAATGTTTGAGTAATAATTAAAGCAAATGGATACTTGATTCTTGATCTGTGCTTGATTGCGAACAAATCCTTGTCTTTTATTGCTTGAAATTTGATCTTGTTTGATATTTATGTTATTGGGTTTGAGTTTGAATGTTCTTCATTATTTTTTGTGTTTTTTATTTTTTTTTTGTTTGATTTATTTTTGTTAGAAAATTTTATGTTTTTTTTTAGTTTTGATTTTGTTTCGTTTTAAATCTTTGTCTGGTTTAGTTTTGGGTTAAACCTTGGTTTTCGGTTCAGTTTATGGTTGAACCAATATTTTCGAGTCAACCCAATCAGATCAAAACCAGGTCAAATACTTTAAGGTTTTGTTTGGTTTGCCACTGTTTTGATAAATGGAATTTTGGCTTAAGGGTATATTTGACAAACACGTCTTTAGACATGTTTTGACACTTTTGTTTTTAACAAAAATATAGTTATATCAAACATGGCCTTAAAAAGAATTTAAAAATGATTTTTTGCTTGTTGCATACAACTCAATCCTTATAAAAATTGCATTTTTATTTATAAAAAAGGAGAGAAATTGTTTTTTAACATGGTTTTAAAAAAATACCTGCATTGACTTTCCTTTACATCTTTTGAAATTTACACCAAGTTTGTAAATTTCCTTAAGGTTTAATTAATATTTTAATAACTCTAAAATTTTAATTCATGAAAATTAATGGTCAACATCCTGGTATAAATATTGAACCTTTAAGTAGGTTGGTATTTGAATACCAGGAGTTGATTAGAAAAATTTTAAAATTATTTTAGATGTTCATCAATTTTAATTGAGAATATTTTTCACCACAATATACGAGTTGTAGAGAACCTTTTTTCCTTCCAGGATAGATGAACCTTAGAAGGGCATCTATATGTATCTTTTCTATAAGAATTTATTTGGGCATATGAGTCTATAATAAAGTTGAAAAGCTAGATTTATTCATGGAATAAATCTTTATTCTGAGCTATAAACAAACTATCGGTTAGGACTCATCAAAACCTTTAAACAATGTCTAAACCACACAATATAGTTTATCTCAGTTAAGGTACGTTAGGGGTTCTAATATCCTCTTTAGTCACAACTAGTCTTTTACCTTTAAATTTTTTGATAAAACTAGTATATCAAGTCTTTTAATGACCCTAAATCAAATAAATAGATAATAACTTCTCAATCTCGATATCCTGTCACGTCACGCGACTATGAACGACATAGAAAATCAACTACTGAGAATTTTTGTAGTCATATAGATATTTCGTGATTCCGTAACAAGGAAGACAAACAAAAGCATGTCACACATGAAATAGTATAATTAATCATCACAAGAAGAAGAGGAAGCAGTCCGTAGTCTCATTTTCTTTTTCCAAGCATACATCATTAAATATTTGCCTACAAAAAAATGTTATCTACACCAGTCTCTTCGAAGTTTTCCGGTCATCAGGGGTATGAAAAGTATGGACTTAGCTAGAGTATAACGAGCTTGTTTGGGAACTCAGCCGGCCACATGTTCCATAACTTATAATTTTTTTTAATTAAAAAAATATTTTTTTAATTTTTTATATGTTAATAAAAAAATTAAAATATAATTTTAAATAAAAAAATATTTTAAAAAACAACCTCTATTATAATATATGATATACTTGAAAAAATAATGATAAACCATAACTCAGTTATTACATGAAATGAAAAGTTTGTTTGGAAATGTAGTGCAAATTGTATTTTTTTAAATTTTGAATTTTTTTAAAAAAAATTTTAAAAAAAATTTTAGATCGTTTAATATTAAAAATATATTTTTTAAAAATATAATATTATTTTAATATATTTTTAAATAAAAAATATTTTAAATTACAATAGCTACCTGACTTATTCATACCAGAATTACGACGACCGACAATTTCAAGCAAGACAAAGGTCGAAATGGAAGGATATTGCTTGCACTTGCTATTACCCAATTAATGCATGGGAAAATGGCTCTAATTTTAATGGAGACGTACACACAACACGTGATATAGCAATCTAGCCCAGCCCACAATTCTGAGTTTCTGACTACACGAACCCGTTTTCTTCTATCAAATCAATCGCGTGATATAGCTCTATGTGCAGCTTGCATCAACAGATTATGGGTGGTTATAGAATAATAATCATTATGGATTAAATGCGTAGTATACTTGGCTGAGTCATTGGTCTTTAACTTTGGGAGAACTGTTATTTATTAGGTGAGATTAGACGTGTTTTTAGGTTTGAAATTTGAATAGTTGGTTTGAGAGTTTCGCTTCCTCGTCACGATAATTTTTTTTTTTGGTTTAATGTGGGTGTTCGGGCAGATTGTATGTACCTCGACTAATCCCACGGGCCCTGAAGTTAACGACCATGTAAGCCTCTTGGCCATCATACGAGCAACCACATGGCTCGAACCTGAGACCACAAAGAGAGCAAACCTCTTGGTCCCAAGCTCTTACCACTGGGCACCACCTAGATAATTTGAGATAATTTTTTTAATTAATGTGGATGTTTGAATTAACTTGTATGTGTTTTAATTAATTTTATGAATTTTAAAATTAATGATTATATAAATTTCTAATAACTATTATATTAGCAATTATAAGACTTGAACCTGAAAATATAAAAAAAACAAATTTTTTAATCTCAAATTATTATCACTGTTCTTTTTTCTACTATTCTGCTTTGGTTTAGTTTTAGGCTCCTTTTAGTTGTTCTTTGCTTGCTTTTCTATCATTTTCATGTCCTATTTTATTGTTTTTTTAATCAAGCAAACTACTGTTGTTATTGGGTTTGGTAATATTATCATTCTTCCACATCATTTCTTTGGATTAAAGGGTGTGGATGGGTTCATTTATATTTTTTATTGGTTTTCTTTTAGGTCTACTTACATTTTTTTTTTGTTACAGATTGTCTTTCACAGAAGGAGATGAGAACAGTTTTCCAAGCTCTCATTACTAGTATTAAATTTAAAAAAGATAATAATACTATTGAAAAAAATCATGAGTTTGATTTGAAAAGTAAAATTAAAAATTATTATTATTATTATGGTTAATATTATTATTATTATTATTTATTATTATTACCATCATCATTAATAAAAAAAATTAAAAATATTATTACTAAGAAAAATAATAAATTTGATTTAAATGGATTAAAAACTATAAGAACTTGAGTCAAACAAGTTTAATAATATTAATAATAATATTATTTTTATTATTATTAGGGGAGCCAGACCCTAGAAACCCGCTTGCCTGGGTCGGCCGCCAGACCCAAGTCTTTTTTAAAAATATTTTTTAAAATGTAAAATAATTTTTTACATTTTAAAAAGAAATTGTTATTGACCTACTACGGAATGCGAGCCAAAACATAGTTTCTACGAAATTAGGTTCACACGAGTTTTTTTTCTATAAATAAAGGGATTACACAAAAAAATACTCAAGTTGTTGTTGGGGGACAAAAAAGAAATTAAAATAAAATAAAAGGAAGAAGTAAAAAGCCAAGAATTAAAAGAAAATGAGTTGAAGAAAAGAAAGAAATAAACCGAAGAAGAAAAGAAAATTAGGGTTACCAAAAGTTTGTAAGTGTTTATCAAATCATCATAATTTGATTGTAATGTTAAGAAAATTACATATAAATAATAAAATCCCAATCAAAATTAAATTTGTTTTCAAAACCCACTAACTAATAAAAATCTAATAAAATATCAATTAAAGTTTAAAAATAAAACTAAAAAATCAATAATTTCAATTTGGTTGTGTTCAATCTCCCAACTAAAAAGTAATAAAATAAACCATTATATGTCATCTCATCTCAGTCTATACATACATATGTAGAATCTATATCAAGGGTCTGATGTCCCCACCAATTACTAATATCAATTAATAAAATCTAAATTAATTCAGATATTAACAGTTAAGATCTTATTTTTATGAATTAATGAATAGTGAATATATTTTTTTAAATTTATATTTATTTTTTAAAAGAAATCAATATCATTGATGTTAAAATAATTTTTTTTTTAATTTCTTAAATATAACACACCATGTTACTAGCTCATGTAGTGACTCGTTTCCGATCTTCTATTCCAATATCTTCGTGGTAGCTAGAGGCATGGAGGATTCAAATTGCTAATCATTTCACCAGAAAATAATGAAAGAAAAAAATGGGATGATGGAGACACTCAAGAAAAAGGAAAGTGATTTAGAATTTGGCACGAAACATAATGCCCTCATCTGTAGGAGAAGGGCCCCGCCAAAGAGAAGATGTACCTTGTTCCCTTGAATTCCAATTTTGAAAAACTCAGCCTCCCTCCTCAAAAATGACATTTTTTTGGTTCTTTATTCGTCCTTTACTTTAATTTTTAAAGTGTATTTTTTAAATAATATTTTATTTTATTTTATTTTTAATATCAACATATTAAAAATATATAAAAAATAATTTAAAAAAAATTCATTTTTTAGTCGTAAAAACATCTAGAAACATATCTATTAATGAAAATGAAGATAATAATGAATTAATACATAATAATATTTTCATGGATTATTTGGTAACATTTTGTACTTTGCAACTAAGCACAATAACGTGAGTTGAGATTAATATTAATAAAAGTAGCATTTGGTTATTGGTTGTTTATTTTTTAAAAATATATTTTCAATTTTAAAAAATAGTGGATCTTAATGATTTGTTTCGGTTGACATTAGTGTTTTTTTATATATATATATTTAAAAAATTTTGAGTTAAAAATGCTTTCTTTATTATTAAAAACACGAGATCAACTTGCTATGATTCAAAAATCAAAACCATTTTTTTCAATTGTCATGTGTTTTACATTTAAATAAAATCTACACTGATTTTAAACAAAAAAAAAAATTTGTGTCTGTTTGGGAGTGTGGTTGTGGTTGCTTTTTAAAGTGCTTTTCGTGTTGAAATGTATCAAAATGATGTTTTTTTATTTTTAAAAAATTATTTTTGAGATTAACGCATCAAAACGATCCAAAATATACAAAAAAAATTAATTTTTAGCAAAAAAAATTTAAACTTTTATGGAACGCGATTTGCACCGGTTATTTCTTATATTTAGCAGATATACTTTAAAATCATAATGATAAAATACAAAAAAAAAATAGAAATATATTTTAAAACACAGAAATATCAAACATGCTTCTAGACGGTCGTTTATTTTTTAATATTTGACAAAATTATGAATTCTATTTTTAAATGTTTTTTTAAAATATTTTTCATTTAAAAATATTAAATTAATATCTTTTAGTGTTTTTTTTAGAATTTTAATGTTTTAATATAAAAAATAAAAAATACAATATTATTTTAATATAATTTTAAATAAAAAAATATTTTAAAAAAATACCTTACATTACATTATATATAAAAAAGGGTCAATAAACCCACATTATATTTCTCATGGAACATGAGATACATGCCAGCTTCCAATTGACTTTTAACGCCCTCTCTACAAACTACCAGGGAGGCTCAAAATTCAATGCGTGCATAATTTATTGAATTTCATCCTTAGATTAAGTGCATGTTTGGCATTGTACTTGAATTGTTTTTTTAATATTTTTTAATATTTTTTTAAATTTATCTTTTAATTTTTTTGAATTATTTTAATATATTGATATTAAAAAAAATTAAAAAAATTATTTTAATACATTTTCAAATAAAAAACACTTTAAAATACAATATCAACCATACTCCCCAATATATACTTAGATTAAGTGCATGTTTGGTACTGTACTTGAACTGTTTTTTTAATATTTTTTTATTTTTATTTTTGTTTTAAATTTATCTTTTAATGTTTTTGAATTATTTTAATATATTTTCAAATAAAAAATATTTTAAAATACAATATCTACCATATTCCCCGGAATACACCAATACTTAAGATGCATGTGATATATATATATATATATATAGAAAGAAAAAAAGAAAGAAAGAAAGAAAGAAAAAGTGATGGATCAAAAGTCTGTCAACTTGACTAGTAATAGCTTGAAGGAGGGAGTCCCAGCAGACCTTTGGATTGGTCAGGAAGCGATTGCGAAATGATCAATGGACCTGGTAAGAGAGTCCATGCATAAATAGACAGACCGCAACGGAAAAATCGTAGTCATGGAAATTAATTGTTAAAAGTCGTGCAATACAATAATTATATCGTTCCAAAAACACATATTATCGTCATGATTTCGAAATTCATGTGATCCACATGCAAAGATCTGAACAAGTTTTTCATCATCCAGTGAGTTCTTCACAGGAATCTTGGATTTTTCTAAAATAATAATAATAATCTTAGAATTTTTAATAAGGTATGGTCCCATCAGCCTTTCGTTCTTAGGTTCCGGTCACTAAAATGGATGATTTCCCATATTTGATTTCTTTTTTATTTTTCGCAAGGACAAGCCAAAACACAGAAAATGACTAGAAACCAAAAATGCAAAAAAAGACATGGAGGGCATATAAGCATCAACATGTAAAGAGGTGTTGTGAATTGTTAATTCCACACCACATTTATTACAAATTTTATTCATAGACCATATTACCCCTCTATCATTAATATAATTATAAAATATATTATTTTTACATAATAAAAATCTATTGGAATATTATATTCTAATTATTAAATTTAAAAATTAATTCAAACAACAAACAAGATAAATATAAATTGAAGTTTATATAATTTCAATTATTACTATATTATATTTTTTTAAAATTAATATATTGTTGGTGGATAATATTTGGACCTCGAAAAATTATTTAACAAGAAAAGAAATATAGTATGGCAAAAAAATATTAAAAAATGGTGATAAGTGATGATTAAAAAAATATACAATTTAAATATTCTAATTACAGAACAAGATTTTCTGTTAGCGATATTTCTAGATATAAATGTAATAATCATATTTAAGGCATTGCTCCTTTTATTTTATTTTAAGATACTAAATAATCTCAAATAAAAGCCCACATAAGGCTAAACGGCCCAGTGATAAAAGCTTGGGATCAAGAGATTTGTTCCCTCTGTGGTCTCAGGTTCGAGCCATGTGGTTGCTCATATGATGGCCACTGGAGGCTTATATGGTCGTTAATTTCAGGGCCCATGGGATTAGTTGAGGTGCGTGAAAGCTGGTCCGGACACCCATGTTAAACTACAAAAAAAAAAAAAATGAATGATAGTCTTATAAATGATAGTCTTTTTAAATCTTTGCACACGACTCTTCCTTCACGAAGGAAATATACACACTACTAAAGTGTGGTTTCTATTCTCAAGAGAAATTTTGTTCCTATTCTTTTTAATTCCAAGTTCATATAATATCTAATTATAATCTAAAAAATTGAATTGGACAAAATTTTATTTAGTCATGAGTTAAATTAAATGGGCATGGATTCTAATGTATAAATTGTTGTCTTGTTAATGTATTTTAGGTTTAGGCTTTCTAATTTTTTTTTCTAAGAGTGGATATGAATTGTAAATAATTAATTAATATGACATACAATTAACATAGATTAATTTTGTAACATGTATTTTATTTTTAGAAAGAATTTTCACGCGCACCGACAAAAACTATTTTTACAACTTTCACTAGTTATCCAATTCATACGAATAAATTCCTGGTATTTTCTTTGAACCTTCTCTCATACTCTATTTTATGAGCCTAGCAATTAGGGTATAAAACCTGAACTTAAACCCATAAGGCTTCATCCATGTTCCATATAAAGAACTAGTTTATTGGGTAATGCTACATTGCAGGTTAGATAAAAAAATTAAAAGTACAAAAAAAATTTCAGGCGGTAGGGAACAATTTGAAATTGTTATTAAACCTAACTCAGCGGGTTAGCCTTGAAACTTACCGACCTGTCTCCTTACCTAGCCTATATTTAAAATTAAATCATGTGAAAGTTACCTCGATGTGACTCAATCAAAGTAGATCCAAAGACAATTTAGATGACCAGTGAAAAAATAATTTGGCTTTAAAAAAGATTCCAAGATGACACTATTTTTTAAAAAAAATATTGAGATGAAAACATATTGAATTGACCCGGGCTTTGTGACTTAACTTACCAAACTTAGGACCTGGATCTTGGACTCTACTAGGTTTAATAACATAGTTTTTTTTTAATATTTTTTACTTAATTATATGATAGTAAAATAAACGCTACAAATTCAAACACAAACTAAATATCAAGATGTTTGTTTAAGACTATCATACTCTATAGAAAGCAATTTGACATAAATTATGAAGATCAAATCACAATTATCTAAATGTTGAAGGATGAAAATAAAAAAAATCCAATAAATAAACTTAATACAAATCTAATATTGAATGATAAAATTAGAAGAAAAAAAAGAGAAAAAAAGACCTCATTAACTATTCATATGAATAGTGAAAAGGTGAGTCATAGTCTAATTTTTGTAGTTATTAACTAATTTATAGGCTTGAGCTATGTTGTGGGTCGAATCAAAACATTTTCTTGAACATAAAAAAAAATATTTCAGGTTGTAGAGAACTATTTGGTATTGTTATTAAACCCAACCATATGGATCAACTTTGAAACCTCTTAATTCGACTTTTTGCCTAGCCCATTCTAAAATTAAACCATGTAGGAGTTTTCTCGACTTGACCCAGTCAACTTGGCTCATCTAAAAAAAATTCATCTAACCTATAAAAAAAAGTTTGAAGATAAAATTGATAGAAAAAAAACCTTTTGACCCAATTCTTTACCTAGACGGGGTGTAAAATTAAACTATGTAGGAGTTTCTCCAATGTTATCCAATTGACTTGGCTGGTCTATAGGGCTGGGTTTAATAATGATCTAACTCCTTAGCTAGCTCAAGTTTAAAATTAAAATATGAGGGAGTTGCCTCGACGTTATCAAGTCAATTTGGCTGGTCCAAAGATAATTTGGCCGACCATTAAAAAAAACCAGAGGAAAAAAATGGAGAAAAGGATGAAATTGACATTAAAAAACCTCTCGACCCAACTCTTTGCTTAGCCCGAGTTTAAAATTAAACCGTGTGGAAGTTGGTTCAACGTGATTTAATTGATTTGACCAATTCAAAAGCAACCCAGATAACTATAAGAAAAGATTAAGAAAAAAGAAAATGAAATTAAAATAAAAAAGGAAATAATGAAAAAAATAGGGGGTTGAATTGAGAAAAAAAAACTTCACCATTTATATAAATATTGAAATGATTTTAAGTTGTTTTAATTATTGTAGTATACAAGTAAATAAAATATAATTTTCTTGCATAGCTAGCCAACATAAATCATTTTCACAACTTTCACTAGTTATTCAATTCATATCAGTAAAGTTGGTTTGGTATTGTGATACATTATAGTTTTTTAAAATATTTTTAACTTGAAAATATATTAAATAATTTTTTTATATTAATACATTAAAACTATAAAAAATACTAAAAAATATCAATTTAATATTTTTCAAAAAAACATACATGACACAAAAACAAACCTCCGCTAGAATTTGACCATGCTTTTACACTTTTCTTCCCGCTGCGCACAAATTAAGACCACCATATTACAATATCCGTTATTTCTGAAGAAAAAGAAACACATGTTTATTTAAAAGTGTTTATGTTAGAAACAGTCAAGATATTGTATATAATTGTAGACTCCCTGTAGAGTAAGTCAGGATAATTTTAATGACACACCTCTCACATGAACATAATGCATTAAAAAAAAATAGTGATGACTTCAATATTTAAATTCAGGAAGTATAAGAAAAAAAATATAATTATGTAAATGTTTAATAAATTTAATATACAAGTTAATTCACAACGCTAAATCAATTTATGTATTTAAAATCTTCTTGAAATTATTGATTTTAATTACAAATAAAATTCAATTCATAAAAAAATAATCAAAAGCAAATAAGAAGGAAAATACTTGATAGCAAATCAGAGGGAAGATACTTGATTTGCAAACAACGGGATTCAATTCAAATTAATATTAAAAATTATTTTCCAAAAATACTTTCCTTTCAAAAACTACAAATCAGAGGCAACTACATGTGTGCCTTATGCTCAAGCATTTTTGTTTCTCTTCACCAACAAAGTCGCATGATTCCATGGGTGCTATAGTCGTAGATGGCAACGCGGTTTAAATTTTTTGTTTAAAATTAATAATTTTTTATATTTTTAAATTGTTCTGTTGTGCTGATTTTAAAAATAATTTTTAATAAATAAAAATTTTAATATATTTTTAAATAAAAAATATTTAAAACCATAACCATTATTAAATTTCCAAACACACCCGAAACATTGCTCCATCAAGACACTGTGTTTGTATATTCAAGGAATGATGGTTAAACAGGAGGGAGTGGCATATGTGTAAACCGTGTCTCACAAAGTGTACATGAAATCCAATATAGAAATTCTGCAAACTTGATTCATATGCTGATATGAAATCATGCAAATTAATCTGAGATATTCCGAACCCCTGAATACAATCCAAGATCATAGCCCTGTAAAAAAGAAAAAAAAATCGAGCTGTATAAAATATGACAAAAAAAAGTGCACATAAAGCTGAGGAATGCATGCAGATCAGCTACTGTATTCAACCTGGAGTAAGAAGAAGTTAAGTGAGCTGTACAAAGCTTTGATCAATAGCCCTGTAAAAAAGAAAAAGAAAATCGAAAAGAAGGCTGAAAATTAACAGCCAGGAGTAGTCAAGATTGTAACAAAAAAGCAATATTTTTGAATTAAAAATAAAATATTCAAGATTGATATTTTAATTCATTTTTATATTATTCCGAATAGCATAATTAAAATTGATTTTGTGGTTTAATATTTTATTTTAAATATAAAAATTAATATATTATTAATTCAATTATAATTATATAAAGAACTGAATTTAATTTCAAATGTCAATTCATTTCAAATAGGTTAATAATATTTTATTTTATTCAAGCTATTATGAAGGAAAACGTGTATAGTCTTTTATATCTCCCTTCTTTAAAAAAACATTCCTTTCAATTTTCTAATAAGGTTTCTTTCATTAATTAATCCAAATTAATAATACAAATATTTCTAAAATCTAAAGAAGTTGGCTTGATTTTTTTAAGAAAGTAGATTTTCTAAGTGGATTTACTCTTTTTTTTTTTAAATATCAACCTTATGCAGATCATTTCAAATTAATAGTTTAGGGATAAAGTTTTATTTTAATTAACACATAAACTTTAAGATACTTTTTAACTAATTTTTGAAAAAGCAAAAAGTTAATCACTAAACCAGTATTTAAAGGATTTATGTTTTAATCTTACCACAAATTAGAGCTTCATTAAACAATCTTAAACCCTATTTGTTTAAGCTTTTCCAGCCTGTTTTTTTTTTAAATAAAAATAAAGTTAAAAAAAAACATGAAAAATAATGCTTTTTAACTTGTTTTTTTTATAAGGTTGAGAAGGCTAAACAAACATGTTAATTACTCTTAATCTTGATATTCTTTTTTTTCTCTTAATTTTTCTGTTGTTAGATTATTAATAATCATTGGAATGAAACAAAATCACTTGTGGAAATTCAGCATATCCGGATCTCAAGTAAGTTAAATTAAATCATGACGTCGGTTCCTCTTAGATGATACCTATCTCCTTACGACATGTCAAATCGCCGGGTCAAATACTTGGGCCGGGACCCGAACAGGTCGTCATAGGTGTGAACAAGGTAACGTGGGCCATCCATTTTTCTTAACAATCACCTACTTATGATCTTTTGCATGCCTGCCACGTGGATAAAGAGATTTAGCGTCCACGCGTGGGACATGACAAAAGACGCGTGGATGACTAAGAAACAACGGTCCACAGGTGCCACGACCCCAAACAATTAAGGTTATCCAATTCTATCTGATATTCTTACTCTAAATTACTCTCTAATTCCTGTTTTAGAATTTAGTTAAAGCTTAATCCTTGATTTTCAAAACTATACATTTTGGTCCCTTAACTTTTGTTGCCATTGTCATTTTAAGAAGTTGACAGATTCTTTTTTCAAATCTCTCACTACTTTATGGGAAAGAAAAAGATTCCTATCTATATCCTCTCAAGTTGTGCTTTATGGGATCTTGAAGTAGAGTAATAGTGAAATTCATGACAATAGTATCTTGTCTACCACTTTGGGTTATAAGTTCTCTATAAAGTTTTTTATTTTAAAAAAAAAACAGGTTTAAAATAAAACTTGACCCAAGCCGAGCTTTAAATTCACGAATTAACCCACTGGGTTATGCTGGTTTTTATAGCAAATGAATAATTCAATCAGTTCGAAGAAAGATTATTGGAATAAGCATTCTTAAAAATAAAGGTTTCAATCCACTTGTGGGGGTAATAATTGAACTTTGTAAGGGCTATAGGCCTTTTTGCGTAAATAATTGAACTTTGTAAGAGCATAGTTTTTTACCAATGAAAAATTTAATCTATAGTACGAAAAGATACAAGATTTGATAAATGAAGGACTAAGTCGTAGTTTCACAGGTCAGTAATCTTTTTTGTTTTTACTGCTCTACTACTATAGATTTCGAAATCCATGCAGAGGAAAGCAGCAAAAGGTTTTGGTAGCTTGTTTAAAGAAGGCGGTCACAAGTACGTACAGAACACATTATCTCGAAAGCCTTTTTTCTTTCTCTGTCTCCTTCACACGGTTCAACAGGTAAGAACAAAATTGTTGACAACATCTTGCTTCAAAAAAAAAAAAAGGATTTAAAAAAAATCCAAGACAAGGCGAAAAGGAATCTAATAAAATCGAGATAAATAGATGACTAATAATTTTATTTCTTTATCAGGAGTTCTGAGTTTAATATCTTTTGCTTTTACATTATCAAGAAAGACAAAAAATCCTTTGCGTGTAGTGCAAGTTTTCAAAGAAAGGAGAAATTAATGGGTTCAAAATACAGTTAATTATCTAATTTTAGCAATAAATAAATACGAGTATGTAACATGCAGATAAATATCAATAATCATCGTACATACATGTGTTGCTCGAACAATATTTTGGAATTCAACAATATTCATGTTTTTGTAGTGTTAAAGAAATATTTGATTTTAAACTCAACAGAAGTTCAACAATGTTGAATGACTAGTCTTCAATCGTACATATTCATGTAGATTATTTTTTAAAATAATTTTTATTTAGAAATATATTAAAATAATATTTTTATTATTTTTTTAATTTATTTTTGATATCAGTACATTAAAATAATTTAAAAATATAGTTGGACTACAATGTCAAATATGATCACCAAATATAGATTGGTAATTGGCATTGGGATCCAAGAAGGCCATCTTATTTGCTCAAAATAATTTTTAAAATATATTTAATATAATTTTTATTTATATGAATTGTTCACCTATATAAGTAAGTACTTTCAATATAGTTTCATCCTAATTAAATTGAAAGAAGTGGGATTGTATGACTCACTTTAACGTGGTAGACAAGAAATCAACAATTAGATTGTGTTGATTATTGTTTTATAATAAAAGAGAAAAACATAAAAGAGATATAAATATTTTTTTATTGGATAAACGAAGATATAATTAGAAAATAAATTTGTCTAGTCTTAGAGTTATTTTCTATATTTTTAAAATATGATATACAATGGTATCTCTTTTTTTATCTCCATAGTTTTATCTTTTCTATTTCAAAATAATAACTAAATGATACGTAGATAAAACACGGGCATTCCTGGTAAATTTCAAAAGGAAAAAAAAATAAAAAAGGACATTTCAATTTTCACAAAACAATTTATTCATATATTTAATATACATATTATTTTATTTATATGGACCCCTAAAAAAATCAAAAGAATAATTTTCTCTTAAATTAAAAAAAATTATATATATCTTTTGTGACATATCCATCAATGAAGCTGTTGATTCAAAGCTAAAGTTTTATTTACTACATTTGAACATGAGAATTAATTATATGTATCTAGATCGTAGTCAAAACTATAAATTATAAAAGGTCTTAATTCTCAATAAAGAAAAAAAAAGAAACAACAAAAGTAAAATAAATATCGCTTGTAGTACATGCACGTATGATATAAATGATGGCAGAGAATAAAGCCCCCACCATCACCGAGACTTTTCTCGTAAGCCTGACGACTTCTAAACGCAATGTGAACTAATATTTATGAACGCAGCCTTGCCCACAAACCTCTAATAAAAAAAAATAAAAAAAAAAAGAATTTTTGACAAATAAGTTTCCGCGTAGAAAGATAACGACTGGAAATAGGAGAGAAACTATACAGAAGAAGAAAGAGATCAGTTCTTTAGTATTTCTTTTTCTTGAATCTGAACGAACAATAAAAACTGCTCTTTGACACCTTGAGCATAAAGAAAAGAAAATTTTTTCTTTTCTTTGACAATTTTCACACTTTCCTTCAGCGTTCACACTACCATCTCTTCATATATATCTTTCCTTCACTTTCTACCTCTATCTTTTTTCCTTTTTCTCTCTTCGAATTTTGATCAAATCAATCCTTTTTGTGGGTGTAAACTGATTTAGATTAGTTTGAGCGTGTGATTGTTATGGAGGGACATCTTCACCACCAACATCACAATCAGCATCACCTACAGCAATATCAGCTGCTGCAGCAGCAACATCACATCAGTGTAAACGTAGAGGCAAGCGATAAGTTTCCTCAATGGAGTATTCAAGAAACAAAGGAGTTCTTGATGATCCGAGCAGAACTGGATCCAACTTTCATGGAGAAGAAAAGAAACAAAGTTTTGTGGGAAGTTATCTCTAATAAAATGAAAGAAAAGGGTTATAATCGTAGCGCAGAGCAGTGCAAGTGCAAGTGGAAGAATCTTTTTACAAGATACAAGGTATGTATGTGTATATGTATATTACTATTTTGTTAAAGAACTTGAGAAATGGGGAAAAAGTTAGGGATTGGATTGGAAATATATGTTTGTTGATCTGTTTTATTGAGTGATGAACAGTGCATGGTAAATACTAAAACCCTATTAGCTAGCTACTTTACACACACACACACACACACACACACACATGTATATATTTACACATATATGTATGGTGTTTGATAGATGATTCGATCGATCTCACCTTGTTGTTGTGTGTGTAGGGTTGTGAGACGATAGAACCTGAAGCTATGAGGCAACAGTTTCCTTTCTACAATGAGTTGCAAGCGATTTTCACATCAAGGATGCAAAGAATGTTACGGGCTGAAGCTGAAGGAGCAGCGACTGGGTTGAAAAAGAAAGCAGTGAAGCTATCTTCTGACGATGAGGATAAGAATGAAGAAATTATTGAGGGCGAAAAGGGTGGCAGTAGAAAGAAGATAAAAAAGGGCAAGGCAATTGGTGGAACTAGTAGCAGTGGAAATAGTATTAGTTTGAAAGAGTCTTTGGAAGATTTCACGAAGCAACAGATTCAAATGGAAATGCAATGGAGAGAAGTATTTGAGGCAAGGGAAAATGAGAGGATGATGAAGGAGATGGAATGGAGACAAACCATGAAACAATTAGAGAATGATAGGATAGTGATGGAAAGAAGATGGAGAGAGAGAGAAGAGCAAAGAAGGGTGAGAGAAGAGGCTAGGGCTGAGAAGAGGGATGCCCTTATCACTGCACTCCTAAACAAGCTTAGAAGAGAAGACATGTAGTGATCAGCTTTCTTTCAATGTTTTTGCTGTTTTAGAGAAGAGGTTTGTCCTGAAACTCTCATTTTGGAGATGTTAAATATGATGTTCTTTGATAAGCTTTATGTTATGATCCTCTTCTTTTTGCAAACTGTGGCTAGAAAAGCTTCGAGCTGGTTCTCTTTTTAATATTGTCTAATTATTTTTATGCTCCTGTGATCTTAATGATGAAGTCTAGTTTAATTGATATGTGTGTGTGTGTGTGTGTGTGTGTGACTAATTAAGTTTTGAAGCACATAATCTCAAAATCATCATGAATAAATTAAGGTTCAAGCTTTATGATTCAAATCAATTTGGTGGGGGGAAAGAGCAAAATCTACATTCAACCATCCCACAAACTCTAAAAAGCTAGAGATAATGCTTGAGAAAGTAGGGACCTAGTATCTATCCTATGCAACCCAATAAGCTCATCGTGCAGTTTGTTGTTAATGGTCCAATATTCTTGCTAATTAATGGCTAGCTCTCAACTTCAAGAAGGTGTTGCAACTTTCACTTACATGCAATATTGATCATTTACGCACAAAACATCTCTGATTTTTCATGCTGAGTGGTGCTGCTCAGTACAAGCCATTAACTACATGCAATTTTCCTAGAAGTAAAACACTTGAAAAAATGTCAACGGCAGCAATTTGCCTTTTGTCCATTTCGTTTGCAATTATATGGCGCAAAGGCAGGCTGATCATTGCATTGTATTTCTTGTTTCCAAGGATTGAATAAGCACTTTCTGAAAGTCAAAAAATGTGCATGACTTATTTTCACTGGTAGAATTGTTCTGCTACCAGATGTAGCTTCAGTGCGTGGTCTCACGAACAGAAAAGAAAATATTGACTTTTGATTTGTACAATTTGTTCATCAACCCCAATCAGTTTTTGTCATGTGGACGAGCTGGTAGGATTGGTAAGCCACAAGATCTGTTCATGGCTTGTAGAGAAGATTGTTGGCAGGGAAACGGACACGTTAGGCTTCATTTGTTTTTCTCCTCCATCAACAACGTTCAATCAGGGCCATGAAGAACATGTAAGTTTGTGACCCAGCCTCAGATATATATATATATATATATATATATATATATATATATATATATATATAATTTTGATATTCTTTATCCTCTAATTAATATATCTTAATATTTCAAGTTTGATATTAGAGGTCTAACTTAACCATTTTGATGTTTCTCTTACTAATTAATATATATTTGTTTAACTTCATTTTGTTGTTATTGTTTTTTTTTATTATTATTTTATTTTATAATCGATTGATTTATGTCATGGACTCATTTTGTAGATCTTTAAAGAAAGAAAGACATTTTGATATTGTCAATTGAGCAATTAGTTCATTGAGTTTATTGTTTAAATTCTTGAAACGACTTTAAATTAGTTTGATTAAGATTATATATTTATTAATATTGCAATTATTTATGAATATCATATAGTATTACATATTTAATATAAATCCATTTTTTTAATTTTATGGATTGACATAGTTATTTGATAGTATAAGTACTTTTTTCTTATCAAATGATCTAATATATCAATAAATTCCAGCATAAAATAGTGATGAATATGTACAAGTTAAAATGATTTTTGAAATGTAGTATTGTTAGCCATTTGATTTTAATATAATATTATTTCATAGTTCAAGTACCATTTCTTTATTTTTATTTTTTTTTGAATGGTCTATGAAATAAATCATAAGATACACATGCATATATTCCCAATTGAATAGCTAGAATATTAGAATTCAACATGAAAACATGAATCTCAGTCTCTCTTCGTAGATTCTAAGCTCTAATTAAATGATCAATTTATAGTTGATTTAGCGTGATTTAGTTGATTTAATCCATTCAAAAAGCAATCCAGATAACTAAAAAAAAAAAGGAAAAATAGAAGTGTAAGCATAGAAGGATTGAGCACTAATATCATCTCCCAAAAACCATGTTGTTGGATCGATCAGTGGGATCTACACGGACCCATTGATGGAGAATCTTAATGAAAAATTCATTTCTTGCATTATATTTTAGTGACTAAGAGCACTGAAAGTGTCATTAAAAAAAAGAACAAGAACATAGCGAGGGTTATTGGACCTTGGCTAGTAAGTTGGCATTGCACCGATTCAACTAATTAAGGGCAAATCATTTGCATGTGATCAGTATATAATAGTTTAGCTGGTCATAGGTTGTCAATAAAATTATGATTCACAGGCATCCGCATGTTATTTTATGCTTAAATCACGAATTGTCCAATTACCTAGTCTATTGAAGTACTCCGTGAATAATATAGGATGCTGCTAATTGAGTTCATCGAATAATTAATTCCCCTAAACTGACATAAATTAGCTAATTTGCCATTAAAATTCAATGTTTGATGGGTTTTTAATCTTGATTAGCAGTTAGTTTTTTATTGGAAATCAAATTCACACATATATGAAGATTTTATATGGGAAACGGATTTTACTTTAGCCTTTAAAGTACATATATAAAATAGAGAAGTGTTTTTTTTTTTAGAATAACTGAGGGATTTTAATAATTGTTATAATATTTTTTCAGCCTTTGAATAAGGAAATTGATCATATCATAAAGTTTTGTACATCATCACCATCTCATAATTTTGACAAGTTGTGTACTTCATTACAAGTGCTGTGTTATTACCAGCTCATTTGCGCGTGATTCCATCTATGTTTTGAACATTTGATCAGAGGCAGACAAGATGTTTTCAAATTTGTAGCTGAGACAGCTAGCTATGCACAAACATGACCGTGTTCTTGTTCTTGTTTTTTCTTTTGCTTTTGCTGCTGTTATCAAACAAAAGGATATTTTGTAAACCGTGTTTCAGAATTCAGACAGAAGGTTCTTCTTATTTTCCCACCGACTTGTCGTGTTTTACTGTTTATGCCAATTATACGTGTAGTGTTGGAACTTGAAAGCACTTGAGATTACGGCCTCCTTGAGCATTCGTTCACACTTCATATATATTATGGCCATAATTTGGAGCCCTCCGTTTGAGATTCCTCCACTAAGTAAATTCCTTCATTTTCTAACAAATGAATTTGTATCATGAAAAAGAATAATAATTAAAAAAACGTGAAAAATGATTGAAATTTATCAAATTCTAATAATAAGATTCATCCTAAAAATAAAAAAAAAAATTCGAAAATGTACAAACAAATAAGTGAAAGTTGATTAAATCTCTTAAAAACAAACTACTTTAATATGAAAAACATAATGCATACCTAACTAAATAAAAAAAAATAGTAAGTTACTAGTTTTTTTTAAATTAAAATTTATTTTAATCTTCAAATCCTAAATTAAAACATGTGGGTCAATTAGAATTTAGGACGTGTCATTCATCAAACATGCCTGCTATCCGTAATGATTAATGGTAATGAGTGTTTGGCTTTGTGGTCGGAAAGTGTTTTTAAAAATATTTAAATTTAAATTAATTTTTAAATCATTTTAATATATTGATGTCAAAAATAATTTTTTAAAAAATTAAAAAATATTATTTTAAAATAAAAATTATTTTAAAAAACAATTCTTATAATATCTCCAAATACAAATACAGAATAGATAAGAGGTGAGATTTCATACATCAAATAGGTGGCAGAAAGACTCAATTATTTAAATTGACATATAGTAAGGGACCCCCAGTACTGTCGTTTACAGGCAAGCTAGAAAAATCTTATTTACTTTTTCTTGAATTTTGTATTACACAAACACGATAAAAACTTTATCTTTTATGGATTCCTTTTATCCTATGTATATAAAAAGTCTCTGCTAATTATTATTAATTGCTGTTTTCCTTCTGGAGACAATTATTAGCTGTTAGTCTGGCATTTCCCACGGAGATTTTTTTTTAATGGCGTTTCCCACGACGAATTTATCTACCTTGCAATATCTTGGTAGTTTGACTGATATAGACAACAATATTTGTTTATATAATCTTGTGGATAACAAAATTATATTACTATATATTAAAAAAAACCTAGCCTTGTGAGTTGTCGACAAAGATTTACCTGGAAATGATGTAGTTTTAATTTCCAAGTTAATAATCCATGACAAGATCCAGGAAGAAAAAACAAAATAATCCATAGCAAATATTCGATAGAAGCCATCAATTCCATAAATCATATTCATAGAAGTACTCCTGCTGGGATATCAAAATAATAATTTATAGAGTAAGTGATTCAGTGATAAAAATTTTGGATCAAGAAATTTGTTTTTCTTGTGATTTCAAGTTCGTTCGAGCCCTAAAGTTGCTAATATTGATTGCTACTGAAGGTTTATCTGGTCGTTAATTTCAGGACCCGTGAGGATTAGTCGAGGTACGTGTAAGCTGACCCGGACACCCCACGTGAATAAAAAAATATAATAATAATAATAATAATAATAATTGCTAGATCTCAATTATTATTAAGTGTAGTTAATTGCAAAATTAAATATAATTTGTTTCTGCATTGCAATTCATTATATTAATTAATTAAGACTAATTTATTTTCACAAGTTCTTAAATCAGCTTAATTTTACCTTTTTTATTTAAGTAAAATATATGTTTATATATGTTATATTATATAGCTTGATTAAGTTTTTTTTTATTATTATCAAACAATGAGAAACACGTCTCAAATCAGCTGATACTTTCAAATAAAATTCTTCTAATTTGAATAAAAAAATATAGAATGCACCGTCATGATAATTACAATAATATCTTAAAACTTATTCTTTATTTACAATTTATTTATTTATTTTTGGGTAGAACCGTAGAATAGCATGATAATTAATTAATGGTATGTAGGACGGTGGCCCTACAAATCTAGCCAACATAGGCACTACCGTTACAAGTGATGACAGCAAAGCAGGGGCATAATTATTGGTTAGTTCCCAAGGAAAGAACTGTCCTTGTTCGGAATTATAATTACAGCAAAATGTAACGGATCCGCTGACTTTTCCAGATCTCGTAGAAGTCAAACATGGCATTGGGTAAAAATGATACCAGCTAGTATATCATCTTAAGTGCAAAAATTCTGAATTTTTTATTTAAAATTAATTATTTTTTATATATTTTGAATTGTTTTAATGTGCTGATATAAAAAATATTTTTTTTAAATAAAAAATATTATTTTAATCCATTTCTAAACGAAAAGTATTTTGAAAAATAATTATTACCACACTCTTAAATACCATTTAAATATTTTACTATACGGTACAAATATCTATTTATTAAATTGAAACAAAGATTTATTATGATAGATTTGAATTTATTAAAAATATATAATTATTATTATTTTCTATTTTTTTTTCAAAGAAAATAAAATGTCATGTTGTTGTTGTTGTTATGCTTTGATTAGTCTACATTAATCAAAATATTGTTATATTTAGTTTCAACTTTGATTTTAATCTAAATTGAAAATATGATATAATATAAAAATAAAATTATCAATAAATCAATTAATATTTTATAACTCAGTTTATAATTAATTTATTAAAATAACTATAATTCATAAACAATTAAGAATGGACCCATATCGGAGATTTAAGATTTTACATTGCATGATTTTCCTTCTCATAATTAGCCGATTAATTTTGCCGGAATTAACTTGTAAAATAGCTAGAAACTCAAGAACCGATGGATTTTATTTTGAATTCGAAAGAGAGAAAAGTCAAAGAGTCATAGACTTCTCCACTGATTTTTTCTTTCTTTCTTCTTCCTCGCCTCACCTACTCCGTACCTTCATCGCCCATTGAATACCAAAAAGGTTATAGACATTGCCTCTTTTTCTTCGTAATTCTCTCTCAAGGTACGGTCGATTAATCTCAGAATATTTTCGTCGTACTTGCTCAATTTGTCAAATATTTAAATCATTTAAAATTTATAATTTGCAACATCCAGTCTTTAATGTATTCTTTAATTTTATTTTTTTTGCTGGTGGCATTTCTATTCCTAGACAGAAATTATAATTTGCTCGGTCTTTGTTTTGTGGCTACTATTTTCGACGTGCCAAATAGGACAAGTCATTGACTTGCAAGCCCATTAAATGACAAATTAATTTATTTTTTTCCACAACTTGAAAGCTTAAAAGTATACTTCAATAGCATTTCTAGAAATACTTTCACATCAAACTTGGTTTTTTTTTTTTTTGTTAACAAAAATATTGTCAGCAGAATATTTTCTTTTCTTTACTATTCTCTCTTCTATCAAATTTAGCGAATGATATAAAATAAAATAAAATTTATACTACATTGCATAATTATCAAACTATAAGGGAAAAACAATTGTAAAAAATCTTAAAGCGTAGTAATTAAAAAAAAAGAGTTGTCTGTTTGTTTTATTCTTAAATTTGATCTCTGTAACTTTAATTTTTTTAATTAACAAAATTGACTTTTATCTTCCCAAATCATTAGTTAATTTAATACGAAAACATTTTTTACACCATAACAATCCTATATGAATTTATTCAGAATAAATTATGAGGGGAAATCCTGTTTAACATAATTTATAATGAGAAAATAAAAAAATTGGTGACCAAATAAAAACAACTCAGAGGACAAAAAAATAATTTACATTGTACTATTCCACTAAACAATGCAATAGAAGGGAGTACACAGTGAAATCACCATGACATTTAGTTTTTTTAAATTTAATTTTAATGTGAAATTGTAATTGTAATTATTTCAAACTAATATTTCTAATTAGAAATAATACAGAAAGGAAAGGTGTTTACTTTGAATTGCCTTGGTTTTCCCAAGATCCAACTCAAGTTCAAGTAAGAAAAATCTACTAAGAGGCTATTTGTTTACGCGGATGTGGCTGTTTTTAACGCAAATCGCGTAAACAATGCGTTTGGTAACAATAAAACATGAATTACTATATACATGGGGCCCATTAAAAACGTTGTTTTGTGAGAAGCAGCTTTCTCACGCGTCCGCGTCATGCCGAGGTGAATTAATTCACCTGGGCATTGTTCACTTCTTGTAGTGAACAGTGCCCTGGTGAATTAATTCACCTCGGCACTATTCACTTCAAGAGTGAACAGTGCTATTCACTAGCACTGTTCACAATCCTTTTAAGTTTTTTTTGTGTTTTATTCAAAAAATTAGAAGGAGATCGCTTGATGACGTAACAAAAAATTCAGTTTTTGTTGTTGGGCGCTTAAGAAACCGTGGAAAATAGAGTCCTTGTTTGGTAGATTTCGTACGTGATGAAATTGCAAATAGTTTAATGGAATAATAAAAAATATTTGATATCAATATTATTTATTTCATGATGTAATAACAGTAGTTAAATCTACAATATTTAAATTAAAAACCATCAATATATATATATATATATATATATATATATTAATTATTTTATAATCTCAATTTTAAAAAAATTCTTTTAAAAAAAC
>Ga0307515_10005350_pt1 | contig 26070 bp, 4 predicted proteins | sample 17_EM_MG_FD_194513 | JGI IMG/M metagenome (GOLD analysis project Ga0307515, IMG submission 194513) | Populus trichocarpa ectomycorrhiza microbial communities from riparian zone in the Pacific Northwest, United States - 17_EM | ecosystem: Host-associated > Plants > Roots > Unclassified | place... | reverse complement strand
TTTCGAGATCGCCGCCTTTCTATAATATCTCCGCGACCTATCTAGCCGTTCCCTATAAGGTCTTTATTATAGAGGGGTTATTGCGTATACTAGGCTCCTATTTTAAAGCGTATTTTAAAATCTACTTCTATAAGCTAAGGGTATCTAAGGATAAGGTTATAATCTATAAAGTTAGTTACTTAAAAGGGTTGCGGGCTAACCACCTTAGTATAGTTATATATATTGGCCACTAACACTATAAGCTTATAGGCACTATATAGTTTAATCTAATACTTATCTAGAAAGCCTATAATAGGTTTCTGCTACTTTAGCAATAGAATAATTTTATACTCTTTTATTAAATTATATCATATAAGATTAATTTTAGCGCCACTATTATATAGTACTTAGAACTAATATACCTTACCTATAGGGAGTACCGTTTTTAGCTTAATAATAATATAAAGAGTCTCTTCTTTTATATCTTACCCTAGTTATAGCTAAAAAAGAGTCCGTAACTAGGGCTTTTCTTTTTTTAGATTATTAGTACGGTTACTACCCTACTTTTTTTTTAAAAAATAGGATTTGCTACTAGAGAAGTTTTCTCTTAACTTTTTAGAGTGTTCCCATAAAGGTGCTAAATAGGTATTAGGTTAGCCTTAAAAGTCTTTTCTATTACTTAAGGTCCCCAACTTTACCCCTTCTAAAGTTCTTTTTAAGAACGGCTTCTTTAAAGGTTAGGTCTGCCCTATATTACTATTAGAGTACCTACGCTTTTAGTAACCCCCTAGCTTCCTATTAAAAGAGGTCTAGTTCCTTATTATATCTTTAGTATTTAAAACCGCTCGTCTAAAATTAGTATATATAGTAATCTATAATAAGGCTTCTACGCGATTTATTTTATTATAAATTACTAGCTTAATTCTAGCCTAGATAAACCCAATCTTCTTATTTTTATAAATACTACTATCTTTATTTTTAAAGGGGTTTAAATCTATCTATTAAGTATAAGTTTCTATAAAGCTTATAAACTAGCGAAAGTTATAGCGGTTAAGCTATATCCTATTCTAGAATAGCTTTATATTATTATATTATATAATATACGGATCTTAAGTCTATTTCTTTAAGAGGGTTTACAGCTGTAACTATATAGTAATTTACTCTTTATTAAGCTAATTAAAGTATAATCTAGTTTAGCGATTAGTTTTTAATCTTGCTAATAACCTAGCGTCTACGTTCTTTAGTATTATCTTATATTATTAGTATTTTAAAGAAGTTGTCTATCTTATAAACCCAATTATCTAACTATTAGGCGTTAGGTTTATAGCGGAGTTCTAAATTACTAAAAGCCTTAGCCAGTTAGTCTATATCCTTTTTCCGTTTATAGTATAAATGCCTCTCTAAGTCTTCTATACCTCCTTAGGTAAATACTAAGTAGGCCCTAAAAAGCCCTTAATCTTAGCTAGGTTATAAAAGATTATATCTAGCCTAGATTAAGCTCTAATAAATCTAAACCTACCCCTAAGGGTTCTAATATATTTATTAGTAGCTTCTTCCCGTATAGCTTTTAAAAGTCTTATAGTAGCTTCTTAATATCTATCTTAAAGAATATTAGTTTAGGGCTTTTAACTTTCTAACCTTAGCCTTAGGGAAGCTTTAGCTATAGAGGTAGTATTTATACTAGTAGCTAGCGTAGGCTTTCTAATAAGGCTTAGGTCTTAAGTTAGTAGTTAAGTTAAATTACTTAAAGGGGTAGGCCCGTTTAGCTTATTAGTAGTTTATATACTGCTACTATACTAATTATAAGCCGGTAGTCTCCTGGGGGGGTTCTGGTTAAATCCCTAGTTAAATATATTAGTATATTTCTTTAGCATTTCTAGCTTAAAAGAAGATCTTAATATTACCTTTAGCGCTTAATCTTCTAATTAGCCTAAGTAGAGCTAAAGGGGCTCTAGTTACTTTCTAGTAGTGTTATAACCATTATAAAGGGTATTTATATTTTTCTTAGCGGTAACTATAGGTGTTACAAACACTTTAAGTACAATGTTATAACTACTTAGAGAAGAGTCGGAAGAAGCTAGTTAGTTAATTTAGGCATAGTCTAAGATAGAGCCGATAGAGCTATATAACGAGGAATGGTAACTAAGGTTATATAATATAATCTATATAATCTATAAGATCTATAGGATCTATAACAGAGTAGATAGAGCATACGTACCTCACATACTAAGGGGATTTCTTAGGAGTATAGTTATGTATTTAAAGAACCATAGTCCCTACCCAAATAGTTCTCTCCTTTATAGTGAATCTCAGAATATAATTAGAGTTAATCTATTAGGCAACTACTCCACCAGTTATTATTACATTGTTAACTTCTTATTTACCTACATACCTAGCCCATTAATAAGTCCACCGTAGTTCCTACTACAAGGCTTTATTACACATTTACTACCAAGGTTATAGTATTAATAAAGTCAAACAATATGCCACTAAAAGCAGCCACTACAACGCCATCGACGGCGGCAACTACTTTAGGGTTAGATAACGACACTAGTATAGCAGACACTAACTTATAGCAACCTATAACGGTTAGACAGCTATAAGAAATAGTTAACCAGCTAATAGAAAATAATGCGATATTAGAAAATAGGATTAATAGGATAAGAGCAGCAAAGATTAAGTTACTATTAATTAAAAGGTACTTAGGAGAAAGATTAAAGCTTAAGGGATTCCTTACGCAAATGCACTTTAAGGTTACACAAGAAGGAGTAAAACTACTAACACCTATAGATCGAATAGTATATGCGGAACTATTCCTATTAGAGAGAGCATTTAAATAGTTTAAGCTTTACCTTACGGAAATACAAGCGAATGGAATAACGACTATTAATTAAAAAGTACGGTTTATATTTGTAAGCTAGAAAGGGTTCATAAAATAACTTATATAAATATTTAGAGACCTAGAGGCAGTAACTATAGCGGAAAGAAAGCTCCAAAATATTACGTAGCAAACCTTAGCAATTAAGTATATAACGTAGTTCTAGACGTTAGCAATATAAGTAAAGTAAAATAATAAGGCGCTTATGGCATAGTATAAACAAGGACTTAAAGCTAAAGTCTAGAACGTTATTATTTTAATAGAAGATGCAGAAACCCTACGGGAACTAATAGATTAAGTAATTAAGATTAATAATTGGATCTACTAAAGGGAATAGGCTAAGAGAGGCTAGGATAGAGTTTTACAGTTATATAAGGCGCAGAGTACGTAAAGACTAAAGCTAAGTTAGAAATTATAGTATAGCGTAAAGCTAATAGACCTAAGTAATATTAAAGAATCTAGAAGATGGAATAAGAAATTATAAAAACCTAAAGGGTAAGGATTAAGTAATTAAAAACCTAAGGAGCAGAGGCCAAACCAGGGATCTTAGCAGTAGAAGACATTTAGGCGGACTCTATAGCAAGAAAAATAGTTTAAAGAGGGAGCTTATATAAATTACGGAAAACAGGGTTATTATATTAAAGACTGTAGAAGTAGGTAAAGTTACTATATAGTAAAAGGGATAAGACTAGTAGACGATATATACGTATAAAGGGATAATAATATACTACAAGAAATAAAAGAGTGTTTAATTAAAAGTTTTGCATTTTATTATAATAACGCATACTAAATTTATAAAGACGCTAAGTACGGCGCAAGCTATTAGCTATAGGAGCTATATTTAGCGGAATATAAAGGAACTAACGAACCAGTTCGCAGATCGGATATTAAGGACAATAAATTCAATATAGGCAAAACATTTTATAACGATAAGGTAATAAAGGCAGCTTACTAGAAGTATATAGACCTTAAAGATATTATATAAGAGGCAGAGGATAATTCTACTACAGAATAGGGAACATTAGTAGGGATTAAGACCCCACTAGACACGATATCTATCGCTTCGCAAGACGCAAGAAAAATAGGGCAGCGAACTACTTCGGTACTTAATAAAGGCAAAAGGCCAAAAGCTTAAGATTCTTAAGACGAGATAAGGTAAGCTTAAGGACCTATAATAAACAATAACCAATAGAGCAGAGCAATAGCTTAGTTCAGTGATATATAAATAAGCTTAGGACGAAGTTTCCTAAAAACATAAGATTCTTAAGACGAGATAAGTAAGATTTAAGACTCTTAAGATAAGATAAGAACACTAGTAAAGCCTAGTTAGACTAAGGCTAGAGCTAAGCTTAAGAAAAAAGCAAGCTTAAAATTAAGAATCCTATAGGACTAAGATTTTAACAATAGAATAAGGACCATTAAAGAAATTGCAAGTAAGACTTAGCAACGGGATTAAAATATTAATACCAAGATTAAGAAGTAAGAAGACTTTAAGGATCTATCTATAAGACGTAAACCAAAAGAAACTATAGAGGAATTTAGACAAAGAATTATCGTATAGTAAGAACAGAAACTAGACAGGAGATTTAGCATATTAGGACGTATAAGGGACAGAGTACTAGTACAAAAAATTACTAATAGGCCTAGAGCAGGCATACTAAAAGCTAAGTAGCTTATTAAACTGGAAAATAAACAGGATCTAGGGATCCCTACTAGATTTAAAGAACAATATATAAAGGGCTGTTATAATATAGTAATAAGAAGATACTTCCTTACGGATAAGCCGTATATACTTTAATAGCTATACTAAAAGTAGTATAGACAGCGACACAATAATAAGTAGGAAGATTTCTATATATAGTTAGATAAAAGAGTTATCTAGAACCACCTAATTATAAAAAAGGCTATAACTTATATTAAAGAAGCCTTAATTATAATATTAAAGGATTTAGAGGAACAATTAGAGGACTAGAGAAGTAAGAGATATATCTTAGTACTTACGAATAAAGTTATAACGTTTAGATTAACACGGTAAAGGTTTAAACTTAAAGATAAAGATAAGTTAAGAGTTAACCTAAAGCACCTAGTACACTATACGCTATTATAAATTGCATACGTAGATAATATATGTGAGATGTATAAGAATCCGAAGGAAAAGAATCGGAAATACCCTATAAGGATGTATTGGGCGCTAAATAAGCGATAGTATAGGAATGCTAAGTATATACACGGCTAGCATCTAATAAAAGTTTAGGAGTTAGGAGGCTTAATACTTTAACTAGGAAGATTTCTTACGAAAGAATGCTTAGACAGATAATAGTAATAAAAATACCTAGAGAATATATGTCTATAGTATATTAAAGATAAAAAGCGAACCAGGCATTGGCTAAAGACTAAGCTAAGTATAATAGGATTAAGCAGCTAATAATTGGGAAAAGTAGAGGCCCATAAAACCAGAGGGAGCTAGTAATAGAGCCTTAGACCCTTAAAGAAATTTAAGGATAATACCTAAATTTATATATTAAATGGTAAGATTAACAGTTTAAAGCACTAATAGATAGTAAAGCAATACGGAACTATATTTTACTAGTAGCAGTTAAGAGAATAGGATTACCTTATAGACAGAAGGAGCAACTTTACCTATTAGTTACGATTTTAGGAGATCTAATAGTCTATAGAGAAGGGATCATTAATCTTAAAACAGGACCTATTTAGATAACTATTAATAGGAGACAAATCAAGATGTCTTTTAATATTCTACTATTAGGACGGGATAAGGCAGTATTAGAAATGCCTTAGTTATAGGAATATAACCTAAAGATTAATTAGATTACAGGTTAGGTTAATATTAGAAATACTTAATGACGTAAAATGCGATAGCAAACCAAGTTAGTATAGTACTAAGTTAGAGCAATATATAAAGAGACTAAGCGAGACTTAAGTTATATACTAAAAAGATACTATAAATATAGCAAGAAACTATAAAGCCTAAAAAGTAAAAAGCTAGCAGATTACGTAGTATAGGACTATAAGATAGAGTTAGAACCAGAAATAAGTCTAAGGTTCTTTCTAACCTATAAGCTTACTTAAGAGGAGGTAAGCGCACTCAAAGAGTTTATCTAAGAAAACTTATAAAAAGGATACATTAGACTATTATAGTTATTAGTAGGTTATCCAGTACTATTCGTACCAAAAAAGAATGGAAAACTTAGATTATGCATTAACTATAGGCAGTTAAATAGCATTACTTAGAAGAATAGGTATTCTTTACCCTTAATTAGCGAAATCCAGGATCGGATAGGTAACGCGTAAATCTTTATAAAGATAAATCTAAGATAGGCGTACCACTAAATTAGGATTAAGGAAGGTAATAAATAAAAAGCAGCCTTTAAATTAAGAGAAGGACTATATAAGCCATTAGTTATGCAATTCGGATTAATAAATACACCAGTAACGTTTCAGAAGCGAATTAATAGTGTGTTAGGAGAATACCTTAATAAGTTTATTATAGCATACCTTAATAATATTATTATCTACTTAATAACTAAAGAAAAGCACGGGGAATATGTTAAATAGGTTTTAAAGAAACTATAAGAAGAACAGATACTAGTAGCAATTAAGAAATACGAGTTCTTTACAAGGAAGACCAATTTTATTAGATTTATTATTAAACTAGGTTATATTAGTATGGACCTAAAGAAAATTAAAGCTATAGTAAGTTAGCAAGAACCAGAGAATATAACATAGTTAAGGTTATTTTTAGGGTTTTACAACTACTATAGAAGGTTTATAGTATAATAGTTAAAAAAAATATCAAACCGTTTACCAGGCTTATAAAGAAAGAGGAACTATAGGTATAAAGAGCCGAATAAAAGAAGTTGTTTAAGGAACTTAAGAAGTTATTTACCTAGGAACTAATCCTTAAGATCTACTAACTAGGACTAGATACGGTTATAGAGACAAACGCATTAGACTACGTACTAGGAGTATATTTACTACAAAAGCATAAGGATGCATAGCATCTAGTATTATATTATAGTAGGAAAATAATACTACTAGAGTTAAACTATAACGTCTATAACAAGGAGTTGCTAGGTATAGTTATAGTACTTAAGGAATAGAGAGCATTCTTATAAGGCACAGAAAAACCATTTATGGTTAAGATAGATTATAAGAACCTAACAGGATTCCTAACAATAAAAGAACTTAATTAAAGGTAAGTTAGATGGGCAGAGATGCTTACAGAATACTATTTTAAGATTTAGTATATTAAAGGAACTAAAAATATAAGAGCAAACGCACTTAGCAGAAAGGCTAAACTATAAAATAATAAGAAGCTATTAGGAGTAATGCTACGCAGAGATAAGAATAGATAGACTAGATATAATTACCCTAAACTAGTAGCAACTTAAGAAGATAATAAACTAGAAAGAGTCTATAAAATACTAAAAAGCTTTTAGGCATAAAGGATCTTTAAGGCACAACTAGAGGAACAGTTAGAACACCTAAAAGAAGAAATATTATACAAATATAGAGAAGTAAAGTATATCCTAAGAAGCATAGTAGAATACTTTATAGAAGATTTCTATAAGGGAATGACCTAAGGACACAACGGAGCAACAGACTTAGTGTTAAGGCTTTAGGAAGAGTACATTATTAATAGAATCTAAAATATCGTAAGAAAAGTAATAAAAGAGTGCCTAGATTACTAAAGAAATAAACTAATAAAGTATAAGCTATATAGAGGGCTACAACCTATTAAAATACTAGAGAGACTATAGGAGGTTATATTATGGGACTTTATTATTAAGTTACTAAAGTTAAGAGATCCTATTACCAGACAAAATCATAACGCGATTTTAGTAATAGTAGACAAGCTTATAAAGTAGGGATACTTTATAGCATGCATAAAAGAAATCTCAGCGGAGGATATCACTAGAATCTATATTAAAGAAGTGTTTATAAGAAATAGAGCACTAAGCAAAATCATATCGGATAGAGATTTAATATTTATAGCAGTATTCTAGAAAGTATTCTTAGCAGAGTAAGGGGTTAGAGCAGTAACTTCCACCGCATATTATTTACAGATAGACGGTTAAACGGAAAGATTAAATTAGACACTAGAGCAGTATCTAAAACATTATATTAATTACGCGTAAAATAATTGGGTATCGCTATTACCAGTTATGCAGTTTATATACAATATAACACCATAAGTGTTACGGCTCCGTAACGGATCTAGTCAGGGGGCTCGCTTGAGCCTTGGCATATGTATATAGACGTGTCCTTTTCCACCTTCTACTCCTCATCTTGATATCCGGGTCCATAGACATTCCAATTGTACAGGCTTGCATACGTTCTAAACGGCGCTCGTGCCTCGATTGACTGAGTCGCTGTGACAATAAGAAGGAATAGGCATATTACTATTTAAGGCAAATTATAAATATAAGCCGAGAATATTATTATCACTATAATAAGTAAAGAAAATAAGTAGTATAGCTAAAGAAAAAATAAAGACACTAATGGATCTTTATATAGACCTTATAGAGTTAGTAAAGAAAGTATAAGAAAGAATAAAGAAGTACTATAATACTAAGAGATCTAAGGGACTAGATCTTAAGGAGGGAGATAAAATATAGCTACTACACAAAAATTTCAAGAGTTAATAACTAAGTAAGAAGTTAAACTATGTTAGACTAGAACCTTTTAAAATTATATAAAGAATTTTACTAGTTACATTTAAGTTAAACCTACTAGCTAAAATAAAAATCTACCCTATATAGCACATTATAATACTAAAGCCAGCATATAGAAATATTAAGCCACTAGTTTACGAAGTAGATATATATAGAGGATAAAAGGAAGACAAATGGCAAGTTTTAAAGGTCATTAACTATAAGGACATTAATAAAGAAATATAGTACAAGGTTAAGTAGATAGGCTACACTAAAACTACCTAGAAGCTACTAGAAAATTTAAAAAATACTATAGAAAAGGTATAGGAGTATTAGAAAAGGTTAGGTTAGGCAGTATTAATAAAGAAGAATCGCTAAAGAATAAACCACCTAAGGGGGACCCAAGAAGAACAGTTGCCCAACTACTTAGATCTATTTTCTTCTTAACTAGAAGAGAATCTATTCTTTTATCGCCAAGTTCCTATAAACCTTATTCTATAAGTTTCTAATCCTTAAAACGGACCTTCTTATAAACCTTCTTAAGACGGATTAACTGAGCAGATGTAGTAAGGTAAGAATTAAGGGCTCTTTACTAAGCTTTAGCAGCCTCTTATTTAGCATTATAGAAATAACGTAATTCCGCTAGAGTAACGAATAGTTTATTATCTAGCCGCGTAGCAGTAGATTAAATATAAGACCCTAAAACAAATTAGTTAAGGAACCAGATGACTATTAAGAGTAATAGGTTATATATATTTAGCATTAGAGATAGAGCAAACGTTATAGGATAAACAAATATTCGCTTTAGTACACTCTAAGTAAGAGGATAGTTGTCGCGAAGATAGGCTTGCTAACGTAATATAAACTAACCCCTTTTTTAAATAATAAGAACACGGAGACGGCATAATCTCACTAAGAGATAATATTATAGCTATAGTGCGAGTATAACAAGCAGTTAAAGAAGAAGAAGAAGTTTTAGGTATAATAAGCAATAATATTAACTAAATTAATTAGATAGATATTACACCTCTAGTAAATAACTTAAAGATATTTGGAATCTTTAAGGACGAAAATAAAGAGAAGGGAGATAGTGTTATAAACGCTTTAAGTAAAATATTACAACTACTTAGAGAAAAATTAAAAGAAGCTAGTTAGTTAATTTAGGCATAGTCTAAAATAGAGCTAATAGAGCTATATAATGAGGAATAGTAACTAAGGTTATATAACGTAATCTATATAATCTATAAGATCTATAGAATCTATAATAAAGTAGATAGAGTATATATACCTTATATACTAAGGGGATTTCTTAGGAGTACGGTTATATATTTAAAGAACCACAGTCCCTACCTAGATAGTTCTCTCCTTTATAGTAAATCTTAGAATATAATTAGAGTTAATCTATTAGGCAACCACTCTACCAGTTATTATTATATTGTTGACTTCTTGTTTACCTATATACAGTACCCAGCCCATTAATAAGTTTACCGTAGTTCCTACTATAAGGCTTCGTTATAATAGGTATATAAGAGTCTTTAAGCTCCTAGCGCATTTAGGTATTAGGGCTCGTTTAGCTACCTTACCTAGAGGTTTATATTATTATAATCCCTTACTATTAAAGGGACCTTTTTACCTTAGCGTAATGGCTTTCTATAAGGTATCTATAGAGTTTCCATTTAAGTTATTACGAGGTTTTTTAAAAGAGGATAGTAGTTATAAATAAAAGATATAAATAAATAATCTAGTCCCTAAAGCCAACTACCCTTCTAAAAAGTAGTAGGAAGAATTTAAATATAAGAGGACTTTGTAGATAGGGGGCTATAAAAATACAATTATAGAATAAGATAGATTAGTAAGAGAGATAAATCCTTAAGGAGGTAAGGTTTCTAGGTTTGTAGAGACTATATACTATAGGTATATACCTCTAGTATGTAACTAGCGACTATTTAAGGGGCGTTTGGGGGTTACCCTAAGGGTAACCTAAGGTATCCGCAATAATATCCCTTATAGGTTTTTAAGGCTCTTTAAAAAGTAATTTAAAGGTTAGGGTTTAGCATATTTATATTTTATTCGTTGCTTCTTATTATAGTTACAGCGCTAAGCAACTACTTAAATATACCGCTCCTTATCCGCGTTTATAAGATTCGTAAAAATAAAATAGAATTACGTATATAAGTGGATCATAGCGTAATAAAGTTTATTTCTCTTTTACTTAGTATTTAAGGGCTTCTTTAGTAGACTAGACGTTTACATTGCATCCTTAACTACATTATATATTATTTTATATTACGTATTAGTAATACCTATTATATCCTTAATCCGTTAAATCGACTAAGACCTATTTCTTGCGTTATATCCTTAATAAGGCCACTAGAATAAGCTGTTAGAGTCTAATATAGGGCTAATAGTGGTATATAACGCGTACGCCGGGAGAAAGAGACCTCCATATTAGCGAGACGTCGTATCTATTACGGTTTAGTTAGCAATTCTATTTTCTAATATTAATAATAATAGTCTTTTATATAGACTATTCCGTAGTTCTTAAAAATAGGCGCCAGCTCTAATATATTAAGTTATAATAGTAGGCTGTATATATAAAGAATAGTATTAGGTTTAAGCTTGTATAACTAAATATATAAATTAGTCTTCTTAGTTATAGATAGTAGGTTACAATAAGGTAAATAGTTAAATTATAGCATAAATTAACAATTACCTTTTCAATTAAAGGATATAGTATAATGTAATTACTATATATTTAAGACAACTTAAAGGAACTAGTTAACACCAGTAGAGGGTAATAAAAAGGGTATCCCTATATTATATCTAAAGAGAAAGAGTATAGTAGATTCTGCGGTACGGTAAAGGATAGTAAAAGGTAATAGAAAGAGTATCCCTATATTACATCTAAAGAAGTAAAATAAAGTGGATTTTATAGTGCGGCAAAAGGGAATAGAGGATAGTAAAAAGGGAATCCCTATATCTTATCTAAGGAAGCAAAATGTAGTAGATTCTGCGCTATAGTAGAAGGAAGTAGAGGTCAGTAGAAAGGATATCCCTATATTACGTATAAAGAGATAATATATAGTAAATTCTGTAGTACGGTAGAGGATAATAAATAGTAATAAAAAAAAGCATTTCTATATTATATCTAAAGAAGTAAAATATAGTAGATTCTATAGTATAGTAAAGGGCAGTAAAGAATAGTAGAAAGGGCATTACTATAATATGTCTAAAAAAGCGAAATATAGTAAATTCTATACTATAGTAGAAGGGAGTAGAGAATAGTAGAAAGGATATCCCTATATTATATCTAAAGAGATAAAATATAGTAGATTCTATAGTGCAGTAGAGGATAGTAGGGGGTAGTAAAAATAGCATCTATATTATATCTAAAGAAGTAGAATATAGTAGATTCTATAATATGGTAAACGTTAGTAAAAAGTAATAGAGGGTAAATTATCCTCCTATCTCTAAAAATATAGGATGTAGTAGATTTTGTGGTACGGTAAATACTAGTAAAGAGTAATAGAAAGTAGATTATCCTCTTACCTCTAGGGATATAGAATATAGTAAATTCTATAGTATAGTTAATACTAATAAAGAGTAGTAGAAAGTGTATTACCCTTTTATCTCTAAAGGAGTAGAATAAAGTAACTTTTACGATATACTAGATATAAGTAGAAAGTTATTAAATAAACTTCCTAACTAAATATAAAACTCTATTATTAAAACTAAACCGCAAATATAGAACCTTTAAGCAATAGTCCTAAAATAGAAGTAGTAATTTACTAATAATAAGATAGACACTACTTCCTTATTTATACTTAGGCCTTATATATATATATAGAAAGGATATACGCCTAACTAAACTACTTAAGCCTAAATATAACCTTTATAACTACCCTACCTATAATAACTATACTATTATTATTATAAAAGTTCTGCTCTTTTATACGTTCTTTATCCTTACGCCTCTTCTTATTAGCAGCCTTAGACCCCTTAGCCGCGCGTTTATCTTTATAGAGTTTACTAATAAAATTAGCGGCGTCCTATTTATTATTGGCGGTTAGTAGTTATATAATACTAGTAATAAATTTGCGTAATATAGTCTTATTTAGTGTGTCCAACAGTTAGCTTAGCTGCGAGTTTGAGAAAATAGCTGACTGACTATGTTAATTGGATCGCTCGCTGTCCGCTAACTATTAGATAACGTACGCTAACTGTAACCGACTACCGACACTGTGCTGAGACATAAGATCACCGCTTGGAAGGCTCCAAGACAGCGTCAACGCCACCCTATATATTGATTGCAGATTAATATTGCTTGCAGATCACTGTTCCCATTTCAGTTACCTATTACCCCATCATGTCTTATTACCTCCACCTTCTTCGTATATATATAGAGACTTTAGAGCTACATTTACAATCAAGTCGTTTATTCAATTCTTCGCACTACAAAGCTTACAGTTATAAGCCCGGATCGCACCACCTGCTAACTAATTAACCTACTACCTCATTTATGAAGTCACTACTTCTACCTTTACAGTGTCTTAAGCTTCTTCATTTATTAAACGAACAGATGACTGACTCTGGTTGATGAACGTACCTAACCGATGAACGAACTAACGAATTAAATCAAAAGTTCGAAACGTTAAAATAAGGTTTTCGCTAAGACGCTAATTGGACCCTGCCTGACCTATTAAAATCCTAAAATAACGACTACGAGCGAATTAAAAGTTAACCTTATACTTAACCAGCCATCTAATTGGACACAGTGGTTCTTTATTATCCAAGATACTGCTAAAAATAACAAGGTATGGTAGTATATTGACCCGTCTAAGAAGAAAGATAGGCTTCCTACGCTAGAACTACTGAAACGGCCCACACTAGCGGATGTACAACCTATGGCTACATTAATAACCTAGCTAAAATAAGACCAATTCGCTATCTACAACTAGCTCTACGCTAAGTATAAAGACGATCTTTGAATATACCAGAAGCAAGAGCAGGCTATTAATAACATCAGCAACTACATTGTGCGAACGATGTCGGTAGCCTACCTTCCCCTTATTAACGGCCTAGATTCAGTCTACGAACGGCTTAAAGCACTTAAGAAAGCGCTTGCCCCTACCACCTTAGGTTAAAAGTATAACGTCCTAATATAATACACGGCTCTAAAAGCCTACAACAAAAAACAGAGTATTGAGAAATGGTTAAATAACTGGCGGAACGTCTATAAAGCTTGTTAAGCAATTAGACCTACTAGACGTGTAAGGCTTTAGGCCATACTACGACTTTATTTAAGCAATTCAGCCTATCTCTTCTAGCTTCGCAGGAGCTCTAGAAGTAGACCTTATTTGCAAGAAACGTAAGGATAAAGCTGCACCGTCCATTATTAATCTTATTAAGGAATTTAAAGAGCACTACCGCATGCAGCAAGCATCCTCCGCTACCACTGCTAATAGCTCTGCCTTTATAACCCTATAAGGCAATTCTAATTCTAATTTAGATTTTAACGTTAATTTTAATTCTAACAGCAATCTAAATTTAAACTTAAAATGGAATAGGGAATATATATGCGGCTTTAAACATCGATTTAGCAGCTGCTACTACATTATTGAGCAGAAGCGCCCCTAAGGATAGAAACCAAACCCAGACATTTAAAAGAAAGTAGAAGAAGTAATCTCATCTATACCTTGGATTAAAAGCGCGGTTAATTAAATTTAAAAAAGGGAATAAGAAGCAAAGAATATAGAATCTACAATTGATTTTAATTTTAAAGCCCTACCTTCTAAGACACCTACTAGCTATGCTACCGCGTTTAGTACTAGTCAATTTCTATTCAAGCTCCAGAACACCTGGATACTTAACCCTAGTGCAGATACCTACGTTTACAATAACTAAGAAGACTTTACCTTCTCCCACCTAGCTGTAGAAGACGACTACCTAATCGCTAGCGGAAATTTAAAAAAAATTCAAGCCTACGGAACAGTAACTATTACTGTTGATACACCTACTAGGAAGTCAAAAATGAAGCTATCCTATGTAGCACTAGTACCTACTATGTTTATAAATATCGTAGCATTATTAAGGGCTATAGATAACGATATCCATTTTAACTTAGGACGAAACTTGCTATACTGTCTAGCTACTAGCGAAATAGTATACTATGCGAAATGACTAGGGGGTCACTAGGCACTGATGCACCGAGAGCCTATAAATACCCTAAATTTGACAACTCAATCGACCTTCTTATTAAGAAGATATTAACCAAGCAGAATGGCCTATAAACTAGTTGGAGCTATAGCTACAAAATGGCATAAAATACTTGGCCATGCAGGACCTGATGCTATTAAGCAGCTTCCTAAGCACGTTAATGGCGCAGAGCTTAAGCTAAATGATAAGCGAGCACCACTTAAAATCAAATGTGAAGTTTGCTTATTAGCAAAGCACACATAGCAGATCTCTTAAAGATGAGAGTATGAATATCTAGCTACTCGACCATTTAAGCGGCTAGCTTTTAATATTATTACCCTAGGAGAACTAGGGTACAACGGCGATAGATACATAATACACTTCTATTACACGTATTCCAAATTTAATTTTGTATACACCGCCAAGAATAAGGATAAAGCTACTGTCCTACCTACCATTTATAAGACTTACTAGCTGATCAAAATACGATTCCACTAAGACGTTGTCTTCTTCTGGAGCGATGACGAACGAGCTTTTGGACAAACAGGAGATACCTTACAGATATAGTGCGCAGACGAAGGTATTACCTTCGAGTGTCGAGCCCCGTATACTAAAGAACAAAATGGTGGAGTAGAACGATCTGGACGAACCCTTATGGAACGATTAAGGGCTATGCAGCTAGAAGCTTCCTTACCCCTGTCTTTAGGACCAGAAGCTTTCCTTGCTGCTAGATATACACTTAATCGAACCCCAAATAAGCAACTAGGGTAGAGAACTCCCTACGAGGCTGCCTACGGCAAGCTGCCATCTCTTACCTATATGTATATATATGGCTGCAAAACCTATACACTAGATAAACGAATTAAAAGGGGAGATAAACTAGCTTTTTGTGCATCAATTAGACACCTAGTCGGCTACGATTTAACTAATATCTATTGAATTTGGATTCCGAGTCTCCGCAAGGTTATTTAAACCAGAGACGTCACATTTAACAAGACCTTATTCTATAACCCTAAGGGTTAAGACATCGACTACCTGCTAAGGGAAGCATTGGAAGACACCCTTTAGACAATCAGTCTACCAGAACCTCTCCTTGAGGATAAATTTAAGGATGAATCTATCCTATATAGACCTACCCCAAATGCAGATCAAACGACTACACCTAAATCGAACGATGCGGCAGAGCCTCGTACGAAGGATACTGAGCAGTTACCGATACCTAGCAGAACGGTATCTCCAAATCTATTAGAAACAAACACCTCACCGGGAGGACTTTAAGATGATATCTTGGAGGCAATTGAAACAGGTCCTACCCAATTAAGCAATTTATTAGAACCGTTGAATACAGCTCCACGAGCTAACGAGGTTTTGGCTAAACCTTCTACCGACCTTATCCTACTAGAAGGATTAAAACGAATTCGACGTTAAGCGTATATAGCAGCACTAGCCAATCTATATACCCTATCTGGTTACTACGCTGGATTTGCCACAGGATTAGTAAAGGATATTGACCGAACTAGATCCTTATCTCTATATCGGGATAACCTTCCCCCTAAACTAAAGAATCTTAAAGATCTGAGAAAGCACCCTTTGACTACTGGCTTTCAAAAGGCCATAGAAAAAGAATATAATAACCTAAAACGCTAAGGGATATTTAAGACTATACCAAAAGCAGAAGCAGGCAACGAGTAGATCCTTTTACTAAAATGGGTCTTTAAATATAAGCTTGATAGCGACGGCTACCTACAAAAGCTTAAAGCTAGACTATGCGTCCGCGGAGACCTGTAGATTACTGAAGAAGAGACCTATGCAGCAACTCTAGCTGCTCGAATATTCCGTGCTCTTATGGCTATAGCAGCCGCATTCGACCTGGAAATTCGATTGTATAACGCTATAAACGCATTTATAAACGCTAAGCTCGGTAAACTAATCTACTACTACTGCCTAGAAGGATTTAATCAAAATGGATATGTCCTAAAGCTACTTATGGCGCTATATGGATTAAAAATCTCACCACTACTTTGGTATAAAGAGCTTATCAATATACTGGCTAAATTCGGTTTAGAACCAGTATTAGGCACTAACTACCTATTTACCGACGGACAACTTATTGTCTTCTTCTATGTAGATGATATTGCCGTCCTATTTGCCAAGAAGGACCTTTTAAGACTTGAAGAATTTAAAGCAAAATTGCTGCACCGATATAAGATCCGTGCACTAGGAGACCTACAGTGGTTCCTAGGAATTTAAATTGAACGAGATCGACTAAGTTGAAAGCTCTAGCTCTGCCAAGATTCCTATATCAAAAGGATAGCCAATCGATTTAATATTCAACTAGGAAGATTTCCTAAATTTTCACTACCTGCTGAACTAATTCCGTCTAACTAGTAGACGAACCCTTAAAGAACACTAGCCTATTAGCAACGGGTTGGTTCTTTTGCACACCTAGCCGTATTTAGAAGACCTAATATTACTAAGACGTATTCTAAGCTAGCCGAATTCCTTATTAATCCAAATTAAGAACACCTTGATGCAGTAAACCAAGCCATTTCCTATTACCTTAGAACAAAATCAACAGCTATTGAATACTCTGGCGAAGCCTTTAGAGCACACGTCTATTATAGAAACCTAAAAGGAGAAGACGTTACCTTTTACGGAGTATCCGATGTAGTATTTGCGGACGATAAGAAGACTAGATGGAGCTCTTAGGGGTACCTATTTATGCTATTCGGAGGACTAATCGATTGGAAAGCTACCCTATAACAATCAGTTACTCGTTTAACTACCGAAGCGGAGCTTCTCTCCCTATCTACTGCTGCCGTTAAAATTATCTGGTGGCAACGATTCTTTAAGGTAATAGGCTTTAATTTAGAACGCGATTTTACCGTGCTTTGCGACAATATGCAGACCGTATGACTCCTAAGACAGGATACACCAAAGCTTAACACCAAGCTTCGACATATCGACGTTTATTAGCACTGGCTAAGACAGGAAGTCTAAGACAAAAAGATTAACGTCTAATGGGTCCCTATAGACAAGATGCCTGCCGACGGCCTTACTAAGATCTTACCCCGTTAAAAGCACGAGGCATGGATAAAGCAGTTGAATTTGGTGGATATTTGACATTAGATTACTGTTCCATCTAGCAACTAGCACCTTTGTAATATTTGCAATATCCGTGATATTCGCAATATCCGCAACATTTGTAATATTCGCAATATGCCATTCTTACCCTATCCGTTTGCTACTCTTAAATTATATCTAAATTTCCTATTTTAGTATAGCTTCTACCTTCATTTTATGTTCTACAGCTTTAACTACACCATTAAATCTGGGGGGGTGTGTAACCGACTACCGACACTGTGCTGAGACATAAGATCACCGCTTGGAAGGCTTTAAGACAGCGTCAACGCCACCCTATATATTGATTGCAGATTAATATTGCTTGCAGATCACTGTTCCCATTTCAGTTACCTATTACCCCATTATGTCTTATTACCTCCACCTTCTTCGTGTATATATAGAGACTTTAGAGCTACATTCACAATCAAGTCGTTCATTCAATTCTTCGCACTGCAAAGCTTACACTAACTATTAAGCTGCCAGCCAGCTGTCTTAATTAGGAAATTTGTATAGAATTTATGGTGTTTTATTTCAGATTTTTGGCAGCACCTCTCTATATATAAATATAAACATTACCTAATTAAAATCTAGCCCTAATTTACCTAATATAGTATTTAAGTATAGCCAAATTCATCCTGCACCCGTAGAGGCTTAAAAGGTAAGTAGAATAGTTAGTAGTAAGGGCTCTAGAGGATCTATTTCTATATTAAATTTAATTAAATACAAATCCCTGTTAAATCTACCTTAATAAGCTAGCTTTCCTGCCTCTGTAGTTAGCTTATAGCTAGTAAGATTAATATTTAAGCTTGTTAACTAAGGTGTAGTTAAAACTCTATTAGAGTTAATATAGTCGATTAAACTACTTAATAGAAGGCCATTAATTAACTACCACTTTTAACATTAATCTGCTTTAATTGTATCGGCTAATAGTCTATTACGCTTATTAGTGACGATCTTTTTAGCTTAACTAAAGGCTTGTTCGTATATAGAGCTTATTACTAGTATAAAGAATAGATTAAGAGTAATCTTAGCAAGTATTAGATAAAGGATTTAACCGATTTTAAGCCACTAGTTAAGAGGATTAGGAATAACGTCGTTCCGCTTATTACTATTATTAGAAAAGATCTTAATAAACTTAAGGCCTACGTTATAGTAGCGGTTAGGCTTACTGGCGAGCTTAATACGCTTTTAATTGCGCTTTAAGGAAGTAAGGCTCTTATTTATAACTAAGGACTATACGTATTTATTAGCTAAATCGTCGTTAGATTTATAAGGAACCTTCTTATATTATAGCTTAGCTAGTTCCTTATCTTCCTTATCTACTTACTTATTAATATAGTTATTAAATAGAGTCTTTATATACCGCTTGGCGTGCTTTTACCACTAGGGCCACCGTTTTCACTTATCGCGAAAGTAGGCGCGTTTAAGAGATGGATAAAGAATTACTACGGCAAAATAATAAGGGCTCTCGGCCTTAATTTTATTAAAATATTTATTAATCTTTTTAATAGCTATGTTAACGCCTAATTTAAGGAAGGAGTTGTATTTATTTTTAAGGCTTAGCTAAGTTCGCTAAAGGATTTAATAAAGGAGCTCTATATTAGTAATTAACTCCCATAGAGCGCTATATAAGTCTTTAATACTAAGACTATTAGTGTTACCTTTTGTATGCTTAGTAGCTAATATAAAAGGCTTTAGGATCTTAATAAGCTGCTCTACCTACTACTAATCTTCATTAGTAAGCGCATCCTAAGATAGATTATAGCTATTGTTAGCGGGCTTCCTCTAAGCTAGTAGATATTTGTTAATCGCTTTATAAAGAAGCAATGCACGGCGGAGTATAAAGTAGGTTAAATTCTACTAAACGCCTCTGTCCTTAATAAGCAGAAGCTCTACTTAATTAAAAAGATCGTCCTTAATATAGGCCTTAGTCTAGTTCTTAGCGAAATCCTTACGGTATCTTATTAATCGCATAATATATTTAACGATATTATAAATCTTGCCTATAAAGCCTCTCTACCGTATAAGATTAAATTTAATATAGTTGCTCGCGCTGATTATTAAGCGTTTAAGCTTACTTACGCCCTTACCATATATTAAAGCCTTAATAATAAGGTTAATAATATAGCTAACAAACCAAAGCCGCTCCTTTTTAGCCACTAAGAGGCTTTGTAAGAGGTAGTTATAGAGCTCGTTATTATTACTAGCGTTATTAGTTATTAAGGAGCCAAGCTTATAATTAAATTAATACTTTTAAATTACTAATACTAGGGCTATTGCTATATTCTTAGCAGAGTGTAATCCTTATAGTTATAAAAGGCCTAAAAGTACTAATTAAAGCTTTCTATCTTTATTGGTAAAATAAGCCACTATACTAAGTAGTAACATTCTATTTATAAATATCTAAATATTGTAGGTAGGATTAATTTTACTAAGTGCGGTAAGGAGGAGGTCTTTAATATTAACGCGTTGCTATTTAAATATAGTTTTAATCCAATTGCTTAGTAATATAGGCGCCTTTATAAAACAGTCTTAGATCTAAAGACGGTTAAATATTAGCAGAGCGCGCGTAGAAAGACTTATAGCTTAATAGAGGGTAATATCTTATAGAATTGTCCAATTAATATAGGCTTAAATATAGCTAGCTGCTTAGAACGGCTAGTCGTTATATTCTACTACTATAACTTTTAGGGTTAATAATAAGGTTATACTTTAATTTTAAATGGCCGTTAATATAATCGTTACCGTTAATTATAAGTAAAGTACCTAGTCTTTAAGCTAGATAGCAGAGCTTATATAACTAAAGCCTCTTTTTACCTAAAAAAACCGTCCTAAAAAAGGTCTGCCCTATACTTCTATCTTAGTAATATAGGAGCTTTACTTAATAGCAACCGCTTATTAGTGACTTAGTATCCGTATTTACTAGTAAGCTTACCATATATTATTAGGTAGAGATTGTTCTAATTAATAGAAAAGATATAGCCGTAGTTCTAATTAGCTAGAGGAGGCTCTTACGATATAGAATTATCTTAATCACCTAATTCGATATTATTATTAATTAGAAGAGGAGAGGAAGTAGTTAATCTACGAACCCTACGTAGTATTAAAGGAGTTAGGTAATATGTAGATTGTGGATTTAATAAGAAAGAAGTAGAGAAAAAAGTAAAAGAAGAAGCTCTACTGCCTAGCTAACGCGTAAAATATAATATACGTTATATTTTGCATAGGTAGTAAGGTAGTAAATTTTAGCATAGGAAAACAGGTTTATAGCGCGTATAGAGATATTAGGGAAGTTTCTTTATTTACTATAGCTAAGCAAGAGGTTTTATAGGTTTCTTATTACTTAGCGTATAATTATAGTTAAAGATTTAAATATTCTTAACTTCTACTAAAAGCTTTAACTTACCACTAAATCTTGCTACTAAGGCAGCGAGCTGCTAGCTAGCTGTAGTCTTATAGCTAACTAACTGTTATAACTCTATAAGCTCGCTAACTGCTTGTGTTATTAGCCTCTTAGTAGCGACGCTAGCAGCGACGCTAACTCTTGGATATACTGGTCTTATTACTAAGAATAGCTTCTAATATTATATTCTTATTAACTATATAATTTGCAATTACCTTATAATCTTGCCCTAAACGGTAAGCTTGCTTTATAGCTTGCTCTTTATATATTAATAAGTGCTATAGTTTAAGGAGTGTAATATATCCACTATAGTGTAAGGTATAGCCTATACTAATAGTTTCTATTATTTTAATAATAATATCTATTTTGGTTAAGACTAGATAAATAACCTTATTACTAAAAACAGTTATTATTTTTTAATAGCTATAGATAATTTCCTACTAGTGCTTTAACCTTTAATAAGACCTATAAATAGTAACGTAGAACTCTAGATAGAACTTTCGCGCCCATTTATATATAATTAGTGTGTATATAAAAAATAAAAAATAATAATAATCTTATCTTTTTTCTTTTTTCTACCATCCTAGTTTATAGGGTTTTAGATAACTACCTAGTTATTTATAAACGTCTTATTTAGAACTTTATTAAGGTTATAAATCTTTCCGTTAGTATCGTTCAATATATTAATATAGCGTTTTATTAGCAAGTTGCCGCTATTATTATTAAACTAGCCCTTTTTTATCTAAATTGTGTAAGTTCTAGCCTTTACTAAACTGCTTTTTAATCTTTATTAGACCTAGAAAGAAGCATATTAGTTTTATTTAGTATTATAATACCTTAAAACGACCTACAGCTTATCCAATAGGATAACGCTAGTTAGGATATTTTAATTCCTATTCTTACCTCTACTTTTCCCGTTCTGATTATAGCACTACTTTAAGATCGTTAATAAAGGCTTTAATATTCTTAACTACCTTATCTTGTTAAACCTAGTGTTCGTACCAATTTAATGGCACGAGTGAGTCAGATCCAGGGGCACGAAATACGTATAGTATCGTATGCTCTTTTGGATGATGGTGACTGTCTCTTATATTAAGGTAGACTACGTAGTCTATATACTAATGCGTCCTCCCCCTGATTAGTCAGTGCTTCATAAGTGCACCAGACGCGTAAGCGAATGGTTGGTGCACCAAACGCGTAAACGCATACCTGGCGTACCGAACGCGTAGGCACGCGGTTAGTACGACAGGTGCTGTAATTATACACCTAGTTAGGTAGGACGCAGTTTAACTAATTATAGTTAAGTTTTAGTAGTTTAATAAGTGGCTTGCTATTTAGACTAAGGGAATTACTAGTTTAATAAATTATAATTACCTCTAAAAATACACCAAATTTGTTAATCTAAGCCTAAATATTTACTAACTCTAAAGTTAATATAATATAATCTCTACCCTTAGTAATCTACTATCTCTAAAGTGCGTTAAACGCAAGCTAAATATTTTATAGATTTTCTTTAAAGCAAATATTATAGGATATTTTAATTTTGTTTAAAAGGTTAATATTTATTAATTCTTAATTAACGTCTAATACGGTCCTAATTAAGATCTATATAATGAAGCCTTATAGGAAATACTACGATGGACTTGTTAATGGGCTGGGTATATAGGTATAGAATAGTTAATAACATAAATATAACTAGTGGAGTAGTTACCTAATAGATTAACTCTAATTATATTCTAAGATTTACTATAAAGAAGAGAACTATCTAGGTAGAGACTGTAGTCCTTTAAATATATAATACTACGCCTAAGAAATACTAAGTACGTTAGTACGTTAGTATATTAGTATATCACACGTTTCTATATTCCTACGTTTTTACGTTCTAAACTTATAACGACACTAGCTATATAACTTAGCTACCCCTTATTCTATAGCTTAACTAGTTTTAGAGCCTTCCGTACTATTTTAACTAACCTATATATATATCTTTCTTAGTAGTTCTACTACTGGTAATATAAGGTTTATAACACTATCCCCCTCCTTTTTATCTTTGTCCTTAAAGATATCTCCTATCTCTAAGTTATTTATTAGAGGTATAGCATTCCCGTTTTTAATTTAATACCTCTTATTAGATCCTTTATATCTAATTATTATAGTTAGCTAGTAACTATAATTCTTTTACTTAGTAAAGTTATGCCGTCCTATTCTTAATGTGCGGAGAAGAAGTTAGTATATATTATAATCACTGCTTTATTTGATTACTAACCTTCTTTATATACTAAATATACGCGAGCGAATATGCGGTTGTCCTATAATATTTAATTTATCTTTAACACTAAGTGTATATCTAAACGTCTTATTAGTTTTTAAAGTTTTTAACTTCTTTAACTAATTTATTTTAGGGTCTTGCGTTTAGTCTAAGGCGTTCTACCTTAAGGATAAACTAGCCTTAGCCCTTACTAAGGTATAAAAGCTTTAAAATAATAGGGAGTAGATTTATACTAAAGAGCGAAAGGTGTTTAAGGCTTAATAGACTGCCTACGCTCGTCTAGTCCGTCTTAAGAAGGTTTATAAAAAGGTGCGCTTTAGGGAGTAGCGTTTTGCTAAATAAGGTCTTTATAAGCTTAAGGCTAAGGAGGCTAAAAAGAATTCTAATTAAGAAGAGGCGGAAATAACTAGTACGCCGGCGGTAGGTTCCTTAAATTCTCCGACTTATCTATTGCCCTTAACTAATTCTTTTATTTTTAGCTCCTTTTTAATATTACCTAACCCGTTTTTTTAATACTCCTATATCTTTCCTACAGCGTTTTTTAAGTTCTATAGTGGCTCCTAGGTAGTCTTATTATAGCCTATTTACTTAACTTTATATTATATTTTGTTGTTAATATCTATAAGGGATATTATTGCGGACACCTCGGGTTGCCCTTAAGACAACCCCTAGACGCCCCTTAGATGGTCGCCGGTCACGTGCTAGAGGCATATACCCGTAGTATATAGTCTTCACAATCTTAAAGGCCTTACCTCCGAAAGGATTCGTCTCTTTTACCAATCTATTCTATTCCACAATTGTGTCCTTATAGCTCCCTATATTACGGCTTATATAAATACCTCTAAACTAAAGCTTGTAAAATGCTGTATTACGAAAATACTAAGCTAAAGAGAAGGAAAAGGGGTCGCTAGGACCGATGTAAATAAATATATAGAGTAAGCCGCTAAGGCGCTAGCTTTGGGCAGGCCAATCGCAGGTCGGCAAAATATGGCAGAATTTGGCAGGTAATGTGCGATAGCGCCGTTACATCACCCCCCTCTTTAAAAGAAAGTCTACCCTTAGGCTTAGTTAGAAATAGGGTAGTACTAGGCTTATAAACATAGGATTATAAAATATAAGATAAGGAGATAAAGGGGATATAAGTACGTCTAGACTAAGTATAAAGGGCAATTATAGGCTAAGTGGAAGCGCTAGGCTAGAAAAAGTAGCCGCTAAAAGTCTTGGCACGGATCTAACTAATTAGATAACTTTAACTGGCGGTTAAAGTTCCTAGACATCTGAAATTTTATAGTATTGGCAGAAAATGGCAGATAGCTATATTAGGGCTTTAGGGCGTTTTTATCCCTATATTCTTCCGGTAACTTATTATCTTTATTATACTAGCATTTCATCTATTCGTCTAGGTATATTAGGGTATTAGTTATAAAATTCTTTAAGCTTCTGGGGGCAGCCTATAAAGTTCTACGTAGGGTACTAGGTTAGGTTAGGATTGTAGCCCTTCTATTAAACACGGTATTTTAGCGTTTCCCATACTATCTTACAGGCCAGTATTTCGTTAACCTCCTATTCGTTATTACCGTTTACTTAAACTAGTAGGGGAGGCTCGTTCTTTTATCCAGGTAATAGGTCGTTTATAGCTTTCCGTAACTTATTTAGTAAGAAAATAGGGTAAACCCTAATTAAATCTGGGAGCTTTATCCTGTATAAGTTGCCTATCTTCTTAAGAACTTTATACGGTCCTACTATTTAGTAATCTAGCTTACGGCTAGGTCGTTCGGTTTTCTAATTCTTTATTATAACCTAGACTATATTGCTAGGGGCAAAATTGGGTTCTTAATGGTGTTTGTTCGCCTGCTATTTTATTAACTTTTAAGCTTTTTCCAGGTTCTTATAGGCTACCGTTTAGGCTTCCTCTAATCGTTTAGCGTATTATTAGGCCTTAACATAGGATAGCTTCTCTTATATAGTCTGGGGTTCTTCTAGCCTTTTTTAGTCAAAGCTTATATAGGGTAAGTATTCTATTTCTAGCTAAATTAGGGCAAACCCTATGGAGTTATGGGGTAGGGTTACTTACGCGTAGTCTATTAAGGGTAGTAGTTTAGACTAGTTATCCTAGAAATAGTTAATAAAGGGCCTAAGCCTCTAGTCCAGGTACTGATTTACAATCTCTATCTAACCGTCTATTTGGGGGTAATAAGCTATAGAAAGCTTTAGCTTAATGCCTAGGATCTGGGTAAACTTATTTTAGAAGGCTGATATAAACTATAGCCTATAATTAGATATAATAGTATCTAGTAATCTATAGATTTAGTAAACGTAATGGATAAATAGCTGGGCTGCCTCTTTGGCATTAATATTCTTATAATATAGAATTAAAAACGGGCGTTTACTAAAGCGGTTAACTATAACTATAACTATATTATATCCGTTACGGTCCCTAGGTAGTTTATAAAAGTCTATAGAGATATACTACTAAGGGCGCTCTAGTATTAGGAGTGGCTTAAGTAGTCCTAGGGTCTTATCTCGTAGGATTATAGCTCTTTAGTAG
>Ga0307515_10005349_pt1 | contig 26076 bp, 28 predicted proteins | sample 17_EM_MG_FD_194513 | JGI IMG/M metagenome (GOLD analysis project Ga0307515, IMG submission 194513) | Populus trichocarpa ectomycorrhiza microbial communities from riparian zone in the Pacific Northwest, United States - 17_EM | ecosystem: Host-associated > Plants > Roots > Unclassified | place... | reverse complement strand
CCCGCCCCCGCTGGAGGCCCTAGGGCCGTCGGTTAGGCATCAGTGATGTGTCGGTAAGATGCCTAGCGGGGGACCCAGGTGACAAGGGGGCTTTTCTTCCGATTATGGATGCACCGCGCCGTCGGGGTGGTTTGGGAAGCAGTGACAATGTACTCGATCCTAGGTTCAGAATAAACAGCATGTGCCCTCCCTGCAGAATTACTAACTAAATATATACGGCTGTCACTTAGGTATGCTGGTTTACTCCAAACTACAGTACCGAGTATAGTTTAAGGGTACGCGTACGCCTGGACATCAACAATGCACGCGGACCTGGGGCGAGCTTGGGCGTGCGGCGCGTATGTAGCAAATGTGAACACGCACTCTATCTCTCATGGTCATATGCTTAGAAGATGAAGGTACTAAGGTACTAAAGAGTGCAATTGGTGAACCTGAGGGGAGTTTGGCCAACTACTTTCACGTCCATGCCGCGCGTTCTGTAATGGAGTCTCCAATGCTGCTAACTATGAATGCTGCCTGAGAACATAAATTAGCGCAGAGGAAATTGTACCACCGCTTGAGGCCCTACAAGGAGCGTCGTTGCGAAGCCTCAACGTTCACTGAGGCACCCAGCGAGTGATTGCGCGTGACCTCACCTGCACCTCAGTTAAAGTTTCAATTCCCCAGTCGACGGCGGCCGCCGCCGCGCAGGCGATTGGGCGCTTTGACTCATAGACACTCAATTGTTAGGCAAACCTTGATACCTGAGTGGAGGACGTACGTATCCCGACGAAAACGAATTGAGGATTTGAGACGCTACAAGCACACGGATTGGACGGGGCTGCGCAATTTGATGTGCAGGATGCGATTGGACACAACCCGAGCAGCAACGAGAAACGGCTTCTGCGTGCAAAATTTCAGGCAGACGTGATGCGAATCTTTTTTTTGAAGCATATCCCCCACATTAGTGCTCTCGTATATGCGGTCAGCACGTCGTCCAGCAAATCGCCGGGATCCTCGAGCGATGACTCACACTTATCCCTGCGGGGGTTACTGTATGGGCTATGGGGGGGAATCGGATTTTTTTATTGCTCGTTCATGAAATGGGTGCAGTCTCACTCTTTTTCGTACCAACGGCGACGCGATGATTCTGCTAGATTCTTTGCAGATAGATACAGATGCAGATCGAATGCGAAAGACGTCGTCAGGTGAATCCGCAAGGCATACAATGCAGACGTGAACAGGTGTCGCGTTCGTGGTTGCCTAGACGTTGGCGGTGGGAATCCCACACAACTGACCTGACTGCGCCCCAGGTTGGAATTGGTAGGAATGCCTCGATTCTGCATCCAGAGATTGGCTTTCCCAAACTGGTGATTAGATGCCTCATCTGGTCGGCAGCTGTCCAATAGGACGGCGTCAAGTATATTGGTTGCTGCAGTGCTCCCGGGCATTCAGCCGGGTGTTGCAGCTAAATAAAAATGATCGCACACACACACAAAAGTGTCCTCGAGGGTTGGCCGGGTCGAGCCAGCAGGGTAGCTATAAGTATTTGACTCATCCCCCCCCCCAAAACGCACTTCTTCGCTTTTCCCTTTCTTTTCTCAACTCCACGACGAAATATACCATACACCTGCATTCAACGAGGCCATCATGGAAGCTTAACTGGAACCACAGTTCCCCTTTAGAAAACCCCTTTGTAGACATTTTCCCGAGAAACTCCGTCACCACGCATTCCCCAGCGATCCCCGGATCTCTGTCACAACAGCAAACATCGCGCAGCGATAGTACCCCGCAAAAGACAGGCACAATTCTTCCCCCGGAAGTAATTCATTTTGACGACAACATCCAACCATGGCCTGCACAATCTCCTCGGCAGAGGCACTCGCCCCAGATTTCACACACACCGGATTCGACTCCCCCACAGCCGCACGTGAACAGCCCGACACTACCTGTGCATTTCGATCCACAGCCGCACAGTCCGAGCCCAATAAGCTTCAACGACCCCGTGCTATTTCCGGCGCAACCCTCTCGCCCTGTCCTTAGCGGCCGGCACCACAGCACCCCCTCATCTCTACCGCAGCCTCGTAGAGTGAGCGAAATCGTCCACAGTCTTGGGTATAATATCTCGCCGCCGTCGTTCAACCACCGGTCTCCAGCTTCCGCTCCGTCTTTCACGCCCCCACATCCCCCCTCAGATACTCAATACCGACAGCCAGACTCTGCTCCGCCTCATATTTCTTCGCAACAGCCTCCTATTCTCGATTCCCGTCTTGCCGCCAGATACTACGGAAAAAACCAGGACTTCACTTCGAACGGGTCCAGCATGACACAAGGTAATAGCTTGCCTACCTCTTTTTATTCTCTACACGCATCGAACCAAATGATTGACACTCCCTCTTCAGACCATATGAAGGCTGGCGAGCCGGAAGTCTGGGCAGAAGATATGTGGACCAACGAACTCATTGGATCTGAGTTTTCGCCGAACCTCGCCGGACAGGACATCTGCGCGGGCTCCACCGTCTCTCCGTCCGAAATCCACATGAACCCCACCATGCACACAGCGGGCTACTCTTCCTCTCCGTTCCTCTTCGACTCCCCGTCGGAGGGCTACGAGACCTCTCCACTCTTTGGTGGTGAGGATGTCTCCGGCGACGCCGAATGGTTCTCCCTCTTTCCGGAGAGCAAGCCTGACCCCGAGGATATTCCATCTGCTGCTCTGCAGTCAGAAGTTGCTCAAAACTCTCGCGATAGCACTGAGTCGCCAGAAACATCTCCTCGGTTCCGCAGCACCTCGAAAGATCAGAAGCGCTCATCAACCTCTGGCATCCGCAAGCGTACTGCCCCGCTGCCGCCCATCGTTGTGGAGGACCCTAGCGACACTGTTGCTATGAAACGAGCTCGCAATACGTTGGCTGCTCGTAAGTCCCGCGCGAAGAAGGCCGAGAAGATGGACGAGATGGAAGATATGATCGAGCGACTGAAGGCCGAGGTCGAGCACTGGAAGAACATCGCCCTCTCTAACGGAGGTGGAGTGTGAAGGCCATGGGTGGACTTTTCTTATCTATATCTGTTGGAATCTGGGGGTTTTTTTATTATTTCTTGCACAGAAGTTTCCTATCTTTTCTGGTTGCGTACTTGCTTGCGCTAGTTTCTATTGCGATTTGATGATTGCGTTTGTGTTTTGTTATTTCCGATACGGGGGAAGGAATTCTGGATGTTTCTTTCTGTTTCAACTGTTTGATAAGTGCGTTTTTTTTACGGCCGGGTTTTTTGGTTTGGTGGTTGTGTTTGGGTACCTTGTACACTTGTACTCTATGGTTTGGTTTTAGTTTTGGTTTTGTCTAGTCAGTCGAATTGAGTTGGGGAGCAAAATTCTGATGTGCATCGTGAACAACAAACGTAGAAACTTTTGGTGAGCTGTGGGTACTCCATGCATCTGTGATCCCAGCCCGCCAGATGTGTTCATGCTGCATCACTCGAATAAAAATATTCTTTTGCAGGCCCAACCTCGTTTTCATTTTTACTGGTGGATGGGTGGATGGATAGGAGCTGATCCTCTGGACTAGTTGACAGCGCATGGTGCTGTAAACTAAAAGTCAGGTGCATGTTTGAAACTTGCAGTGCCTAGAATTCCTTTGCCCTTTCTTCCTACGCTATGCAGTCTCTACAGCTCTACGTCACCTTGTCTACAGTATCTGCGTGGGGTTGAGGATTTGCTGTAATTTTCTGTACTTTCCTGTGGTGAGCTGTTCCTCCTGATTACACAGATGAATCTGCGAAGCCGAGCTTTCCGGGCTGGCTAGTTGGCCTTTTGTCTATCTGTTTGTAGGCCTGGTGGGCTCGAACTTGCACTGGTAGGGGTTGCGTGGGGAGGGCATGAGGGGAGGAGCATGAAGGGGAGGGGGATGATGGTGAGGATGAGGGTGTGGTGCTGTGGGCAGGCTGGTTTAGGACTGGGACGGCTCGAGAGTGGCTGCATTCCTTCGTTCATATCCAGGATAGAGCGGGAGGGTTCACCCCGGAATCTGTAAAAACTAAGCTGTCCAGGGAGGGGGGACGAGAGTGAGGGTGTGGTGGTTTGTAGGGTGGCTGGCGTAGGAATAGGCCGAGTCGAGAGGGGTCTGCATTCCTTCGTTCATACCTCCCCACCAAGTGCTGGGGGGATGCCAGCTGGAGATTATAGATGAATGTCGTGGAACAGCTCTGGATCCTCGCTCGCTCACCCCGTGAAAGATTAGTTCTCCAGGGCTGAGTTGTCTTCTCTGTCCCGCTCCCCCAGATAGCATTGGAATGTTGTACCCTCCGGGCCGTCCCTTCCCCAACACCACTGTTAGCTTGGTGTGGACCAGCAACTGCCTATGTCCTCCTCCTCCTCCTCCTCCCTCCCTCCCCCCTCTTTTCAGACCTGGCCAGCAGGGACATAGACCTCGGGGAAGAGACACCTTCCGATCCGTACACCCGATATTCCCGTTTGCCAGCAGGTCGACCCAGATGCCAACTCATCCCCTTGGTGAATAGGACGACCAACACGCCAACTGAGCGACATGCCAAACAAGAGGTTAAGAGGGGTTGGAAATTGGGATAGGCCCATAAGGTCCGCCGCGAAGTATGATTTTTCTCTCAACTATCGAACCTCTACACTGTGACTATCCTGTGCCTCTAACTCTACTGTAAATTTCGTCTGTAAACCACAGCTATATCTACTAGGGCCGCAGCTTCTGCTTCTGCCACTACCGCCGTTGCCATCACCCACGCAGTTCCAACCACCACCACCACCACCACCACCACCACCACCACCACCACCGTTTCTGCTACCACCACCGCCTCAGTTTCTATCAGTTCTACTTCGACTGTGTAGATCAATGAAGGGTTCTCGTCTGGGGCAGGACTAAGAGGAATGAACCGTCCTGCGGTAGCAGTTGGGATGTAGTCTTGAATGCATACTTTAGCAAAAGGGAGCCCATAGGAATTTGATATTGTGAACTTGGTGCACTGGTCGACCACTCTGCCAGAGGATTAACCCACACACCAAGTCTTCCTGTTGGCCAACAGGAATATTTGGAGTACGGGTTGGAACAGACTTGATAGTCACCGGCACTCACTCGCCCCTCATCCATCGACTTCAAAAAAGGGTAATTTCTCACTCATCACACTTGCACATTCATTTCGCCCTCTCATCTTATTACAACCATAGACTAAGTAGGTGCTTAAGTATCACATCCAAGGTATAAAACAGCCTCCTCCTCCAGTTCACTTCCACACCTCCCCTCTTCCCTTCTGGAAAACGAAAAGAATACATACAGCCCAAAGTTGGATATGATGATGATAATGATCGCCCCGCCCCGTTCCCGTTCCCGCCACCCGTCACGCGTCACGCCAAAGCCATAATTAAAAGCGAGCAAAAAGAACAGCACAGCATAGCGCACACACAAAAATAAGAGGAAGATACAACGAATCTCTGAGGTACTCAGAATGAATGAATGAATGAATGTACGAACGAATGAAACGTTCCCTTCCACGCCTGCCCTTACCTGCCATATATGCATATTTTACTTTCCCAACAAAACAATGCGAAGCAACAGAAAACGCACATAAAACTCCCAAAAACCCCCCCGAGTGCCCTCGGGTGAAAGAGGAAAACAGTAGTACAACATAACCAGACGCCGTCTATACGAAAAAGACAGACGGAGACAGCAGGGCTGCGGCTGAAAAGAGACATTAACTAGATCGTTACAATCATTACACAGGATATATGGTAGTATACTCTAGATTTTTTGAAGCTCCTTGATGAGAGGAGGGAGAGGAAGAGAAAGAAGTAGCACGCCTTTTTTTACTCGGCAACACAATCGGAGAGATTGATCAAAAGCTGCGCGAGACAGCGTTTGGTAGCCGCGTCATCTCGGAGAACTGAGGAGAAGGTTGCATCTCTCAGGGGCTCTGGGAGGCATTGCCGCAGAGCTTCTCTCGCCCGGGGGTTGTCAGATAGGCTGGTACCGAGTCATGTCAGCAAGCAGAAGCGGGTAACGATGTGAGGGCATACCGGAGGAAACACCGCACAACATGCTTAAGCAATCTCACGGTCTGCTGTTCGACCAACTGCGTGACCATGTTGCTCAGGACCGTGCCAACAGCATAGAACCGCTCGTATGTTTGGCAAATGTAGGATAGTCCAACATCATCTAACAAGATCTTCTGGACGATAAATATAGCCACCGTTTTGGACAACTCGGATCCCGTCTCCATGATCCTGAGGCAGAGGGGAATGATCTCGGTCGACAGGAGAAAATTGATAACATCCGTAGAATCATTCTTGACCAACGCGCCAATGACTCCGAGTGATGTCAACCGCAAATATTCGAATGGCCGAGATTTTGAGGTCGTATTAAGGAACGGGTATAGAAACAAGGGTATATGAGCTATAGATAGGCATTGGTTTTAGTCGATAGTCTTTCCCCCAACAAAGTCGCTTAACCTACCATTTAAAAACAGCCCTCGGGTATCGTTATGCGAAGCCACGCACTGAAGAAGAGCCAATGCGTTGCAGACTCTGTTAGAGGCGGTAGCGGTTAGGCTCGACGGCATGAGTAGCGGGTAGACCGAAATAATTTCTTGTAGCAGTGAAGTCATGACACCTATTCACCATCACCACCACAACCGTGTAAGCCTTTGTACTTCAGTCAAAGGATGAGGAAGGCGCGCACCAACAGAATGCCATAAGATCACAGCCAGATCCTCCACCTGTTCTCGTTTCTTGCTCAATTCCAACAACGCCGTTTCCCTCCGGTCACCCTGTACCAACTCCATGATCCACGTGTATATCTTGGTGTCCTCATCGGTGATTGCGCGAGTTGGCATCTGCATTCCACCAGTGGGAGCAGGTGCTGGAGACGGGTGGGTCGGCATAGCCATGCTCCTAGCAGTATATGCATTTATATGCTGCTGTTGTTGCTGCTGCTGAGCATGCTGCTGTTGGGTAATCCAGCCACTTTCAGGATGTGGAAAGTGCTGCTGCTGCGGATAGACCTGGTGGGATTGGAGCATTTTGTGGAAGCACTTTGGTTGGGGGCGAGTGGGTATTGGCGAAGTCGGCGGCGGCAGTGAGCGGTGAAGGAGGGGGTAGAGGAGGAGGAGGATGAGGATGATGATGAGGTGGACCTAGAGATGGAGTGAGCCGAATTGCTTGGCATTGCGGCTGATCGCGGGTACCTGCCCCACCACACTCCAACACTACAACCCTTGCGTTCGCTTTCTATTACCGTCATAGCGCTGATGGGTAGTAGTGTTTGTTTGTTTGTTTGTTTGTATTGTTTGTTTGTCGGGTAGAGAACCTATAGGCACTCTTCTTCTGGATGGACTCGTGAAACTGGTGGGGCTTCAATCCATTGGAGAGGTTTTCAAAGAGGGTCCCCGGTTTATGGTGGTTACGATAAGAATGATCGAATTGCTTGGTTTGCCCTACCGTGCACAATGTTTACAATGTTTACTGGTGGAGATCACCATATGCATTAGCATTGGGGATTACACACCACCATGTTAACAAACTTTAGTGACACCTATTACATTCATTAATTATTATTCCCTACGTACCTGTGTATACTAATACAATGCCATAACATTCATTCCTTGATGTGCCATCATCCATTTTACCACGAATTTGAGAGTAAACGATAGGTACACAGAAAGCCCCCAGATCAAAACCGATCCAGTCCAACAACACATGTCGATGAATAATGTACCGAATAAGAGACAAGTCAATAAAGAAAAACACCAGGTCACCCCACCGCCATCCTGTAAACGTCGTTCCATTCACCATCCCACAACCCAATCAATCAATCAATCGATCAATCAATCAATCAATCATGCAATATCATAATTAAAATTCCCGCTCCTGCATGAATGGGATATCCGGATATCAAGAGTACATACTGGCCGCAACACACATAACATGAAGTTTCAGAACGGAGCAACACCAACTGCACCCGCTGAATAGGCACCAAAAAAGCCCATATAAAACAAGCAACTGCAAGGAGGAAGCAGAGTTGAAAAACCGATCAACCATGAAAAGCCAAAAACACAAATAAAAGATGCCCCATCGTTCGAGTCAGTGATATCCGCAAATCAGAAATTGGTGAATCAATAAGTTTAAAAAGAGAAAAAGCCAACGGAAAAGAAAAACTCTCAGAAATTCTTTACAACCTCAACTCCGACAATATACGACTGGCTAAACCCTTATACTGCCAAGTGTTCGTTTTGTTGACGCTCTTGAATTGAATTCCGTGTAACGCGAGCAAAGGAACCTTCACAATGTAGATTTCGAACTGCAGGATCAGAGAACCACCCAGAACACCGTCGTTAACAGACTCATTTGATGCGTCACTGTTAGAGTAGCTGGTATCTGCTTTGTTGCGTCGGGATGCTTGCTTTGACGACGATCCCTGGTTGCTGCCATTGTTGGCTCCATACGACAATTTCCGTCTGTGTGACGATGGCACGGATACCATATTGGTCACTTCTGGGGTCTGAGAATCGTCCTCGACAACACTCTTGAGATCGATGCTGGGTCGATGGACGCACACAAAACCGCCCTTAATTTCCTTATAGGAAACACTGAGTTGGTCCAGTACCCTGATGATATCCTTGCGGATTTCCAGTGGGGGTTTAGTGGACGTTGTTTGCACGCTGAAGAGGCCTTTTAGGTAAACTGGCTTGACAAAGTCGGCAGATGGTGTAGAAGAGGCACCAGCGTCTCCACTGCCTGCGGATGTAGCAACATCCACACTGTCGTCTCCTGGAGTATCATCAGGATTTCCGGTAGTACTTGCCGACTCATCCCTTCTCGAGCGGCGGGTTTGAACACATTCCCGCTTCCCATGGCCGACTGATTTTGCTCGATGTGCAAACGACTTGTCACCACTCTCTGCCCGGCCTGACACTGAGCGATCTGAGCCACTGGTACCAGGAGGTTCCATAGAGTTCCTCGTCCGACTATATTTCTTGCGCCAATCGGCCTCAGATACGCTCGTAGAACGTCCTAATGGTTTTGTAGATTTTCTTGCACCATCCGCAGTCGTTGGAGGAGTCAAGAGATCTGGTTGACCTGGTTGGGATGAGTTGGCGTGTGCCAGAGGGCGAGACTCCTCCCTCGGACGTCGGACTGAAAGACTCTTTCTTGTTAGATTGACCGGAGCTTGATCTGGGGCTTGCAGTGAGAGTGTCGGTGGCGGCGGTGGCTTGCTAGAATCTTTCTGAGATTCGCCCCGATTGGAGTTGTGTCGTCTTGTGCTTAACCGTCTGAGCATGCCCCCAACAGACAGATCTTTACGCAGAGGCTGCTGCTGAGGTTGCTCCACTTTCGTTGTAGGAGGTCCCATCGATGAAGGCGGAACAGACACTCCGCTAAGATTCACGCTCTTCATGGTTTCGGTGACTTCGTCATCTCCGTGCGTTCGAGCCCTGGGCCTTGTCCTACCGGACGTTGCAGTTGGCTCCCCCTTCAACTCGTAACTCGTCTCACTAGTGTGAGCGGCCTCAGGCTGCCTAGGTACCATATGTGCCAATTTTTCGACATCAGAGCCTGGGAATGGAGGTTGTGATCCAGGAGCAACTCTGTGACTATCCCGTTCCAGTTTTTCACGGACAAGATAGTACACAGAAACAAGAGGGTTGTAGGCATTGATTGGGTCTGTTGTTGTGTACGGAGTAAGTAGTTCGGTACTGGGGTTAATGAGTGTATCCTTCGAACTTGTTGATGATCGCCTCTTGTAAAAGTCAAATCCAAAAGTCTTTTTCTTGTCCGGGTAGGGCGAAGACATTGGTGCCTCACGCTGCGCCTGTTTGACAGCCATTTGATAATCATCGGAGCTGATCAGTTTCGTCAGCTGGACAGAAATCGCTTCCGATGATCCAAACTCGAATCCTGTCATGCCGTTTATAACTGCCGGGTCGAGAGGTAAAGTGAGAGGTTCCCTAGCAGGTAAATGGTTTTCTGGTGGACCGGAATAACCTTTCAGAAGCCAGGGATGCGTCATGATCTCTTGTAAGGAAGCGCGGTTTCTGGGGTCGGTCACCAGCATTCGAGAAAGAAGGTTCTTGCAGTCTTCATGCCATTTGTCAGCAAAATTGCCGTCGAGGGATCGAAGGGCACCTCCTACCATTGGTAAGCCATTGGGGGTATTCTACGGCCCCTCGTTTGATCTTCGCATGCAGTGCTGGCATATTCTGATCATCGAACGGCACTTTTCCACAAACAAGAACGTAAAGCACAATGCCAAAACTCCACACATCAACTTCCGGTCCGGTGTATAGCTTCGCTTGCAGAAGCTCTGGCGCCGCAAAGTACAAAGACCCACAAAATGTCTTGAGCTGTGATCGGGGAGAGAAAAGGTTGGAGAGACCAAAGTCAATAATCTTGATGTCGCCAGTTTTTGAAATAAGGATGTTTTCGATCTTCAAATCTCGATGAACAATAGAGTTTCTGTGACAATAATCTAGGGCACTTGCAATTTGCCTTCCGAACTTCCGGGCTTGCTTCTCCTTGAGTCTGCCGTGAGATATGATGTAATCCAGCATCTGCCCGCCATTGACATATTCACATAACATGTACCAATGGTTGTTTGTCTTGATGACATCTCGCATGCCGCAGATATATGGGTGATCTAGAAGTGTGACAATAGCTGCCTCTCTAGCTGTACGTACTTCTTTGCTGTCGTCGTGACGGGGTGGATATGCCTGTCCTGTGGAAGGGTCGATACCTCGATCCTGTATGACTTGTCTCGGGACGATTTTGACAGCAACCTGTGGCACAAACACGATAAGTTTCTATGGAGGCTCAAATAAACACAACCAAAGTATTACATACCTGCTCCGAGCCATCTGCCTTCCGCGCTAATTTAACCTTTCCCATGCTTCCAGCGCCAATCGTTTTGCCGAGATTCCAGGTTCCACTTGGACCGTGAATAGACGTCTTTCTGGATCGCTGCATATGGTGCAACTGCCTAGGATCATCTATAGCCGGAGGCACATGGCTTGATGTTCCGTTGGTACCGCTGGTACCGCTGGCAGTGGTGGCCGGCATTGGTCGGTGGGACCCTCCTGTGGATGTAGGCATCAAGCGAGACGTTTCGGCGTCTCGAGCCGATAGATTCAGACCACCATTGTCGCCTCCCCGAGATGGTGGGCCAGCGTGCCTCGAGGTCGACGAGGGTTGTCGTTGATGGTGGTGGTGAGAGCTATGTTGCCGTTGAAGTATAACAGGGCTCTGGTGCGGTGCAGGAACTGACATTTCAGATGATAACCGCGATAACTGATGCCAAGAGTGACCGAGTGTGAAAGCCAGAGTATAAGGAAGGGACAATCGGATGAGCTCCTATAGCGCGCTCAAATGCAATTCGCGCAAGAAACGAAGCGCTCGAAACCAATGATAGCCTGCGCGTGGTCGTTCGATCGCAGTTTAGCCGGGGATATGAGAAGAGGTATAAAGTATCGCAAAGATAGCGACAAGGTACGGACGGAGAATGTCTAAAGACAAGTAATTATGCTGGCGAGAGGGCGGGAAATAACGGCTAACGGGGTTTCTTATAGCAGTTGTGAAGCCGCACGCATCGATGAGAGAACCACTGAATGAAGAGGGGTCGAGTGCACGACAAGCTATTTCTCGCCAACCGAGGAAGGTAGGCGGTGCGCAAGAAAGACGAGATGAACGACAAAGCCAGATATTGATATCGCCGAGACCTAGTCGGTGTGTAAAGGAAGGAGAGAGGAGGAGAAGAAGCTGAAGGTAAGGATAGTGAGGAGGATGACGACGAGGAGTGACCTCCGCTCACGGGTTCGGGGGTGGGATGGTATAGTGAGGCGAGAAGCAGGGACGGGGATGTTGATTGACTGAACAAGAGAATGACCGACGACCGAAGCAGCTGGTTGCACTAATGTACCTAGTCGACGTACATCATTGCGACATGAAAGTACATGTACCAATTTGTGGGGAAGACGTGGATCGCTTTAAAGAGCTTTACAAACGATGTTTTTACCTTATTCTTTTCAATGTCAAACATACCTCCGGCAAAGCATTTGGAATTGGAATTAGACTTGGGTTTGGATCCAAGCTCCCGATAAAGCTACGCCCTAGAGCTCTGCTGATTAGAGTAGTGCACTGGTACTCTCAGGTACCCTTATAGAACCCCGTCCGGTTATATCAGAGGCGAAACCGCGACTGCATACTACAAGCAATCTAGCTGCCAATGGCATGAAGTTGCTCCACTTAGTGTATCCCAATAACACGACACGAAACGTTTCGTGGGGTTGCCGCCAATCTCGCACCCTTTAGTTGTGATGTGATAAGCCTTGCTTCACTCGGCACGCTCCGTATGACACGCGCAATAATCCTCCTTGTCAAAACCACGTTAGTTACCCGACTTCTTAACGACTCCGAACCACTAAACTTTAACATCAGCAACCACAAATTATACCAAGTGCTATCTTCCTAGCCAGAGACCTGCGGTAGCATGGCTTACAAACGAGATCGCTCCGAATTCGAACAATCGTCGAATCAAAGCGCTCCATTTGCCCTATACGGCCGAGCTTTACCACCGTTAGATTCACATAATAGAGATGACGGCTCTTACGTACCGGTTTGGAAGCAAGAGGTGGTAGATGAGCGAGGCCGGAAGCGCCTCCACGGAGCTTTCACGGGTGGCTTCAGCGCTGGGTACGTTTCATTGAGGCTAGGATGAAGCTCGTGACTGATACAGATTAGGTACTTTAATACTGTAGGATCAAAAGAAGGTCAGCGCCAGACACTAGCATCTTACCCATCGTCGTCGCTAACCCTGATTCATCTTATCAGGATGGACACCTGCTACTTTCAAATCATCTCGGGCGACCCGCGCCAAAGCTGGCCCAGCTCGACCCGAAGACTTTATGGACGAGGAAGATCTTGCAGATGCGGAGGAAGCGCGGAGGCTCGAGACAAACAAGAATTTTGCAGGTATCGGCGGTCCGGAAGATGGTGGCCAGCCACGGTCATTGATAGACCTTTTGGTGCCGGCCATGCAGGATACGATGGGAACGAAGCTTCTCAAGAAGATGGGCTGGAAGGAAGGTCAAGGGGTTGGGCCTAAGACTATGAGAAAGGCCAGGAATTTTGACGGTAATACTGGTCAAGGTGCTGAAGGGAGCAAAGCTTTTCTCTTTGCTCCCGAGAACTCCAAGCTGGTGTCACTCAAACGAAAGGACAATACGGCGGGCCTTGGATATGCCGGGGAAGCTTCGATTACTAAGTCGGTAAGAGAAGATAAAGACGACGAAATTGGAATTGGCTCTATGTCAAGACCGTCATCTAAATTCAAGAAGCCCACCGGAGCCGCGTTTGGAGTCGGTGTGCTCAACGACGATGGAGAAGATGACGAGGATCCATATGAGATCCGGCCAAAGACCGCATACAACAAGGTTATTGGAGGAGACAAGCCAAAGAAGAAAGCAGCAGTATCTCGCCCTCTGAAAGGAAAGCACGTGTTTGTGCCAAAGAAAGCCACAGTCCTAAAGAGCTATCAAACTATTCGGAAATGTCACGACGGTCGGCTCCCTATCCCGGGGTTCATTCTCTCCGATGCACCTGTTCAGCTTCCAGAGCCTCGTTATCTTCCGCCGGTGGTGCCAGATGATTGGAAAGGAATACAGGAGGAGACACCTGCACCAATCATTACCCTCTCTGATACCGACAAATCGGCGGCAAAGCTAGATCCACGTGCTCGCGGGGCTATACTTGGAGAAACCCCTTTACCAGGAAAATCCGTCTTTGATTTCTTAACACCTGATGCGCGGAATCGAATAGCAAATATAACAGGAAAGACCAATCTACCGCCGGGGTTGGGTGAAGCACCGGCATCAACGACTCGTGCTTCAATTGCGGACCTTGTCCCCAACATGGACAACGATGTTGCAATGTCTGCTCTGAGAGGCGGCTATATGCCCTACGGCGACGATCTTGAGAAGCGAGCGCGATATCGCTCCTTCTTAGAGGTACAGGCGGGACTGCGGGAGGGGCTTCCTGATAGGGTACGAACCAATCACCACCTCCACTTAAAACCACTGTCGCTGATTTGTACAGAAATACGGTATGAACATACAGGACTGGGTCAAGGAAATGAACGAATTTGTTGGTGCAGCACGAATCTTCAAGCCTCTGACCGGTACGATGGCAACCCGGTTCACATCGTCGGCCTCTTCGAATATTCAAGGCAACATGGACAAAGGACTCGATACTGAAGTACTAGTTCACCGTCCCGCAGTAAAAGAGGAGGATCCAGCTGAAGCCGCAGCAAAAATTGGGATGTATGGTCCGCTCACTAGAAGTATAGTTGAGTTCACACCGTCCAGATTGTTGTGCAAGCGGTTTAATGTACAATATATGGGTCCTACTACAACCACGGATGAGGCTAGGCCGACAGCTGCGCTGACCTTTGGTGTGCGTGCTGAGGTTGGTGGTGGTGGTGGCGGTGTTGGTGATATTTCAGATCTTGCATCTACAATAACGAAGTCGGTAGTTGTGCAAGTGGATGTAGAAAAGAATGAGGCATTAGAGGGTGAGAAGGCTGCAGACGAGGTTTTCAAGAATATTTTTGGTGATTCGGATGATGAAGATTAAAAAGACTTTTAGATTGCTATGATTTTTTCACACCGCGGCGAGAGTTGCGGTTCCGAGTGCAATATTGTGATTGGAAGATCAACAGCCCAGTCATGTAACCTACTTCCTGCCTCCGTGAAACTGGAATCAGAAATCTTCTTTCGGGAATCTTCTTTCCAAAGCTTCCAGGATACACCAGAAGTTGTGCTCATGTTGGTTCATGTCAATTACAGTCACTCCATTCCTTGGCGAGCTAACTTTTGGAACCTCAAGTCGCGTTTCCCTGAAGCTAGACAGCTCATGACAATGACATCTGCTTCCCTCCTACTCGCACACGATATTGCGCGACCACATCACAGGCGAGCATTCCCATTCCTATGCTTGCGCGTCCATCTTCTCAGCAGGTATGGATTAGTAACGGTCGCTAACGAGCTTTCCGGTGGTAGGGAGTAGCTACTTTACGCGCCTCTTGCTCAGCTCAACTCTGCATTCCTCGGTTCCGGATTCAGCCATCATCATGCCTGCGGAAGCAGCAAACGGGAACTCGGTTCTAGACGGTCTCCGAAATATGGAGGAGCTGGCTGCTTTAGGGCAGTTTCTATTCTGTTTTGGTACTGACGTCCTCAGCCTCCCCGATTTCGACCGCGAGGTATGTGTACTATTACACATCTAGACTCACCCTTCTGATCTTATGGCAGGAGCTAGAAACAGAACTACTTACGCCTGAGTCGGCGCTTCTTGATAACATCAAAATGGCCTTACTAAAGATGGTCTCCTCACATCGAGGCCTTATACCAAGCCAGTTCGAGGAATACACTCGTCGTCAATATCTCAACCGTAAACCCGACGCGAACCCGTTCGGCGATGGTGCGGAGCCGATGAAGTTCTCTACTCTCGACGTGTTTGCGCGGGTTAAGGTGCTGCATCAGCTCTCGGTGTGGGTGTTTTTGCACCCAGATCGGGTACGAGATAAGATGAAGGATTCCGATGAGAAGGAGCAATTGACATGGGTGCGTGGAACACATGTAATTGAGGAAGGGGATAATATATAGGCTGACACCTCCGCCTCCCCGTTTACAGAGAATGGAGCCGTGTGGATACGATCGGAAGGGAAATACTTACTACATACTGGACGATAATCGTCTTTACCGAAGGTCGCCATGGATTCTGGAGTCACAGCCAGTCAAGAAAGCAAAGTCCAAGAAGAAGGGAACCAAGAGGCGGAGGGTATCAATAGCTGTGGAAGAAGATACCGATGAAACTGATGACCCCACTTCGAATGATAAAGGTAATGGTGTGTGGTCCTGTGTTTGCGTCTCGCCGCACGATTGGACGGTGTTTCTAGGTACTCTGGAGGGATCGAAGGATCCAGATGAAAGCGCACTATATACGTATCTTAAGGAAGATGTGATTCCAGAACTCACAAAAGCATGGATGGAAAAGGAGAAGCAGCGACAACTGCACGAGGCTGTTGCAAATAGGAAACGGTCGAGTCGTCTAGATGCTAAACTTACCCGTCAGAAAGAGGAGGAAGAGAAAGAGGCCGCCAGAATCCGAGAAGCAGAACTTGAGAAGAATGCCCGTCGTGAGAAGCTTGAAGCAGAGAGGAAAGAAAAGGTACCCAGTAGTGTGCCTGGACTTCTGTTCAACGAACGATACCGAACTTCATGCCTTTGACTTTCAGTGTCCATCCAGACGTTGACTGCCGTCTTTGGTGTTGTATAATCAAGTGAAGCAGAGCTGACTGTCATTCAGGAACGAGAAACCAGAGTGAAGATCCGTGAACAGAGGATTAAAGAGCGCGAACTTCGCAACCTGCAGAAGGATAACAGTAGTAGAGGCACATCTACTGATGATTCCTCCACTCCTGGTACGCGTCGGTCCTCCAGGCGCGCGAAGGAAAATACAAGCAAAGACACTACCGAGGACGAGAAGGAGTGGATCTTTGATTGTGTGTGCGGAGCGAATGGTATAAACTATGTATGTTGGGAGCTATATCATCGTCCAGTTGCAATTAGCTGACTTTCTGACTACTAGGAGGATGGAACCGAAATCATTGCCTGCGATTCTTGCGATGTCTGGCAACATCTTAGCTGTCAGAAGCTAGCACCAGGCGCGGAGAATGACGATTTTATCTGCGATCTCTGCAGACGTTATAAGCAAAGCGAAAATGGCCCGAAAGGACCCGACGGACTTCCCATGAGTCCCCAGATCATAAAGCTCCGCATGGGTCCTCTTTCACCGGAGAAGCCCAGGGGTCGATCACCCCCAAAGGTCCCGAATGATCAGGCTACCGTTGTTGGTGATATGATCCAAGTTCTACCACCAGAGACCGCCAACCGAGAAGTCCTGCCGTAAAATTTGTGAGATGTGGACTCGCAATGCGATCTGTGCAGCCGGCACGGCAATAGCATGGTGCTGGAACGGAGGATGGGTGGGTTTGGGATGAAACGGGGATTCCCCTTCAGATGTTCATCGCCGCTTTTGACTTGGCTCATATCCTTAATCACAAATTTGTTTTGCATCTCCCCTTGTAGATAGCGCAGTGGGTTTCAATAGATTTGAAGCCGTCGGGAGCCTTTGCATAGTTCGAGTGGTCTGCTCATCGGGATAAGTTCTCCCACCGGCTTGTCCGAAGCTGTGCATGCCTGAAACGGCACTTCATAGATGTCTCGTAGAAGGCCTCAGAAAGGCTTCAGAGTGCTTCGGGAAGGCTTCAGGAATGCATCCTCTGCATAAGTTGCAAAGCTTAGTAAGGAAAGCCTACAAGACTTCCGTGACTTGCCGTTTCACTCCTAAGTGCTATAATGGCCCGCATTAAGGGTTTCGAAGCGTTTCTTACGAATTTGGAAGGACTCTTTTGCACATTTCCTCGCCAAGCTGTTTGGCTGTGTCTTTTATTAGAAACATTTGAATTCGGGAATAAACTTTCATGCTTTCCTTCCTTTCATCTTTCTAATGGCAATTTCAGCTATCCGCAACCCGGGTTCCCCACAGCCTGCTAAAGGCCACAGCGGTTGGATATATATAGGTAGGATGATGTGCATTGCCAGAATGTCCTATTACTCTACAAATCTAGTTTGGAAATCCTCAACCTTATCCCATCAACCTGAATAACAGTATATCCAGAAACTTCGGTCCATAATTCACGTTCTTTGTAATCAAGCAATAGAATCTTCCATGGAGATATCGAATGTATGCGTGTCTAACAAATTAACTTGGATTATGTAGAACTCTAGGCATGTAACTTGTAAGTGGCACCATGAGCACCTCATTGCAGCTAGGCACAGAATTTGAACATATTCTCTGCTTCTGCTTTGTGTACCGGAAGTTTTCTGCCGGTCCGTCACGAGCTACCAGATATGTTGACAGGTGGGTGCGGTGAGGTACAAGACTGCCCATGCGTGTGCAATACCCCCCAATTCGCGTTGAGTGTTTGCACTTCTGCACTTCCTCTGTTTTCAGTGCTTGGCCCTTTGGAAGTTGCATGCAGAGGCGGCATCCGAGCCATGGTTAACCCCTGTTGATTTCCTCTGCACGTCGTTCTTGCTTGCAGCTTGCAGGTGGCAAGTTTGGGATGTAAGCTCATGCAGGTATCCTTTGAGCTAGGCAGAATTGGGACAGGTAAAACAGCAAACATGAACAAAAGTGTATACTCTCCAGAGCTCATCCACTCACCCATACCTCCCCCCCGTGACCATTAGCTGCACCTGAAGCAATATCCACGGTATCGGTATCGGACTCATGCATGCCAACCTGTCTGTCTTCTGCTGGCTGCAGGTGCACGGCGTTACATGGATTCACTCGTTCTAGACAGGACGCCTTTTTGGGGATACATTTGTGCCTTAACGTTGCACTTCATCATTTCACTTGCCCTCACTAACGAGTATTGCACTGGTCTGGTCTTTTGCACTTTCTGGTGAGCATTAGCGTAGTAGCTAGCCAGCAGGTGCTTGAATTGATGCCGCATCAGGTTCATCCTTAAAATCTTTAGATATTGGTACCCTAGCTCTGGCGCATGTAGTACAACTAGTAGTCGGTTCCTCTCATAGCTCATAGTGGATATGCTCAGAAAGGATAAACGTTTGTAGCGTGCTTCCCATCGTACATTAATATGCCCGCCGGTTTAGATCTCAACAACCTCTATTTCTTACCTACGCTTCTTTCCCCTACTATCTCATTGGTCCTGCGGTCCTGGGATCCTCTTGTAGACGGAGACTACAGTTTATCCTAGAGAAAATCAGCTGTGAGCTGAGAAAACGGGATCTGTAGGTTTTGCTATAGCATAACCACCATTGCCTCTACGTTACCCCCATCCTCACACAAACGCACTGCCCACGGGATCGAACAAAGACCTGTTGCTGCTAATAACCAGTTACATACCAATCCCAAACTTCGGGGAGACACACGAACAACAAAGGATTCGAAACCAGTAGGAGCAGTTCGTTCGGGGAAGGCCAGTTTGTTTCCTATATTCAATTACCACGCAAGCGAAGTATCGGATTGAACATAAACAGTAGTACGCAGTTGATACGTTTCTGTCCACCAGCTATCCACTCTTTTCCCCATCCTCATCTCAGGTTTTCTGCTATTACTTCAACTGCTATTACTATTGCTATTTTACTACGGCTATCCTTGCAGGTATATGCACATTGGTAAACGCTCTGTTCTGGTGCCTGAAACGGACGGAAACCTGCTTCTGCCTTTTTTTCTGCACTGCATGGGAAAGTGAACCTGGAAGCTGGAAGCCAGAGCATCCACCCTGTACCAAACCGGTCGATATCGCGAATCACGTTTTCCCGGGTGCCAATTGCTGGTATATCGCAACACTCTACTGTATTCGGACGAACATTGCGTTCCTCGCATCTCTAGTTGTGTCCCCTTCCTGGCTCTGCACACAACGGTTAAGGCCAGTCAATACAGTACCACCCTCCCTCCCTCCTCCCGAACGGGTCCCGAACGTATTGCTGGGGGATTTGAAAATTGGACTTACTTTTTTCTTTTTCCACCCAATCTCCAAAGTTCTACTGCTTTTTGAGAATTACCACCAGCAACGGACAGACGTTGGGAAAAATTCGGTGTGCCTGACTGATTTTTGTCAACCGATAGCGGATTTCTACTTTCTTCTGACAGAATCAGCCCAGGTTCCATCCCATCCTCATCCCATCCCATCTGTCATCGTCTTAGTCCATACAGCCCCGCATCTCTCACCGCTAACCTGACTTACCAACAACCTTGGGCTTCAATCCCGACGATAGCCAGCTGCCCCGGGCCGACAAAGAGGTACAGTCCACCCTAGCGCGCTCGTTCATCATTGGATTGATTGATGTATGCTCAATAGTGACCTCGTTGGTATGGCCAGCAGCTCTGACCAACTTTGATTCGCTCTCTTAAAAAGACTGACAGGAATTCCCACCAAGCTCCCTTCAGTATCGACGATTCGCTTTTCATCTTGATTTATCACCCAACATCTTCCATCTGATATCTAGTGCAGTTTACTGGACGGGCCATCAAGCCAAATAACTTGTGTCTCTACTACTGCGTTTGCTACTACCTCTGACAGCTTCTGCTACTATTATTGCACCGGTTACTTTCCTTTGAAACAGCCATCCGCAAGTCAACTTGTGCTCGTCTTGGAACAGCCACGAACATTATCACCGAAGAATACCAGTATATCTCATGTCATTAGCAGAGATAGACTCGCGCCACTATCCGGTCCAGAGCGAATCGCCTTTATTTGACTTTGGATTGGAGCTGGATGCGAATACACCAGCTTTGACCTCGACTTCTCCTTCTAACGTTGGACAATCGCCCTATCTGCACCAACATCCATCGACGCCCCAAGAGCTGCCCTCGGGAAACTCATACTTCTACTCGCCAGCTCAAACGCCTTACAACCTTACTGGGTCGCCGGCCGGAGACTATCGAAACTACAGTATTAATGTCAGTATTTCGTTTTTCCAGTCGTTTGGATGTGGAGAGAGTGTGTCTAACGTGCTTGAAGTACGAGTTGGGGTATCCTCAGTCCGGCATGTTTATGAAAGAAGAAGATATAATGCTGCTAGTATGTGACCTCTAGGCTGGTTATCTATGGCGTTTCTGACCTCTTTATAGCAGGGCAATGGGTATATGGCTGGTCAAGGTTCTCTAGGTGAAAGAGTATGTGTTATGTTATCAAGTGCAGCCACTTTTTCAACAAAAGCTGACTTTGAAGTTCCAGAACAATGGACATGTTTACGAGACATGGAATGAACCGGTACAGCTTCTTCCTATGTGTTACACCCTATGAATAGGTTTTATACTGACATCCCGACCGCTATAGCCGGATCGCACACTACCTTCATTCAGTCCCTCCGATGATTTATTCTCACGAAATACTGCCGGAAACATACCGAGTCCCGTACTTACACAAATCTCCGACAAGGCCACCACGAGACCAGCGCCACGAGCTTGCCGCGCACCACGAAAACGCAAAGCGCCCGGTGAGAAGGCCGAAAAGCCGAAGCTTCCAAAGCTCACCCAGCCCTTGAGCGAACTCACCAAGGGCTTCCATCACCTCCCCATTCGGGACATGGAGTGCTGGGTAACCCGGAGCACACAGGATCGCAGGCAGGAAGTTGAGAAGCGTGGAGGATATATCACCCGTCCCATGAATTCGTTCATGCTTTACCGTTCCGCGTTTGCAGAGCGCACAAAGTATTGGTGCCTGCAGAATAATCACCAGGTAGTATCATCCGTCAGTGGTGAGAGCTGGCCCCTAGAACCAGACCACATCCGAGGGAAGTATAACGATCTGGCGAAGAAGGAACGTGAAAATCATCAACTGGCACATCCGGGATACAAGTTCTCACCCAGCAAGGCACAAAACGGCGGAAGAAAGAGGAAGGGCCCTAGTATGGTAAAGAGCAATGAAGATGGGGATGCGGCGTCTCTACTTAGTGATCTCGATGATATTGATCTCGAGACCGTCAATGATGAATCACCGGCGTCCCCACAGAAGAAAAGCAATAAACGCACACAGAAAACCGCAACTGGCAGCTCTTTGATATACATGGATCTTCCCCACCAAATCGAAAGCAACGGCGCCATCAGATCCAGCTTTAACCACAACAACCCGGGAAAAGCACCGCCGATGTGTATGGGAACCCAGGATATGAACGGCCAATACTACCAAACTACCGTTCGTGCTAGCTCAGCCACACCCGTCCCAAACCCTCAACTAAGCACTGTCATCGAAGACGTTACAATCCGCAAGACCCAATCTCCGACTGCGTTGGGGTTGCAGCACCCCTTCCTGCTGCGAGGAGCAACAGTGGAGCATCCGCAGATATTACCAATCAAGTCGGAACCGGACGACAATTCGAATGTCGACCCTGCTCTTCTTGGTGGCAGTGAGGAAATGGGATTCAGTGCGGATCAGTTTCTACCCAGCCACTACATGCAGGAGCATAACGGCAGCTTCGACTTTGAGCCCCTCTTCTCGGGCACTGGCCAGATGCTTGACTCGTCGTTTGGCACCGATTCTACTTCTGGTATCCAGCAACATGGAATGATGGGACTTGGGGAGCAGGGGAGCTGTAGTCTTGCTGATGTACAAAGGCTCCCGGGCTATGACGAGAGTATGGGCGGCTTTTTGGATAATCAGGAGCCATGGAGTGTTGAGTCGATGGATCCTCTCGAGGAGAGCGTGGACTTTGATTATGGTCAGTGGGTGCAAGTGTCAGCGCAGTGAAGGTTAGATGCGATGGTTCTTTATTTCTTTCAATATTCCTCCTACACTATCGCTCTTTTCTCATTCTCTTCGTTTTCTTTCCTCTCCTTTTGGGTCTTATAGAGGTCACACAGTATATCGGCGTATTTTTTCTTTCCTTATTTTACTTTTAGTTTCGTGGCTGTACTTGTTTTTTGGATGGAAGTATAAGATTTGACTACATATAAGTAACTAGAAATCTGGGGAGAAATCTTTTGGTATGTATATTCCTTTTCTTTATGTTGGTTATTGGCCGGGTTTTTGTAGTAGTTTGCAATTGAGATGAACTATGTATTTGAGAGCTGTCTGGCTACTCGATTTGGATAAATTATGGGCATATAGGACCAGCTCGTTTGCGTGACAAAGGGAAGTAAACATATAGGCCTGCCCTACGGAGGAGCAGCGACTAGCAAGCAGATCAATAAGGTTCAGGGGGCCATAACGGGTATGCAGAGCCGGGAATACCTAACCCATCCTTACGACAGACGGTGGCTTTATCATAATATGGTGTATAAGTTTTCTGCTATAGAGTAGGCTTTAATAAAGCTGCGGCTGGATACATTAAGAGCTATGGATTTGAATATAGAAAAGCAAATTTATGGTGATAGCATCCTGTCGACGTCACCAACGGTTTTGGATGTGCTTTCACCAAATTTTACGGGGGGTAGGTGTAACGCACAGTCTTTTTGAATATGTAAATTAATCGCCAATTCTTTGGACAAAGGTTGGAGTACTACATGCAGTAGTGATTCTGAATAGTAACGACCTTGGGATATGTGAGAACAACCACAAAACATGACCGATTGATTATGATCAGCTTTGTTTCTGTGATCATGGTAGTATACGAACCTTCGCCACGTTCTTTTACCCCTTCCCATTTCTTGCTTGTGAGGACATTCATGAATCATGAACCAACTCTGAGGTTGCAAATTACACAACTTTTGTTCTTCCACATGCCATCTCTACCTCGCTCATGTCGAGTTTTGTGTCCACACTGTGTTTGGTCTTGTGCTGAACCATCCAACTGGATGCGAAGGTACGGTTTCTATTCACCGCATTATCAGGGCCGAAGATCTGAATGGCCCTGTATTCTCCCCCTTAGAGGGCGGGTAGACATTGGCCAAGAATATTCCCCAGCCCAGCCACCCTAACTGCAAACAGGAACCACGAATCGTTCAGCATCATTTCTAGAGTCACCGAACTTCACATTAATCTAGGGTGCGCATGTCCGCTCGTTGAGATGTCAGGTCGTCCCTCTCTATCGCCAAATGTGTATAGATATTCAAACGTAAACTGAAGATAGTTGACGAACGTTTAACTCCTTCGTTCGTTTCCGGTTGTCTCTAAGACACCATCTGATTGATTTATTCCATCATCTCTAGCAGAGGGTTGATACTTCGATTCGAAAGACATCATTGGAGTATTGAGCAATGATGCGAGTCTTTTGCAACTCAACCCATAGAAGATAACTAACAGCTGACGTTATTGCAAGCCGCCTCTTCCTGTACCTGTGTCAATATAAAGAGATCCCACAAGGGTCTCTGGCTTTTGAGATTTTGGCAATCTATGAGTGGCTAGTGAACCCCTCTCTTCCGACATTCCCTGCCTTGTGTCGATGGGACTATGCCAGGTGTTCTTTATCAGTTAACGTTGCAACCATCCGGAATGTAGTCAGAGACGAAGACTTCTAGATCTTCGCCTTCACCAAAACCGAACCATGCACAACGCACATCTACATCCCTCCACTCCTTCTGTGCCTCGAGAAGATATGCTGTTTAGCTCAGAGCTTTGTCATGGGAAGGTCAGGCAAGATTTGGAATCGGGCTACTTCTTGAATCTTAACCCGAAGCCTCGATTCCAAGGAACGAACCGTTTACTCTTCAAAAATCTGTAAAGACCATCAGTTCCGTTGTCTGGTCAACTTACCATCCCCATCTCCTCACCGTCTCCCGTTGGGGCCTGAGTGCTGAATAAGATGTCTAGCATCCTACTATCAACCGGTGTCTCCACATCGATACTTTGGGATATTGCAAAGCTTCCTCTTGATACGTGGCCTATCTTCGTCTGGACGTGACGTCTCAAGATAACCCCCACCCCCGGGGAGCGAGATGTGATATTTCGGGACCTATGCATATGGTGATAGTCTGTGGATCAAACATTTCACTCACCCATATGCCGATATCCCCTTATTTCTTCCCATCTCAACCAATAGCAGCTCTGATATATTCCCCCTTGCCTAGAAGAGTTATCTCCTTAATGGAATTAATAGCCTTATAATCACAGCAGCCATCTCGTGTCTGGGCTTCAAAATCTCTGGACGGAAGAACTGGCTCACAAGATATTTTGTCCATCTTACATCTATCACTACTGGTAGAGGAGCAAGAACTAACTTGTCTACACAATTTACTCATTGTTTTTCATTTCTTCACCCGAATTTTGCTACCTCAAGTAAGCACACAAACATATATGTATATCCAATGCATCTACATCCGCTTCACAACCAAAGCAAAGAAAGCCCCAAGTACCTAGTATGTATCATATCCATCCAATCCCACCACCATCGCAACAGGGAACCGGGAACAAAAACCAAACGCATCACAAATGCAGCTACAGTAATAAAAACGCCAACCATCCAATCCATCCAGTCAGAAGATCCATATGCACTCACTCCATCTGCCACCTCACCCTCATCCCCTTCTACTCCGTAAACTCCATCCCCATCAACCCCTCCTCCTACCACCTCCCTCTCCTCCCCTCCTGTTCCGTAAACTCCATCCCCCTCAGCCCTTCCCTAATGGCGCCCAGTCCCTCTCCACCCGTCTCAACCTCCCTCATAACCCACACCCTCACCATCTCCACCACAGCCAAAACCATATCCATCGTTTGCCTCGGACCTACAACCATAACCCACATCGCCCCCGCCATAACCGCAATCCAAAACATAATCGAAAACGCGAATCTAACCATGCCCACCACCCATCTCGTCGCCATATTCAGTATCGCCAGACTGATGTACGCGATCACCAGCATCAGCGCTACACTCTTCAGGTCCGGGTTGCTCTCGAGGTACTTTTTTGCCGGCCCCGCGAGTCGGGTTGTCAATAGTGTGCCGTAGACGCTGACCTGGTGCACGGTTCGAAGGAGAAGTGGGAGGAGCTCGTCCATGTTGTGTGTTTGTGTCTGGGTTGTGTGGGGTTCGAGGGAGTAGATGACGTAGCAACAGGTGCAAAAGCTTAAGTTCGCAAGGGAAAAAGGGGTCGAGGTACGGGTGGAGGTATATAAGTCGGTGTCGACTTGAAAATAGTGACGTAGGGGTTTGAGTTTATGTCGGCGTGGTGTTGTCTCGTCGAGTTGAAATGTGGTTGGTTGTGTATGGAACGTGATATCGGGAAACGTGTCTCAGAAATTTTGTTGTTGTTCTTTTGTGCCAAGCCTGACATGTGACACAGCATACAATTCGCTATTACTCTCATGATCACTCATACGACATGGACAATTGTTTGCCATCATTCATTACAGAGACTTTAGCTCTACACCTAAGACGTTACCTAACAATATATTTCCAAACTTTTGTTTCTCGTATCCACCTATAACGCCTCGCCGCGCTCTAACTTCTGGTTTCCGTACCTACAAAGCGACAAATAGTTATCAGTAATCATCCTACGAGTGACTATTATCTCGCATACGGGACACCTACTTCTTCAGGCGGATGGCCTGGACAGAAATG
>Ga0307515_10005348_pt1 | contig 26076 bp, 23 predicted proteins | sample 17_EM_MG_FD_194513 | JGI IMG/M metagenome (GOLD analysis project Ga0307515, IMG submission 194513) | Populus trichocarpa ectomycorrhiza microbial communities from riparian zone in the Pacific Northwest, United States - 17_EM | ecosystem: Host-associated > Plants > Roots > Unclassified | place... | reverse complement strand
GAGCCCGCCTCGGAGAGCGCGGTGGCGATCTCGTCTGCGGACATGCCCAGCTCATGGGCGACGGCGGCCGCGGCGAGCGCGTTCGACACGTGGTGCTCACCGTACAGGCGCATGGTCACGTCGCTTGCACCGGAGGGTGTGTGGAGCCTGAAGGCGGGCTGTCCGCTGTCCGTGAGTCGCACGTTCTCGGCCCGTACGTCCGCTTCGCCGGACTCTCCGAAAAGGATCACCTTCGCCTTCGTACGGGACGCCATGGCCCGTACGAGCGGATCGTCCGCGTTGAGGACCGCGACGCCGCCATCCTCAACTGAAGGGAGCGCTTCTACGAGTTCGCCCTTTGCCTGCGCGATCTGCTCCCGGCCGCCGAACTCGCCGATGTGGGCGGTGCCGACGTTGAGGACGAGGCCGATCTGCGGGGGCGTCAGATCCGCGAGGTAGCGGATGTGACCGATGCCGCGGGCGCCCATCTCCAGGACGAGGAACCTCGTCTCGGCGGTGGCGCTCAGCGCGGTCAGCGGCAGCCCGATCTCATTGTTCAACGATCCCGGCGTGAACACCGTGGGCGCCTTGCGCGCGAGCACCTGGGCGATGAGGTCCTTGGTGCTGGTCTTGCCCGCCGAGCCGGTGAGGGCGACGAGGGTCGCGCCGAGCCGTCGTACGACATGACGGGCGAGGGCGCCCAGGGCGCTCTGGACGTCGTCCACGACGATCGCGGGCACGCCGACCGGGCGGGACGCCAGGAGGGCCACCGCGCCCGCCTCGACGACCGCGTTCGCGAAGTCGTGGCCGTCGACGTGCTCGCCGACGAAGGCGACGAAGAGGCTGCCTGGTTCCACTTCCCTGGAGTCGCGGACCACCGGGCCGGTGACCTGGACGGACGGATCCGGTATGTCGTGCGTCTGCCCGCCGACGACTTCTGCGATCTCGGCGAGGGAGAGGGCGATCACAAGTTCATCCCTGGGTCTTCTGGATAGCTTCGCGAAGCACCTGGCGGTCGTCGAAGGGACGGACCACTCCGGCGATGTCCTGGCCCTGCTCGTGGCCCTTGCCCGCGACCAGTACGGTGTCGCCCGGCTGTGCGCGGGCGACGGCGGCGGCGATGGCGGCGGCCCGGTCCTCGAAGACCTGGACCTCGCCACGCTCGTGCGCGGGCACCGACGCGGCGCCCTGGAGCATCGTCGCGAGGATCGCGAGGGGGTCTTCGGAGCGGGGGTTGTCGGAGGTCAGTACGGCGGTGTCGGCGTGCCGGGCGACAGCGGCGCCCATCGGCTCGCGCTTGGTCTTGTCCCGGTCGCCGCCGCAGCCGAGCACGACGTGCAGCTTGCCCTCGGTGACCTTGCGCAGCGCGCGCAGGACCGATTCGACGGCGTCCGTCTTGTGGGCGTAGTCGACGACCGCGAGATACGGCTGCCCGACGTCCACCCGCTCCAGGCGCCCCGGCACGCCCGGCACCGCGGCGATGCCGTCGGCGGCCAGCTGCGGGTCGAGGCCGGCGGTGGCCAGGGCGGCGATCGCGGCGAGGGTGTTGGCCACGTTGAAGGAACCGGCGAGCGGCGAACGAGCGGTGATCAGCTCGCCCTTGGGGCCGACCGCGGTGAACGTCGAGTCCATCGGGCCGACTTCGACGTCCTGGGCGCGCCAGTCGGCGTCCGGGTGGCCCTCGGCGGAGTAGGTGGTCACGGGGACCGTGGCCTCGCGGGCGAGCCTGCGGCCGTACTCGTCGTCAAGGTTGACTACTCCCTGCCTGCTGCGCAGTGGCGTGAACAGCTGCGCCTTGGCCTGGAAGTAGTCCTCCATGCCCGTGTGGAACTCCATGTGTTCCGGGCTGAGGTTGGTGAAGACCGCGATGTCGAAGATGCAGGCGTCGACCCGGCCGAGGACCAGCGCGTGGCTGGAGACCTCCATGGCGACCGCGTCGACCCCGCGCTCCAGCATGACCGCGAACAGGGCCTGGAGATCGGTGGCTTCAGGGGTCGTGCGCTCCGACTTGATGCGCTCGTCGCCGATGCGCATCTCGACCGTACCGATCAGACCGGTGGACCGGACCGTTTTCAGGCCGCCCTCCACGAGGTACGCGGTGGTGGTCTTGCCGGACGTTCCGGTGATGCCGATCTGGAGCAGATCGCGGCCGGGGTGGCCGTAGATGGTCGCGGCCAGCTCGCCCATCTGCCCGCGCGGATCCTCAACGACCAGTACCGGCAGGCCGGTTGCGGCCGCGCGGTCGGCGCCGGTCGGGTCCGTCAGCACGGCTACGGCGCCGAGGCCGGCCGCCTGGGTGACGAAGTCGGCGCCGTGCAGCCGGGCACCGGGCAGCGCGGCGTACAGGTCGCCGGGGCGGACGGCGCGCGAGTCATGGGTGATGCCCGTGACCTCGGCGGCCGACACCGGCGCTGTCGTCATGGTCACGGCGGCGCCCAGTTGGTCGGCGAGTTCCGCGAGGGGTGTGGCGGAGAGCTGCGCCGGCCTGGGCGGCCCCGGGTAGGTCACGGATGCGCCCTTCTGGGGGGTTTGGGAGTGGTCGGCGGGTGGCACGGCGGTGAGCGTACCGGGCGCACCCGCCGCAGGGCGAAGTGAGGTGCGGGGCCCGCTGTCCTGCTGGCCCTGGTTCCCGGACTGGGAGGTGATCATGGTCACGGATCGGTTCCTGGCTGTTGCGCTGATCAGGGCGTGAAGGTCACGGGCAGATTCGCGGCCTTCGCCCCGGTGGGCGGGACCTGGAGGGTTTTGAGGGCGAACTCCATCACCTGCTTGTAGATCGGTCCGCAGATCTGACCGCCGAAGTAGCTTCCGCTGGTGGCGTTCTGGATCGCGCAGTAGACGGTGATGCGGGGGTTGTCGGCGGGCGCGAACCCGGCGAACGACGAGGTGTATCCCTTGTACTTACCGGTGGCCGGATCGACGCGGTTGGCGGTGCCGGTCTTGCCCGCGACCCGGTACCCCGGAATCGCGGCCTTACCGCCCGTGCCCTGCTCGTCGTCCACCACGGACTCCAGCATCTGGGCGAGGGTCTTCGCCGTCTTCGCGCTGATCACCCGGGTCTTCTTGGGCGTCGCCGCGGGCGTGAAGCGGCCGTCGGGCCCCTTCGTGCCGCGCACCAGGGTGGGTTCGACGCGGACTCCGCCGTTGGCGACCGTCGAGTAGACGGAGGCCGCCTGGAGCGCGTTGAGGGACATGCCCTGGCCGAAAGGAATCGTGTACTGCTGCGAGGTCGACCACTTGTCGGCGGGCGCGAGGATGCCCTTGGTCTCGCCGGGGAAATTGAGCCCGCTGTAGCTGCCGATGCCGAACTTGCGCAGATACGAGTACAGGACCTGGTTGGCCTCGGGCTGGGTCTTGCCGAGCTGCCCGGCCGCTTCGATGGTGCCGATGTTGCTGGACTTGGCGAGCACGCCGTTGAGGGTGAGGTTCCAGGTCGCATGGTCCACGTCGTCCTGGAAGAGCCGGTCGCCGCGGTGCAGCCGGTTCGGCACGACGACATGCGTCAGCGGGGTGGCCGCATTCTCCTGGAGTACGGCGGCCATCGTCATGACCTTGGCGGTGGAACCGGGCTCGTAGGCGTCCTGGACGGCCGCGTTGCCCAGGGACGCGGCGCTGGCCTGCGAGAGGTCGTTCGGGTCGAAGCCGGGCGCGTTGGCCATGGCGAGGATCTCGCCGGTGCGGGTGTCCTGCACTATCACGTACCCGCGGTCCGCCTTGGACTTCTTCACCTGCTCGGTGATGGCGTTCTGCGCGGCCCACTGGATGTCGCGGTCGATCGTCAGCTCCACGTCGGCACCGGGCACCGCGGGCGTCTCCGTGGAGCCCGCGGTGGGTACCTGGAGACCGCCGGACTGGGCGTAGCGGACTTTGCCGTCCTTGCCGGTGAGGTCCTTGTTCAGCTGCTGCTCGACCCCGCCGCCGCCCTTGCCGTCGGCGTTGACCCAGCCCAGTATCCCGGCGGCGAGATCGCCGTTCGGGTACACGCGCTTGGTGGTGGGGACGGCGAGGACACCGGCCACGACGTTGACCGTGGTCGGGTCGGTCGAGGCCTTGGTGTTGAGCGCGCTCTTCAGGTCCTTGATCTGCTTCCAGACCTGCGGGGTCTGGCGGTTGGCGAGCACTACGTAGCGCAGGTTCTTGTTCGCGGGCCTGAGCTTCTTGACCAGTCCGGCCTGGTCCACGCCGAGGATCGGGGCGAGGAGGGCGGCCGCCTGTTCGGGCCCGTCGTCGATCTTCAACTGCTTGCGGGTGAACAGCGTCGGGTCGGCGGTGATCGTGTACGCGTCCACGCTGGTCGCCAGCGCCACCCCGGAACGGTCGGTGATCTCACCGCGCTCGGCGGCCAGGACGTAGTCGACGTACCGGTTCTGCGCGGCCTTGGCGGCGTACGCGCTCGCGTCGACGGCCTGCACCTGGAGCAGTCGTACGACGAACGCGATGAGTACGAGGGTCAGCGCGAGGCTGATCATGCGCAGCCGGGGGCGGGGGCTGCCGAGCCGGAGGGAGCGGGGGCCCGCCGGGCGGCCGGCTGCGGCTGAGGGCGGCGGTGATGCCGGACGGCGGGCCGGGCGGGCGCCGGGACCGGGGCGGCGCCGGGCGGCGTTACCGCCCTCCGGGCGTTCGGGCCTGGCCGGTCCTGGCACTCGGCGGCGCGGCGGTTCCCTGTCGGACACTTCCGTCACCTGCCGGGTGTTGTCGGGGTGGAGGACTGTGCTGTGGATGACTGTGCTGTGGATGACTGCGCTGTGGAGGACTGGGTTGTAGCGGTCCGGGTTGTAGCGGTCCGGGTTGTAGCGGTCTGCGCTGTGGATGCCTGGGCGGGCCGGGTCGCGACGGGGGTGGCCGCGGGGGCCGGTGCCGGCACGACGGCCGTGGGGCCCGGGCTCGAACTGGGGCTCGGGCTAGGCCTGCTGACGAGTGCTTCGGGAGCGAGGACCGCCGGTGTGCTCACGGTCTTCGCGGCGGCCTGCTCCGGGACACCCTTCACCGTGCCATTGGGGTCGAGGAAGGCGGGGTCCCCGCCGGGCACCATGCCCAGCTCGTGGGCGCGGCGCTGGAGGGCGTCGGGGGCGGAGTAGGCGTCGACGTCCCGCTGGAGGGCCTGTTCCTCATCGGTGAGGCTCTTCGTCTGCTTCTGGAGGTCGTCCAGCTTGAACTGCCCTTCGCTGAGCGCGGAGTTCAGCACGAGCAGAGCGATCAGGCCGCCGCCGAGAAGCAGCACGACAAGGAGGACGAACGGGGTCCGGGCCGCCTGGATCCCGCCTGTCTGCGCGGGACCGGTGGGGAAAAGCCGCGCGAGTCGGGCAGCCCTGCCCCTCAGTTCAGGTTTCCTACTCACTCACGCCCCCGAGTTGGATTTCCAAACCCACCCACATGCGCACCACACTCGTTCGCACCACACTCATGCGCACCGCACTCATGCGCACCGCACTCATGCGCACCGCACTCATGCGCGCCACACTCGTTCGCACCGCACTCAAGCGATACGTCCTCACGCGAGACGCCCTCACCCCGTGCTCAATCAACGACGTCCTCCCTGATGCGCTGAGCCCCCCGCAGCCGCGCGGGTGCTGCCCGCCGGTTCTCGGCGACCTCTTCCTCGGTGGGAAGTTCGGCACCGCGCGTCAGGAGCTTGAGCCGGGGCTGGTACTGCTCGGGCACGACAGGCAGCCCAGGAGGCGCAGTGTTGGCGGCGCCGGCCGCGAACACCTGCTTGACCAGGCGGTCTTCGAGCGAGTGGTACGACAGGACGGCGATCCGGCCGCCCACGGCAAGGGACTTCACGGCGGCGGGGATCGCACTCTCCAGGACGGACAGTTCGCCGTTGACCTCGATGCGCAGCGCCTGGAAGGTGCGCTTGGCCGGATTGCCGCCGGTGCGCTTGGCGGCCTGGGGCAGCGAGTCGCGGATCAGCTCGACGAGTCGCGCGCTGTTGCTGAACGGCTCCTTGTCGCGCTCCCGTACGACCGCGGAGACGATCCGCTTGGCCTGCTTCTCCTCGCCGTACGCCCGCAGGATGCGGACGAGTTCACCGGGCGCGTAGGTGTTGAGGACCTCGGCGGCGCTGATGCCGGTCGTCTGGTCCATGCGCATGTCGAGGGGCGCGTCCTGGGCGTAGGCGAAGCCGCGGTCGGCCTCGTCGAGTTGCATGGAGGAGACGCCGAGATCGAACAGAACGCCCTCCACGCGCGCGAGGCCGAGCCGCTCCAGTACGTCGGGCAACTCGTCGTAGACGGCGTGCACAAGGGTGGCGCGGTCGCCGAAGGGGGCGAGGCGCTCGCCGGAGAGGCGCAGGGCCTCCTTGTCGCGGTCGAGGGCGACGAGACGGGCCTCGGGGAACTGGGTCAGCAGGGCCTCGCTGTGCCCACCGAGGCCGAGCGTGCAGTCGACGACCACCGCGCCCGGCCGCTCCAGCGCGGGGGCCAACATGTCCAGGCACCGCTGGAGCATCACCGGGACGTGTCGACTCTGGCTCAAGGGGCCCTCTCAGATCCGGCACGGACCCTACGCACCGCCGGGTTCCCGCCCGCTGGTGAAAGGGAAGCCTGCCGGCGCCGAAAGCGTCAGCCGACCGGGAGCGGGAGGAGGCCGAGCCGTACGTACGCGCCGCGCACGTGTCGTTCAAGCTGGGGGAGAATCCGGAAAGTCGCCGGGGTCTCCGGGAAAAGTCCAGCAGGGAGAGCCTCGCCTCCCGCTCCGCGCAACTTTAGTCCACGCTGTCTCACGGTCAATCAACCGGCCTGCGCGTCGCGGGCCCGGGTGCGTGTGAAGCGTCAAAACGGGAAGAATCACCCGGACGGGTGCACCCCCGCCACCCGTGTGGGTTACCTCACAAGAGGATGCAATGACGCTCTTTTTCCCATCCCGCACCAAGACCGCACCGCCGGTGACCAGTACCGTCATAGGTATGACGACCTCCGCATCCGTACCCACAGAGTCCGAAGGCGCCATAGCCGACGGCGGGACCGTGACGGACCGCCTCGTCGAGGCCAACGCGCGATACGCCGCCGCCTTCACCGATCCCGGGATGGACGCCCATCCCGTCCTGCAGGTGGCCGTGGTGGCCTGCATGGACGCCCGCCTCGACCTGCACGCCGCGCTCGGCCTGGAGCTCGGCGACTGCCACACGATCCGCAACGCGGGCGGTGTGGTCACCGACGACGTGATCCGCTCCCTCACCATCAGCCAGCGGGCGCTCGGCACCCGCAGTGTCGTGCTCATCCACCACACCGGCTGCGGTCTGGAGTCCCTCACCGAGGAGTTCCGGCACGACCTGGAGATGGAGGTCGGCCAGCGCCCCGCCTGGGCGGTGGAGGCCTTCCGGGACGTGGAACAGGACGTACGGCAGTCCATGCAGCGTGTGCGCACCTCGCCGTTCCTGCTGCACACTGATGATGTGCGCGGCTTCGTCTTCGACGTGAAGTCGGGTCTGCTGCGCGAGATCGACCCCGCCTGACGCACCCGCCCGCCCCGAAACTTCGAAAAGTTCGCCCCTCGGACCGCGCAAAAGGTCGTAAGACCCGACAAAGCGAAGGCAGTTGTCCACAGGCGAGTGACACGAACCGGTAACGGCAACAAGAATGCGGGTGTGGCGTCACGCGGAACTTTTCCCGCGTGCCGTCCGTGTTTCGGGGTGGGCCGGTCCGCAGTGCGCGCGTCGGCCCATGGAAAGAACGGGCCGAGGAGGGCCGGGTGACGACCTATGACGATCGAGCGAGCCTTACAGATCTGACCGCCACTGTGGAGCGTGTCCGCAGTTCGGTGGAAGGAGTGATCGAGGGCAAGCCCGAGGTCGTACGGCTTTCGCTGACCGTGCTGCTCGCCGAGGGACATCTTCTGATCGAGGACGTTCCGGGTGTGGGCAAGACAATGCTGGCCAAGGCGCTGGCCCGGTCGATCGACTGTTCGGTGCGGCGAATCCAGTTCACGCCCGACCTGCTGCCCTCGGACATCACCGGTGTGTCCATCTGGGACCAGCAGCAGCGGGACTTCGAGTTCAAACCGGGCGCCATCTTCGCCCAGATCGTGATCGGCGACGAGATCAACCGCGCCTCGCCGAAGACCCAGTCCGCGCTCCTGGAGTCCATGGAGGAGCGGCAGGTCACCATCGACGGCCAGACCTACGAGCTGCCCAGCCCTTTCATGGTGGTCGCCACGCAGAACCCGGTCGAGATGGAGGGCACCTATCCACTGCCCGAGGCCCAGCGCGACCGCTTCATGGCCCGGGTCTCCATCGGCTATCCCAGCGCGGAGGCCGAGTTGCAGATGCTGGACATCCACGGCGGGGCGAGCCCGCTGGACGACCTCCAGCCGGTGGCGCACGCGCACGACATCGTCAAGCTGGTCGAGGCGGTCCGCGGCGTCCACGTCGCCGACCCGGTGCGCAGGTACGCGGTGGAGCTGGTCTCCGCCACGCGCAACCACCCCGACCTCAGACTCGGCGCCTCCCCGCGCGCGACGCTGCACCTGCTGCGCGCGGCGAAGGCATCCGCAGCCCTGAGCGGCCGTGAGTACGCGCTGCCGGACGACATCCAGGCGCTCGCGGTCGCGATCCTGGCGCACCGCCTGCTGCCCACCGCCCAGGCCCAGCTGAACCGTCGTACGGCGGAGCAGGTCGTCCAGGAGATCCTCCAGCGCACCCCCGTGCCCGCGGCGCCGGCCCCGCAGAGCGGCCTGGGCCTCGGCGGGTACGGCCAGCAGCCGCCCCGGAGGCTGTGATGACCACCGGGGAGGCGGAGACCGACCGGGACGAGAAGGGCGGTGTCCGTACGGCCCTGGCCGGGCTGACGACCCGTGGACGCTCTTTCCTGGCCGCCGGTATCGCCGCCGCGGTCTGCGCGTACGTCCTGGGGCAGAGCGATCTGCTCCGGGTCGGGCTGCTGCTGGCCGTGCTGCCCCTGGTCTGCGCGACCGTGCTCTACCGCACCCGCTACCGGGTGGCCGGCAGCCGCCGGCTCTCCCCCGCGCGCGTGCCCGCCGGCAGCGAGGCCCGCGTCCATCTGCGGATGGACAACGTCTCGCGGCTGCCCACGGGCCTGCTGATGCTCCAGGACCGGGTGCCGTATGTGCTCGGCCCGCGTCCCCGGTTCGTCCTGGACCGGGTCGAGGCGGGCGGCCGCCGCGAGGTGTCCTACCGGGTCCGCTCGGACCTGCGCGGCCGCTACCCCCTGGGCCCGCTCCAGCTCCGCCTGACGGACCCCTTCGGGATGTGCGAACTGACCCGCTCCTTCTCGACCTTCGACACCCTCACCGTCATCCCGCGCGTGGAGGCCCTCCCCCCGGTCCGCCTCAGCGGCGAGGCCAAGGGCTACGGCGACGGCCGCAACCGCTCGCTGGCCCTGGCGGGCGAGGACGACGTGATCCCGCGCGGGTACCGCTACGGCGACGACCTGCGCCGCGTGCACTGGCGCTCCACCGCGCGCTACGGCGAGCTGATGGTGCGCCGCGAGGAGCAGCCCCAGCGCGCCCGCTGCACGGTCCTGCTCGACACCCGGGGCATCGCCTTCGCGGGCCAGGGGCCGGACTCGGCCTTCGAGTGGGCCGTCTCCGGCGCCGCCTCCGTCCTGGTGCACATGTTGGAACGGGGCTTCTCCGTACGGCTGTTGAGCGACACCGGCAACTCGGTGCCGGGCCAGGACGCCGATGGGTTCGCGGGCGCGAGCCAGGAGTCGGCGGACGCGGCCGGGCTGATGATGGACACCCTCGCGGTGATCGACCACTCGGACGGCGCGGGCCTGTCCCGGGCCTACGACGTCCTGCGCAGCGGGAACGAAGGGCTTCTGGTGGCCTTCTTCGGCGACCTCGACGAGGAACAGGCGGCGATCGTCGCCCGGATGCGGCAGCGCAGCGGGGGCGCCCTCGCCTTCGTACTGGACAGCGAGGGCTGGGCGCGCGAGTCGACCGACGTGGCCGGTCCCGGTGACGAGCGCGAGGAGCGGCTGCGGTTGCTGCGCGACGCGGGCTGGACCGCCGTGGGCGTACCGCGCGGCGCGTCCCTGACGGAGCTGTGGCAAATGGCGGACCGGGAGCGCAACGGCATCACCGCGACCGGCCTCGGGGAGGGATGGGCATGAGCGGGCGGGCACGACTGGCGATCTGCGCCTGGGTGGCCACACTGCTGGCGTCCTGCGCCCTGCTGCCGCTGGTCTCCCCGGCGACCTGGATCGTCCAGGCCGCCTTCATGCTGGCGATCCAGACCGGCGTGGGCGCGGCGACCCGGCGGGTGCCGCTGGCCCGGCCACTGACCGTCGCAGCGCAGGCGCTGGTCACGCTGCTGATGCTGACCCTGGTCTTCGCGCACGCGCAGGCCCTCGCCGGGTTCGTCCCCGGCCCCGAGGCCTTCCAGCACTTCGCCGACCTGCTCCAGCAGGGCTCCGACGACGTCTCCCGGTACGCAATCCCGGCACCGCTGCACGACGGCATCCGGCTGATGCTCATCGGCGGTGTCCTGGTGATCGGCCTCGCGGTGGACACGCTCGCGGTCACCTTCCGCAGCGCGGCGCCGGCCGGACTGCCGCTGCTCGCGCTGTACTCGGTCGCCGCCGGACTGTCCGAGAGCAGCGTCAGCTGGCTGTGGTTCCTGCTCGCCGCTGCCGGTTATCTGATCCTGCTGCTGGCCGAGGGCCGGGACCGGCTCGCCCAGTGGGGCCGGGTCTTCGGCGGGGCGCCCCGTACGACCGGGGGCCCGGAGTCCGCGGGACCGCTCGCCCCGGTGCGCACCGGGCGGCGGATCGGCGCGGTCGCGATGGCCATCGCCCTGTTGCCGCTGCCCACCATCTCGGGCGGCCTGCTGGACGCCGCCGGGACGGGCGTGGGCGCGGGCACCGGAGGCGGCGGCACGATCTCCGCGGTCAACCCGCTGGTCTCGCTGCGCGACAGCCTGAACGTGGACGAGAACCGCCAGGTCCTGTCCGTGCGAACCTCCCCGAACGACGACGTCTCGGACCTGTATCTGCGGATCGTGTCCCTGGACGACTTCGACGGCACCACCTGGAAGCCGTCCCAGCGGCACATCCAGAGTGTGCCGAGCAAGTTCCCCACCCCGACCGGCCTCGGCGAGGACGTCAAGCGCTCGGAGATCACGACCCGGATCTCGGCCGCCGACTGGTACGCCCAGGACTGGCTGCCGATGCCGTATCCGCCCAGCGGCGTGAACATCGACGGCAGTTGGCGCTACGAGCCCGTGGGCATGACGGTCGTGGGCGACCACGGCCAGAACACGCGTGGAGCGAGCTACACGGTCACCAGCCTCGACGTACAGCCGACCGCGGAGCAGCTGGCCGCCGCGCCGCAGGCGTCGTCGGCCATGCGGAACCAGTACACGAAGGTGCCCAAGTCGCTGCCCGCGGTGGTGGCCGACACCGCCCGCAAGGTCACCGCGGGCTCGACCAGTCACTACGAGCAGGCGGTCAAGCTCCAGGACTACTTCGCGGTGTCCGGCGGCTTCCAGTACGACACCCAGGTGGACGTCGGCACCGGCCGCGACGCGATCGCCAAGTTCCTGCGGGACAAGCAGGGCTTCTGCGTCCACTTCTCCTTCGCGATGGCGGCGATGGCCCGCACCCTGGGCATTCCGGCCCGGGTCGCGGTGGGCTTCGCGCCCGGCACCCCGGAGGCGGACGGCACGGTGTCGGTTGGCCTGAAGGACGCGCACGCCTGGCCCGAGCTGTACTTCGAGGGCGTGGGCTGGACCCGCTTCGAGCCGACCCCCAACCGGGGCTCGGTGCCGTCGTACACCCAGTCGACCACGCCCGGCAGTGACGTCCCGGACCCGGCCGTCCCCTCGACCTCGACGAGCACGGCGCCCTCCACGGCCCCCTCGGCGAGCGAGAGCTGCACGGCCCAGCAGCGGAAGCTGGACGGCTGCACGAGCCAGGCCCCGGCACTCGCCACGGGCGGTGGGCCGCGGGGTCCCTGGTGGTACGCGCAGATGGTGGCGCTGGGCCTGGGCGCACTTCTGCTGCTGACGATCCCGTTCGCGCCGATGCTGTGGCGGACCCGGATGCGTTCCGTACGGCTGGGAGCGCACGGTCGTACGGAGGCGGACGCGGCCATCCACACGCTGGCCGTGTGGGAGGAACTGACCGATACCGCCTGGGACTTCGGGATCTCGCCCGACGAGTCGCTGACCCCGCGCAAGGCGGCGGCCCGGACCGTGAGACTCGGGCATCTCGACCCACCGTCCGCCGCTTCGGTGCACCGCGTGGCGGACGCCGTGGAGCAGGTCCTGTACGCGCCTCGGCCGCAGCTGGCGGCGGGGCTCGCGAAGGACGTCCGGCGGGTCGTCGTCGGGTTCCAGGACACGGCAGGCCGCTCCACGCGGCTGCGCGCACTGGTCGCCCCGCGCTCGACCGTCCGGGTGGTGTGGGCGCTGTCGGCCTGGTGGATGTCGGTGACGACACGGGCGGCGGAGCTGCGGCCGACCCTGCGCAAGCCGTCCGGACAGCAGGGCTAGCGGGCACGGCCCGGAGGGCACAGCAGGCATACGGGAGGGGGTGACCACCGGTTCGGTGGTCACCCCCTCACTCGTGTCTTGAGGAGCGCCGCGTGTTCTGCTTCCGCGGGGCCGGTGCTGCTACTGGCCGCCGCCCTGTTGCTCATCGCGGCGGCGCTGCCAGCGCTGCTCGATACGATCCATCACCGAGCGCCGCTGCCGTCCCTGATGGCGGGCGTGCGGTGCGCCCGCGGCGGGCTGTTCGCCAGGCTTGGGGGCTTTGCGCCAGCCGGTCACGACGAGCACCGCACAGCCCAGCATGACGAGGAACCCCATCACGCTGACCCAAATCTGCTTGGCGACCATTCCTGTCATGAGGAGCGCAATACCCACGAGGAAGCCGGCCATCGCCTGGTAGACCCGTCGCCGGGTGTACGTGCGCAGCCCGCTTCCCTCAAGCGCTGTCGCGAACTTGGGATCTTCGGCGTACAGCGCTCGCTCCATCTGCTCGAGCATTCGCTGCTCGTGCTCCGAGAGCGGCACGGAGTCCTCCTCATCGTGCAGTCGCCGGGGCGACCCGGGGGGTCCCTTCAGGATAGGCAGGGAATCGCCCCCGTGAAACCCGCCCCTCTACGCCAATTGACCAACCGGAATCCGCCATGGCCGTTCCGGCTCGCTGAAGCTTCCATTCCCCAGCGGCCGTCCCGTCATGCCGACCGGTCTCCCTCGATCATACGGCGCCGGGCCCCCGATCGGGGGGCCTGTGGCGTACTCCATGTGCTGTCGAGCCCCTGATCAGGGGTCCGGCACGGGAGGTCACTCACGCCTCGTCGGCACCCCGCGTCTCGCCGAGCACATGAAGCTGCGTGGCCACGGAGTGGAACGCCGTGAGCTCGGCCACCGCGGCCTCCAGCTTCAGCAGCGCGTCCAGGGCGCCGGGCTCAGTGTCCACGAGCACTCCGGGGACCAGGTCGGCGAAGACCCGCACCCCGTGCACGGCGCCGACGTCCAGGCCGGCGCCCTCGACGAACCCGGCGAGCTGCTCGGCGGTGAAACGGTGCGGGACGGGGTCGGCGGCGCCCCAGCGGCCGTTCGGGTCGTCGAGGGCCTGCCTGGCCTCCTTGAAGTGCCCGGCGAGGGCGCGCGCGAGCACCGCACCGCCGAGCCCGGCGGCGAGCAGGCTGAGGACGCCCTCGGGGCGCAGCGCGGCCACCACGGTGCGGACGCCCTCGGCGGGGTCGTCCACGTACTCCAGGACGCCGTGGCACAGCACCGCGTCGTAGCCGCCGCGCCCGACCACGTCGAAGAGGCCGTGCGCGTCGCCCTGGACGCCCTGCACGCGGTCGGCGACACCGGCCTCGGCGGCGCGGCGCTCCAGCGCGAACAGCGCGTTCGGGCTGGGGTCGACGACGGTGACGCGGTGCCCGAGGCGGGCGACGGGCACCGCGAAGTTGCCGCTGCCGCCTCCGGTGTCGAGGACGTCCAGCGCGTCCCGACCCGTGGCCTTGACCCGGCGGTCGAGGGCGTCCTGAAGGACGTCCCAGACCACGGCGGTACGGAGGGAGGCGCGGGGGCGGCTCGGGTCCGACACGGCAGTTGACTCCTCGGCGCGGCACCGCCTGTGCACGGCGGAGCGAACGGGCTGCCTCCCCGGCCCGGGTGCGGGCGGAGGGAAGGCTTCAGGCGCCCTCCACCCTATTGCCTCCGGTGCCGTACCTGGTCATGTGTCGCGCGCGGCGACCACCGGGGGCTCACCCGGCGCGGTCCCCCGGCCGCTCCGGGTCCTGGCGGGGCTGGGGCAGGACCGGCTGGAGGACGAGCATCCGCTCGACCAGGCGCAGGAACATCGCCACGTCGCGTATGAGGTCGTCGGCGTCCCGGCGGGTCGCCGCGCCCTGGATGCCCGCCTCGGCCCGCGCGCGGCGCCGGGCGCCGGAGGCGAACAGGGCGCTCCACTCGGTGAGTTCGGGCGCGATCTCGGGGAGCACTTCCCAGGCGCTGCGGATACGGCCGCGACGCCGGGCCGTGGGCTCCGGCTGGACCCGCGCGGCGAGTACCGCGGCGGCGGTGCGCAGGGCGGCCAGGTGGGCCGTCGCGTAGCGCTCGTTCGACGTTTCGAGGACGGCTGCCTCGTCCAGTCCCGCACGGGCCTGGGCGAGGAGGTCGAGGGCGGCTGGCGGGGCCGTGGCCCGGCGGAGCACGGGGTGCACGTCGCTCGCCGGGCCGGTCAGTGAGGGGGCAGGGCCGGCGGCGCGGCGCCGGCGGGCGGCGGCTGCGGACGGGTGGGCCATGACGAACCTCCTGTCGTCGTGTGACGGCACGCCCAGTCAGGTAGTGCCGTATGTGCCCATCGTGAGGTATGGCACTGACAATCCGTTCTGACCTGCGCTTTTGCTTCGATCGAAGGTTCGGGTTACTTTTCGCACTGACCAGTCAGTTCAAAAGAATCCGGCAACAGGGGATGGGGAACCGTGGGTGGGGTCGGTGTCACGGCCGAGGACTTCGGGGTCGAGGGGCCGCGCGGCTGGGCGTTCCGGGGGATCTCCCTGGACGCCGGGCCCGGCTCGCTGATCGCCGTCGAGGGGCCGTCCGGGTCCGGGCGTACGAGCCTGCTGCTCGCGCTCACCGGGCGGATGAAGGCGTCCGAAGGAACCGCCTCCGTGGGCGAGTTCACGCTCCCGAAGCAGTCGGCGGCCGTACGCCGGGTCAGCGCCCTGGCGAATGTCGCCGGGGTCACCGACCTCGAACCGGCACTGACCGTCGGCGAGCATCTGCGCGAACGGGCGCTGCTGCAACGGCGGTTCGGGGGCTCCGTGCGCGGGCTGCTGCGGCCGAGGACAGAGCGGGCCGTCGAGGCGGGGCTGCGCATCGAGCGGGCCCTGACCGCGGCCGGTCTCGACCGCGAGGCGCTGCCCAAGGGGCCCCGGACCGCCGTACGGGATCTGGAACGGTCGCAGGAGGTGCGGCTGTCCATTGCGCTGGCGCTCGTCGGGCGGCCCGCGCTGCTCGGCGTGGACGACGTCGACCTCAAGCTCTCGGATGCCGAACGGGCCGAGATCTGGGGCCTGTTGAGGTCCCTCGCCGATTCCGGAACGACTGTCGTAGCGGTGTCCACCGAGGGGACGGAGAAGGCCGATGCACGCGCCACGACTGGCCGCGCTTGAGCTCAGGCGCTTCGGCAGGGGGAAGCTGCCGCGCGCCGCGCTCGTCGCCCTCCTGCTGCTGCCACTGCTGTACGGCGCCCTGTACCTGTGGTCCTTCTGGGACCCGTACGGCCGCCTGGACCGCATCCCCGTGGCGCTTGTCAACGACGACAAGGGGGCCACCGCCGACGGGAAGAAGCTCACCGCGGGCGCGAGCATCACCGAGGGGCTGCGGGACAGCAAGACGTTCGACTGGCACGAGGTGAGCGCGGCCACCGCGCGGAAGGGCGTCGAGGACGGCACGTACTACCTGTCGTTGACGATGCCGGCCGACTTCAGTGCGCGGATCGCCTCCAGTGCGGGCGACTCCCCGGAGACGGGCGCGCTCCAGGTGCGGACGAACGACGCGAACAACTACATCGTCGGGCAGATCTCCCGGACGGTGTTCAGCGAGGTGCGGACGGCCGCGTCCACCAAGGCCTCGCGGAGCTTCCTGGACCGGATCTTCGTCTCGTTCTCCGACATCCACGGCCAGACCGTGAAGGCGGCCGACGGCGCCGACAAGCTCACGGGTGGCATCGGGACGGCCGAGGAGGGCTCCAAGGATCTCGCCGACGGTCTGAAGGACGCCAAGAAGGGCAGCGGCAAGCTCTCCAAGGGCCTCAAGAAGCTCGACACGGGCGCGGGTGACCTGGCGGACGGCTCGGCGCGGGTCGCGGCCGGGACGCAGACCCTCGCGGACACGGTCGACGGGGTCGCCGACAAGGTGGGGCCCTTCCTGAAGGACAACGAGAAGACCATCGGGGACACGGCCCAGTTGGTCGCCGACTCGGCCAAGACCATCCGCGCCAACCTGGGCACCCTGGTGAAGACGGCTCCGGTCGCCGCCAAGGGCGCGCACGCGGCCTCGAACACCCTGGACGAGGTCTACAAGGCGCGCTGCGAAACCGTCGTCCTGAAGGATGACGCCTGCCCCGACCTGAAGAAGGCCGCTCAGGCCGCCTCGGACGTCGCGAAGGTCGCCGACGACGTGAACAGCCTGGTCGCCGACCAGAACGGCGACCTGAAGAAGCTCGACGCCAACCTCGGCACGCTCCAGACACAGGCCCAGGCACTCGCCGACCATGCCCCGCACCTCTCCGAGGACCTCGACGACGCGGTGGCCAGGATCGACAGGCTGAACGACGGCGCCGGGAAGGTCGCCGCGGGCGCCAAGACCCTGCACACCGGGCTCGGCACGGCGAAGACCGGCGCCGCCGCCCTGGACACCGGCGTCGGCAAGCTGACGACGGGTGCCGTGGACCTCAACGGCGGCCTGTACAAGCTCGTCGACGGCTCTGGGAAGCTCGCCGGCGGTCTGCACGACGGCGCCGCGCAGATCCCGGACTACGACAAGCAGGACCGCGACCAGCGCACAGGGGTCATGGCCGACCCGGTCCAACTTGCCACCCAGGACCTGCACAAGGCGCCCAACTACGGCACCGGATTCGCCCCGTACTTCATCCCGCTGTCCCTGTGGGTGGGCGCGATGGTGGCCTACATGCTGATCGCGCCCATGAACCGGCGCGCACTCGCCGCCGGTGCCTCGGCCTGGCGGATCGCGCTCGCGGGCTGGCTGCCGGTGGTCGCGGTCGGGGTGCTCCAGACGGTGGCCCTGATGGCCGTACTGCACTGGGCGATCGGCCTGGAGATGGCACGCGCGGCCGGCACGGTCGGCTTCCTGTTCCTGGTGACGGCGTGCTTCGCGGCCATCGTGCAGTGGCTGAACGCACGCTTCGGGGCAGCCGGCCGGATCCTCGTACTCGCCCTGCTGATGCTCCAGTTGACGTCGGCGGGCGGCACCTATCCGGTGCAGACCAGCCCGGGCTTCTTCAACGCGATCCACCCCTTCCTGCCGATGAGTTACGTCGTCGAGGCGCTACGGAGGCTCATCACCGGCGGTGGCCTCGGACCCGTGTGGCACGCGTGCGTGGTGCTCGGCGCCTTCACCGCGGGGGCGCTCGCGCTGACCGCGCTGTCGGCCCGCCGCCGCCAGGTGTGGACGCTGGACCGGCTGCACCCGGAGCTGAGCCTGTGACCGCGCCCAGGACCCGGGCACCCGTGCCCGCGACGGAAGCCGGGCCTGTGACAATCAGGCCCATGGAAAGCAGCAGCACCCCGTCGGGCGGCAGCACGCGCCGCGAGGCCACCCGGCAGAAGCTCTACGAGGCGGCCGTCACGCTCATCGCCGAACAGGGCTTCTCCGCCACCACGGTGGACGAGATCGCCGAGCGTGCCGGAGTGGCGAAGGGCACCGTCTACTACAACTTCGCCAGCAAGTCCGTCCTCTTCGAGGAGCTGCTGCGGCACGGCGTGGGCCTCCTCACCGCCTCCCTCAGGGAGGCCGCCGAGCAGACGGAGCGGGACGGCGGCAGCAAGGTCGACGCCCTGGACGCGATGATCCGCGCGGGCCTCGGCTTCATCGCCCGCTACCCGTCCTTCACCCAGCTCTACGTGGCCGAGCTGTATCGCACCAACCGCGCCTGGCAGTCCACGCTCATGGTGGTGCGGCAGCAGGTGAACGCGGCCATCGAGGACGTGCTGCACGCGGGCGTGGCGAACGGCGAGTTCAGCCCCGAGATCGATGTCCGGCTGACGGCGGCGGCGCTGGTCGGGATGGTCCTGGTGGCCGCCCTGGACTGGCAGTCGTTCCAGCCTGAGCGCTCCCTGGACGACGTCCACTCGGCGCTGTCCCGGCTGCTCCAGGGCCGGGTGAGCGGAGACCGCTGAGCACACACAGAAGCGCCGGTCCGTTGTGGCCGCGTCCCCCGCGGGCCACCTCGAACCGGCGCTCCCTTGTGCTCCCCCGTACGTTCCCCCTGTTGGAACCCCCGTTGGTCGGTCCAGGGTTCCCCCGTGCCTCGCTTCCGCCGAAGGTTCGGCGGAAGGAGCGGCCAAGGGCGCGGGCTCCGTTCCGCCGCCCCGTGTCGGCGGTACCGGAGCCGCGCCCCTTTCCGTGCCCCTACTCTCTCGTTCGCGCAGGTCGCACCCCATCCGCGCGCGTACTCATCTCACTCCCTAGGTACGGATACTCAGCCGTACGCACTCAGGCCCAGGACGCCGTGTTGCCGAGTGGTTACTATCGCCTCCGTGTCCGTACTCCCCCTGGTCTTCACCAGCGGCTGGGCCAGCGGCGTCAACGCGTACGCGGTGGTGCTGCTGCTCGGGATCTTCGGCGCGACCGGAGTGACCGACGCGGTCCCCGAGTCGCTGCAACGCCCTGAGGTCCTCATCACAGCGGGCGTCCTGTTCCTGTGCGAGGCGGTCGCCGACAAGATCCCCTACGTCGACTCGGTGTGGGACTCCGTGCACACGGTGATCCGGCCGGCCGCCGGGGCGTGGGTCGGGGCGGTGCTCGCCGGGCACAGCGGTTCGATGAACGATGTGGTGGCGGGCCTGATCGGCGGTTCGTCGGCGCTGGCCAGCCATACCGTCAAGGCCGGGACGCGGATGGCGATCAACACCTCGCCGGAGCCGTTCAGCAACGTGATCATGAGCTTCGCGGAGGATCTCGGGGTCGGCGGGATCGTCTCGTTCGCGATGTTCCATCCCCAGGCGGCGGCGATCATCGCGGCCGTGCTGCTGGTGGCCGGGCTCACGGTCCTGTTCTTCCTGATCTCGCGGATCCGGCGCTTCCTGCGCCGCCGGGCCCAGCGCCGGGAGGAGAAACGGCTCGCCGCGCAGGTGGGACACCCGCCCGGACGGCCACCGGACCCGCCACCGTGGTGACAGCCCGTGGCCGGACTGTCAGTGGCGGCCGATAAAGTCGCAGGCATGGCACGGATTGCGGTGATCGGCGCCGGCATGGGCGCGATGGCGGCCGCTGCCCGGCTGGCCGTCGCGGGCCACCGGGTGGCGGTGTACGAGCGTACGGAGACGTACGGCGGTGCGGTGCGCCGCTTCGAGCGGGACGGGTTCTCCTTCGACACCGGCCCCGGACTGCTGCCCGTGCCCGCGGTCCACCGCGACCTGTTCATCAAGACCGGCAAGGAGCCGCTGGAGGACCTGGTCGAGCTGGTCCAGGTCGACCCCTCCTCCCGGCACGTCTTCGCGGACGGCACTGCGGTGTCGTTGCCGAACGCCTCCCGCGCGGGCGTCGTCACGGCCCTGGACGAGGCCCTGGGCGGCGGCGCGGGCCAGCGCTGGGGCGACTTCCTGATCCGGGCCCGCGAGGCCTGGGACCGCACCCGCAGGCCCCTCCTGGAGGAGCCCCTGTGGCCGAACTGGTCGGTGCTGGCCGACCAGGAGCCGTATCCGGCGGTCCCGCACAAGAAGCTGCTGCGCACGCGCAGGGCGAGCACACTCGCCGAGATCGGCGCCTGGGAGCTGCGCGACGAGCGCCTGACGGCCCTCCTGGAGAGCCACGCGCTGGCGTACGGCCTCCACCCCCGGACCGCTCCGGCGAGCGCGGCCGTGCTGCCGTACATGGAGCATGCCTTCGGCACCTGGTATGTGCGGGGCGGCATGCGGGAGTTGGCGCGCGCGGTGTACGAGCGGTGCGTGGCAAGGAGGGTCGAGTTCGTCTTCGGGGCCGAGGTCACCCGGGTCCTGGAGAAGGACGGGCGGGCGGCCGGGGTGGAGCTCGCCGACGGGACGATGGTCGACGCGGACCATGTCGTGGCGGACGTCGACCCCGCGCGGCTACGGGCCCTGACGGACCGTCCGCTGGACGAGGACGGCGATGTGCGGGCCGACCCGGAGGCACCCCGGCCGGTGCGCTTCACGCTCCTGCTGGCCCTGCGCGGCCCGCGCGAGGACGGGGCCGTTCACCGGACGGTGGTCCACGCCCCGGACCGCGAGGCCGAGTTGGACCTCCTGACCTCCCCCGGCGGCGACGAGCCCCGCTGTCCCACGGTGACGGTGCTGCGCCCCGACGACCCCGCGCTCGCGCCGGACGGCGAGCACGAGTCGGTGGTGGTGTCCGCCGTGCTGTCGAGCGAGGCGGGTTGGGAGGAGGAGCGCACGGTCCGGAGCTACACCGACTTCCTCCTCGGAGCCGCCGAGTCCGCCGTACCCGGGCTGCGGGAGCGCCTGTTGTGGCACGAGGTGCGCACCCCGAAGCACACGGAGGGCGAGACGGGCGCCCGCTCCGGAGCCGTGCCCGCGCCCTCGCTCGCCGCCGGGCGGGGCCGTTTCCTGCACCCGGCGAACACCACGCGCGTGCCCGGGCTCTACCGGGTCGGCGGCTGGTCCCACCCCGGCGGCGGACTTGCGCACGCCGGGATGTCGGGGGCGCTGGTGGCCGGACTGATCGTCGAGGGGCCGGAGTTCAGAGGGTCCCAGTAGACGGGTGTCAGATGAGCGGGTCCGAGTAGTCGGGTCTCAAGAGACTTCAGAAACGGTACTGCTCGTCGTAGCCGGGGCCCGACTGCGGCTGCTGCTGCGGCTGTTGCTGGCCGTCGCCCTGATACGGGTACTGCTGCTCCGGCGGCATTTCGCCGCCGTAGGTCTCGTCGTTGCGCTGCTGCGGGACCCAGACCCCGCCGGCCGGGGTCTCGCCGCCGTAGCCGGCGTTGCCGTACTGGTCCTGCGTGTAGCCCTGTTGGGGATACTGCTGCTGACCGTCGTACCCCGTGTCGTAGCCGGTGCCGCCGTAGGTCTGCGTGCCGATGTACGGGTCGGAGTAGGCCGCGTACTGCTGCTGGCCGGTCGTGTCGTAGCCGTACTGCTGCTGGTCGTAGCCCGAGTAGTTGTCGTAGCCGTACTGCTGCTGGTCGGCCGCCGCGTAGGCCTGGTCCTGGGTCTGGCCCGCGGCCGCCGCGGCGTACGCCTGGTCGGCACCCTCGTAGTTGGGGTCCGTGGCGTTCGCGTACGCGGTGGCGCTGTACACGCCGTAGGAACCGGTGTCGTCCGGGAGGGGCTGTGGCTCGTAGACCGAGGTGGTCTCGGCGGCCGTGGGGGCGACGGGGCGATTCGGGGTGAACACGTCGTCGCGGTCGTAGTCGTCGTCCTGGCCGAAGGCGGCCTTGTTCTGGCCGTACTCCTGGAAGCCGCTCTCCGCACCTGTGGGGCCGGAGGCGTCCAGGTTCGGGTCCTGCTCGTCCGGCTCGCCGCGGCGGCGCTTGATGCCGCCCGCGCCCGGCCGGCCGGAGACCGCCCAGCCGGCTTCGAAGCCGCGGCGGAACGACAGCGTGACGTAGGTCTGACCGACGGCGAAGGCCACCGCGCCCAGGCCGATCACGATGACGGAAGGAATCAGCACCCCGAGCACGACGCCCAGGAAGCCGACGAAAGCGAGCAGCCGCCAGCGCAGGCGTGCCTTGTACTGCAGCAGCACCTCACCGAGCAACCACAGTGCGACGACGCCGAACGCGATGTAGAGGACCGTCCAGCCCATGTACGCCCCTCTCCCAGTGGCCGCTACGCAGTGTGTCGTATTACGGAGCGACCGGTCTAGGCCCGCGGTGGGTGGTGCAGGCCCAAGTTCTCGTGGATTTCAAGTGACGCCGTGGAGCTGTTGAGCGTGATGAAGTGAAGTCCGGGGACTCCCTCGGCCAGCAGCCGGGCGCAGAACTCGGTGGCGAACTCGATTCCGATCGAGCGTACAGCGGCCGGATCGTCTTTGGCTGTGAGGATTCGCTCTTTCAGGGCGGCCGGGATGTCGGCGTTGCTGAGCTGGGGCAACCGCTCCAGCATCCGCACGCTGGTCACCGGCATGACCTCGGGGATGACCGGGGTGCCGCAGCCCGCGGCCTCGACGCGGTCGCGCAGCCGCAGATACGACTCGGGTTCGAAGAACATCTGGGTGATCGCGTAGTCGGCGCCGGCCCGGCACTTGTCGACGAAGTGCGCGACGTCCGTGTCCCAGTCCGGGGAGCGCGGGTGCATCTCCGGGAAGGCCGCGACGCCGACGCAGAAATCGCCCGACTCCTTGATGAGCCGCACCAGTTCGGCCGCGTACGTCAGTCCCTGCGGGTGCGCCACCCAGTCGGCCATGGGGTCGCCGGGCGGGTCGCCGCGCACGGCCAGGATGTTGCGGATCCCGGCGTCGGCGTACTGGCCGATGATGTTGCGCAGTTCGGCGACGGAGTGGTTGACCGCGGTGAGGTGGGCGACCGGGGTGAGCGTCGTGTCGGCGACGATCTGCTCGGTCTCCTTGACGGTGCCCGCGCGCGTGGAGCCGCCGGCGCCGTAGGTCACGGAGACGAAGTCGGGGGCGACCGCCTCGACCCTCCGCAGCGCACTCCACAGGTTCCGCTCGCCTTTGGGGGTTTTCGGCGCGGAGAACTCGAACGAGTACGTCCCCTTGCCGGTCGCGAGCATGTCGCGCACGGTCCGTGCGCGATCAGTCCTGGTCGATGCGGTCCCGAAAGCCATACCCGCAGGTTAGTCAGGGGGCGGCGGTCACCCAACCGGAAGCGCGAATTTGCCCGGTTTGTCGCCCTCTTGTCCACCCATCGGACAACAGCGCGACTTCCTGGACGCCCGTCAGAGCCCGCGCAGCCGCTTCGCGAACTCCGCCGCCGCCGCGCCCGGGTCGTCGGCCTCCGTGATCGCCCGTACGACGACGGCACGGCGGGCGCCCGCTTCGAGGACCTCGTCGAGGTTGCCGAGGTCGATGCCACCGATGGCGAACCAGGGGCGGTCGGTGCCCAGGGCGGCCGCGTACCGGACCAGGTCGAGGCCGGGGGCGTGGCGGCCGGGCTTGGTGGGGGTGGGCCAGCACGGGCCCGTGCAGAAGTAGTCCACGCCCTCCTGGACGGCGGCCGCCGCCGCTTCGGACTCGGCGTGCGTGGAGCGGCCGATCAGAACGTCCTCGCCGAGGATCGCGCGGGCCGCGGGGACCGGGAGGTCGCCCTGGCCCAGGTGCAGTACGTCGGCACCGGCGGCGTGGGCGACGTCCGCGCGGTCGTTGACCGCGAGGAGTCTGCCGTGCCGGGCGCAGGCGTCGGCGAACACCTGGAGGTGGTCCAGTTCCTCGGCGGCCTCCATGCCCTTGTCGCGCAGCTGCACGATGTCGACCCCGCCGGCCAGGACCGCGTCCAGGAACTCCGGGAGGTCGCCCTGGCGTCGGCGGGCGTCCGTGCAGAGGTAGACCCGGGCGTCGGCAAGTTCCGCGCGGGCGGCGGCTGCGGCGGTGTCGGGCATGGCTGTGTCCCCCGTTGTCCTGCTCGTCGTGTGGTGGTGTCGCGCACGGGCCGCGGGCGGGGCCTGTTCAGGCAGGCCCTCGCGTCGCCGCGGCCCGTGCACCGGTCGGTCGTGCGGGTCAGACGGCGAGCGCCTGGGCGCGGCGCTTCACCTCCGTGCCGCGGTTCTCGCTCAGGGCCTGCGCGGGGGTGCCGGGCAGGCTGGGGTCGGGGGTGAAGAGCCACTCGAGCATCTCTTCGTCGGAGAAGCCGTCGTCCCGCAGGAGCGTCAGGGTCCCCGCGAGGCCCTTGACGACCTTCTGCTCGGCCCCGTCGATGAAGGCGGCGGGGACGTGCAGCGCGCGGTTCTCACCACGGCGTACGGCGATGACTTGGCCGTCCTTGACCAGCTGCCGCACGCGCGTCACCTCGACATCGAGCAACTCTGCGATGTCGGGCAGCGTGAGCCAGGCGGGGACGAGAGCATCGATCTTTGCGTCAATCTCGGTCACGTAAACAGCGTGCCATCCCGGACTGACAGTCGGAAGTCGGGCCGGTCCGACCCGGGGGGACGAACTAGGTGATAGCCGCCTTCATCGGCAGAGAAGCATCGGCCAGCAGCGCGGGATCCACCGGCGTGGCCGACTCGATCAGCCGACGGCCCTGGGCCAGGTCACGGGGGCGGCCGACCGCCAGGAGGGCCACCAGACGGTCGCCGCGCAGCCAGCAGACGCTCCACGCCGGGGTGGCCGGGTCGCCCCGCCACAGGGTGGTGTCGGCGGACGCGTGGTGACCGGCGTACTGGACGAACCGGCCGAACTGCTCCGACCAGAAGTACGGCACCGGGTCGTAGACCGCCGGGGTCTCCCCCACGATGTTCGCGGCGACCGTGCGCGGCCCCTGGAGGGCGTTGTCCCAGTGGTGGACCAGAAGGCGCTCGCCATACCTTCCCGAAGGGAAGGAGGCGCAGTCGCCGACCGCGTACACGTCCGGCACCGAGGTGCGCAGGCCGTCGTCGGCGAGGACCTCGCGCTGGGCGCCCAGTTCGATGCCGGAGCCGGTCAGCCAGGCGGTGGCGGGGCGGGCGCCGATGCCGACCACGACGGCGCCCGCGGGCAGCCGTGAGCCGTCGTCGAGCACGACTTCGCCGGGCTCGATGTGCTTCACGCGTGCGTGCGTCCGCAGTGTGGCTCCGGCGGCGGCGTACCAGGCGGTCATCGGCGCGGCCACCTCGGCGGGCAGCGCGCCCGCGAGCGGCCGGTCGGCTGCTTCCACGACGGTCACCGCGCAGCCCGCCTCGCGCGCGGCCGTGGCGAACTCGGCGCCGATCCAGCCCGCGCCGACCACCACGATGTCGTGCTGCCGGGCGAGCACCGGCCGCAGCCGCTCGGCGTCGTCCAGGGTGCGCAGCAGATGTACCCCGGGGATGCCGTCGGCGCCCGGCAGCCGGATCGGTTCGGCACCGGTGGCGAGCACGAGGACGTCGTAGGGCACCGGGCCCTCGGCGGTGTCCAGTTCGTGGTCGGCGGGGCGCAGGCCCACCACCTCGCGCCCCAGCTGCACCTCGATGCCGAGCGCCTCGAAGTCGACGTCGAAGGCGGAGCCCTCGGCCTTGCCGAGCAGGACGGCCTTGGACAGCGGGGGCCGGTCGTACGGCTGATGGGGTTCCGCGCCGATCAGCGTGACGGTGCCGGTGAAGCCCTGCTCCCGTAGCGCGACCGCGGTCTGCACCCCGGCCATGCCCGCGCCGACGACGACCACGCGCCGTCCTGTCACCGTGCCCTGGTCCCGCGTCTGCTCGCTCACTCGATCACCATAGACACCTGACAATTTGTCAGGCAGCGGGCGCGTCAGGTGACCTGTTCCACAATGCTGGTCCCGTTTCCCGGCTGGGACTCCCACTCCCAGGTCTCGTCGAGGCGCACGCGACCGTCGGACAACTCGACCACTTCGGACACGCAGTGCCCGCTGGACGTCGTCCCGTCCGTCTTCAACTGCACGTACCGGAAGTCCAATCGATCCCCCGCGCGCGTGCCGACGAGTTGCCCGCGCACGACATCGCCGCCCGCGTACTCGGCCCAGATCTCGCCGTCCTTCTCGTGGTACGCGAACCGGGTGCGGGTGCCGACCTGCCCCGGTGCCTGGTCCGCTACGGGGGCGAACACGAGGCCGTCGAGCGAGCGGGTCATGGACGGAGGCTCCCTTACTGGGACATGGGGTACGGGCTAGGGTGGCCAACGTACAAGCACTCGCGGGAGTCCGGACGCACCGGGCTGAGAGGGAGGCTGGCGGCCTCCGACCGTACGAACCTGATCCGGGTCATGCCGGCGAAGGGAGGGGCTGGACGCCCATGCCTACACGTACGTCAGACGTCCTCGTCGTCGGGGGCGGAATCATCGGGCTGGTCACGGCCTGG
>Ga0307515_10005347_pt1 | contig 26078 bp, 21 predicted proteins | sample 17_EM_MG_FD_194513 | JGI IMG/M metagenome (GOLD analysis project Ga0307515, IMG submission 194513) | Populus trichocarpa ectomycorrhiza microbial communities from riparian zone in the Pacific Northwest, United States - 17_EM | ecosystem: Host-associated > Plants > Roots > Unclassified | place... | reverse complement strand
CTTCACAAACAGACTCAACAACTGGCGTTGTATCCAGCCCTGCAGGGGATATTTCTAACAGTCCCACTCCTCTCGGTGGTCATGACATGATGCCTACCCCCATGCCTGATACAGAATCCCGTGCGATCTGTATAATGCCACTGTGAACACGAGCAACAGAACCGAATCAGAGACAGAGCAAGTTCAATTGCAACCCCAGGTGGTGTCTACACCTCGATCAGTGGTATCAGGCAGTCGTACCAGCCATTGATTTGATTGCTCAGACATGACCTGTCTTATATTTCCAATGGGCAGACTACAACAGCTCTGTATGTGGAACAGACTGCCGTTTATGAGTGCAAGCAACTTGAAGATTGTAAGATATGGAACGCCAAACGTTGCGAAAGCATCCACCCAAAACCCAGAGCACCATATAATAGAGAGGTACCAGAACACCACTATGTAGCAAATCAACATTTGGTCCATACTATTTGAGGCACGCACAAAGCCGATCTTGAAAGAGGTATACTGAAGAAACTGCTTGAATTGAATATTACATGCTCAAGCCGGTACCAGGTTCGAGCACAAGTAGATAAGGTTAAATCACATTTCAGTTAATCAGCCACGGATAACATAGCAGATCGTTATGCACTCCACTGCGTTGGATCCAACGCAGAGTGTTTGGACTTCATTGATTCCCTTCTGGCTGATAATAAGTATCATTGTCCATTACCAGACCATGTGGAAGGTGGTGTACATAGTCCAAATCCAACGCAGACTGAGTCCAAAGCCAGTAACGAACAGCTAGTGTCCACATTACTTCCTTGCGGAAGCAATCTGGCAGGTTATCTAGATTAAATTATATCATCGGATGAATAACCACGGTAACTAAGTTGATGGATCTTATAATTCCATGATTGATGACATGGATGGTGATAAACCCTCGCCACTGATCATTATTACCTGCACCGTGTTGTGCCATCCACTCCTGAAGTGTAGTGTTAGCAACGGTTACGTTTTCGGACCGTTTCTATTATAGCGGTTCCATGAAAACCGGGACCTGGCCGGTTCGGTCCGGGTTTGTACCAAACAGTTCCATCAATTAAGTCCACCATTATTGATCCGATAATTTAGTGTTTGGTACATGCAATATGCAGCTGCAGATGGCGCATCTTTTGGTGGTCTCCGATTTTTGATATCTTTAAAACTCAGCATGCTGCTTTGAAATTATCGTCATTTTTGGCGCAAAAACGAGGGTTTTCGTCTGGCGCTTGCTGAGATTTAAAGATATCGAAAATCGGAGACGGCCAAAAGATGCGCCATGCAAAGCTACATATTTCACATACCAAACACTAAACTCTCTAATTAATATTGGTGGCCTTAAAGTGATGGTTCGCTTAAAAAATCGTCGATTTTTGATGGGGTAAGGCCGTTGCCACACAGACCTATAGTACCCGCCGGGTCCAAAACTGGAACCGTTGCTAACACTACTGAAGTGGCAAAAGATAAAAGAGGTTCATCCGAAAACTTCCAAGTCAAAGCTGAAAGCGGACTGACCTGATTGCTTGAATTCCTTCCACTACAAGAATCACAGTGGTAAGAGCATATGGTGCTGAGCTGCATCAAGTTGCAAGATGATAACCTTGCCTGGTATTGCAGACATGTATACATTCTTGATGAATCCCTGGAACACACTACCAGAGAGCTACCAACAGAGGGTGTACAAAAACATTCTTCCTACAGTCAAGTGTTGGATCTAACAACAGGAGAACACAATGCCTGCCATGGACATCAGTAAGGGAGCAGTGCATGTGGACAATGCTATTCTTGGTGACGATTTGACCTGGGAAGTGGCACTTGAGAAGCACAAGATCCGAAACAGGAACCAAAACTTCCGGATAGGCAATAATTGCATGGATGATGGAAAGTCATTGGGGATTCCAGGGGGGAGCTTTGTCTATGCAGATGAAAGTGATGAAACCTAGAACCACGATGCCATCCCCGCCACCTGCCAGCAATGACGACCCATAACTCAACTTGAGAGGTTTGACGTGTGAACCAATGATAACAATTGGTCTGAGGGCAAGGATGGCGATGATGCTGATGCAGATCCGGAGGAAGAAGGATCGACAGCCGATGATGGATTGCTGCATCATGTGGAGGACTGAGAGCATAGTACTAGGGAGTGTGAAGATTGGACAGTATACTTCAGACCAGTAAAATGCGATAATAGTGAGGGAAATAAAATGGCAAACGATGTATCCTACCCGAAGACTGTATTGTAATAAGTCACAATATCTCAACACTAAACATATATGGGGTTTGTGTGGCATCTCATAGACATAAATAGAGGAGAAATAACATGCGGCACTTGGCCGGAGAAAGGCATACACATCGGCAGGTGTTGTATCCACAGCTACAGTATCATTGAAGCTCCTGCGAAGCTTGCAACACACGTGTCATTCTGATGGTGCATAAAGATCACCACAATCAGTGCGGTAAGTACAGGAGATACGTATCCAATATGCCCCATGGCCAGGGTGACAGAAATCATGTATTTCTCCGTCAACCAGTATGAGAATCCGTTAGAGCTATCAGAGCCGACTCGAACACCCTGGAGTTGCTGTCCGAAACTAGAGTTCTGGCAGTTTTGGGTTCAAGAACTTGTGCATGGTGTATTCAATCCTTGCACATTCCGAGACGCATTATCATGTTTCAAGATTTGGTCACTGAAATCCAGACAAAGCTGACATGTGGCAAAATTAGTACACAAATTGTTGTACAAGGATATGAAGTCCAAAAGTAAAATTTGCCAATCTATTCCACCTACAACATAGAAGCTGTCACCATGTCTTGTTCTGATTCCAATTTCTATATGGTGATTTGCTACGGAGCCTATGTGCAGGGGTAAAAGCTTCCAGGTTCAACAGCCTTCGCTTGATGAATAAGTGATGAATTGGCCTCTGCAGCTGGCGCTTGCACGGCTATACCTGTGTTCGACTTTGGCTTTCCACAATCTTGCCTGATATGAGTAGTTCCTGGCCGGGAAGTCCCTTGCTGTATTTGTGATATTCCTGGGGAAATATGCACACACTTCGTAGACTGTGCAAATATTGTACACTAAGGTGTGGTTGCATCATGACTCGTTTGCGGTTTAACGATTGCTGGAACCCTCAATACGAACGTCCTGTACCCCTCATCTGTTCCACAGCAGTAGTCGGCTGCGTCCCCCAAATCTGGTTTGGTCAATTTCTCAATTTTCATCTATGTCCTCCGCCAGCTCCTCGAGCGCTGCTGTATCATTTTGGATAATGTTCCCTTCACCCAGTGAAGTTCGTTACCATTGCTCGGCTTGCCCTGCGTTGCCTCTTCATCATCCTGATCATCCCCATCCTCCCTGTCATCAGAACATCCAAGCTCGCTCAGACTGTTGTCAATTACATCCATCATCTCATGAAATGACTTTTCGGGCTCTGTTGTTGTCAATCCTGCATATTCCACTGTCCTCGTATCTTCCTGCTGCTGCTTAAATGCTACTTTTGCAACTGCAACTCACTTTGTTACCTCAACGGTGTCTCCCTCTACATAATATTTGATCCTTTTCCCTTTCTCCGTATTCCTTAAAAAGTGCGTTTCATGTTGTATCTCGGCTGCAAGCTTCTTTTGGATTACAAGTTGCCCAATACCCCAACATCTCAGATGCATTCTGCTTGAAAGCCACTCATGGCAACATTGGCTGGATAATGTTGTTATACTGACCTCATTGTCAATTTGCAGTATTTGCCAGCTGGCAGTGTTGAAAAGCTATTTTCGGAATATTGACCATTGTAGTGTGTGTTGACTTTGTTGTTGAGCGAGATGTTGAATACTGCAAGATATGGATAATATGGAGGCATGCTGCGGCTTTTATGTCAAGGTTGGTAGATTTAATGATCTTGAACAATGCAAAACCTGCCTGTTGAATGTCAATAAAATGGGAATAGTTAGGTTAACCTTACAACACGATTTGATTTTCAGCGTCAATTCCATGTATTATCCTGTGGATTTTTCAAGATAAGCATCAGCACACATCGATTCCCTCGCGAAATATACAATGTATATGGGGCAATTATGAGATTTAGGTTGTTGTACACCTCAATGTATCCTGGGAAACACACATACAACATTGGACCGACTCATCGAAAATTGCAAGATGGTGGGAAACCCCTGCTACTTGCATCAATTCACATCCCGATTCATCATGAGTATAACGTACATGTTAGCTGCAATTTATTTTATTCTGACACCAAACTCACTGTATATTCCTCAGGACTTCCCACTTCTTTTCACAATCATCATCCTCTTCTATTGCACACCACCACAAAGACCGGAAGCCAGAAGAATAAGAAGCAGCATGCAATTGGATGTGAGCATGTCCACATAGTGGTACACAGCCATCAACTAACAATATAATGGGCAGCTGGTGAATGTAGAGAGTAATGATACCAAATTATCGCTAGCCATAATGAGAAACCACCATAGTCGAGCAAGGTATTTATTCGCACTGCCCTTGAAATGGAACATCATGATGTTGTCACCTCGTTGACCTTTGCAAAACAATTTGGTGATAAGCATCACCGGGAGTGGACAAAACAGGATTTAATCAAATTCGAGAAGGCTACAGAAGCATATATGGTTGCGATACCAGCCAACTCTTATTCTGAGAAGCAGCAACATATGTCTTGTAGGTTTTCACGATGTCTGCAACAATTGTAAGGCGATGAAGTCGGGTCCACCTGGAACAGCTCGAAATTAGCCAGGCCTGGCATATGGCCATCATTGCCAACAGAGGGTTTTCGCTCGTTCCAATAAGGGAAAGGCAATATCTGTTCAAGACACCTCACACTGCAGTCCAAGAAGAGAAGAAGCAGGGGTTTCAGTTTCCTGAGCATCAAAAGGTTCAAGATCCGAAAGCACGACACGCAGCAAAGCTTGATCTAAATTACCCAGCCGGATGCCTTCCATGGCAAAATGTCACTGCAGAGAATCCGTAGATATGCTGGAGATGGAAAGGAACAGCTGCACCTCCAGCTAACTGACTCAGAGAGCCAACTGTAGAGCCAACGAAAACTCAAGGCAGAACGCTGCCTGCACAACCCGGTAACCATGCCAGTGATCAATGTTCCCACATGATCATCTTGCTGCGCAGAGATGTGTATTCACATACTTAACTTCACTGTGCTGAATATTTCACTTTCAATTCAAAGGGCCAAGATGGCGCGTGGGATACGCATTTCGATCCAGATTTGCTGACTAATGAAAGAACATCCAATGGTGAGTACACCATCTGCTGTGTGGTAATTCAGCTTTCATCCATTTTGAAGACGTACAGAGTCTGTTGAGGGATCCCGCAAGTGATGACAAGCACTGATTCAAATGAAAGGGATTTTGGAGTGTACTGTTATCGACAATCAGTGGACACTGAAAAATATGTTTTAAAGGATATATTTAGATGTATTATGACAGAACAATATTGTGATCAATGAGAAAGTAAATCAAAACCCTAGAATGGCTGCCTAAATAATGTGAATAATAGACTATACCAAATCAAATGATTGCATATTGTGAACATGTCTGTGGCAAAATGAGCCTCAACGAAGTGTCATCAATATAAGGTCATGTTAGCATGGTATTTAATAAGTGATTAGGTCATGGTTATACATAATCGACGCATTGGTTGCCTTTATAGGCAGCAATTATGGCTACATGCTCCCTACCTTGTCTTGATAATGAGTGTCATTGGAGTGTCAACAATTTTTGGGCTTGTAAACAATGTATTTGTAATGTGATTTAATCGCTGTGTAGCATAACTGTTGTATTGGCTGCCTTCATATTGAGATCAGCAGGCGAAACGGTCACTACCCTTTGCTGGAAATGACCGTCAATGGAGTCTCAAAGATTTTTGGCTTTGCATCATGGGTAATCTAAATGTTGATTTGTGGTAATAATTTATATCTGATATAGTGGTGGCCTTTTCAGGCAAAACAACATGGGAGATGTTCATTACCCCATCATGACAGTAAGCGTCAACGGAATGTCAATGATCTTTCGTCTTCTAAGTGAGCTAATTACCGAGTCATGAGGTAGTGGTTACACCTAATGGATGCATTGCCTGCCTTTATTGGCGAAAAATACATTGACACAGTCATTGCCCCATTCTGAAACTGAGCGACAACTGATCATCAAGGATGTTTGGTTTTGCTTATGGGGTTATCTCAGTGGCGATTGGATGCAAACATCCATTAATGAGGTATTTGCCGCCTTTAGCATCAGATGCAACAGTGGCACTCTCCCTGCCACATCCTGAAACTGAGCGTCAATGGACCACCAAAGATTTTTGGTCTTACATCTTTGGTAATCGAAGTGTAGCATCATGGGAATATTTCATATATCATATAAAGGCGGCCTTTTCAACATAACCAGTGGACGATATCTGTGTTATCCCATCTTGGAAATTAACCTCAACAGTGCCTCAACAATGTTTGGTCAGATATATTGCATAATCAAGTCATCGTGCAGATATATCAGATTATAACTGAACTATCAACTGCCTCAGTACTTCTATATACCGAACAGAAAAGTCAAAACACTGAATCCCAAATAACTGATGTTGCAACCTGCAAAGTGATCAAAAAGATATTCCTGGATGTTAATTAAGTGATTTTAATCAAATACAATTTTCAAAAAGCAAAAGCAAGAGCATTATATGAATCTACCAACAAACCTGCTGGACAACCCACTGACAACCAACACCATTCTGATGGGTTGGGATGAGTTAATCAAACTGTACCCAAATTGACAGTTTGGGTGTAATGACGACCTGAACTGCATATGGGGTCATATTTCCGTTCTGACTCGCACCTTCACCCGAAGCAGTGGTCCGCAACTGGTGAGAACAGTAGGTCTGCCTAAAATTCATCTGAATGTAAGACATTTCATGAAGAACCATTTGGAACTCATATATTTGTCGACTACAACCAATTCTATTCATGCAATCAGAACTTACATTAATAGAACTAGTAATCTCAACCCCACCTGCCTCGTTATGCACCACTCATTCATTGTTATCTGATCCATCTGAAGCCTAAGTATTGTGATTAGTTGTGAGTAATCATTAACTGTAAGAAGGCTTCCCCGCATTACCCTAGCTGGTCTAATTATGTGCTCAACAATATCCTTGCCTCTAGCTGTATTCATTTCTACCAAAAATGTTTTCAAATTGTATCCCACTTTCATCTTGCAGGCATTAGAAAAGGAGCTGTTATATGAAATCTGACCATGTACAGGGTCATTCATTATTTGCGCAGGTGCATATAGTCCCATATATTTATCTTCTAAATCTTTGTAAGTCAAGTTGAATTTGTTTATCGCAGTCACACAGTATGGTTCTTTCAGGCTACAATTTATTTCAATCAAATCAATTATCTCCTCCCAGTGCCTCACATGTGGATGGGAAGCTTGTAGTGTTATGCTGGATGGCTGTCCATTGCTGCCATTCAGCACCCGATGAATTACAGCCACAACAGTTGTATTTTGCAACTCTGGGAGGTTCTATCTTGCAGTTTTGGCCAGGTGCTCTACCATATCTGCTGCCGGTCACTTGTTGCATCACCTTCCCTTTTTCCTGGCCTTTCAAACTTAGCTTGCTCATTTCTTCAAAAACATCTCAACCCACAAATGCAGGATCCTTTGTGAATTGCCAAACTGTTTCCATGGTAAGCAGTTCTCGAAAGTCACTAAAACATCAGCAACCACTGTGTCCCAGTGCAGCTGTGCAGCTAAAAGCTATTTCAAACTGTTCTTTCCCCAAAGAATGGATCGCTGCTTCTTCTCCCGAAACCCAAGCACCCATAATTGCTTCCTCTTGTTGAAAGTAGTAATGTTGAAATGCCCCATCGATTGGGCAAATTGCTTCAAGCAGAGATTCCGCTGGTTGCAGGTTGTTTGGGGCTTTGATTCTGGCAGCATTCATGTCAGGCAAATAGTTGTTCACATAATCTGTATCGTTATTATCATCGGAATCCCCAGATTCTCGGGTATATAGGTAATCCCTGCAACATCGTTTTTGAGCGGGTCAACTGTCCATGGAAATTGATTCATTGGGAGGCTGATTGTGGGTGTCCGAGGTGCGCCTGCATGATGCCCTGGTGGAGCAGAGGCCCAAAATGTCCGCTAAATGATTGCGTTCTTTCCTAGCGGTGCTGTAGACACTCGAGGTGCACCTGCAGATGACAGCATATGCTCTGTAAACAGCAGAGAGAGGTACACAGGTGGTCTGTATAACCTCTGTAGAGGAAATCATATCCTTGCCATTGTGGCCCATAACTCTAATATCTTTGGGTTGCACTTACAGTTAGAAACTGGGCCGGGTAACCCGCCAGCTGTCCTGGTTTCGATAGCATAAACGGTTCTGTTCAGTTGAAGAATCATCCAAAGAGCTGATCAGCTAGTTCTTGGTGGGCCTAAACCGGACTGATAGTCGTCAGTTTCACTCTCCCGTTCTGGTCTTCAGGTTTTTCTATTTATTGTTGCATGCAGATTTCTCACCTCTAATCACACAATATTGACTTTGGCATATCACTGTCTATTTTTTATGTATTGGACTCCTTCATAATCAAAAACTAGAGAAACACACTGCCTGTCCAATCATGAAAAGAAGAGTCAATGGTGCATCAACGGATTTTGGTCTTGTCAGACAGCTAATTGATCAGAGCTGGGGTCATTGTAATGCCGACAGACAGTTTTGGCCTCCTTAATTGACAAAAATGCTAGCTGCATCAACGCTACTATCTCCTACAAATAGGCGTCATTTGAGCACGAACAATTGCTGGTCATGTACGTCAGGTAATGAAAGAGTGAAATGGTCATCGTTATACATAATCATAGTATTGGCCACCTTTATCGGCCACAGTGAAAACGATAAGCTGCCTGCTGATGTTGCAAATGAGTGTCAACAGAGCGACCACAATTTTTCGCGTTCCATGATGGTAAATCACACTTCGATCTGACCATGACTCTCTATATTCCAAGTTTTGTTCCGTTTTATAGACTAAAACACTCATGAGCACTGAGTTGCAGTTTTGAAAATAAATGCGTTGTGCATCTCCTGGATGCTGTCGCAGGAACATCTCTTGTAAAGCTGCCTATCATGACTGCCAACTCCGGGTTTACAGATGTCTGTAATCAAGCGCCACATAGATTACCCAACATGTACAACCAAAAATCATTGACACTATGGTGATGCTAATGTTCTAGTGATAGTAGCATTGTCCTACCTACCATTTTTGCCCCATAAGGTGGTCAATACTTTCAGTATGCATTCAAACGACCAAGTCTCTGATCAATTACCTGACACACAAGACAAAGAATCATTGATGTTCCATTAACGGTCATAGTCAACATGGGGCAGGAATCACGAATCAGTCTCTTTTGTGTATACAAGTGGCCAATACTTCCATTATGTATAACTATGACTAACTCACATTTGATATATATCTGCATTAATGAACCAATGATCTTTAACTGACCGTTGACACACATTTTGCAACAGGCGTATTCACAATATTCAAGAATGCAATCTCGTATAGAATATAGGTAATCGTGTTTTTGCCGCCATCCTATCGTCTTAATGTATTTTCGCTGTTATCACTACAATCTTCTTTAAAAATCCGTATAGAAATATCCTGTAAAATATACTTTCAAGTGTCTGCAAATTGTAGATAATAATAATACTCAAAAATCCCATGTCTTTTATCAATGCTCATCTTCCTGTTCTTATTCACTCAATGGGATGCTCTCATCTACACATTGGATGTCAGCCACATTTCGATGCAGTGGATAGTGTACTAACCACTGAATGTTCCTTTATCTGTCAGAATATCTGTAATAAAATCTTTATTGCACATGCAATCCTTCGCATATGCATCAAGATTGAAAAATTGAGCGTTGGGAAGGGGACTATGGATATTCATATATCTGGTTGGCAATCCTTCGATTTTGAATCTCAGAGCTGCCTCATTATCACAAAGTGGCGCTGGTGGAATTCCGGGGGAAGGTAGCACAGCTTCAGGGTGAGGAGCACCAATCCAAATGCATCTCCACCGTCTCTGCAGATTCATTGCTTTCCGACTTTGGTAAAGATGGCAGACATCCATCTGATGTTCTGGAACCATTGCCGGGTGTCTTTCTATCGCAGCCTTCACCTATTCAGGCCCTGGCAACTCAACTCTCTGCCTGTTTTGTGTTTGGACTTCTGTGTGAGGTTTCTTGATAAGATCTTATATTTCCCCTATTGTGGCACGCAAAATCCATCCTTCGCAAATTTTGTTCATATTCAAGAATATGCACATGTAAGACTGTTCTATCGTTACGCAACCACCTTGCCTAGTGATAGTATACGACATAATGAGAATGTACACGATAAGAGATGCTTCGAAAAGTCAGATTCGGCTTGTACCTAAACCGCATACTACTCCATAGCCGCCCGAATGGTCTTTATAGCCTGATTGGTCCACTCTCAAGGACCTTATTCATGAAATTCATCCACAAACAACACAGAATGGACAACATCAAGATTGGCAATTTCACGGACTGTGTCGACAACTGCCTTGGTCGACCGTAGAGGTTTCCTATTACAGGCAGCAATAAATTGGTAAAGTGCTCTCTAAGTACATCAGTTTTACATTATATTGTTTGTTGACGGCAGTCTACCTCTGTATAGAGTTACTCACATCCGATTGCATGCTGCTTCTTATTCTTACTACATCAAGTTATACATACCTTGTCTAAATCTACATCATTGTTCATAGTTCTGGTGCATACATTGAGTGCCTCGCAGTGAACGAACTCCTGTCCGCATTGGTGCTGGGTCTTGGCGGGTAGCGAATTGGATGAAGCACCTCTCATTTGGCTTGATTGGAATCCACTCGCACCGGGCTGAGGTGTATGTGGATTCAAGAATTACTGTTTTGGACAAGGTGAGGAAGATGATAACGAAAAGAAGTGGGAAGCTCTGAAGAATACATAGCTAGCTTCCAGTCAAAATGGAATGAGTGACAGCCACCTTGCACAGTCTACCCAAGATGAAGCCTACTGAGTATGGCTGCAGGCTGCATGGAATTCCAAAACTCCCGCGATTTGCAGTCAGTGTGTAGTTTGATTGTTTACAGCAATATATTCAGGAGAACTTTAGCTGAGGACTTTTGTTTGATAAATATTGAAAGAACATTCTTCGACCGAAATGACTTCTGGTTCTCATGTGATCCCCATAATCTTCCATGAATCATATACTAACCATCAAGTGCAGTTACAAGGTTAGTGTTTCTATTCCCAATGAAGTGACTGTGAACATGCAGATTTTGCTTTGTTCAAGTTGAGCAATCATACCAACCTTGACATTAAAGATGCAGCTTGCCTCCTAGTGTTCCATATCTTCCAACATCCAACATCTCACCCAACAACAAAGTCAATACAATATTAAATGGTCAATGCTCCGAAAAAGAACCTTACGCCACTTCCAGTGGGCACATAGAGTAAATCAACCATGCGCTCTACATGACGAGTTCCACAAGCGAATGAAGGCAAGAGTGGTCAGGCGGCCGAAACTGTCCTTGCATTGGACGCATTGGGCAGTTTATGATCTAACATGAAGCTTTCGGCGGAGAAATGGCAAGTTACCCACTTTTTCTGTGCAGATGAGCAGGAGAACTGGATTGAGGATCATGAGGATAAATAAACCGCTGTGGCAAGAAAGCGATTTCAAGATGCACAGACAGAGATTCTACAAGAGTAGCAAGATAGGATAAATGCTGAAAAAGAGCGAATGACAACTAGATAGCCAGAAAAAAGATTCAAGGTGATGTTGAATGCTATTGGAGACAGTCTGTGCTAGATTGCAAGTTCCGACAATGAGGAGCATGGGGTAGAGGAGGAACACGATGAAGAAGATGCTGAGCTTGCCAAGCCCAATGAAGATGACGAACCAGACTGGGTTATGGGCACATTCTCCAAACCCGTAAAGCACCACATAGAGAGGTTTCGGCAGAGGCAGATGAGGCTTGACGAATTGAAGTGACTGGGCTGGGGAGTCGCTGCTGCCTACTTCAGTGAGAGAGATATCAGGTATGTGATGGCTGAATTAATGGTTCTGGCAGTTGTCAATCCTGAAAGGGACAAGACTGCAGCCACACCATCACTGACAACATTTGGAGAGGTTATGCAGACTCTTGATATCGTCCTTGAAAAATTGCAAATGCTGCAAGATACTTCTCGACCAGGACATAGTCCAGTGAGGCCGGGTCCAGAGAAACACCAGACACACAAACACATAGAGTCTCCGCCACTCGCCGCAGCATCCAATTGGTGAATGATTACCCAATTACAACCTGTTGATCCCGTAAGCCATTACGCCAGTGTACAGGGCCCCAAAGTGATCAACAGATAGCAATCTGACAGGGACAAACAGATGATGACAGCTCCCATCGCACCAGAGGTATGGATCATGAAATAGAGAATTTTTACCATGTATCTCTTTTAGAAGCAATCCATGTACCGATTTTGCTATGTGACAGTGTGCTCTGGACATCTGGGACCGAATTGTGAGACCTGATATTTCATCAGCGTGTGTGCACTGACCATAAGGGTCATGGGAATGTTTGAGACTCCAAATCAACTTGATAGACAACTAACACACTTGATATTGTCTTGCCTGTTATGGTCAAGTCAGACAGCAAAACCTAATTTAGTGACCAAATTTAATAATACAATTGAAGTCAGAGATGTCAGATGAGTCATACAAGAAGCAGGAAATGAGTAACCTGCACCCAGATGAATGACATCCATTATGCTGCAATTATCCATGCATTCAAATTCATTACTCTGCACTCAGACCTGGTGCACATAGTCAAGAATTTGATAATTGCCTATTGTATGTCATGGAAATCAAGTGGACGGAGCTGAATAAAGAATAGTGAAGAAGCAAGGCTAAAAAAATCAAAAACTAGTGGATGTATCAATATGCCGTAAATAACAGGTCAAAAGCACTGCGATGCAGTCAGCCTACATCATGCGTTACCCAGATATCGTGTGCAGTGCTGGCCGACTTAACGAAAGCCCTGGAAGGTGCTGGATTGAAATGATTATACATCAATATGATATATTCACTGTGCATAATGACTACATGCATTTTGACTGCAATTGTTGAGCATCAATGACTGTTAGTATGTCATTACGGTGAGCGTCAATTGAACGTCAATGACTCTTAGTCATACCCTCCCAGCAATCAACTTGCTGCATGGTCACATCTGTCCAAAGAGGATTTTCTGGCCAGCTGTAAAGGTACAATGGACAGCGATATATTAGTTGCTACATCTCAGAAATGAGCGTCAATGACAGTTACCAACAAGTCCGGAAAACCTGCCAGCAGGCCACATTTGGACTGCTGAAACACTTCGGAGCGATTCCAAACCCGTCTAAAAACCTAACCCCTCCCATCCTGGTGGGCCTAACACGGACCCGTACCCGTCAACCCGCGGTTTTTGCTGGGTATGCCCAGAGCCAGCAGTTTTAATCTCCGGATCTGGGTTGCTGGTTTTTCTATTTAAGGTACCATTCAGATATCCTGTTGGTAATCGCAAAATAGTGACATTGGTATATTGTTGTCCATTTCTGATGTATTGGCTGCCTTCAAAATGAAAAACAAGTGAGAAATGCTCGCTGCCCCATCCTAAGCATTTTAGCCTATAAAAAGGCTCATCACTTGGTATATAGCCATTAACGGCCACATCACACTTTAATTAACCATGATGCAAGGCCAACAACCGTACATGCTCCATTGATGTTCATTTTCATGATCGGGCTGGGAGCGTGTTCCTTTCCTTTTGGCCTATAAATGCGGCCAATACTTTCAGTATGCATCAAAATGGCCAAGTCTCTGATTAATTATCTAACTTACAAGACCCAAAATTGTTGATGGTCTGTTAACGCAGTGTTTCAAAATCAGACAGCAAGCGTATCGCCTTGACTTTTGCCCATCAATGCAGCCTGTACATCATTTATGAATCTCCGCGACCAATTGTCATGCAGAGTAACCATGATACCAAGCCAAGCATTGTGGACACTCCATTGACACTCATTTTGCAATGGGCGTATCAGCAATATGGCACTAATCACTTTGCCATTGTAATCAATAATGTTCTTGTTGCAGCTGTTCTGGGCAGTTCATGTACGTTCTCCTTTATTGCTACATTGTTCTTTAATCATGTATACAAATATACCCTTTAAAATATACATTAAAGTGTCTGCTAATTGTAGATAATGAGAATATTCAACAATCCAGTTACCCACAGCCCACTGTCATCAAAGGTGCCAGATTCGTGCACAACGCTGCTCTCGTCATCAAAATAGCTGCCTGCAGCATTACCATGCACCTGTTAGTGTAGCAACCTGGGGATGGACTATCATGAGTCAGCAAATCTGGAATCCAGTCCTATCGCACATGCGATCCTTGGCATGAGAATGAATATTGAAGTATCCAGCACTGGGAAGCAGACTATGTATATACTCATATCCGGGTTTCACATATTCTGTTTCAGAGTTCTCTTCATCTTCAAATGGTGCAGGTGGAGTTATGGGCCCAGGTGGCTCCAGCTGTGGGTGGAGGTGCACCCGTGTATTTGCACCCCCAGTATATCTGTCGATCTTTTGCTGTGCCATTTTGGTCAGGAAGTCAACCGTCTGTTTGATTTTTGCCACCCATTGCCAGGTGTCTATCAATTGCAGCCGTCAGCTTTTAATGCCCAGGTAACTTCACACCCTGCTTGATCCCTTCTTGGACTGCGGCGCCAGGTTTCTTGCTTAGTTGTTCCATTTCCTCTATTGCAGCACACGATAACTCTCCTTTGGTCATTTTAGTCCTATTCAAGGCAAGACGCATGTCAGACTGTTCAAGGTGTACCAGACCTCCTTGTATTGCCATACTAGCTTAGATGTTGAAAACCTACAAGAAATTAGTTGCTGATTCTAAACTGTGATTTTGGTATTACATCAACTATATATGACTCCGTAGACTCATCTATGGTCTGTATAACCTGCTTGGTCCCTTCCCGGGGACGTTTGTCATGAATTTCATCTGCGAAAGTCCCCGGACTGACAACATCATGATGTTCAATTTCGTGGACTGTGCAGGGAAATGCCTTGGTCCACCATGGAGGTTGGCCATTACAGGAAGTGATAAATTGGTGACATAGCTTTCTAGGTACCCCAGCTGGGTTGGATAGTGTTTGTTGTCTGTCATCTACACTGACATGAATTGACTCACATGCGATCGCATGCTGCTTCTTATGATTCGTACTTCCAGTATTACACACCATTTTTAGATGTGTGTTCTGAGTCATATTTTCAGTGGCTACAATGGCAGCGTTGCGGTGGACTAACTGGGGTCTGCATTGCTGCTGTTTCTCACCTATTGAGGCATTGCTTGAAGCACCTGTCGTTCGGCTCGCTTTGGCTCCAATCAGACCTGGTGGATGTATATCCGGAATCATGGCTTGCTGTTGTCAAAAGGGGAGGTAGATGATCACCACCGAAGTGGGAAGTGCTGAAGTTCATATAGTAGGTACAAGTCAACATGGAATGAGTGACAGCCAACATGCACCTTCAATTCCAGCTGAATCCTGCTGTGTGTAGGTGCACTGAGTATAGCTACCGGGGATTCAAAGGGACGCGTAGTGTGCAGTAAGTCAGTCCGATGTTGCTTGTTTGGTTTCAGGGACATATCGTGATAAATGACAGGGGATATCTCATCCTTGATAAATATAAACACGACATTCTTCGACAGAAGAACCTCTTGTCATGTTTGCTTCAAGACATCGCCGGGATCTTACATGAATCTCACGCAAACTATCGGTCAATAATGTACCGTTAGCATCAATATTCCGAATTATGTAATGGTCAAAACGCTGATTTTGCTTTTTTTGAATCAATCAAACATACCAACCTTGACATACAAGACCCAGCTTACCTCCATGTGGTCCGTGTCTTGCAACATCCAACATCTCACCCAAGAACGAGGTCCACGCAAGATACAATGGTCAATGCTCCGAAAAAGAACCCATCACCACTCCTGCCGGGCATACATGTTAAATTAGCGAAGGATTCCACATATTGTTAGCAATCATTCCAAAGCGCTAAAACGGTTCCGGGTTAGGGTTATAACCAGAATCGACCTGTTGCAATGTGCTTTACTACACGAAAACTAGGACATTTGCAATTGGGCCGTTTTTACCACCAAAAACCCCACATTTCAATATCACCACATTTGCTCCAATTAAGTATATGAGTTCTGATTGTATCATGACAGGATCAGAATACAGATTGTGCAGTTGAAGTCGCTCTTTCACCTCCCGATTTCAGAATTGTAATACGACCAATATTTGTTGTGTCGCTATTGACAACCCGCGAAATTCGCTTACAATTTACCCGAATATCATAGAAATTCAACAAATATCAGTCGGATTGTAAATCTGAAAGCGGGAGGTCGGAGGGCGGCTACAACTAGACAATGTGTATATTGATCATGTCACAATATGATCAGAACTGAAATACTTAATTGGAGCCAAAGTTTGCCAGAAGTAGTAGGTTCTGCATAATGGAACCAGGGTTCGGTTCCCACCCAGCCAAAATAACGCGCGGTTATGTCCGGTCCAGGTAACAACACATCCATGGCAAAGCGTGTCGGGTTATTGACTGGTTGTGGGACCATACCAAACCAAACCGCCGGTCAAGACCCGGACTGCTACCTGGTTATCCTGACCGGTTGCTAACACTATTTCCACAGGACCACGTCATCAAGTCAATATAGGCCAGAGTGGATTGGAGGCAGAAAGTGTCCGAGGGTTGGGAACATTGCGCAGGATATGATCCACAAGGAAGCTTGCGGCGGAGAAAAGACAGCAAACATACGTTTTAAGAAATCAAGAGAGAAAGAAATGGATCAAGGATCATGTGGAGCGAGAGACTGCAGTGGCAAGAAAGGGAGTGCTAGACGCAGAGACAGTGATGATGCAAGAGCAGGAACATATGGGAAATATTGGAAAGGGACGAATGACAAGGATATAACCTGAAATCACAGTTTAGGAGATGGTGATTGCTATCGGACACAATCTGAGCCATCTTACATGTTCCGATGATGAGGAGGATGGGGAAGACAAGGAAGATGATGAAGAAGATTCAGGGCTTGGCAAGCTGAGTGAAGATGACGAACCAGGCTGGGTGATCGGCACAATCCCCAAAACAGTACAGCACGGCATGGAGAGCTTTCGGCTGAAGCACATCTGTTTTGAGAAACTGATGCAACCGGGATGGGGGGATGCGGCCAACAACTACCGCGAGAGAGCTATGATGTACAGGATGCCTAAATTGAAGGTTCCGGCTGTTGGGAAGGCCCAAGCAGACATAACTGCCGCCACTTCATCACCGACAACATTTGGACAGCATATGCAGCGTCTTGAAATTGTCCACGGAGAATCACAAATGCCGTAACTGACATATCGACAGGCAAGGAGTCAAATGAGGCTGGGTTTGGAGAGACATCAAGCGGACATTCTCATGGTACCGCCAATACCCTCAGCGGTGCCCGATGTCTTACAGATAACCATTGCAAAGGCTGTTCAATCCGTAAGCTTTTACCCCTGCATATAATGTCCCGAGCTAAATGGCATATACTAATTGGATTCGGACAAAGAAGTCGTGATGGCTCCTGCATCACCTGGAGTGTAGAGAGTAAAATAGCTATTTTCGACGACATATCTCGTGTAAGAGCAATTTTTGAACCTGTTAAGTAATGTGTCAGCATTTTCTGGATCGCACTGACCGAGTTGTGAGACAGGATTATTCATCAGTGTGTCTGCAAGGGTCATAAGGGCCATGCGAATTTTCAGGACTCCAAATCAAGGTACTGGGCGAACAAAGCACTGTATCTGCGGTTGCCTGTGACCGAAAAAAAAATGAGGCAAACCCTAAATTGAAGATGACATTTATGAACAAAGTTTAAGCTAGTATTGTTATATGATGCATAGAAGGAGCGGTGAAAGCACATGTGAAACTTGAACAAATGCTACCCGACAGGCTGCATTAATCACTGCAGCCAACTACATATCTCTCCGTTCAGACCGCCTGCACAGATATTCAAAATTGCTTATTGTACATCATGCAAATCGAGGGGAATGAACAGGACAATGAATGGTTAGGACATCGGGCTATAAATATCAAAAACATGTGCACAGATTTGTATGCTGTCAATTACGGGCTGAAAGCGTTGCAATGTGACAGAGCTACATCATTAATCATGTTGATGAAGTGTATAGTGGTGGCTCAGAAAGTGAGATGTCTCGAAGATCTTGGATTTAAATAATAATACATAGAAACTGTATACTGGCTGAGAATAGAGACTGTATGCATTTTTTGTACAATTGTATAGCACCCAATGAGTGTTAGTATAGCTCTAAGGTGAGCTCAAAGGTGAGTGTCAATGGAGTGTCAATGATTTATACTTATACCCACACAGCAATCACCCGGCTGCAAAATCGCATCCATCCAAAGAAGAAGTATGGCCGTATTCATTGGTAAAATGGCAAGCAACACTAACCTTGCGCTGTCGTAGAAATGAGCATTAATGAAGCATCAATGATGTTTGGTTTTACATCCTTGATAAACACTGGGCTGTGGAATGGCGTTTGGCCAGAATCATAGCTTTTGCGGCCTTTTGGGCAAAAATGCTGCAGACGGTATCACTACTGCCTCCGAAAAATGAGTCTCAATGGAGTGTCAACAATCTTTGGTATTGCATCATTGTAAATCCAAATGCTTTCCTTACAACCTTGACTTATAATCGAACTATCACCCGCCGTTCTAGGGAGAACATGCCTTTGACAATGTAGGGACTGTGTTCAAATCATGAGCGTCAAAGGTGTGTCAACGACATTTGGCCTTGCTTCAGGGAAAATGCATGGGCCGCGTGAGGACATTAAACTATCATCGAACTATTGGCCGCCTGTCTACGCGAAAATTGTTGCGACCCCATCACTACCATGTCCTAAAAATGAGCGTCAATGAAGTGTCAACGACTTCTGGCTTTGCATGGTGGAAAATTCAATGGGTGTGCGGTGACATTGACCTATAAACGAACGATCAGCCGTCTTTCTAGGCAGAAATGCCTATAACAAGATAGTAACCATGTCCCAAAATGAGTGCGAACGGAGCATCAACAGAGCGTCAAAGATTGTTGCTCTTGCATCTTGGATAATCTAACATTAATGGAACTGTGATAATCCACAATGACCTCATCGGCAGCCATCATTAGCAAATATGCTACTGAGAGTATAGCGTCCATGTCCGACAATTTTGTGCCCACACAGCATCCACAGTTATGGTGAATGCTCAGAACACTACCCAGCAATGAATTGCATTATGCTATTCCTGACTCCAGTTTTACACGGTCAGTCCTTGCATTCTGTCCTTGCATACAACTTCACAAATACGCAAACAATGTCTTACAGATCTGAATATTTTGTTTGTAGTTGTAGAGTCAATATTCAAGATTCAGGAGTCTGCTGTACTGTATTGTTACTTTCGGCAGTCTCTCGAGTTGGATAACCCAGCATTCTCATATAAAAAGCCATGTCATATTCATAACCTTTCAACACCGCATTGCTTGAGGTTAAATTCTCTTCCCAAAATGAATGGGTCATTATTCGTGATTTAAACGACTTTATGCTACAAATTATATTTGATGCTTGATGGGCTTCAATGAATGAATGCTCGAAACAGCCTATTGCTTGCAATAATTCAAGACCTGCACTGTGGTGTCTATTCTATTTACACTGTGTAATTAACCAGACCGGCAGGCCGGGCATCATAGATTTCATTTGTCATCAAGTTCTTCGCCATCCATCCGAACATGGGACCAACTCAATGGGGAAACCATTGCTGGCAAAAGTTCATATGGCAAAGTTAAATGAATTAACAGAGACAGAAGATAGAGAATTTACTAGTTTGAGTGTTGATGAAACAGCTTTGGCCATCCTGAAGAGGCAAGGAAGTCGAGGAATCACAATAGTAAGTTTGCAGAGGACAATCAAATTTGATATCTAGTTTGATCCATATTGATTAAATTGACAAACAAAACTTTCCAAACAGGCTGATAAGGACTTTAAAACATCTGAATTTCACCAAGAAACGTGTAATCGATACCTCATGTTAGGATTCGTTTCGACGTATATTGCATCGAATGCTATATTGAACATCGAGCAACGACGTTCATATAATGCTTTACACCATCATCTAGTGGTACCGTCCGCTCCAACCCTGAGCAACATTTGCCTTATGAAATATACGCTGACTCTGGATGCAATTGAAAAGCAATTGCGGTCCCGAACCAAAGTTAGTTTAGCGTTGGACGGATGGACATCAACGAACACATTATGCATCACATTGGTCATTACAAACTATAATGAACGCAATTGGGGATTTCATCAAGTTGAACATGCTTTCGATGAGGTTGATCGCCTGTTCTTTTTGTCTTTTGAACTCTAATCTGGGATGATAGGTCAAGGGTCAGCATACTGGAACATGGCTAGTGGTGCATTGGAATGATGTGCTGGATCGTTTTGGGCTCACTGACGGTCGTCTGCTTAGTATTATGATGGATAATGATTTTCCAAATTACTCAATGGCATACCCACTGCAATCAACCCTTGCAGCCTCTTCAATCAAGTGGCCTGCATTGAGGAACCACATTCCGTGCATGGCGCACGTCATACAGCTGGCTTTAGGTGCATTCATGAGCAGTCTTAGAGTAACAAGGGGCACCAAATCTTGGGAAGCCCATGGGTGGGTTCAACAATTTGGTGAGAGTAAAAGCAGAGACATTGGGAAGAGTCAAAGACTTTGAAAAGAGGTCAATGCTAGAAGCAATAAGGTGTTGGCCATGAGACCAGGTTTGGCAAAGATAATTGAGAAAGTACATATTTCAGGATATTTTGCAAGTCCTGAAACTGGCATTCATAGAGGATAGAATGCTTGCTGTATTGATTACGCTGACAGCTGTTGGTCGAAACAAGTATATTGACTTTACCGACGCAAAAGTCCACATTGCGGTGTGTCTAATTATGGATGGGAAGACACGTTGCAACAAAACACAGAAGTTACTCGAGCGGGCCTACTGTGTATTGGAATTCGTCTGTCAGTGGCTTCCAAATTCACAATACACTGAATACCGGCCTCTCTTCCCAACAACAGTTGTTTGGACGATTGTTAAGTATGTCATGGAAGTATTGAGGCCATTCCAATAGTGGACAATGTTGACGTTGAGGAGGCACACATTCAGATTGCATCACGTCATCGCAGTGTACAATGACATGTTCGATAACCTGGATGGTGTAATGCCAACTTTGGCTTCGAAGAACTGTCAATGGAAAGAAAACTTCTTCTTCGCGGTGAAGTTAGCTTGATTGTAGCTGTCCACATGCTTCACTTAAGTGACTCCAACAACGGGGATGCTACTCATATCTGCATATATCCTCAATCCTTTCTAGAAGGTGTGATCATTTACACACTTGGACAAGGGAATGGATATCAATTCTGGGCATCAGACATCCTATCCTACCCAATACCAAGAGGCGTTTGACAAGTATGTGGATAATGAATACTGCGCCAAAGATCGATACGTGCCCATCAATCAACTCCAATGCTTACCTAGCAGCAATTCCATCTCCTCTGCAATGGTATCAGGATCATGTCAATCATCCTTTGATCCACATGATTTCTCAAGCGATGATGAAGAATACTATATAGCTAACAATGTGGCTAAGACAACACCCCGATGAAACGGTCACCCTGCGCTCTGTGAACCAGCCACTAGGCTCCATTTGCATTCACCGCCTGAAGCACCAATGTACAGGGGGCAAATTCATCAAAATCTCAATGAATGCCACTCCGACCCAATGGAGTTTAGAGGTACATTGGGGATCCCCAACATGACTGACTGGTGGCGTCAACAGGAGCAAACGCAGTCAAAGTACACCAATCTCTCCAATATAGAATGCAACATATTCTCTACCATACCACACCATGTCGGAGTGGAGGCTGGGTTTTCCCTGGGCCGAAATGTTATCGGCTACATGCAGTCAAACACCACAGTCCAGACCTTTCGCAAAGAAGTTGTTCTAAGGCAGTTTTCTCAAGCCAACAAGGAGATTTTGGCCAAAACTGACGCAGAATTGAATCCCATGAACCCAGAAAACAACTCAGAAATGAAGAAAGAGGCGGAGAAGAGGAAACTGCACAGAATGGCGAATGTTCACGACTTTTGGGAGATGTGGCAGGGCAACCAGGACCTACATGCTACAAAGAAAGAATCTCGCACTCAAAACAAGCAGATTACCGAAGTGAGATACATTTTCGACACCAAAGAGATCATTCAAAGCATCCTGTTCACTTATTCAACATGCCGGTGCAGCTACATCCAAATTGTCAGAGAGATCTCCTTTGCCACTGCCACCTTTGTCTGCAAAGGACCTCGCTGGAGGACGAACTCAAATCATAAATGTCCGCCGAATCATAACAATCAACCATCAGCCAGTCGAAAGTGACAAACATAGCCAGCCTGAAAGTATTTCAGACACTGAAGATTGGCCTAACTGGACTAGGGACTTAGATAATGCAAATGACAGCGATGAAAATTGCCCGGTGGACGTTGAATCAGATATGGAGCAAGATAATACAGTGGAAAATCCGGAATGCCCAGAGCAGCGGAAGGTGAGCGCTGGCGCAAATGTTCCCGGATTTATTCAGCCAACACGGAAGTAAATGCACTAGGCTGAAAAGGTGTTGGAAACAGTCAATGCAATCGACAGAAGAAGAAATAGGGGAGTGAGGAAAAAGTCAGACAGAATGCGTCAATGTTTCACCAGTTTCTTAATGTTTCTTGATGGAGTGTTTTGGTTAGAGATATACGATGTGCGAATGGTGAGCAGAAGCTTTGAATATTGGTTGATAAACAGATGTATATCAGGCACAATGAAGCGTTTGGCAAGACACATCAATTCTAGTCCTGTGAGAGTGAACAGTGCAAGAATGTTACTGCGCTTGGCTTCTCCACAGGCCCAAGCCTTCATCTGACACAAAAGCTACCAATGAGTTCAATTTATGATAAAAACTATAGTCGATGACAGCAGATGTTGAATGGAGAATACAGTTAAAAGAGCGTCAACAGAGTGTCAATGATTTGTGGTATTGAAAGTACTGTAATTACACAGTGCTTTGGTTGCTGTTAGGCATAACCAATTATTTGGCAGCGTGTTTTGGCAAAAGAGTCAATAACACGGTCACGACTGGTGTTAGCAACGGGTCCAGGGAACTCACCAGCTGTCCACGTTTGGACTGAATAAACCCTTCGGTTCTGTTCCAAGACCGTGCAATATCTTGAACCGCAGCTTCTGGTGGTCCAATCCAGTATCTGTACCTTTCAACCACTGCGTTGTACCGGATTTGGCTGGACCCGTTAGTTGCAATCTCCAGTGCTCGTTTTCGGGTATTACTATGTATGGTCGCGTTCAGGTTTCCTACTGTCATGTGCAAAATATTAACTTTGGTTTATCATTGTGTTTTTTTGTTTTACTAGCTACCATTATAATCAAAATAAGCAGAGAGATGCTGCCTGCTATATTCTCAAGTTCAGTGTGAACGATCTCTTGTCTTGCATCATTAGTATGACGTGATGTAGAGAACAGCCATATTGGCCGCTAACGCAGTCATCAAGCCGCGAATGGATGAGTGACCTTCTGCTACTGTTCCAATAACATTCCGTGACATAATGGAGATACACAATTGTGTCAGCAGAGAATCTTAATGGCACAAGGAATGTTACATGTGGAAATTAGCCACATGAGATTAGCACCCTGGAAACCACAGTCGCTAGAAGGCATATTGGCTCTCACACCCGACTGGGGACCCAATAGGTTACGAATTCAGACATCGAAAGCTGTTAAATTTGTACCTTTGACCCCTGCATACAACCTCTCTAGTAAATTACCTTTCAGCAAATGGATTCAGATGAATATATTGTACTACCTGGTTTGTCATCTGTACACTACCTGCACAAGTTGCGATTATTAACTAAAGATGCCTCTGAAAAGCAATTCCTAAACCAATTTTTCTACATGTCAGTATTTTTTTTACTTTCAGTGACCAACTTGTAAGATATGATAATTTATTTGCGCATATGCAAGGGTTGTCTGTGCCACACGAACGTTCTAGGCTCCGAACCAAGCTGGTCAACGATTGATCAACATGATATTGTCATTCCTCCTACAAGTAATTGAGAACGCGCAATCTATATTGAAGACGGAATGTACTAACAAAATATAGGTCAGTAATGACATACAAGTCATCGAAGGAGTGGTCAATGCACAACGCGAATCTGTAGGAATGACCACCATCATCTATCATTCATCCATACATCCATCTACATAACTCTGCTTTGCGACCTGGTGCACATAGTCAACATTTATAAAATTGCTCATGGTAGGTCATGGAAAACAAAGAGAAGCAACTGGATAAGGCAAAATATGCCAATTGGGCTATACTGATGAAAAATTAGTATATGGATCAAAATGCAGTAAAATACGAACTGAAAGTGCTATAATGTGCAAGAGCTATGTTTTCCATTGCTTATAGATCATGTGAATCAGTGGATCAGAAATTGACCCGCCAAAAAGCATTTGGAAGCAACACGACATTCATATACATCGAATGTTGGCTGCCAATAATGACTATATAATTATTTGTACAGAATAATTGACTCTACAACAACAATTAGGACATGTTTATGGTAAGCATCAATGGAGTGTCAACGATTATTGGTCTCGTAAGTAAGTTATTAGGGTTGTTTTTTGCTTGCTGGTATGCATAACAAATGTATTGGCAGCCTTGATAGGGGAAAGAGAAAGCAACACGGTAACAGCCCCTTTCTGAAAATTAGCATCAACGGTGTGTCAATGATTTTTTGACTTCTAAACAACTTAATTGGGAAGCGACTTGCCTGCTGTGATCCTTCCTCAACATATTCGCAGCCTTGATCGGGAAAAGGAGATAGTGACACGGTAACAGCCACATTCTGATAATCAGCGTCAACACAGTGGCAACAATTTTTGGTCTTGTAAGTAAGTTAATTATGAAGCAATGTGCTCGCTGTTATCATTAACCAACAGATCGACAGCCTTTATAGGCAAAAGCGAAAGTGCCATGGTAACATCCCCATTCTGAAAATGAGCGTCAACAGTGTGTCAACGATTGTTAGTCTCGCATGTATGTTAATTGAGACACGATGTGCTCGCTGTTATCCATAATCAACATATTGGCAGCCTTTAGTGGGAAAAGAGAAAGGGACATAGTCACAGCGCCATTCTGGAAAGGAATGTCAACAAAGCGTCAACAATTGTGGGTGTTGCATCTTTTATAATCCAAAGGCTGTGCTACGGCTTTTACCCATAATTGAAGAATTGGCCTCCTTTGCAGGCACTATGGTTAATGGCGATATTGCTACACCGAGAAATAAGCCTCAACAGACCCTCAACGGAGCATCAACAGAGTGTCAACGATTTCGGGTGTTTCCTATTATACAATTCAAGGGCTATGCTATGGCTTTTACGTATGATCGAAGTACTGGCCGCCTTGATAGACTATATGGTTAATGTCGATGTCTCAATACTAAAAAATGAGCGTCAACAGACTGTCAACAGAGCATCAACTGAGCGTCAACAGAGCGTCAACAGAGTGTCAACAGAGCGTCAACAGAGCATCAACAGAGCGTCAACAGAGCGTCAACAGAGCGTCAACAGAGCGTCAACAGAGCTTCAACAGAGCGTCAACAGAGCGTCAACAGAGTGTCAACAGAGCGTCAACAGAGCGTCAACAGAGCGTCAACAGAGCGTCAACAGAGCGTCAACAGAGCGTCAACAGAGTGTCAACAGAGCGTCAACAGAGCGTCAACAGAGCGTCAACAG